>Ga0207146_10007_pt1 | contig 53943 bp, 35 predicted proteins | sample Alteio_BWMinHeat_36_FD_153539 | JGI IMG/M metagenome (GOLD analysis project Ga0207146, IMG submission 153539) | Enriched cells from forest soil in Barre Woods Harvard Forest LTER site, Petersham, Massachusetts, United States -... | ecosystem: Environmental > Terrestrial > Soil > Temperate forest >...
ATGGTGGTGATTATTTCGTTTTTCCATGTGCCGGAAAGTCAGGACGAAACCGAAAGGCAAAAATTGGATTGGGCAGGCGCAATGTTGACCGTTATCGGCCTCGGGCTGCTTACTTACGGGTTGATCGAGTCGTCACGATCGGGCTTCGCCAACTTCGCCGTGATCGGAACACTCGCTGGCGGCACCGTTGTCCTGCTCCTTCTCCTTGGACTTGAAGCGCGCTCTCCAAATCCCATGATACCGGCCGCATTGTTTCGCTCCCGCAACTTCAGCGGAGCCAATCTCCTGACGTTTCTCCTCTACGGCGCACTCGGTGGCGCTCTTTTCTTCTTCCCATTGAATTTGATTCAAGTGCAGGGTTATTCCGCCACGGCGGCCGGAGCGGCGTTACTTCCCTTCACGTTGATCCTCTTTTTTCTTTCTCGCTGGGGCGGTGGTCTGGCGGAAGGCTTAGGCGCGAAAACGACTCTCGTTATCGGACCGATGATCGTCGCGGCCGGTTTCGTTCTCTTCACTTTTCCCAGTGTCGGCAGCAATTACTGGCAGACGTTCTTCCCTGCGGTCGTCGTGCTGGGATTGGGCATGGCCACAAGCGTCGCGCCCCTTACCGCCACGGTGATGAACGCAGTCACCGAAAATCGCGTTGGAATTGCATCCGGAATCAACAACGCCATTTCAAGATGCGCCGCGCTGCTGGCGATCGCCGCGTTTGGAATTGTGATGTTGCACGTTTTCGATCATTCCCTTAATCAGCGTTTGGCTGCGCTCGAACTCTCACCTAAGGTGCGCCAGGTGCTCGACGCGGAACGGGTGAAATTGGCGGGAGCAACTTTGCCCGAAGAGATCGCGCCGCCGCTCCGCGCGGCAATCCGGCGGGCCATCAACGATTCTTTCGTGGAAGGATTTCGATATATCATGCTCGTCGGAGCCGGTCTTTCGGTGGCTAGCGCGATCAGCTCGTTCGTGCTCATCGACGGAAGGCGAAATTCGCCTAAATGATCTCTGCCGTTTGTGACCTCGAAGAAATCGTGGCCGTAGAATGCAGGTGGTGGATCTCGCGACAATATGCACCGATTGTTCCTTTGCGTGTCGTCGGGGACCTTGTCGGCGGCACCGTTCATCTCGCCTGGCGCAAACTGCGGCCTTAGGTCGAAGAAGAACGCCGGCGCAGCGGCTCACAGAAAACTTTTGAATGGTTCCAATGGCTCGCCGCCCAACTGGAGCGATATTCCCCAGGAAAAACCAACTTGCAGGTCAGCGCGCATGAAGCATATCGCGACTGGAAACCGCGATGATAACGGTACTGAGCGTTGGCCGTTTGCGTTTCGAGCCTAATTCGCCTACACAATTTCCATGGCCTTTGACCTGAAGGAAATCGTGGCCGCGCGGCTGGGCGAGAACTACCAGCTGCACGAGCGGCACATCAATCGCACCCTGGTGGCGGCGCAGCGCGTGATCGGGTTCGATAAAGTGTATGCGCGAGCCGAGGGCGCGTATCTCTACGACATGGATAACCAGCCGTATCTCGATTTCTTGAGCGGCTACAGCGTTTTCAATATTGGCCGAAACCATCCGATCGTGAAGCAGGCGATCCGCGACGTACTCGATCTAGATCTGCCGAACATGGTACAGATGGATTGCTCGCTCTTGAGCGGACTCCTGGCCGAGGCCCTGACGAAACGCACACCGCCGTATCTTGATGCCGTTTTCTTCTGCAACTCCGGCACGGAGGCGATGGAAGGTGCGCTCAAATTTGCCCGCGCCGCGACCGGACGAAAGCGCGCGGTCTCGCTCGAGAGCGCGTTTCATGGACTGAGTCTTGGCTCGCTCTCTTTGATGGGATGCGAAAGCTTTACGGAAGGTTTCGGGCCGTTGATGGAAGGATTCGACGCGCGCGTGCCCCTCGATGATGTCGATGCGCTGGATCGACAATTACGTTCGCGCGACGTCGCGGCCTTCGTGATCGAAACGGTGCAAGGCAAAGGCTGCAAATCGCCCAAGACAGATTTTTTTGTGCGCGCGCAGGAGCTTTGCCGCAAGTATGGCACGCTCCTCATTTCTGACGAAGTGCAGACCGGACTTGGCCGCACCGGAAAGATGTTTGGCTTCCAGCATTGGGACATCGAGCCGGACATCATCACGCTGGCGAAAACCTTGAGTGGCGGTTACGTCCCCTGCGGCGCAATCGTGACGCGGCGCGAAATTTATCAAAAAACTTTTAGCCGAATGGATCGGTGTGTCGTGCATTCGACGACATTCGGCCGGAATAATCTGGCGATGGCATGCGGACTAGCCGCGCTCGAAGTGATCGATTCCGAAAAGTTGAGCGACAACGCGGCCCGGATGGGCGCGTTTCTCACGGAAAAGATCGACAGGTTGCGCACGAAACATTCCTTCATCAAAGAAGTGCGCGGGAAAGGGCTCATGATCGCGATCGAGTTTCATGAGCCGCAGGAGTTCAAATTGAAGATGGCGTGGAAACTTCTGCACAAGATCGACAAGGTGCTCTTCGCGCAGATGATCGTGACGCAACTGTTGAGCAAGCATCGCATTCTCACGCAAGTGGCCGGGCATGGGATGGACGTGATGAAAATTCTACCGCCGCTCATTATTGGCGAACGCGAGATTGATTTCTTCGTTAGCGCACTCGACGACGTGCTAACCGATTGCCGGAAATTCCCCGGACCGATGTGGGAGCTTGGAAATAATTTTGTGCGCGCTGCGCTCGGCTCGAAGCGCGCGGTCGAATCGCGTCCCGTGGTTTCGGCTTAGAATTTCGCTAAATAGGATCGACCATTTTCGATTGTCGATCCGGCTTTGCAGGCTTACTCTGAGGATGCGTCGAGCAGCAACGCTCGAGCTTCACGGAGGAGGAAAAAATCATGAGCGCCGCTGTCGTTGAAGAGAAAAAAACCAAGCTGAACCAGCTCGAGCAAATCAAGAAATTCACCAAAATCGTCGCCGACACGGGCGACTTTGAGTCGATAAAGGATTTCAAGCCGCAAGACGCGACGACCAACCCAAGTCTGATCTATGCGGCAACGCAAAAGCCGCGATATGTACATTTGCTGGACGAAGTAATTGCCGATAGGAAGAACTCCGGCCTAAGCGGTTCGGCGCAGATCGAAGACATCATTGAGCATCTGCTGGTAAAATTCGGTTGCGAGATGTTGAAGATCGTGCCGGGACGGGTCTCGACCGAAACGGACGCGCGCTACTCTTTCGATACACAAGGCTCCATTAACAAGGCCCGTCAGTTGATCAAGCTTTACGAGGAACGCAAAATTCCGCGTGAGCGCGTGCTGATTAAAATCGCATCGACCTGGGAAGGCATCAACGCCGCCGAGCAGGTTCAAAAGGAAGGAATTAAATGCAATCTCACACTGATGTTTTCGCTCCCGCAGGCGGTGCGGTGCGCGGAAGCAAAGGTGCAACTGATCTCGCCTTTTGTCGGCCGGATTTATGATTGGTACAAAGCCGCGAATAAGCGCGATTACACCGGCCCGGAAGATCCCGGAGTGCAGTCGGTGCAGGAAATTTACACCTACTATAAAAAGTTCGGCTACAAAACCGAAGTGATGGGCGCAAGTTTCCGCAACGTTGGCCAAATCATTGAGCTGGCCGGTTGCGATGCACTCACCATCAGCCCCGAGTTGATGAAGGAGCTTTCCGAATCGTATGAACCAGTCGAGCGGAAGCTCGATCCCGAGAAGGCGAAGAAAGCCGACGTGCAGCGCCTCGAGATGGATGAGAAGAAGTTCCGTTATCTCCTGAACGACAATGCGATGGCCACGGAAAAAACCGCGGAAGGCATTCGTAAATTTGCCGCGGACATCGTGAAGCTTGAGAAATTCGTCGCGAGCAAACTGTAGGCGGATCGAGCAGTCGTCGCCGCGGCGACCTCGATTCCAGAACTGATGCGCCTGCGGCGCTAAATTAGCATCGCCCCCGAAAGCATTCGGGGCCGATCCACCATGTTCAATGTAGTTTTAATTGAACCAGAGATTCCGCCGAACACCGGCAACGTCGGACGGCTTTGTCTGGCCACGGAATCGACGCTGCATTTGGTGAAGCCGCTCGGCTTTTCGCTGGAAGATAGGCAGCTCAAGCGCGCGGGTTTGGATTATTGGGATGAAGTCGATGTCCGGATTTGGAATTCATTCGCTCAATTACAACAAGCGCAATTGCCCGGCGTCCGATATTTTTTCCTGACTACGAAAGCGAAACGCGCTTACTACGAGATCAAGTTTAGTCCGGGCGATTTCTTTGTTTTTGGCCGCGAAACCAAAGGCTTGGCGGAAAAATTGCTCGCAGCGAACATCGACAATTGCATCACCATCCCAATGCATGGCACACGCAGTCTGAATCTGGCTACTGCGGTCGCGATTGTTTTGTTCGAAGCCGTGCGCCAGAAAAACAGTAAACCTGGAGATACAACCGCAGCGGTTTGAATAGGAGATAGTTACCGACGTTGAATAGGTGCGCTCTCAAAGTGGTCTAACTTGCTAATGAAAGTTGAGGGAAAACTATGAAGAGCATTCTTTATTCAATATGTATTGGAACGCTCGCGCTGGCGCTTACGGCGTGGGGCGAGCAGGTTCAGGGCACGGGCAGTGCCAAGACTAAGGCAAACGCGCGCGGCGCAGCGAGCGCTCAGCATGCAAGAACGGGCGGTGCGACGGTAAGAAGCGCCGCAGCGGTAAGAACGCGAGACAACGTTTCGGCCGCACGGTTTCATCCGCGGACGAATGCGACGGTTCGCGAGCGAGGCGTGGCGAACGTTAGAAGCAGTCGCGGCCAGGCCCGTAGCCAGGTTGCGGCCAATCGTGCGCGAAACGTCAGCGTGAATCGCGCTAGGAGCTTCAATCGCGAACAAAACGTGGCGATCAACCGTCAACGAAACGCCGCGGTCGCTCGGGAACGAAGTCTGGCCGTCAATCGTCAACAGAACGCCGCGTTTAATCGGGGAAGAAATCTGGCGTTTGCTCGTCAACAAAACGCCGCGATCAATCGCGAAAGAAATGCGAGGATTACGAACAACTGGCGAGGCGCCCGCTTCGGCGGTCAGTCATACGCCGCGTTTCGTAATTATCACAGAGCATGGCACGATCGCGGTTGGTGGAGAAGCCATTATGATCGAATTATCTTCGTAAGTGGCGGCTGGTATTACTGGAACTCTGGTTACTGGTATCCGGCCTGGGGTTACGCTTCGGGAGCTTACTATCCCTACGATGGCCCCATTTACGGCTACAATGACCTTACGCCCGATCAGGTGGTCGTGAACGTGCAGGCGCAATTGCAGCGCGACGGTTATTACTCTGGGCCGGTTGACGGAGTTCTCGGTCCGATGACCCGGCAGGCAATCGCGGCCTTTCAAGCTGACCACGGGCTAGCGATCACTTCCGCCGTGGATCGGCCGACGGTGTCATCGCTGGGTTTGGCTTAATTCACAGAAGTATTCGAGAGCCGCATGGTTTCACCATGCGGCTCTTTGTTTTCTCAGATTCTGGTTTTTGAATTTCTTTGGGCATCCAAAAAGCCTTGCAAGGACGTTGAATAAATAACAATCTCGCAAAGTCGAAGAACTTAGAAGACACACGATTATGAACATGATTATGAAAATGTTTTTTGTTTTAACTGGCTGTCTTGCACTCGCGTCCGTCGCTCCTGGGGCGGAAGAAAACAAGCCGGCACCAAAGAAGAAAGCCGCGCCTGCGCACGCAGCGCAAGGTTCGCAACATGCAGTCGCACCAACGGCCCATCCCACGGGTCATCCTGCACAACACGCGCAACATGCGGTCGTCCCGGCGGGTCATCCTGCACAACACGCGCAACATGCGGTCGTCCCGGCGGGTCATCCTGCGCAACACGCGCAACATGCGATCACCCCGGCGGCCAACGCGCGGTTGCAAACGCAGCACAACGTATCGACCGCGCCGTCCCGTGGGGCGTCGCATGGCCAGTCAAACGCGCAGCGATTTCAGGCCCGGCACTTCAACCTCGCAACCAAACCCAATCCGGCGATCGCGAGCGCAAGGTTCAGAGCGAACAACCAGATTCAGGGCAGTCGGAATTGGCAAGGTCAGCATTACCAAGCCTTCAGGGCTTACAGGTCCCAGTGGCACGACAGGGGTTGGTGGGGAAGCCATTACAACCGTATCATCCTTATCGGCGGTGGATATTATTACTGGGACGGCGGATATTGGTACCCGGCCTGGGGTTACAATCCCGGCTACTCGTATTACCCGTACGATGGGCCGATCTACGCGTACAACGACTTACCGCCTGATCAGGTGGTTGCCAACGTGCAGACGGCACTACAAGAGCAAGGATATTATCACGGTGAAGTGGACGGCCTGCTGGGACCGCTCACGCGTGCGGCCATCGCCGATTACCAGCGCGACCACGGTTTATACATAACCTCGGCTGTGGATGAACCAACGCTTGCCTCGTTAGGGATGGCTTAACCAGAGTTGGATTAAGAGAAGCCGTCGCGGAATTTCCTGTGGCGGCTTTGTCGCGTACGGAAATGTCGATCTTGGAAGATGTCGATGAACGATTTGGCTTGGAGTGTGGAGTAATGGAGGATTGATTTTTTCGTTAATCCACTGTTCCAATGCTCCAGCGCAACTCGATGCCGCCACAACTACAACTCGTCGCCCGGGATTTGTTTCAATCTTTTCGCATGGGTGCGCGCCGGATCGAAGTGCTGCGTGGAATCTCGATGGAGATTACGCACGGGGAAGCGGTTTTTCTTTGCGGCGCGTCGGGTGCGGGAAAAACGACGTTGCTTTACACCCTCGCCGGGTTGGAACGACCGGAATCTGGCTCCGTGGAATTTGAAGGCCGATTGCTTTACAACGGCAGCTCGGCCTGGCAAGCGCGGTTGCGCAACGAAAAGATGGGTTTTGTTTTCCAAGGTTATTTTTTGCTCCCGGAGCTGACTGCGGTTGAAAATGTTTCGCTGCCTGGAATGATCGGGCGGAGATCGACAATCAAAAGCGCGGAAGAAAGCTTGCGCGCCGTCGGTTTAGGCGACCGCATGCAACATTTGCCGGCGGAACTTTCCGGAGGCGAACAGCAACGCGTCGCTATTGCCCGGGCCTTGACGAACGATCCCGACATTATTTTTGCGGACGAACCAACCGGCAATCTCGATTCCAAAACCGGCGATGCGATTGTCGATCTCCTCTTGAGTCTCGCGCGCGAACGAAACAAGACGTTGCTTGTGGTGACGCACGATGCGCGCTTGGCAGCGCGCGGCGACCGAGAGCTGCACATTGCGGATGGCGTGCTGCAATAGAGAGGAGTGTTGGAGTAGTGGAGTGACGCGCATTTACTTTGCCCACTACTCTGTTGCTCCGCCCTACATTTGCCGCTTGAATTGCGCACCGAATCGCCAGAAGTTTTCCCATGCTCACTAAAGATGCTGAGGGAACTGCGGGCGCTTTTGTCGATGCGCCCGCTCCGCTTGAAACGACCGTGCCGGCTGGGAAACTTTCCAGGAAAATTACGGCGGCGCGCTCGAAGCAATTACAAATTTACATCGACGGAAAATTTTATTCCGAAGCGAACGCGAAGATTTCCGTGTTCGATCACGGTCTGCTTTACGGCGATGGAATTTTCGAGGGCATTCGCTTTTATAACGGGCGCGTCTTTCGGCTCGAAGAACATCTCGAGCGGCTCTGGGATTCGGCGCGCTCGATTTGTCTCGAAATTCCAATGTCGATGCGGGAGATGACGGAAGCGCTGCTGGAGACCATCCGGCAGAATGAGTTGCGCGATGGGTATATTCGGTTGGTGGTCACGCGCGGCATTGGCAATCTCGGTCTGAATCCTGCGCAATGTAAACGCCCAAGCGTGATCATTATTGCATCGACCATCGCGCTTTATTCGCCGGAGATTTATCAAAAAGGATTGACGGTAGTGACCTGCGCGACGCGGCGTACGAATCCCGGCGCGCTCAATCCCGCGGTCAAGTCCCTCAATTATTTGAACAACGTAATGGCGCGGATTGAGGCGAATCTGGCCGGGGCAGACGAAGCGCTCATGTTAAATGACGCCGGCAATGTCGCCGAATGCACGGCAGATAACATTTTCGTCGTCAAGCGCGGTCAGATTTTCACGCCGCCCATCGCGGCCGGCGCGTTGCGCGGGATTACGCGGTTGGCAGTCTTTGAGATGGCGGCGGAGCTTGGAATCAAAGTCACGGAAACCGACATCACCCGGCACGATGTTTTCATCGCGGATGAGTGTTTCCTTACCGGAACCGCGGCGGAGATCATCGCCGTTATCAAAGCGGACGGACGTCTGATCGGGAATGGCAAACCGGGGCCGATCAGCGCGCGCATGATTGCTCGCTTCCGGCAATTGACGCGCGAAACCGGCACGTCGATTTACAACTAACCCCTGGCGCGATCGATTCGGCGCGGAAGGTGCTCAACAAGATTCGGGGTTGAATTTTTTACCTAGTTTGAGGTCTAATTTATAGAAAGATGTTGTGCGACGTTTGCAAATGCAATGATGCGACGGTCTTCCTGACGCAAATTCTGGAAGGCAAAATGCAGAAGGTGAATCTCTGCGACGCCTGCTCGAAAGAAAAAGGCGTTCAGGATCCGACCGGTTTTGCGCTCGCCGATTTGCTGCTTGGCATCGGCGCGGCCGAGGAAATCGAGAAGGGTGCGCCGACACAGAGATGTCCCGTGTGCGGTTTTACGCAAGCGGATTTCAAGAAAACCGGCCGGCTTGGATGCAGCGCCTGCTATGCCACGTTCGGGGAAGGCTTGAACACGCTCTTAAAAGCGATGCACAAGGGGACCGAGCACATCGGCAAGTTGCCGCAGCGTGCGCATCGCGCCCTCGAGCTCAATGATCGGATGCGCGCCTTGACCGAGAACTTGCAGAAAGCGGTCGCCGAAGAAAACTACGAGACGGCCGCTTCGCTGCGCGACCAAATCAAACAACTCGAGCACGAGCTCGCGAGCTAACCGTGAAATTCTCCAACGTCATGTCCACCGCCGGAGAATGGCTCCGCGGTGAAGGTCCACACCACCAAATTGTGATTAGCAGTCGCGTGCGCTTCGCGCGCAATCTGCGCAATCGCGCTTTCCCCGGCTGGGCCAAAAAGGCGGAGCGCACCGCGATTCTCGATCTAATCCGGCCGCGCGTGGAAGAGCTGCCCGAAATGCAGGATTCATTTTCGGAATTGCTGCAAGATCTTTCCGCCTTGGAAAAGCAAGTGCTCGTCGAACGTCATCTGATTAGTCGCGAGCACGCCGCCAAGGGCGTTGGCAGCGCCGTCGTGATGAATCGCCGCCAGACGCTCAGCATCATGATCAACGAAGAAGATCATCTGCGGATGCAATCGATTCGCTCCGGCTTGCAATTGAAACAAGCTTTCAAGCTCGTGGACAAGATCGACAGTGCGCTGGAAAGCAGACTCGAGTTCGCCTACGATCAGCGCCTCGGATATTTGACGGCGTGCCCAACTAATGTCGGCACCGGCATGCGCGCTTCCGCCATGTTGCACCTGCCGGGCCTCGTCCTGAGCGAGTTGATCAATCAAGTCATTCAGGCGGTGAGCAAGATTGGTCTCGCCGTGCGCGGTCTCTACGGCGAAGGCACCGAAGCGATGGGCAATCTCTTCCAAATCTCAAACCAAACCACGCTTGGCGAAAAGGAGGACGAGATCGTCGGCCGCTTGACCAAAGTCATCGAGACGATCATCGAGAAGGAACACGACGCGCGGCTGGTTTTGATCCAGAAAAAATCGAACACGCTTTGGGACCAGATCGGTCGCGCCTACGGCGTGCTCACTTATGCGCACGCCATGAGTTCAAAAGAAGCGCTCAATTTATTGTCGATCATCAAACTCGGTGTTGATCTGGGCACCTTTCCGGAAGATCGGCGTTTGCCCATCGATGAACTCTTCATCGATACCCAGCCGGCGCATTTGCAGAAAAGCTCGCAGCAGAAATTGAACGCGGAGGAACGGGATCATCTGCGCGCGCAAATTATTCGCGAGCGTTTGAAACTCTTCCCCAAACCTGATATCAGTAAGATGGGAAGGGAGTCGGGCAATGGCGCGACCGCCCGGCCATCGAACAATGAATAATTTCACACCACGGGCACAGCAGGTCCTGGCGCTTGCTCGCAAGGAGGCCGACCGCTTCAACCACAATTATGTCGGCACCGAGCATCTGCTTCTGGGGCTGATCAAGCTGGGGCAGGGCGTGGCGGTGAACGTTTTGCAGAAGATGGGTCTCGATCTCGAGACGGTGCGAATGGAAGTGGAGAAGCAGGTTGGCTCGGGACCCGAAACCAAGATGGTCGGAAATGTTCCTTACACGCCGCGCGTGAAAAAAGTCCTGGCCCTCGCCGGCAAGGAGGCCAAAGCGCTCAATCATTCCTACGTCGGCACCGAACACATTTTACTTGGGCTTTTGCGTGAAGGTGAAGGCGTCGCGGCGCGGGTCCTCAAGAGTCTCGAAGTCGATATCGAGCGGACGCGAAACGAGATTCTCAAAGAACTCGATCCGAATTTCACCCCTCCGGAAGCGGACGAAGGCGGTGAGCCGGCCAAGAAAGATGTCAAAACTCCCGCGCTCCGCGCCTTTGGTCGTGATCTGACTGACCTGGCGAAAAAGGACGAGCTTGATCCAGTAATCGGACGGCGCAATGAAATCGAGCGGGTCATTCAAGTGCTTTGCCGGCGAACGAAGAATAATCCGGTCTTGATCGGTGAAGCCGGCGTCGGCAAGACCGCAATCGCCGAGGGTCTCGCCCAGGAGATTGCGAATGGCAATGTGCCGGAACTATTGCGCGATAAACGGGTGATCACGCTCGATCTCGCCTTGATGGTTGCCGGAACGAAATACCGCGGCCAGTTCGAAGAGCGGATCAAAGCGGTGATGGATGAAATTCGGCGCTCGAAGAACGTGATTCTATTCATTGACGAGCTGCACACCATCGTCGGCGCTGGCTCGGCCGAGGGCGCGATGGACGCTTCCAACATTATCAAGCCCGCTTTGAGCCGCGGCGAGTTGCAGTGCGTCGGCGCGACGACGATGAACGAGTATCGCAAGTACATTGAAAAGGACGCTGCGCTCGAGCGTCGCTTCCAGACGGTGAAGGTGGATGCCCCGACCATTGATGAGGCGATCGAGATTTTGAAAGGGTTGCGCCCGAAATACGAAGCGCATCACAAAGCCAAGCTGACCGACGAGGCGCTCGAAACTGCGGTCAAATTTTCCGAGCGCTACATCACCGGCCGTTTTCTGCCCGATAAAGCCATCGACGTCATGGACGAAGCCGGAGCGCGCGCGCGCATCAACGCGATGACGCGTCCGCCTGACGTAAAGGAAATCGAAAAAGAAATCGAAGAGATCCGGGTTGAAAAAGAAGCGGCGATCAAAGCGCAGGATTTCGAGAAAGCCGCCGCGTTGCGCGACAAGGAAAAGCAAACGAAGGAAAAACTCGACGCCATTTTGAACAAATGGCGCGAGGAGCGCGAAGAAAAGCAAGTGCTCGTTACGGGGGACGACATAATGCACATCATCTCGAAGGTTACCGGCGTGCCGCTCCAGCGCATGGAGCAGCAAGAAATGCAGAAGTTGCTCGCGATGGAGTCGGAGCTGAAACTGCGCGTCATTGGTCAAGACGAAGCGGTCACCGCCATCAGCAAAGCATTGCGTCGTTCCCGCGCCGACCTGAAAGATCCGAAACGCCCGATCGGTTCGTTCGTCTTTCTTGGCCCGACCGGCGTCGGCAAAACTTATCTGGCGCGCACACTGGCGGAGTTCATGTTCGGCGATTCCGACGCGCTCATTCAGATCGACATGTCCGAATACATGGAAAAATTCACGGCCTCCCGACTGATCGGGTCGCCGCCGGGCTATGTCGGTTACGAAGAGGGCGGCCAACTTTCCGAAGCGGTGCGGCGCCGGCCCTATTCGGTTGTTCTCTTCGACGAAATCGAAAAAGCGCATCCGGACGTGATGCACCTGCTGCTCCAGATTCTCGAAGACGGGAAGATTACCGATTCGTTAGGCCGCAAAATCGATTTTCGAAATACGATCATCATCATGACCTCGAACGTCGGCGCCGAATTGCTTAAAAAACAGACGGTGATGGGCTTTGGCGCGCCGCGCGAGGGGCACGATTACGATTCGATGCGCGACAAAATTCTCGACGAAACCAAACGCGTCTTTAAACCCGAGTTTCTCAATCGGCTGGACGAGATCATTGTCTTCCACTCGCTCGAGAAATCGCATCTGATGCGCATTGTCGACCTTGAGGTCGCGAAGGTGAAGACCCGAGTCAAGGCGAAAGAGATCGAGATCGTGCTCGATACCGTGGCGCATGAGTTCGTGATTGAAAAAGGTTACGATCCAACTTATGGCGCGCGTCCGATGCGCCGCGCGGTTGAACGGTATCTCGAAGATCCGCTCGCGGAAGAATTGCTCAGAGGCAACGTCAAAGCGGGCGACCGCGTCGAAGTCACAGCGGCTGACGGAAAACTGACCTTCCATGTGGTCGAGCCGCACGGCGCAGCCGCAAGCGCGAGCTGACTGCTACTGATTGGCGATAAGTGATCGGTCAGTGATGGAGAAGCCTCGCGGGAGTTGTACGATTGACTCATCACCAATCACTTTTGAAAATTACGCCCGCGGATGCGCGTCCGCATACGCCTTTTTCAGCCGCTCGACGGTAACGTGCGTATAAATTTGCGTGGTCGAAAGGCTGGCGTGGCCGAGCAACGCTTGCACGCTGCGCAGATCGGCGCCGCGATCGAGCAGGTGCGTCGCGAAACTATGGCGCAGCTTGTGTGGACTGATCGAAATCGGAATCGACGTGTGGCGTAAATAGCGTTTCAAGATCAGCCAGATCGAACGCGCCGAGATTCGCCTGCGTAACTTGTTTATGAACAGCGGACCGGAATGCACGTTCGCGGCCGCGCGATAACGCGAGATCGCTTCGAGCGCGGGAAAACCCACCGGACAAACGCGCTCCTTCCGGCCTTTGCCCAGGACGCGCACCGACTCAGTGTAAAGATCGACATCGGCAACATCGAGCGCCGTCAGTTCGCTCAAGCGCAAGCCGCTGCTATAGAAAAGTTCCATGATCGCGACATCGCGCGGCGGCATCCAAATTGGCGCTGCCCGTTTTTTTGCGACCTTCATCGGCGCGGCAAGCAATTCTTCGATCTGCTGCCGCGTGAGCACGAGCGGAAGTTTCTTGTCGATCTTGGGTAATTGCAGTTCGCGGACCGGATCGCGCCGCAACCCTTTTCGTTGGGTGAGAAACCGGTAAAACGTGCGCAACGCGGAAAATTGCAGCCGGATATATGACCGTGCCTGCTCGCGTTTCATGATGGCGAAGAGGTAGTTCCTAAAATCCTCGGCGGTGCATTTCTTCCACGGTGTTTTGTTCACGGCGCGAAAAGCTTCCAGCGATTGCCGGTAAGCTTTTAGCGTCCGCGGAGAGGCGTTTCGCTCGACGACGAGGTAGCGCAAGAATTCTTCGGCAATCGGATCTCGCGAGTGTTCTGCAGACAATCGATTATTCCGGCTTCTCGATTACGAACCGAGTGTTCGCAGCATCCGCCCGCCCGCTGTATTGACTCTTGAAAATCGGCGGCGGATTCGTCGAAATCTCTTCGTAACCTTTCAAAACAAACTCCGGATAGACGCCGTTGCTGGCCGGCTCGTAAACTTTGTCGCCGCTGAAGTAACCATAGAGTTTGTATTCGTAATTGTTGTCACTGCCGAAACTCAAACGCTCGCGATCGGGCGCGAGTTTTTGTTTTTCGTTTAACATCACGAGTTGGGCCGTGCTCCAGGGCTGGCCCGGCCGTCGCACATAGCCCCAGAACTTGAAGTCCGGTTTGAAATAACGCCGGCCAATAAAATAATCTCCCGGCGGTTCCGCGGCGATGTGCTGCACCATCGCGATCTTCGTCTGCTGAATTCCTTCCGGCACCGTTTCGCAACCAGTGAAGAAAAGAGCACCGAGAAGAACCTCGATCGAAAACAAAAATCGAACCGCGCCCTTCATTCGTGAGACCAACCTCTTTTTATCGCAGTTTTGTGTAGGGCGCAAACGTTGAGCGTGAATGTTGGGATACGGTAGGGTGACGCTCTGTGGAACCGTCAAATTCATCGACGCGTGTCTATTCGTCGGCTCGACGGAGTCTCACCGTACCCGTCTGGCTTTCGGACTTTGAGCGATTACCGCGTAGCCGCGTTAAACCGTTGCATCGTTTCGTCTCGCCCGTAAACTTGCGGCGAATGCTTCGCCCAAAAACCAAAACGCGGCCGCTAAGCGTTTAAATTCAACCGGAGCAGCCGCGCCGTTCTCTTGACCATGGTTCGATTATTCAATGCGCTCGGTGCGCCGCTGCTCGCGTTCGTCCAATATCTGGGCGAAGTCGTGTTGCTGGCGGCGGACACTTTCCGCTCGATCTTCACGCACAAGCTGCGGTGGAAATTATTTCTCAATCAAATCGTCGAGATCGGATTGCTTTCGCAACTTGTCGTGGTAATCACGGGCGGATTTACCGGCGCGGTTTTCACAGCGCAAACATTTTTCCAATTCAATAAACTGGGAATGGGATCGGCCGTGGGCGCGGTGGTTTCGGTCTCGATCTGTCGCGAGCTTGGACCAGTCCTGAGCGCGCTCATGGTGGCGGGACGCGTCGGCGCGGCGATGTCTGCCGAAATCGGGACGATGAAAGTGACCGAGCAGATCGACGCGTTGCGCGCGCTCGCCGTTTATCCGACAGACTACCTTGTGGTGCCGCGCGCTCTCGCCATGATGATTTCGATGCCGTTGCTCGTGGCCGAGTGCATCGCTGTCGGCATCGCTGCTGGCTATCTCATCGCAATTCTCCTACTCGAGATTAACGGCACGTACTACATGGCGAACATGGTGCGCTGGACCCGGAATCGCGACATCATCATGGGCCTCTCGAAAGCGTTCTGTTTCGGGATACTCATCGTTTTCATTAGCTGCCACAAAGGATTGACCGCGCGCGAAGGCGCCGTGGGCGTCGGCCGCGCTACGACTGAGGCGGTGGTGAATGCCTCCCTCGCGGTCCTGATCTGCAATTTTTTCCTCACCATGTTGTTCAACATCATTTACCCGGCCGGTTATCAGTAAGTGGAGTGGTGGAGTAATGGAATAATGATCGAAGCACCGACATCTTCCGCAGTGTCCATCGGCCCTCAACCCTCATCGATCAACGCTTCACCCATGATCGCGGTGCGGTCATTAGTGAAGAGAATCGGCGCGCAAGAAATCTTGTGTGGGGTCGATCTCGAAGTCGCGCGCGGTGAAACCCTCGCGATTATCGGCCGCAGCGGTGGCGGCAAGAGTGTGTTGCTCAAACATCTTATCGGTTTGATGCAGCCGGATGCGGGAGAAATTTGGATTGAAGGCCAAAATATTATTGGCATGACTGAATGGCAACTCGCAACCATTCGTCAAAAAGTCGGAATTCTTTTTCAGGGCAGCGCTTTGTTCGATTCAATGACCGTCGAGGAGAACATCGCTTTTCCGTTGCGCGAGGCCGGCGAGCGCGATCCGAAAGTGCTGGGCACGAAAGTACATGAAATGCTCGAAGTGATGGAACTGCAAGGCGAAGAAAAGAAAATGCCGGTCAATTTGAGTGGTGGAATGAAGAAGCGCGTCGGCCTCGCGCGTTCGATCATTCGGCGGCCATCATGTATTCTCTACGACGAACCGACTTCCGGGCTCGATCCAGTCGTTTCCGATTCAATCAACCGGCTAATCCGGCGATTGCAAAAACGTTTTGGCGTGACGAGCATTGTCGTTACCCATGACATGAAAAATGCGTTTCACGTGGCTGATCGCGTGGCCTATCTGCACGAGGGCCGGATTTATTTTCATGGAACGCCGCGGGAGCTCGAACAAACCGACAACACCCTCATCCAGGATTTCTTGCTCGGACGTTCGGACGGAGAGTTGAGAGTTGAGAGCTAGGAGCTAAGAGTTGAGGGTTAGAAACCAATGAATCGGCACGAGCGAGGTTTGGAATTCAAAGTCGGCGCCTTCGTTTTTGTGGGCTTGGCCATGTTGGGCGCGCTGGTCGTGCAATTCGGCAGGTTGGGGGAGGGTTTCAAAACCTATTACAGCCTCACCGTTGGCTTCAACGATGCGAGCGGACTATTGAAAGGTTCCGATGTCTTGCTCGCGGGCGCGAGAATCGGAAAGGTCGCGGGAGGTCCACGGCTTGCTCGCGAAGGCAGCGGCGTGGACGTACCGTTGAAGATTTATGATTACGTTAAAGTTCCCGCGGAAAGCAAGTTCACGGTGGGAAGCTCTGGTTTGCTCGGAGATCGATTCGTAAATGTGACAATGCCACCCGGACAGCCGAAGACGTACATCCCACCTAACACTTATATCAGGGGCGCGCGCGAAACTGGACTCGACGATCTCACGCGTGAAGGTGGCCAGGTTCTGAATGATCTGCACATGACAGTGAATCGCTTGAATGAGGAAACGTTGTCGCCGGCGAACATGCAGAATTTAAAAGCGAGCATGGATCACCTGAATCAAGCGACGGGCGCCTTGGCCGAGTCTTCGAAAAAACTCGACGGCGTCATCGAGAAAACCGATTCCACCATGAGCTCGGCCAAGAAAGCGGCGGACGATTTGCAAGTCACGATCGGTGATGCGCGCAAAGCGTTTAGAGCTGCCACCGAGGGGAAGGGATTGGTCGCCGCGCTTCTCACCAATCCAGAACTGACGAATGATTTGCGCGCGCTCATCAGCAACTTGCGCGCGCACGGCGTTTTGTTTTACCGCGACAGCGCAGCCAAGATCGACATCAATGCTCGGGAGCAAAATAGTCCACCGCGCAAAACTGGGAAACGGCAATGACGCCGCTGCTTACCGTTAATCTGCTTCGCGTTTTGTTTGTGACATTCTGCGCCGCGATTGGCGCCATGGCCTCCGCCGAACTGGAAGAGAACGTCTGGCCGGGACTCGTCCTCGGCTTGATCCTCGGTCTGGTCGTCGTATTGATCGATCGTTTGCTCAAAGGCTTTTCGCTGCGCGCATTTTCCTCGGCGACGTTTGGCCTGCTGCTCGGCTTGCTTTTCGCGAACCTGCTGATGGCCTCGGATGTTTTGCATTATCAATCGGAAACGACACAATGGGCCGCGCGCCTGATTGTTTACACCACCTTCGCTTATCTCGGCATGATGCTGGCCATGCGCAGCAACCGCGACGAGTTTTCGCTCGTTATTCCCTACGTCCGCTTTGCCCGCGAAACAACCCAGCACGAGCCACTCATCCTCGACACCAATGTGATTATCGATGGTCGCATCGCCGATCTCTGCGCGAGTGGGTTCCTAAGCCGATCACTCATCGTGCCGCGATTTGTTCTTGATGAACTGCAGACACTGGCGGATTCGCGCGATCCAGCGAAGCGCGAGCGCGGCCGCCGCGGCCTCGATCTTCTGAACCAATTCCACCATTCTCGGGAGATGGAATTGACCATTCACGAAAGCGGCAGCGACGATCGCGAAACAGCGGTCGATGCGCGATTGGTGCACACAGCGAAGCTGTTGCAGGCGCGTTTGCTCACGAACGACAACGCGCTTTGTCAGGTGGCGCGGCTCCAGCAAGTGCCGGCGCTGAATCTGAACGATCTGGCGCGTGCGCTGCGTCCGATGGTGGTGGTCGGCGATGAAATCCAATTGAGTCTAGTGAAAGAAGGCCGCGAACAACATCAAGCCGTCGGTTATCTCGCCGATGGCACCATGATCGTCGTCAATCACGCGCGGCCGCATCTCGGTAAGACGACGACGGTAGTTGTTTCAAGCGCTTTACAAACCAGCGCCGGCCGGCTGATTTTTGCCGAGCTCAAGGAAAGCTCAAACGCTTACTCGACGGCTGAGGCGGCGAGGGGGACGCGATGATCGAGTCAGAGCGCATATCGTTCCCCATATCAGCGTTGCTTCTTTCCATTGGTTTCGCCACCGCGGGATTTTTCATTGGCGATGGCATATCAACTCGCAGTGGTGGACGGAGGATCATCTCAGTGAAAGGCCTTTCCGAGCGGGAGGTGCCTGCGAGCGTTGCGACGTGGACGATCGGATACAACGCAACCGGCAATGATGTCGGCCAAATCAATAAGAAACTAGCGGACAGTACGAACGCGGTCGTGGCGTTCCTCAAGGAGCGTGGCTTCGATGAGAAAGAATTGGCCGTGCAGCCCCCTTCCATTCATGACACGAGCATGGATGCACGCCAGAAGGACGTGCTGCCGCCGCCCGAAAGATACAGCGCAAACCAAGCAGTATTGCTGCGGACTTCAAAGGTTGACGCGATTAAACCAGCATTGGCATCTGCTTCGAACCTGATGATCAGCGGAGTGCTTCTCGCGGGTGGGTCACAGCCAAATTACATTTTCAATCAAGTCAACGAAATCAAGCCGGGCATGATTCAGGAAGCGACAAAGAACGCCCGCATTGCAGCAGACCAGTTTGCGCGAGACTCGCAGATCACGTTGGGCAAACTGCGTAACGCTTCGCAAGGTTGGTTCCAAGTCGAGGATCGGGACGCAGCCACACCGGAGCGCAAGACCGTCCGAGTCGTAGTCGACGTTGAGTATGAAGTGAGGTGATAGCGCGTTACTTCAAGCCGACCGCGGCACGGACGCGCTTCATGACTTGATTCGCGACTTCATTCGCGCGTTTCGCGCCGCGGGCGAGGACGTTGTCGATGTACGATTTGTCGGCCACAATTTCTTCCCGACGTTTGCGCATCGGCGCGAAATAATCCCACAATCTCTCGAAAAGTTGTTTTTTGAAATCGCCGTAGCCGGTGCCGCCTTTTTGAAATCTTTCCCGCATCTCTTCGGTTTCATTTTTCGAAGCGAAGAGCGAGTAAAGCTGAAAGATTGTCGAGGTTGACGGGTCTTTGGGCGTTTCCACCGGCGTCGAATCAGTCACGATGCTCATGACACGTTTTCGCGTTTCGTTCTCATCGCCGAATATGTCGATGGTGTTGCCGTAGCTCTTGCTCATCTTCAGGCCGTCGATGCCGGGTACGGTTTCCGTCGCTGCCTGAATGCGCGGCTCCGGTAACTTGAAAATCTCGCCGAAGGCTTCGTTCATCTTCCCGGCTAGATCGCGCGTCATTTCAAGATGTTGTTTTTGATCTTTGCCGACCGGCACGATGTCGCTGTCGTAAATTAAAACATCCGCTGCCATCAGAACTGGGTAGTTAAAAAGCCCGGCGGAAGCGGGCACTCCGCGGGCGAGTTTATCTTTATAGGAATGCGCGCGCTCGAGCAGACCCATCGGCGCGACCGTCGATAAAATCCACGCCAGCTCGGTCACTTGTGGCACATCCGATTGCATGAAAAGCGCGGCGCGCTCCGGATCCAGACCGCAAGCGAGAAAGTCGAGCGCAACCCGACGCGAATTTTCGCGCAGCGCCTTCGGATCACGCAGGCTGGTGAGCGCGTGATAATCGGCGATGAAGTAAAACGCTTCCCCTTCCGCTTGCAGCGCGATCGCCGGCCGCATCATGCCAAAATAATTGCCGATGTGCAGCACGCCGCTCGGTTGAATGCCCGAAAGAATGCGCATCAGATTTCGGGATTCAGATCACTGACAAGATTACCGGGACGAACACGCTCCATCAGCTTAGCCGCCGTTGGCCGGATTGCGATTCGGATAGGGCGGGACGGGCGGGAGTTCGTAACCCTTGGTTTTTAGCTCGGCCTGGATTTCTTCGATGGCTCGGTCGAGCTGCTGATCTTCGCCGTGAAATTCTTTGGCAGGATCGTTATCCACCGTGATGTCTGGATCGACGCCGTGACCTTCGATGATCCACTCCTTGCCTTGCTTTGAATAGGGTGCGAACTCCGGTTTGAAGAATTGGCCGCCGTCCGTGAATGGGAGCGATTCGCGAATTCCGATAACGCCACCCCACGTGCGTTTGCCGATCAATTTGCCTAACCCGAGTGTTTTGAATCGATAAGGAAAAATGTCGCCGTCGGACGCGGAGAATTCGTCAATCAGCGCAACCATCGGGCCAAGGAATGTCTGTGCCGGATCGGTCTGCGGCACACCGTTGCGCGCGATGCCCACCATAACGAGTGCTCGCCGGAGCCGCTCGATGACCAGTGGCGAGACGAAACCCCCGCCGTTGCCGCGGACATCGACAATGAGCGCCTTTTTGCGGATCTGCGGGAAGTAGAGCTTGGTGAATTCGTTCAGGCCCGGGCGTCCCATGTCGGGGAGGTGAATGTAACCGATCTGGCCGCCGGTTTTTTTGCTGACTTCGTCGATGTTCTTGTGGACCCACGCGGTGTAATAAAGCGGTGACTCATCGCCCGTCGGCACGACTGTGATGTCGCGCGCGCCATCATCGCTCGGCTTGGAATTGACACGCAGAATAACTTGTTTGTCGGCGGTGCCGATGAGCGCGTCGTAAAGATTGGGTAACGTGGAGACCGGAGTTCCATTAATCGCGAGGATGTAATCGCCGGGCTTGACGTTCAAACCGATCGCGGTAAGCGGCGAGCGCGTGTGCTTGTCCCAATTTTCTCCGGGAAGAATTCGGTCGATGCGATAAGCGCGTGTGGCCGGGTCGCGCGAGACCTCGGCACCGAGTAGTCCGAGCTTGATCCGCGGCGTCTCCGGCCGTTCGCCGCCGCCAACGTAAGTGTGGCCGTTATTCAATTCGGCGATGAGCTCGCCAAGCAGATAGGTGAGATCGTTCCGATGATTCACAAACGGCAGGAGCGCGGCATACTTGTCGCGCATCGCCTTCCAATCGACGCCGTTCATGGTCGGTGAAAAGAAAAAGTCGCGCATTTGCCGCCACGCTTCGAAGTAGATTTGGTTCCACTCGGCGTGTCGATCCAGCTGCATGTCGAGGCCGGAAAGCTTTAGCTCGTGGTCCTTGGTCTCAATCTTGTCCTTGGGCAGATCGATAATGGCGTAATCTTTCTTGATCTTGACCAGCATCTTCTTGCCATCGGCGGTGATTTCGTAAGCGTTCACATCGCCGAGCACGGTCTCTTTACGGTCCTCCAAGCTATAAACAGCCAGGTGACGCTTGCGGTCCCGTTCGTTCCCTAATTCTTCTTCGTCCTCTCCTGCATCATCGGCCACCGTGCGGCGGAGATAAAAAATCCGGTCCCCGACCATTCGGATGTCGCTGTAATTGCCGGGCTGAATTTCGAGACCAACGATCCGGTCGTGAATTCCGTCGGTATCCACTTTGACGACGACCGGTTTCTTTGGCTTCGCGATCTCCGGCTTGCTTTCATCCGGTTTTTTCTCACCCGGTTTCTCCTCTGATTTTTTCTCGCCGGCTTCTTTCTCTTTTTCTTTCTCCTTTTTCTCTGCTTTGCCGACCTCGTCGCTGCGCGGGGCAAGCGGCGACTCCGTTTCTTTGGCTAGGGTGACGAGATAGACCCGGTCCATGTCGACATAGACATTCTCGAATTCTTCTTCCCCGAACGTTGGCTTGAAATCGCGGCTCGAGGCCAAAAGCAAATATTTTCCGTCGTCGCTGAACCTGACGTTTCCGGCGGCGTACCAATCATCGGTCACCGCCACCGACTTTTTGTTGGCGATGGAACAGAGATAAACTTTCGAGAGATCGTTTTCTTCCGGTCGCGAATAAGCAACCCACTGGCTGTCCGGCGACCAATCGTAAGACTCAATCTCGCCGTATTTGTCTTGATCGATTTGCGTAACCAGTTTGGTTCCAACATCGACGTAGCGGAGCCTTTGCAATCGGTCGCTCCAGAGGAGCTTCTTGCTGTCGGGCGACCAGACGGCGTGATAATAATAGGTGTCGGCGCCGCTTGTTATCTGTTGCGGCTCTCCTTTGCCATCCTGCGAGCGGACATATAACTCGTTCTCGCCGGTAGCGTCCGAGTTATAAGCGATCCATTTGCCGTCTGGCGACCAGACCGCATCGCGCTCGTGCGCATTCGAAGTCTTCGTCAGATTGCGCGGCGCACCATCCTTTGCCGGAACGGAAAAAAGATCGCCGCGCGCGACCACAATCGCTCGTTCACCATCGGGCGCCAGACTTATTGATTCAGTGTGTTTGGAAGCATCGACCAGCGTAGGGCGTCCGGACGCGAGATCTTCCTTGACCTCGATCGGCAGCGGCGTCGCCTGTCCGCTGGCCAGATCGTAGCGCCAGATGTAGCCAGCCTGTTCGAAGACGATGGAGTTTTTGCCGATCGACGGGAATTTGATGTCGAAGTCTTTGAATGTTGTCAGCTGTTTCGTTTGCTTCGACCCGAGATCGATCGAGAAAAGGTTCATCCGGCCATCGCGGTCGGAGATGAAATAAATGTGGTTGTCCGGTCCCCACATTGGGCAAATGTCCTGAGCCGGATTATTCGTCAGGTTCTCGGTCGCACCGGTCTTGAAATCGTAAATCCAAACGTCGTCGGCCATTCCGCCGCGATAATGTTTCCAGGTGCGGAATTCGCGAAAAACGCGATTGAATGCCATCTTCGAATCATCGGGCGAGAACGAGACGAAGCCGCCGCGCGGCACAGGCAGTTGCTGCGGGAGCTCCGCATCCATTCCCACGGTGAAAAGCTGACCGATAAAATCGTTGAATGACTTCATGCGCGAACGAAAAGCAATCAGCGGTTTCGTGTTCTCCCACGTCATCACGATGTTGTTTGGGCCCATCCGGTCTGAAATATCGTCGCGGCCCAAGGTGGCCGAAGTCGTCAAACGTTTCGGCACGCCGCCTTCGCCTGGCATTACGTAAACCTCGGTATTTCCGTCATATTGCGAGGTAAATGCGAGCTGCGTTCCATCGGGCGAGAAGCGCGGAAATGAGCTGTAGCCCGGACCGCTTGTCAGGCGTCGTGCCACGCCGCCATCTTTGCCGACGGTGTAGAGTTCGCCAGCGTAACAAAATACAATCTTCCGGTCGTCAGTCGTCGGAAAGCGAAGCAGACGTGTCGTGTCCGGCAAATTTTGGGCCGAGGCAATACTGGCCGGAAGCAGAAGAGATATCACTGAAAACAGCGCGAGCAGAGTGCGAGAAAACAAAATACGCATAAGAATCATGATCAAGACATCCAAACTGCAATTGAATCAGCTGGATGCAACCACCATTCACCCGGACCGCATCATGCCGAAATAATTGCCGTTGGGCAGCGCCCCGCTCGGTTGGATGCCGGATAAAATGCAAAGCATTAGATGTTGGATGTCGGAGTTGGGATGTTTACAAGATCGCTGCGCAGAGAGGCTGGTTTTTCCGGAAACTTGCGGCATAGGCGGGCTTGCCCCGAAGCATTTCGAGTTGTACGGCGGCATCGGACAAACCACTTCGAAAAAACCGCAAAATTGTCTTGACGTTTTTCCGCGGAGTCTATAGAACGCGTGATGTATGGGGACTCTGTCTCAGGGTGTGTATGTACGTTCTTTCAGGATTCTCTCCATTGCTCTGATCACCCTGGTTTCGGTGGCGACATCGGTGCGCGCCAACGCAGCCAACGCTTCGCAGCAGTTCGGAGCTTCGTTTTCACACCTTGACATTACGGCTCAGGGTGGCGTCACCAGCAATACGGACACGCGCTTCACCAACATGACGGCGGATGATCTGATTTACAATCCGGCGAATCCGGCGCTGGCTCTGACGAATGTCACTCAATTCAAATCTACTCTGAATCAAGCTAAGGCTGAAACCCGCGATGAGAGTGCCGGGCCCGCCGCTGGCGACGTTGCTTCCACCGTGCCTCTGGCGCCTGAGCCACCACCCTGGGCGATGATGGCCATGGGCGCGGTCGTGCTGATCGGCGTCCAGCAATTGATCCGGCGGAAGAAAGCTTAATCCCCGCACTCTCGCCGCAGTGCCGGAAGACAGCCGTCCCGGCTGTCATGAAAAAAGGGCTTCCAGCCTGTTGGCTCAGTTGTGGCAGGCAAGATGCCGGTCAATACCACAGCTCACGACACAGGATCGAAGTCATGCAGCAATGACGAATGACGAATGTCTTAATGACGAAGGAATGACGGAACCCGAATGACGAAAGAAGTGCGCGCTTGCTCTTCGTCATTTGAGGATTCGGGCTTCCTTCGGACTTCGTCCTTCGCCTGCCGTGCCGTAGTCCCGCGACTGCGGGACGAAGGCAGGAGCTTCGTCATTTTTGGGGCTTCCTGCTGGCAAGCTTTCGCGCGCCAGCCGCTGGATAAAGCGCAGCGTGCCCACGGAAAAATCGCAAATTTTTTGCGGGCAATTTTTGGGCCAATGTTCATTCTTAGAAAGAATCGCGGGGCGTTTGAAAAATAAAAATAAATACGACGTCGCTGTGCGGGGTTGCACTGCTCGCCCTCGCATTAACCGCTGCGTTCGCCTTTACGCCAACCGCCTTCGCCTATTCAGCGGCCGCCTCCTCCGTGCCGGGCGCCGTCAGCACGGCCGGCTCCGACGGAGTGCTGCCCCAAAGCAGTTGGTACAACGGCGACCTTAATCACGTCAATGGACTCGCCAACGAGCGGGACAGCTCGCTCGGCATTGGCCAATACGCCCACGTTTTTGATGATTTTATCGTTCCAACGGGTGAGGTATGGAACGTAAGCGGTGTCTATTCCAATAACTACGATAGTATGACTGGCTACACTGGCGTTGAGTGGTCGATCCGCCAAGGGATAACGACCGGCAACGGTGGTACATTGATTGCCAGTGGTACGGCCACCGGAAGCAACTACCAGGTTCTTTTCCATAATGCCGGCGACTTCGGTTATACGGAATACACAGTCAGCGTCCTGAACATAAATATAAGTCTGCCGTCGGGCACCTACTTTCTCAATGTCACGCCAATTGGCAGCGGCAACGGTCGTTCCTTTACCTCGGACACCTCGGGCGCAGGCTGCATAGGCAACCCCTGTAGCAACAACGGGAATGCCTTCTTCGACAGCAACTTTTTCGGTGCCAACTACCAGCCCACTGGCGATCAGGGCCAACCCGGCGACTTCTCCATGGGCGTCCAGGTTAACTTCGTGCCTGAACCGCCGCTCTGGGCGATGATGGCCATGGGCGCGGTCGTGCTGATCGGCGTCCAGCAATTGCGCCGGCGGAAAAAAGCTTAGTCCCCGCACTCAATCTGCTGCTGAGGAGAGTCGCCTCTGCAACGCTCCGATCGCTCTTTCGTCATTCGGGTTTCACTCGCCGCGCCGTCGCTACGCAAAGGCGGGTCATTCCTTTGTCATTAGACATTTGTCATTCGTCATTTCCCTGACTTCCTCCTGGCAAACTTTCGCGCGCCAGCCGCTGGATAAAGCGCAGCGTGCCCACGAGAAAATCCCAAATTTTTTGCTGGCAATTTCCGGGCCAATGTTCATTCTCGGAAAGAATTGCGGGGCGTTTGCCAATGGAAACTTGTCCGGTGCCTTACCGGAAGAAAACCCTGAGCGGACTCCAGCATGAAAAATAAATCTAACTTTGCCGCACTGCTAGCGCTCGCATTAGCCGCTGCGCTCGTGCTGAACACGACCGCCAGTGCCCAAGCGCCCCCCGGCACCCTTTGGTATAACGGCGACTTTAATGGCGTCAACGGTCTCGCTAACGAGCGAAACACCTTTATTACCCAAGCCGCCGTTTATGACGATTTTGACGTGACCGCCCCCCTGGGGTGGAATGTGACGGCCGTCTTCTCCGATAATCTGATGCTCACTGGCGGCCCTATTATTATGAGTGGCGCGGATTGGGAAATCCGCAGCGGCGTCTCCGAAGGGAACGCCGGCACTTTGGTCGCCAGCGGCACCACCAACTCGCCCATGGTTACTCCTACCGGCCGCCTCGAAGGCAACGAGTTTACCGAATACATGGTCGAGGTCACCGGGCTGAACGTCTTCCTGCCCATGCTGCCCTCAGGCCAACACTACTGGCTCAATGTCACGCCGGTTGGCAACGGCACGGGCCGTTCGTTTAATTCGGACACCAGCGGCGCCCACTGCGTAGGCACGCCCTGTGGCAACGACGACAACGCGTTTTTCAATAGCACCTTCTTTGGCGCTTACTTCACGTCCACCGCCAATGAGGGCCAACCCGGCGACTTCTCCAATGGTGTAATCGGTACGGTCGTTCCCGAGCCTGGGACGGTAGCGCTGTTCACCTTTGGCGTGGGAGCACTGCTGATCGCATTGCGTCGTCGGCGCGGCATAGTCAAAAGCGGTCGCGTTTCGGGCAAAATCCTCACCTTATGACAAACAGGATTCGCAACGCCTCAGCCGCGCTCCTTGTTCTTGTCTGCCTTGTCACTCTTACGTCGGCTTTTAATTTGCCGAGCAGATCGCCGCCGGACCTGTCGTCGCGGTTGGCTTTTCTCCGCACGGCCGCAAAGCCTGCGCAGCAACACACAATTCTGACTCTGGCTGATCGAGTCGCTTATCAGCGAGCGATCGAGGAAGTTTACTGGCGTCACCGCATCTGGCCAAAAGAGCGTCCCGATCCCAAGCCTTCGTTCGACAAGGTGATGTCTTCGGCGCAGCTGGAAAAGAAAGTCGAAGATTATCTATGCAACTCTGAAGCACTGGAGGATTACTGGCAACGGCCGCTCAGTGCTGAGCAATTGCAAGCTGAGATGGAGCGCATGGCGCAGCACACCAAACAGCCTGATGTGTTGCGCGAACTCTTTGAAGCGCTGGGCAACGATCCCTTTGTGATTGCCGAATGTTTGGCCCGACCGGCGTTGTCCGAGCGTTTAGTGACAGACTTCTACGCCAACGACCAAACATTTCACGGCGAGCTGAAGCAACGCGCTCAAGCCGATCTGCAAGCGCATCGCACCGTTGAACAAATGAAACATACCAGCGGGAGGTACAGCGAAATCGAATTGATCAGAAACGACGACGCCCAAGACGAAGAGAACCGCATTGCCGAACCAGGCTTAAAGATGAACAGCGGCGAGTGGGACGAAAACGTGCAAAAACTAGCGACAATGTTTGGCGGCGCGCCCATAACGCAGATCAAGACCGGAGTATTGAGTTCCTTACAGGAAAACGAGGAGCGTTACTACGCGACTGCGATCATTAAGAAAAGCAAAGACCGGATGAAGCTCGCAACGGTTGAATGGCGCAAAGAGCCGCTGGAGTCTTGGAGAGCGAGAGCAGAAAGCCAGATGCCGAAAGGAATAGCGGCGGCGACTGGTAACTACACACTTCCGGCAATATCGGATGGGGCAAACGGATGCACCGATGATACCTGGACAAGTACCACCACCAACAACGTGCCGTCTGGCCGCTCCTCTCACACGGCAGTGTGGACCGGCAGTGAAATGATTGTCTGGGGTGGATATGATAGCTTAGTGGGCGACGTCAACACGGGCGGGAGATACAATCCCAGCACGGATAGTTGGACAGCTACCAGCACCACCAACGCACCCGTTGGCCGAGATTTGCACACGGCAGCCTGGACCGGCAGTGAAATGATCGTCTGGGGCGGATTTGACGTCTATCACGACCAGTACGTAAACACCGGCGGGAGATACAATCCCGGTACCGACACTTGGACAGCTACCAGTACCACCAATGCGCCCACTGCCCGAGCCTATCACACGGCAGTCTGGACCGGCAACGAAATGATCGTCTGGGGCGGATTTGGTACCTTCGGCGTTTTGCAAACCGGCGGGAGATACAATCCCGGCACCGACACGTGGGCAACCACCAGCACCACTAACGCGCCCTCTTCCCGAGGTCGTCACACGGCAGTCTGGACCGGCAGTGAAATGATCGTTTGGGGTGGAATTGATGGCAGCTTTTGGAACACCGGCGGGAGATACAATCCGGGCACGGATAGTTGGACAGCTACCAGCACCGCAGGCGACGCACCCACTTTTCGAGCAGATCACGTGGCAGTCTGGACCGGTGGCGAAATGATCGTCTGGGGCGGATATAATACTAACGACGGCGATTTGAACAGCGGCGGTAGATACAATCCCGGCACGGACAGCTGGACGGCCACGGCGCTCGCCAATGCGCCGCTCGGCGGAAGGGGTCATACGGCGGTGTGGACTGGCGGCGACATGATTGTTTGGGGGGGCGATAACTACCCGGCCGGTCGGCTGAACACTGGCGGCCGATACAACGTAACGACGGACAGTTGGACAGCTACCAGCACCATCAACGCACCTGACGCACGCGATTCTCACGCGGCAGTCTGGACCGGCAGTGAAATGATCGTCTGGGGCGGCTATAATGGCAGCACCCGATTGAACACCGGCGGGAGATACTGCGCGCTTGTGCCACAAAGCGCGTTCTCGCGAAAGACTCATGGCGCGGCTGGCACTTTTGACATTCCACTGCTATTCACCGGGGGTGTCGAATGCCGCAGCGGCGGGGCCACAAACGATTATCAGATGATTATTAACTTCATGAACCCGGTCACGGTTGGAAGTGTCTCAGTGACCTCTGGCACCGGCAGAGTGAGCAGCTTCAGCGTGAGCGGACCACAGGTCACGGTGAATCTCACTGGGGTAGCCAACGTCCAGAGAATCACCGTTACGCTCTTTAACGTGAACGATGGTACGCACAACGTTCCTGTTTCGATGGCTGTGCTAGTTGGTGATGTGAATGGCAACGCTACCGTCAATGCCTCCGATGTGAGCCTGACCAAGGCACAGGTGGGCCAGCCGGTCACGGGTTCGAATTTCCGTGAAGACGTGAATGCCAACGGCACGATCAGTGCCACTGATGTGGCACAGGTCAAAACCAACGTGGGTACCGCGCTGCCGCCGCCTCCGCACACCCTTTGGTATAATGGCGACTTTAATTTCGTCAACGGTCTCGCTAACGAGCGAAACACCGCTATTAGCCAAGCCGCTGTTTATGACGATTTCAACGTCCCCGCCGGCCAGATGTGGAATGTGACGGCCGTCTTCTCCGATAATCTGTTGAACACCACAGTTACCGGCGCGGACTGGGAAATCCGCACCGGCGTCTCCGAAGGGAACGCCGGCACTTTGATCGCCAGCGGCACCACGAACTCGCCGGTGGTTACTCTGATATACTGCGACTTTTCGTTTTGCGAATACCGAGTCGAGGTCACCGGTCTGAGCGTCACCCTGGTTCCAGGCCACTATTGGCTCAATGTGACGCCGGTTGGCAACGGCACGGGCCGTTCATTTAATGCGACCACCAGCGGCGCCAACTGTGTGGGCACGCCCTGCGGCAACAACCAGAACGCGTTTTTCAATAGCACCTACTTTGGCACTTACTTCACTTCTACCGCCAATGAAGGTCAACCCTACGACTACTCTAATGGATTGATCGGTACCGCCGTCCCGGAGCCTCACTCTGGCGATGATGGCGCTCGGCGCGATCGTACTGCTCGGCGTCCAGCAATTGCGCCGGAAGAAAGCTTAAACTCCCCGCCACAATGAAAAATAAATACAACTTCGCCGCACGAGCCGCACTGCTCGCCCTCGCGTTAACCACCGCGTTCGCCTTTACGACGAACGGCTTCGCCTATTCAACGGCCGCCTCCGCCGTGCCGGGTGCCGGCAGCACGGTCAGCTCCAACGGGATACTGCCAGGAAGCCTTTGGTACAACGGCGACCTTAATCACGTCAACGGACTCGCCAACGAGAACAGCGACTCCATCGGCGCCGGCGAATACGCCCACGTCTTTGACGATTTTAACGTCCCGACGGGTCAGACCTGGACTGTAACCGGTGTCTATTCCAATGACTACAATAACTATGTTGCATCAGGAGGTACAACCACTGCGGTTGAATGGTCGATCCGCCAAGGCATAACGAACGGCAACGGTGGTACATTAATTGCCTCTGGTGCGAACGGCCCAGGCGGCTTCCAGGTTCTTTTCCATAATGCCGGCGACTTCGGTTATACGGAATTCACCTTCAACGCCACGGGCCTGAACGTTACCCTAACGTCGGGCACCTACTTCCTCAATGTCACGCCAATTGGCAACGGCTTTGGTCGTTCCTTTGACTCGGACACATCGGGGGCAGGCTGCGTAGGCACGCCTTGTGGCAACAACGGCAATTCCTTCTTCGACAGCAACTTTTTCGGTGCCAACTATCAGGGCCCCGGAGCCGTCGACTTCTCCATGGGCGTCCAAGGCGTCATCGCGCCTGAACCACCACCCTGGGCGATGATGGCCATGGGCGCGGTCGTGCTGATCGGCGTCCAGCAATTGCGCGGGCGCCGGAAGAAAGCTCAAACTCCCCCGCACTCAATCCGCTGCTGAGGAGAGTCGCCTCTACAGCGCTCCGATCGCTCTTTTGTCATTCGGGTTTCGTCATTCCTTCGTCATTAGACATTTGTCATTCGTCATTTCCCTGACTTCTTGCTGGCAAATTTCCGCGCCAGCCGCTAGATAGATGCAATGCCTGCACACACAAAAAATCCTGTTTCCGTCGTCACCGGAGGGGCCGGTTTTTTGGGGTCGCATTTGACCGACCGACTTTTGGCGGAAGATCATCGCGTGATCGCGATCGACAATTTCATCACGGGCAGCGACGCGAACATCGGGCATCTGGCCGGCAATAAGAATTACAAGTTCATCAAGCACAACGTTTCCAACTTCATTTTCCTGCCGGAAGAAAAGATCGATTACGTTTTTCATTTCGCTTCCCCCGCCAGCCCGATCGATTATTTGGAATTGCCGATCCCGACCTTGAAAGTGGGCGCTCTCGGCACGCATAACACTCTCGGTTTGGCCAAGGATAAAAAGGCCTCCTTCATTCTGGCATCGACCTCGGAATGCTACGGCGACCCGCTGGTGCATCCGCAAAAGGAAGATTACTGGGGCAACGTCAACCCGATCGGGCCGCGCGGCGTTTACGATGAGGCCAAGCGTTTCGCCGAGGCGATGACCATGGCTTATCATCGCTATCACCGGATCGACACGAAAATCGTGCGCATCTTCAACACATACGGCCCGCGGATGCGTTTACGAGACGGGCGCGTCGTGCCGGCGTTCATCGGGCAGGCGCTGAACGGGAAACCGCTCACGGTTTTCGGCGACGGCTCGCAGACGCGCTCGTTTTGTTACGTCTCCGATTTGATCGACGGCATTTTCAAGCTCGCGATGAGCGATTTTCACGAGCCGGTCAACCTCGGCAACCCGCGCGAGATGACGATCAAACAATTCGCCGACGAAATCATCCGCATCACCGGGGCGAGATCGACTATCGAATATAAACCGTTGCCGGTGGACGATCCGAAAGTGCGCCAGCCGGACATCTCGCGCGCGAAAAAAATTCTCGGCTGGGAACCGAAAGTCCAGTTCGACGAAGGAATCAAGAAGACGATCGAGTATTTTCGGGAATCGTTGGCTTCGCCACGTTAAATCGTTAAAGCGTTAAAGCGTTGATTCTTGGCTGGGAACGGCGCGTCGAATTCGAATACGGAACCAAGGAAAAGATCGAATATTTGGTAGTGTCCTAATTTGCCCTGACAAAGATTGCGCACAGTCCTTTGCGATAGAACTGGAGATGGAATCCATCTCGCGGTCGTAAACGGTAAGCGAATGGCCGAAAGCGATTCGTTCGATCTAAAAACGCCAGCCGGTGTTGTCACACTGCGAGTAATAAGGATCGAGGATGGATTGGTACAGTTTGAGCACGAAGGTCAAACCATCGAGGCAAAATTGCCTTCGGTGCTTACGCAGAGGAAATTTCTGTGATCACTTTGCCGCCGGACAGCGAACTAGACTTCTTGCGAAGAGAGTTCGTTTGCCTTTTCCCACTGAGCGATTGTTGCGCGCAACTCTGAAGTGCGCTCACGCACGGCGTCCTCAAAAGCGGCGCGTTGATTGTCCAGGAGCAGATGCGCGCGGCGGCTCTTTAGAAGGTTGCGAATGCGTAACGCCACTTCGGTGTAGTCGAAAGGCTTGAGTAAAAAGTCAGTTGCTCCCGCGTCGAGCGCGCGCCGTTTCGCGTCTTCGCTCGTGTCTGCGGTAAGAACGACTACGGGCAGAAAGTTTTCGTCACCTTCGGTACGAAGCGACTCAAGAATAGCGAAGCCGTCGGGAGGTGGCATCATCAAATCGAGCAGGATCAGGTCTGGTTGAAAGCTTTTGCAAGTCTCGAGCGCGAGCTGGGAATCCAAGACTGAGTGCACATGCGTGTAACCGTTTTCGGCGAGGATTTCGTCGAGCAGTGCGACGTTTACAGGCTCATCGTCGATAACGAGAATCTTCATTTTGGCTAGGTGCGCCGAATCATCCTGCCATTGGTTTGACCTGTTCATGTCCGGTGCGCAACTTCGATTAAATCGGAGGCCGAAACTGCATCCGCCGCGGAGGATTTGGTGCCATTCCTTGAAGTAGTTGTTTCTTCCAGGACGTGAAAGAACTCCGCTACGTTCAAGGGTTTAGTAAGGTAGCGAGTCGCGCCGGCGGCGATGAGGCGTTCGATCTGACGCGTGGTCGCATCAGCGCTGATGACAATGACGGGAATATGGCGAGTTGTTTCCTCCGCCCTAAGTTGGGAAAGCACATCCCACCCCGGCAGATCAGGCAGATGAAGATCCAGCAAGACAAGATCCGGTGAATGTTGACGGGCCAAATCAAGCCCAACTCTCCCTTGCATGGCCGTGAGCAACTCGATTTCGGGCCGCTCCGCGAGCATTTGCTCGATCAAGGTCAAATTAGAGAGATTGTCTTCGATATAAAGAATCGTGAGGTTTGCAGCCCCCGAGCGCGCTCGTGTGCGGCCGTTTCTCTTGTGCGATGGAACATCTTCCAACGGCGACTTTGTCCGAGGAAGTTCAACCCAAAAAGTGCTGCCCTTGTCGAGAGTGCTTTCGACGCCAATCGAGCCATGCATCGCTTGTATTAAACGCTGGGAAAGTGCCAGACCGAGGCCCGTGCCTTCGACACTAGATTGCTCCGCGCCCAGCCGATCGAACGGCGTAAACAATCGGATAAGCTTTTCCTGTGGAATTCCAGAACCGGTATCGATGACAAGAATGCGCACCTTTTCAGCACCATTCGCGCTGTAGGAGACAGTAACGCTGCCCGAGACAGGCGTATACTTCACCGCGTTTGTGAGCAGGTTAAGCAAAACTTGTTTGAACCTCTGACGATCTGCAAGAGCATAGACCGACGGATCCATTTCGACCGAGGTGGAGAGTTGAATAACACGCTCAGCTGCGAGCGGACGTATGAGATCAAGCGCTTCCTTCAGCGCGTCGGCGACACAAACCGGCTCGAGCGAAAGTTGCATCTTACCGACCTCAATGCGGCTGATGTCGAGCACTTCGTTGATAAGATCGAGAAGGTGCCGACCGGCGTTAATGATGTAACAGATGCGATCGCGCTGGGTTTCCGTCGGAGTTTGTCGTTCCAACAATTGACCGAATCCCAGAATGGCATTGAGCGGAGTGCGCAGTTCATGACTCATGCGGGAGAGAAATTCGCTTTTCGCTTTGTTTGCGCGCTCCGCTTCTTCTTTCGCTTCGCGCAGCGCTTTCTCCATTAGGGCACGCTGGGTCACGTCGTGCGCTACGCAGAAATGCATCTTATCGGTCTTCGACCAAGACGCGGACCACAGCACGTCCACCAACGTGCCATCTTTGCGGACGTAGCGACTAATGAAGTCAGTGACTCTCTCAGCGGTCTTTATCTCTGCCTCCGCTTGTTTACTTTTCGGCCGATCTTCCGGATGAACGAAATCGATATAATCACGCCCCGCTAGCTCAGCGGCCGTGTAACCCCAAAGCTGTTCGCATGCCGCATTGACCGTCACGAATCGGCCCGCTTCATCTATTGTACAAATTACGTCCTGCGAATTGTCCATGATGAGTTGATTAGTATGGAGAGCGGTTTCGAGGTCGCGCTTACTTTTGCGCAATGCTTCTTCGGTTCGCTTCCGCTCGGAAATGTCTTCCACCATTATGAGATAATGCTGTGGATTGCCGGCTTCGTCTCGAATGATACAGCCTGTCTGTGTGGTCCAGACCACTTCGCCATTCTTCGTGACATAACGTTTTTCAACGCAACTGCGCCCTGTGCCATGGAGCATTGCTCCCGCCAGCTGTTTACTCGGCTCGAGGTCCTCGGAATAGGTGATATCTAATGGAGTTTGGGCCCTTAGCTCTTGCTCGGAATAATCCACCATTTGGCAGAGCGCAGTGTTCACCTGTACAAAGCGTTCATCGAGTCCAACCACCGCCATTCCAATCGGCGCCTCCTCAAAGATTTGCCGAAAATTTCGTTCGCTTGCCTCCAGCGCGGCGGTCCGGCTAGCGATCGAACGCATCTCACGAATGCTGCGAAAACATGAGATCACCAAAAACAAATCTTCGAACACGACCCAGCCGGCATGCTCGATTGATCGCCACGGACTGGCGTTGAGGACCCCGTACACCGAGTATGGCCAATAAACGCCACGAATGAAATGATCCAGCCCGACAACGATCGTCGCGGGAATGAGCACCCGCCAATCACGATAGAACGAGAGAATGACCAACGAGCCAAAGACGTGGAAGTGTGTTTCGATTCGTCCGCCAGTTACACTGATGAGCAAAGCCGACATCAGCATCTGCGCCACCGCGATAACGTATCGCGTTAGGGCGGCGCCGGGCCATGCGCGCGTCATCCAGATCGGAAAGAGGCTGATCGCGCCGCCCAAGAAAATTGCAGCCCAAACGTGAATGTGAATCGCGCTCGATTGGCCGGCCCACGTGTATGGAGAGATGACGATCGCCATTACGATCGCGGCCAACCATTGGACCAACATCAGTTTTGCAAACAGCCGATCCGTGTTGCGATAAATCTCCTGCTGCTGTTGTCGAAAGAGAGCGTCCGCGCGCGCGGCCGATAAATCCAGTTTGCTCAACCCGGCCGCCGCGCCAAGGGTTTCTCTCACCGCTGCCGCTTTTTTTGCTATTTCAAACATCGAGGCCCCATTCCGGCTTGCCGGCGATCAGTAAGCGGGCAGCCGAACACCCATGTCTTGGAGCGATCGCTACCGTGATTGTTTGCGAGCGAGATGATTGCGTTTTCTCCAACGCTACCGCCGGAATGGCCGCGTGATTGCGTGATGCCGCCGTTGAAAAGCAAACGCCCCGATGGATCGAAAAGAAATGTATGTCCCGAAGTTTCTGCACCGAACCGGCGCGCCTCCATACCATCTACATCGGAGAGCACCGTCACTCCCGGAATCTGCGCGGCGGATTGCCGCAAACTGGTGTTCTGCCAATCGGCACCAGATCCCTCTGGCGTGTAAAACAAGACGTAGGCTTGAACCTTGCTTCTGACGCGTGCCATGACCTCCGCCAACTCATTCATGCTCGCACGAGTGCACGGGCATTGCGGATGCGCCAGCATTATCAATGTGGGACGGTCATTAGCGAGATGGATGGCGGAGTCCGCGGGCCATAAGTTAGGCACAGAACCCACCCGGCCAGGCGAGCTCTCGTAGTTTAGCAACGCACGCACGCCAAAAAGAATTGAGCCTGCCCAGGCGACGCCGAGCAGTGCCGTTGCCAGTACAGTTTTCGCTTTTCTTTGCAAAGGTAGAAGTTCCCGCCGCCAATGGGGAAGGGGAAGCATGGCCCGTTCCAATCAGCAAAAAATGCCGCTACTTGCGGGAGAAACCTTACCCCCCGAAACAGGTCGAAATGGGGGGTTGGTAGGCATTGGCAAACCCTACCAACACCGCAATTGCCACTTTGACGGCTGATTGCGGCGATTCCACCGGCGGGACTTCCAGCACCGCGATCGACTTCGTTTGATCGCCGTCGCGATAGCTCCACTCGAAGATTTCTTCGACCGGCACGGATTCGACGTGAAGCGATTCGCAGCCATGCGTTGCACGGATGGTGTCTTTAAGTTGTGTAATCTTTTTATGCGGCATTCACCAAATCAAACGCCCTCCATTCGCTCTTTTCAATCCCTGCTTCCATTGCCGGTGTGCAACGGAGCGAGCCGTGGATTTTCACAAAGTTGTAATACACCAAGTGAAGCGCGCGCTTGCTGAATATAGCCTCGGCACTCGCTGGCGTGGCATTAGAGCCTGTCGAGGATTACCGCGCCTCTCTGTGGCGGTGGGGCCGGAACGACGCGCTGCAATCCTTTGTGCAAGATCCTATTCGCTTTCGGATCAATCGGCTTTTCGAGCAGGCTCTTTTGCTCCGCGCTCAAAGAAATCTCGGCAGGCGCGGCAGGCACAGGTGTTTCGTCAGCCTGCTTCGGCGGATTGCCGCGCCTTCGAAATAGCTTCATGGCCAGGGGAGACAGAATGAATATGAGCCGGTCTCGTGCCATCGCCTCCGCGCGTTCACAAAGTCCTATGTTAATTTCGGGAACCGTGACGAATGCGCCCTCTCAATACAAAACTGTGACTCGATCAGTAGGACCCCTGATACTCCATCGATCATAGAGTTCTCTCCTATTGTGTATAAAATTTTATGCGTCCCCTTACCGATGGGCCATCTGGCCCCTTGCCCCCGGGGATCCCCCGCCGCCCTTGCTTCTGATTTCGAACGTCTGAAAATCACCGATGTTCGAATCGCGTGTTCAACGAAGCAGGCAATAGTGACCCTGGACGAATGCGCCTCGCATCAACCGTCAAAATGAAGATGAAGTAATGGGAAATCTTCATTTCAAATTAGGACACTGCCGAATATTTTGAGAAACCGTTAAGACATCGAAGGGTTGAATCGTTGAACGGTGAGGAGTTGGCATATTGAAATATTGCAACGTGATCGAGGTGGTTTTTTTGAGCACGAATCGAACGGGATCGCCTCGGTGCAAGATTTTACTGGCGCTCGCAGTGTTTCGGCTGTGAATTCTCTTATGATTAAGCGCGCACTTCTTGTCGTCGGCTTTCTCGCTTTTTGCTTTCCCCTGGCCGCGCAGCAAATGACTCCTTCGTTGGACGCCTCTTCCGTGTTTGCCTTCTATCGGCCGGAAATTTTCAGCACGGTGGATAGTTTGGCTCTGATCGATCGCCTTCCCGTCCTGAACTTTTTGGACGGAACGCGCCTGCCGGTTTCGAGCGAGATGGGCCGGATGGGAATGGCGCCTGTCGAGTTCCCTTCGCTCACATATATGAGCGTCGCATACATGAGCCCCGCGAAAGTGCGGAAAGTAAATGCCGCTCAGGTATCCGGAAAGGATGGCAAGGATTCATCCGCCGAAGTGATGAGCTCGCCCTCGGCTCCGTATTATTACGGCGGGGAAGTAGGCTTTATGTACGGCCATTCGAGCGGCAAATTCGGTGGCGATGAGTTCGGCACCTATATCGAGGGCGTCGTCGGCAACGACAAATTCCAGATCAACGCCGGCGCGTCTTACCAAGAGTGGAACGGGCGCGCCCTGCGCTTACGCCATTAACTTCTCCGAAGTAGTTCCCGGCTGGAAACCGCGCGTTAAGCACAGGAGTAAACGGAGCCGCTCATCGCAGCTTTTGCCGGCTGTAAGATCGTTGCCGCCAGCCTCGACGGCACGTTGCAGGCGTTCGCCGTGAATCTTTAGCGCGCCGATCTGTACTCATCAAGAACTAGCAAGAAAATGGAGTTATCGGCGAGATCTTATTCCTAGGGTCACCACACATGCCAGCCCAGCGAGGCAAACCCAGGCAAACCAGTCTCCGAGGAGGGAGTAAGCGGTCCGCACTCCGCGAGTCGGAACTTGTGCGACGAGAACTCGATCGGCCGTGACGTAGTGATCCATCGAGGCTAGCTCCCGACCTTGGTAGTCGAAAGCTGCCGAAAGACCTTGGCTTGTGTGTCGGACTAGGTTGAATCCCTGTTCGATTGACCGGAAACTGGCCATTCTGGTATGCCACGGGTCGATTGCTTTCCAGTCGTTAGACGGATCGAGCAGTAGATCTGCTCCCAGTCGTCCTGCCTGTGCAAGGAGCTGGGGAAAGTCGGCGTCGAAACAGATTACCGAGCTCAGCCGCCCGTAGGGAGTATCAAGGGCGCGTAACTTTCCATCGCCTCGGATGGAGATCGCCGCTTCGCCGCCCGGCACCGGATGGGCTTTAAAGAATTCCCAGGCCGGAGTGCCATCGGGTTGAACGAGAACGATCTTGTTTTCGAGAGGCGGCGTTGTTTCCAGATGCCAGCTCGCAAGCACCATCCCAAGATAAACGCCGTTACCCTTCGCGAGGATCCCTCCGCGCCGGATCAGATCGTTCTCATCTTGCTTGAGTACCGGTGCATTCGCTTCACCCCAGAAGATGATCTGGGCTCCAGCTTTTGCTTCGCGCTCGCTCCGGTTCAGCAAATCATTATCAATCGCAGCCGAGCGTTCCCGAATCGTCGCGATTTCCTCAGGAGTGAGCGGCTCGTGGCGGAAGAAGCGTCCAACGACATTTGGATCAGGATGCAACTCGGCGTTAAGCCCCGACAAGGTCGCGACTCGAACAGTTTTTCCCGACGGCGGAAAAAGCGCAAGACGCGCACCCCCAGCAAGCATCGCGACGATGACAAGCAGAGCGCACATCGCCGCAACCCGCGGGACGCGTTGCGAAATGGTCCACTCCTCCCATAGCGCATTTCCGGCCGAGGCCGTCCATCCGATCAGGAACGTAACACCCCACAAACCGGTAACCGAAAGCATTTGAAGCAATGCCAGGTTACCGTACTGCGAATAGGCAGTCGCAAACCAGGTTCCGAACGGCCCTAGCGACAGGAGATATTCGATTGACGTCAAGATCAGCGGAAAAACGAGCGTGCCCGGAAACACAGAGAGTCGGTGCGACAAGAGACGGTCGCCCAGGTAGGGGAGCGTGAAGAAGAGGCCATACGTGATCAGCACCACTACGTAGACAGCCGTTGGAAAAGGCACCATGCCGCGATACTGGATCGCGAGCGCGGCGACTTGCACCGCCATGACCAAGGGAACACCGACAATGATCCTCTGGGCTCGAGTGAACCGCAGCAAGAAGAGCGGCGCCAACCACGCGGCCAGCGCGATCGTGTTCGCTCCGTTGGCAAACGGCAGAAGAAGAATCGCGACGATTAATGGAATCCAGGATCCACCTCTCGCCACTCCAGCTGTGAATGGTGCTTGGGGTTTTTCTGCCGGTGTTTCGAGTTTCCTTTGCATAAGTATCCGTCTAATTTTTTTCCTTTGATTTTTGTCGCTTCGTTGGGCCGATTGCTCCTTGTACGGCGCTGTCGATTACGTGATCGATCAAGCGTTGCTTCGAGACCCAGGGAAAAGAAGGTCTCTGCGTGAGAAGAGAAGTGATGCCGTGCGTGGCGGCCCACAACGCCTGGGTGCGCAATTCCAATTCGCGCTCGGCAGCCTTAGACCTGCCCAAACAAAGTTTCACGAGGGAGCGCGCGAGGTCGAACGCGCGATGCGTCCGGTATGGTCTCTTCGCCGGATTTCGAACGACGAAGGCGATTTGGTATTCGCTGGGATGTCTCAATCCCCATTCCACATAGAGCCGCAACCCGCGCTTCAATTGCTGCACCGGATCCTTGCCTCGCTCTCTCAGCAGGATGCCGAGCGCTTCGTACAAATGGACGAAGCTTTCCTCCACCAGGACGTCGAAGAGTTCTTCCTTGCTCGTGAAGTGTAGATAGATCGCAGCGGGCGAGCATCCCACGGAGTGCGCGAGGGAGCGCATGGAAAAGCCTTCGAACCCGCGGCGCACGAAGATTTCCCGGGCCGCGCCGAGGATTTCTGATCGCGTTTGCTGCCGGTACCGTTGACGTCGCGTTCCTACTTTCATAAACATCGTTCATTGTACTGAACGTCGTTCAGATGTCAAGGAATAAGGCGGCTCGTGTCGATCTCCCTGCGCCATTCACCTTCGCCGCATACCAAAGTGGACACGATGAGTCACTCGATACGATTCGTTTCAGGACGTGTTGCCCAAATCAGAGTCTATCAAATAAAATAGTACCCAAGCCGACGGAGAAACTTTGCGATGGTCTGCTCCAATAACGCGGAATCCTCGCGATTAAGGCAGCTCGAGAAGCTGCGAAAGCCGAATACAGCCGCCGAGCGGCACAAGTTAGGACATCTTTACACTTTCAACGAGCCGTATAAAGCTTTGGAGGACAGTAACTTTCAACAATATATCGGACGACATATTACATGCAGGTGTCGGAAGAACTTACATTTTACACCTTGTTCGAGCAGCTGTAACTTCGATCATTAAAAAATATGGCATTTATAAGTTGTTTATTACAAGCACTGTATGTCTATTAAACAGAGCCTTGACGAGGATTGGTCTATGGTTTGCTATCGAACCCGCTTTCCGTTCAACTTCAACAGAAGGCATTTATGAAAAAGATTCTCGGCAGAACCACCACTCTCACCGGTGGCGCTTATAACGTGGGCGAAACTTTGGAAATCGACCGGTTGGGAACTCAACCTTGGAGGAATATTCACATGCGAAGATTTAGCTGGAGCGTAACGAAGTGGCTGGTTGCGGTTGCGGCGGCGGCTCTATTGATAGCCGCGCCTTTCCAGAGCGTGGCCTATGGCCAGACGACCAAAAGGTGGATCGACGGCAACGGCGACTGGAACATCGCAGCGGACTTATGGAGCATTGGCGCACCCACCGTCACGACCACCACGTGGACTGACGGCAACGGCGACTGGAACACCGCGGGGAACTGGGACAATGGCGTGCCCACCAGTGCGACCAACGCTGTCATCAATGGTACCGGCCATACGGTGTCGCTGAGCGCCGCCGGCTCAACCCTTAACTTGACCCTCGCTTCTGGGAACATCCTGACCATCTCCAACAACACTTCGCTCACGGTTTTTGGATCGAGCATCAGCGATTCGGGGACTATAAACCTCAGCTCGGTCGGAAACGGGACGGAGCTGATCATCAATAACGCCAATACCACCTTGAGTGGAACCGGCACGTTAACCTTGGGCAACAATTCCCAGAACTTCATTGTCGGTTCGACCGGCGCCGACATCCTCACCAACCAGTCAACGATTCAAGGTTCGGGCAATATCGGCAACACCCTGATGACCCTGGTGAACTCCGGAACAATCGACGCCAACAACGGCTCGGGCAGCTTTACGCTCTTCATTCAAACCAGCGGCGGCACAACCAACACGGGCACCCTCGAAGCCACCAATAGCAGCGTGCTGCAGATTACCGGAGCAAGCGGCGGAAACGTCACCAACACTGGTGGGGTTATCCAGGCGACAGGCAGTGGTTTGGTGCAACTCACCGGCGGTGTGGTGATCACGGGCGGGACGCTGACCACCAACACCGGTGGAAGCATTCAAGGGATTGGCACAGCCACGCTGAGCGGCGTGACTATCAGCAGCGGTAGCGGCTACCAGGTGGACAACAACACGACAACCTTCGTAAACGGAGCGATCACCAATAGTGGCACGCTGACGCTGGCCTCGGGCGGCAACGCCACGAACCTGGAACTCAGCGGGAACACGACCCTCACCGGCAGCGGCACGGTGACCATGAGCAACAACGCGAATAATTTCATCTTCGGTTCGACCGGCGCCGACATCCTCACCAACCAGTCAACGATTCAGGGTTCGGGCAATATCGGCAACGGGACGATGACCCTGGCGAACTCCGGAACAATCGACGCCAACAACGGCTCGGGCAGCAACACGCTCTTCATTCAAACCAGCGGTGGCACCACCAACACGGGCACCCTCGAAGCCACCAATAGCAGCGTGCTGCAGATTACCGGGGTAAACGGAGGAAACGTCACCAACACCGGCGGGATTATCCAGGCGACAGGCAGTGGTTTGGTGCAACTCACCGGCGGTGTGGTGATCACGGGTGGGACGCTGACCACCAACGCCGGCGGAAGCATTCAAGGGATTGGCACAGCCACACTGAGCGGCCTAACCATCAGCAGCGGCAGCAACTACCAGGTAGACAACAACACCACGACCTTGTTGGGCGGCACCATCACCAATAACGGCACGATCACGCTGGCCTCGGCCAGCAACGCCACGTTTCTTGAAGCCAGCGGGAACGTGACGCTTGCGGGCACCGGCACGGTGACCTTGAGCAATAACACACAGAACTTTATCTTCGGCGGCGCAGCCAACGGAAGCACCGTCCTTACCAACCAGCAAACCATCCAGGGCGCGGGTAATATCGGAATTAACCAGATGAGCCTGGTGAACTCTGGAACGATCGATGCCAACGCTGGCCTTGGCGCAAGTGCGCTGATCGTGCAGACTACGGGAACCGCCAGCACGGGGACGACGAATACCGGGATCTTGGAAGCCACCGGCGGCTCAAACCTCATACTCCTAAACGGCACCTTTACCAACACGGGCGGCACCATCGAGGCGCTGAACAATACGGCCGGAGGGTCCACTGTAAACATCAACGGCGCCGACATTATTGGCGGCACGCTGACGACGACCGGCAACGGAGTGATCTTCGGAAACAACGGCACGATACTGGACGGCACCGCACACACCGTAACGAATTCAGGGCTGTTTGAGATTGCCAATAACAATAGCACCAGCATCCTGGGCACAGTCAACAATACCGGCACGATTATGCTGGCCTCGGGCGGAAACGCCACGGAGCTGATTGTCGGCAATAACACCGGAGTTACAAGCGCGACCATCAATGGCACCGTGACGCTGAGCAACAACGCGAACAACTTCATCTTCGGCGCACTCGGCACCAACACGCTGACCAATAACGGAACTATCCAGGGCTCGGGCAACGTCGGCGATACCCAGATGGCGTTGGTCAATAATGGAACCATCGATGCCAATAGTGGCGGCGGCAGCTTTCCGCTGATTATTCAGACCAGCGGCGGGACGACAAATACCGGGACGTTGGAAGCCACGGGCGGCTCGAACTTGATACTTCAGGGTGCGTCTGGCGGGAACTTCACCAACACAGGCGCCACCATTGAGGCGGTAGGCAGCGGCTCGACGGTGCAATTGAACAACGGAGTCACGATTACCGGCGGCACCCTGACCACCAGCGGCGGCGGACTAATCTTCACTCCCAACAGCGCCACGCTAAGCGGTCTGACGCTGAGCACAGGCAGCAACTACCAGATTAACAACGCAACCAGCACGACGTTGGTCGGGACGATGACCAACAACGGCACGATCACGCTGGCCTCGGCCAGCAACGCCACAGAACTGATTCTGAGCGGGAACGTGACGCTCACCGGCACCGGTGTCGTTACCATGAGCAACAACGCGAACAACTTTATTTTCGGCGGGGTCGCCGCAGACGTCCTGACCAACAATCAGACCATCCAGGGCTCGGGCAACGTTGGCGATACCCAAATGACGTTGGTCAATAATGGAACCATCGATGCCAATAGTGGCGGCGGCAGCAATCCGCTGATTATTCAGACCAGCGGGGGCACCACGAACAATGGGATTCTGGAAGCCACGGGCGGCTCGAACCTGATACTCGAGGGTGCGTCTGGCGGGAACTTTACCAACACGGGCCACGTCATTGAGGCCGTTGGTACTGGCTCTACAGTGCAATTGAACAACGGAGTCACGATTACCGGCGGGACGCTGACTGCCAGCGGCGGCGGACTAATCTTCACTCCCAACAGCGCCACGTTAAGCGGACTCACGCTAAGCACAGGCAGCAACTACCAGATCAACAACGCAGCGACCACGACATTGGTCGGGACGATGACCAATAACGGCACGATCACGATGGCCTCGGGCGGCAACGCCACGGACCTGCGTCTGAGCGGGAACGTGACGCTCACCGGCACCGGCACGGTGACCATGAGCAACAACGCGAACAATTTTATTTTCGGCAACGCGGCCGCTAATATTCTCACCAACCAGGAAACTATTCAAGGCTCGGGCAACATCGGCGACACCCAGATGGCGCTGGTCAATTCGGGAACAATCGATGCCAACAGCGGCGCCGGCAGCAATCCGCTGATCATTCAGGTGAGCAACGGGGCAACGAACACGCACACGATCGAGGCCACTAACAGCTCCGGGCTGGAGCTTCGTGGCGGAACCTTTACGAATACGGGCGGCACCATCGAAGCGATCGGAAGCGGCTCATCGGTGCTGTTGAGCACCGGAGTCACGATCACCAATGGCACGTTGACCACCACCACTGGAGGGCTGATCGATTCCAACAGCTCCACCCTGAGCAGCGTAACCATCGGCACGGGCAGCAGCTTCCAGGAGAACAACGCCACGACGATGACATTGGTGAGGTCGCTGACCAATAACGGGACGTTTACGCTGGCTTCGGCCGGCAACGCCACTGACCTGCGGATCAGCGGCAATGTGAGCCTCAACGGCACGGGCACGCTGGTGATGACAAGCAACTCACAAGACTTCGTCTTCGGCGTCGCCAGCACCGCCGTCCTCACCAATAACAGCAAGATTATCGGCGGCAATGGAGCGAATCTCGGCGACGCGTTCATGGGCCTGGTCAATGGCACGTCTGGAGTCATCACTGACAGCGTCGGCACATTCTTGATCGATACGAGCAGCAGCAACTTTACGAACAACGGCACGTTGACCGTAGTCTCGGGAGCCACCATGGTGATCGAAGGGGGCAGCTTCACCAACATGAACACCGGAACCGGTACGCTGACCGGCGGCACTTATAACGTGACCGGAACGCTTGAGTTCCCCGCAGGCAGCAACGGCATACTCATCGATGCCGCGAACATCACGCTCTCGGGCGCTTCGGCGGAGATTTTTAACACCACGAATAGCACGAATGCGCTGACGAACCTGAACAGTACCGCTGCCACCGGCAGCTTCACAATCAACAGCGGCGCGAACTTCACGACCGCCGGGAACTTCACGAACAACGGAACGCTCAACGTGGGCAGCGGCAGTGCGTTCGTGGTGAACCTGGCCAATAGCCTAACGAACTTTAACAGCTCGACCCATACGCTAACGGGCGGCACCTACATCGATAGCGGCACGCTGCAATTTGCCAACGCCAACATTCAGACGATTGCCGCCAACACCAGCGTGACCATGTCGGGTGCGTCGGCCAAGATTGAGGACCAGACCGGTGCGGCCGTGGGCCTGACCAACTTTGCCACCAACAACGGTACCTTTGCCATCGCCAGCGGCTTTAACTTCACCACCGCGGGCAACTTTACCAACAACGGCACGCTCAACGTCGGCGCCGGCACCAAGTTCGAGGTGAACCTGGCCAATAGCCTGACCAACTTCTCCGGCACCACGCTAACCGGCGGCACTTACATCGATAGCGGCACGTTGCAATTTGCCGGCGCCAACATCGTCACGATTGCCTCGGGCACGAGCGTGACCATGTCGGGCGTGTCGGCCAAGATTGAGGACCAGACCGGTGCGGCCGTGGGCCTGACCAACTTTGCCACCAACAACGGCACCTTTGCCATCGCCGGCGGCTTTAACTTCACCACCGTGGGCAACTTCACCAACAATGGCACGCTGACGGTGGGGAGCAGCAACAGTAAGTTCGATGTGAACGGTAATCTGACCAACTTCTCCGGCACCACGCTGACCGGCGGCACCTACAACGTCACCGGAACGCTGCAGTTCAACGGGGCCAACATCGTTACCAACGCTGCGAACATCACGCTGACGGGCGCCTCATCGAAGATCCTCGACCAAAGCAATAACAACGGCTTGGCGAACTTTGCTACCAACAACGGCACGTTCGCTCTCGCGGGAAACCGTGCGTTCACTACGGCAGGGAACTTTACTAACGCCGGCACTTTCACCATCAATCACGGGAGCACGTTCACGTTGGGTGGAGCAGGTATGTTCACGCAGTCGGGTGGCACGACCACAGACGATGGATCGCTATCGGCCTCCTCAGGCGGGGTGAGCCTGCAAGGCGGATCGCTGTTCGGAACAGGGACGATCACAGGTGCCCTCACCTCGAGCAGTGCCGGCACCATTACTCCTGGGGACTCTGCGACAGCGACGGGCGTCCTGAAGGACACGGGCGCCTACAGCCAGAACTCCGGTACCCTCGACATCTCCATTACCGGAACCACGGCGGGCACCTTCGATCAGCTAAATCCGACTACGGCAAGCCTGAGTGGGGTTCTGAACATCAGCCGGCCCACCGGCTTTGTGCCCGCAATTGGCAAGACGTTCAAGATCATGAATTTCACTTCGGAGACGGGGACATTTGCGACGGTGAATGGCCTGGCGATTGACAACACGAGGCATTTCACCATCACGTATCAAGGGACCGATGTTCTTCTTACCGTGGTTCCCGGCCCTGCTGGCGCCGGCGCGCACAATCCGCAACCCAGCAACTCCACGATCGGGAGACGGACCAGGACGGTAATCAACATCAGGGACAGCGGGCAACTGCTTTCGATGCTCGATCATGCTGTTCCTGGCTCTGACGGAAGGCTTACGGTTTCGCACCACAACCGCATGAACGACACCGGAAAAACCGATCGCATCAATGCCGACCGTATGATGAAAGCAGATCGTGGCATGGCGGATATCCGGCGTATGCGCGACCTTGGAGTGACCAACCCACGCCTTGGTAGCGGCACGCGGGCTTTCTAATCACAAGGCTAATCACGAGGCGCCTGCCAGCTTTAATCTGCACATTAGCCGTGGGGAACGCATCATCCGCGCGGTCGGATTACCTTACGTTAAGCTCGACGAGCCCTGGTATGTGATATGAAGCAACCGGCGGTCACAGCTAGAGTGAAAGTTCTTTGACAAAATAGCCGTGATCATATCCAGGCGCTCGTAATCTGAGCTACGTTAGCAGCCCGTGGTCGCCGAAAAATTGGAGGCAGAGTTACTAAAAAAGCTTGACCTAACAGAGGCCAGGCCTCAAAAAGTCCGCCGAGATTATAGCTATAAATAAACAGTGGAGATGAATCGGCGGCTTAACCTTCTTGCTTGGATAGCGATCACGGCGTCGCTTGCGAATTGGGTTCCTAACCGGCTGAACGCCACTCCGCACAACGAAGCGCGCGTCACGCGAGTTAACAATTACGTGCAATTGGCGCGTTTCACGAACGCCGCGCGCCGGGCTTCGATAAACGACATCATCGACGCGGAGACCGTCGTACGGACGGGCAATGACTCGCGTGGCGAGGTGACTTTTTCCGACGAAACGGTTGTGCGGCTCGCGGCCAACACTGCTTTCAATTTCAAAGATGGGACGCGTGGTTTGAATCTAAGGGAGGGGGCAGCGCTAATTCAAGCGACGAAGGGGGCGAATGGCGCGACAATTCACGCGGGTAGTGTCGCGGCAGCAGTGGCGGGGACGACCGTCCTAATCGAGTATCATCCTGGGGTCTATAAATTTCTGGTATTGGAAGGCACTGGCCGATTATATCGGCCTGGATATTTTGGCGATTCGGTTCTGGTCCGTCCCGGGCAGATGGTGATCGGCAACCCGAACGCGGCTGTGAGCGATCCGGTGGACTTTGATATTGCCTGTTTCGTAAAGACTAGCCGATTCATTGTCGATCTTCCACCGCTTCGCAGTAAGAAGTCGATCGCGGCGGAAGGCCAGAAGCAGCAACAAGAGAAATCGAAAAAGACTTTGATTGAAACGAATTTTGTCATTTTCGGCGGCGGAACAGGCATCACGCTTGTCGGTCCGGTGCAGACCGACGCGGTGAGTCGCACAACCGCGACGCTGGCGACGCCGCGTCGAGCGCCAAACCTAAGTCCGGAAGCGGCCCCGGCCTCGCAGTAGGGCCGAATATGAAAAATCTTTTGCGAAAACTTTTGGCAGCGGACCGATCGTACTGTTTTGGGTTTTCTTGTCTTTCGTTGGCGCAACACGATTGGCAACTGCAGCGCGATTACAGCAAGCGCGCGTCTCCCAGGTAATTCAAGACGTGCGGTTGCTGGAAGCTCGTGCCGCGTCCCATCCCGCAGCCTTGAAGAAAGTCACCTTGGGGATGGCAGTGCGCACCGGCGCGGAATCGCGCGCGGAACTGACTTTCACTGATCTCACCATAACGCGGCCCGGAGCGCTCGTGAGGCGTCGCCTTCATCCTCACGGAATCGGGTTCGTTGCGACTTGGTGTGTGCTCTTTTTTACCTCAGCAAACGAGGGCTCGGCGCAAACTGTTCAGCCGAACCAGGCGCAGTTGACGCGCGAACAGGCCCCGTCGCCCTTTACTCCCACCGTGCCTCCAAGCGCTGTCGAGGGTGGCCAAGTGGTGGCCGCGCCTGGCGACGCCAATTTCGGCAAGCAGCAAATTCTCAAACGGATCGAGGAGTATCAGCCGTTCACCATCTCGGTGGGCGCGCCGTTTTACTGGACATCCAATGTTGCGCTGAGCCGGAGCGGGGAGCAAAGCGATTTTATCGTGGCGCCAACAGCTTCCGTTTTCTACGAGCCACGGATTACTAGCACGTTGTACGGACTGATCGATGTCCGAGAGCAGTTGTTTTACTACGACCGGTTCGACGGCTTCGACTTCGGAAGCTTTGATTTTGAAGTCGGCCTTAGATATATCGTGCCGCAGTGGCATAACCTGCTTTTACGCGTCGAGTACGATTACAACCGGCTGACCAAGAGAAACAGCTTCGAAGCTTTCTTTCAAAACCATGGCTTTATTGTGAACGCAGAGATTCCTTTTCACTTTGGCCGCGCTCAACAGCTCTCTTTGGGCGCAGACGTGAATATCAGCGCCGCCGCCGAGGAGTCCGGGCAGCCACCGCTTCCAAACGTAAGTCCGATTTCGGCGCGCCGAAACGATTATGACGTCTATCTCGATTATTCGGTGATTCTGACACGTTCTTTTTCCGTCAACGCTGTTGGTCGAATCGTGGTGCGGCAATATTGGGAGGGAGATCGGACTGACGTGAGCGAAATTCTCGCTCTAACCGCGTTTTATCGCGTGAATAAATTTCTTACGGTGAGTGCCGTCAGTACGTTGGCAGCAAACCAATCTAATCATAGCGTTTTCGATTACAATGTGGCCAATCTTGGCGGCGCAGTGGCCCTCTCGATGAAGTTTTAGAAACAACGGTTTGCGTAATAACTGCGCCCGCGACGATGTATCTCGACCAGGGAAATGGCTCTTTTGTTAGGCAAAATAGCTTTGCTTTAGACTTGACTAATCCGCCGTTTTTTCAATAATCGCCGTTCTATGAAGTGCTTAGCTCGTTTACTTATTGCTTTTTGGGCTTGTAATGCGCTCGCGTTCATTGCATTCGCTGGTTTGGAGCCGCTTCCCGGCGTAAACCACCCCGTAGCTCCAAGCATTACGGACAACGCAAACAGTAATGTTTTGATCGACAACCGTGATCCGAAAATGTCGCCGGTTACTCTGGATATCGACGCTGCAATCAATAATCTAACTATTAACTCGCCTTTCTTGAGTTCATTAGGCCAAAGGGCTGCGCGCGAGACCGCTGGTTACCAAACTGCGAATCCTGCCACTACGGTCAATTCGAACTGGAATGGCGGCACAGGCAATTGGAGCACGATTGGCGATTGGACTCCGAACGGAGTTCCCAACAATGGCGGCGGCAACGTCTACAACGTTACCATCGATTCGGGCGGCACCGACAACGTTTCGCTGGACATCAGTGCCACCATCGCCTCGCTGGTCATCGGTGGCTCCACTGGCAGTTCCACGCTGGCGAATAAGGCGAGCACCGCTGAAACGCTTACCATCACCGGCGCGCTCACTATCAATGCCACAGGGAACCTTCTTTTCGCCGCCGGCAGCACCGTAACCGCGGGTGCGAATTCGACGAACTCCGGGCTGATAGACCTGGAGCAGGCGAGCAATTTGTCGATCACCGGGAATCTGAGCAACTCGGGGACGGTCGAAACCAACCGGTTCAATGGGGTGGGCGGAGCGAATACCTTGACGGTGACGGGCACGTTCACCAACAACGCCAGCGGCCAGTTCATTGTGGGAAATATTAACGACACGAGCGACGTAGCTAATGTGGGCACACTGAGCAATAGCGGCTTCGTTTACATCGGCACGGGAGCTACGTTGAACCTGACCAACCAAGCCAGCGGCATCACCGATGTTGTGTCGGGATCGAGACTGCAGGTGGCGGGTACATTCAAGGCCGGCGCCAACAGCGCACTGGCCCACTTGAACAGTATTGAGGGTGAGCTGGACCTGGAGAACGGGCAGAGCACCACGGTTACCCCGGGTTCTGGGACGCTGACGGTGAGCAGCAGCGGGATTCTTGACGTGGAGGGGTTATCCGGTGCTACCACCCTGACCATTTCAGGCAATCTGAGCAACTCCGGCATTGTCGAGACGAATCGCTACAATAGCACCGGGACCAACTCGAGCACCTTTACGCTGAGTGGCACGTTCACTAACAACGCCAGCGGCCAGTTCATTGTGGGAAATATTAACAACACGCACGACGTAGCTAATGTTGGCACACTGAGCAATAGCGGCTTCGTTTACATCGGCACGGGAGCTACGTTGAACCTGACCAACCAAGCCAGCGGCATCACCGATGTTGTGTCGGGATCGAGACTGCAGGTGGCGGGTACATTCAAGGCCGGCGCCAACAGCGCACTGGCCCACTTGAACAGTATTGAGGGTGAGCTGGACCTGGAGAACGGGCAGAGCACCACGGTTACCCCGGGTTCTGGGACGCTGACGGTGAGCAGCAGCGGGATTCTTGACGTGGAGGGGTTATCCGGTGCTACCACCCTGACCATTTCAGGCAATCTGAGCAACTCCGGCATTGTCGAGACGAATCGCTACAATAGCACCGGGACCAACTCGAGCACCTTTACGCTGAGTGGCACGTTCACCAACAACGCCAGCGGCCAGTTCATTGTGGGAAATATTAACAACACGAGCGACGTAGCTAATGTGGGCACACTGAGCAATAGCGGCTTCGTTTACATCGGCACGGGAGCTACGTTGAACCTGACCAACCAAGCCAGCGGCATCACCGATGTTGTGTCGGGATCGAGACTGCAGGTGGCGGGTACATTCAAGGCCGGCGCCAACAGCGCACTGGCCCACTTGAACAGTATTGAGGGTGAGCTGGACCTGGAGAACGGGCAGAGCACCACGGTTACCCCGGGTTCTGGGACGCTGACGGTGAGCAGCAGCGGGATTCTTGACGTGGAGGGGTTATCCGGTGCTACCACCCTGACCATTTCAGGCAATCTGAGCAACTCCGGCATTGTCGAGACGAATCGCTACAATAGCACCGGGACCAACTCGAGCACCTTTACGCTGAGTGGCACGTTCACTAACAACGCCAGCGGCCAGTTCATTGTGGGAAATATTAACAACACGAGCGACGTAGCTAATGTGGGCATACTGAGCAATAGCGGCTTCGTTTACATCGGCACGGGAGCTACGTTGAACCTGACCAATCAAGCCAACGGCATCACTGATGTTGTGTCGGGATCGACGCTGCGGGTGGCTGGGACGTTTAAGGCCGGCGCCAACAGTGCGCTGGCCAACTTGAACAGTATTGAGGGTGAGCTGGACCTGGAGAACGGGCAGAGCACCACGGTTACCCCGGCCTCTGGGACGCTGACGGTGAGCAGCAGCGGAATTCTCGACGTGGAGAGTTTCTCCGGCGCAACCACCCTGACCATCTCGGGCAATCTGAGCAACTCCGGCATTGTCGAGACGAATCGCTACAATAGCAGCGGTGCCAACTCAAGCACCTTTACGCTGAGTGGCACGTTCACCAACAACGCCAGCGGCCAGTTCATCGTGGGAAATGTTAACAACACGCACGACGTAGCTAACGTGGGCACACTGAGCAACAGCGGCACCGTGACCGTCGGCACGGGAGCCACGCTAACCATTACGAACGCCGGGACCTTGACGAATTCCGGCGCCATCAACCTCGGTTCGACCTCGGGCGGCGCCACTCTGAAAATCGATGGGAATGTGACTCTCACCGGGCACGGCACCGTGACGCTGGCAAACACCGCCGGCAACATCATTGAAGGCGCGGCGGGCACAGATACGCTGACCAACCACGACAACACGATTCAGGGCGCGGGCAATATCGGTGATAACTCGATGGCGCTCAATAACCAGGGCACAATTAACGCCGATCAGTCTACCACGGCCTTGATCATTCAGGCGAGCAACGGCGTCAGCAACTCGGGCACCATGGAAGCCACTAACGGCGCGACGCTCCAGCTTGATGCCGGGACCTATACCCAAACCGGCAGAGGCACCATCGAGGCCACCGGTACTGGCTCGATCGTACAGCTCGAGAGCGGCGTGATCATCAACGGCGGAACGCTTACCACCGCCAGGACCAGCGGCTTGATCGAAACTCTTGTCGGCGGCACGGCTACGCTGAACGGTGTGACGAACTCCGGCGCGTTTCAGGTGTCCGACACCAGCACGGTCACGCTCCAAGGCACTATCAACAACGCAGGCACCATCGCGATGAACGCTATCTCGATAACCTCGCCGACCACGCTGTTCATCAACGGCAACGTGGCGCTGAGCGGAACCGGCAAGGTGACACTGTCGAACGATGCTGAAAATATTATCAGCGGTACCTCAGGCAGCATTCTCACCAACGCCAACACGATTCAAGGCTCCGGAAATATCGGCAACGCTTTGATTAGCGTGGTGAACAATGGGACCGTCAGCGCTAACCAGAGCACCACGCTGTTCATTGATACGAACGCCACCGGCTTAACCAACAACGGCACGCTCAGCGTGAGCAGAAACGATGCGCTGGACATCGAGGGCGGCTTACTCACGAACTTCAACAGCGGCACGAGCACCCTAACCGGCGGCGCCTATTCGGTTAGCGGGACGCTTCAGCTCCTAAACACCACCGGCGCCATCACTACCGACGCCGCAAACATCACCATGACAGGCTCGACAGCCAAATTCCTGAATTCGACCGGTGGGAACATGTTGACCAACCTGAACACGATCGGAGCCGGAGGCACCTTTGCCATTGCCGGCGGTTTCAACTTCACCACCGCGGGCAACTTCACGAACAACGGCACGCTGAACGTCGGCGCCGGCACCAAGTTCGAGGTGAACCTGGCCAACAGCTTGACCAACTTCTCCGGCACCACGCTGACCGGCGGCACTTACATCGATAGCGGCACGTTGCAATTCGCCGGCGCCAACATCGTCACGATTGCCTCGGGCACCAGCGTGACCATGTCGGGCGCGTCGGCCAAGATTGAGGACCAGACCGGCGCGGCCGTGGGCCTGACCAACTTTGCCACCAACAACGGTACCTTTGCCATCGCCAGCGGCTTTAACTTCACCACCGCGGGCAACTTCACCAACAGCGGCACGCTGACGGTGGGGAGCAGCAACAGCAAGTTCGACGTGAACGGTAATCTGACCAACTTCTCCGGCACCACGCTGACCGGCGGCACCTACAACGTCACAGGAACGCTGCAATTCAACGGGGCCAACATCGTTACCAACGCTGCGAACATCACGCTAACCGGGACCTCTTCCCAAATTATCGACCAGTCGAACGCCAACGCCCTCGCGAACTTTGCTACCAACAACGGGACCTTCGCTCTCGCGGGAAACCGTGCGTTCACTACGGCAGGGAACTTTACTAACGCCGGCACTTTCACCATCAACACCGGGAGCACGTTCACGTTGGGTGGCTCAGGTACGTTCACTCAGTCGGGAGGCACGACCACAGACGATGGAACGCTAGCGGCCCCAGGCGCGGTCAGCCTGCAAGGCGGCTCGCTGTTCGGAAAAGGGACGATCACAGGTGCCCTCACCTCGAGCAGTGCCGGCACCATTACTCCAGGCGACTCTGCGACAGCGACGGGCATCCTGAAGGACACGGGCGCCTACAGCCAGAACTCCGGTACCCTCGACATCTCGATAAACGGAAGAACGGCGGGCACCCAATTCGATCAGCTAAATCCGACTACGGCAAGCCTGAGTGGGGTTCTGAACATTAGCCGACTCGCCACCTTTGTGCCCACCATTGGCAGCACGTTCAAAATCATGAATTTCACTTCGGAGACGGGAACATTTGCGACGGTGAATGGCCTGGGGATTAACACCAATGAGCATTTCACCATCACGTATCAAGGGACCG
>Ga0207146_10008_pt1 | contig 52684 bp, 41 predicted proteins | sample Alteio_BWMinHeat_36_FD_153539 | JGI IMG/M metagenome (GOLD analysis project Ga0207146, IMG submission 153539) | Enriched cells from forest soil in Barre Woods Harvard Forest LTER site, Petersham, Massachusetts, United States -... | ecosystem: Environmental > Terrestrial > Soil > Temperate forest >...
CCGGTCTACAAGAAGTTGTCGGGCGAGATACGAAAGGTAGACGCTCACCATATTCTCTTTCTCGGTGGCGCGCAGTGGGACGGGAACTTTTCGGTCTTTGGCAAACCTTTCGATGCAAACCTGGCATACACGTTCCACAAATATTGGACGGCGCCGGACGAAAGCGTGCTACGGCAATACATTGATTTTCGCGAACGTTATGATGTGCCGATCTGGATGGGCGAGTCCGGGGAGAATACGGATGAGTGGATCGCGCAATTCGTGAAAGCACTTGAAAAAAACAACATCGGATGGGCTTTCTGGCCGTACAAGAAGATGGGAACGCCGTCGGCGGTTGTCAGTATTATCCCGCCTGCCGATTGGGGAAAGATTGTGGAGTTCGCAAAGCTGCCGCGCGACACTGCCCACGTGGAAGAGCGGCTGAAGGCCCGGCCTGAACAGGAGACGATCACCCGTGCTTTCGCCGACTTCCTGGAGAGTGTCCGCCCGCAAAAGTGTCGGGTGAATGAGGGATATTTAAAAGCGCTCGGGATGAAGTCTGATATTGCGCCGGTCAGTGCGGCAGGATCAGCGAACTGAACCATTCTTCAATCACGAATCCACCCATCGTTTCATGTAAATTTCAACGGCACGAATCGCGGGCGGATAACAGCGATCCGCAAGTAATCAGTGAGCGCAGAAGCTGCGACAGGGCGTCCTTGCACCTTACGTCCGCTTCTGCCGCCGGACGGTTCCCTGTTACTGCTTTGCCGCGGCAGCAGGAGGCATTGTTTTCTTCCGGCCCGAGATTTCCTTTGATCCCCAGCGATTCATCACGGTTCTAAATGCCTCCAGACTTCGCGGGTAAGAGCCGGATTTGATATCCAGGCAAACCGATCGAAATCTCGGACTGCCTGTTCGTAGAGGGAGCGTCCCGGCGCGATTCCCAGCTGCACGGAACGTGCGGCGGTACCAAAACCAGTTGCGGTCTTGTCGCGATACACCGGTGTTATAGACGACGGCGTTCTGGGGAAGTTTTCCCTCACCGATCCGTTTTGAATCCCCATCCTGCCATCGAACGCGTCTACCTGCGGGAAGGCGGGCGGGGCAGAGTGCGCGAGGCCCGGTACCGGTACCTTGTGGTTCCAGACGACCGATCGCTTCCGCATCTCTTGAATCCTCGATGTCCCAGGTCCCGTTCAACTGTGGTTCTCTCTGCCGCCCACAGAGGCCGTGGAAAGGCTGCCTGGAGAGCCCCGATGAAAGCCAGGACGACGATCGGCCTGGAAAAAGTACCAGTGTTCACGCGAAATGCTCAATCAGCTTTTTTGAGTCAGCCACCACTTCTCGATTTCTTCGAGGGTCCTTCCTTTGGTTTCCGGAACGCGGTGCCAGACAAAGAGGAGCGCGGCGATCGAGACCGCTGCATAGAGCAGAAAAACGCCCGCCGCGGTAAATAAGTGAACCAGCGAAAGGAATGTCAGAGTAACCAAGAGTGTGCCGCACCAGAGGCATACGGTGGCAACTGACATGGCGCGGCCGCGTACTCGCGTTGGGCAGATTTCCGACATGATCACCCAGGTCCCGGTGCCCACGCCGACTGCAAAGCATGCCACGTAAGTTAGGATAAAAATCAAGACGATCGCGCCCGCAGCTTGAAAATGAATCGCCGCTGAAACGGCCACGAGAGAAAGAGCCATTCCCGCGAAAGCGGACATCAACAGTGGTTTTCTTCCGGAGCGGTCAATCAGAAGCATTCCCGCTATGGTAGCTACAAAATTGATCGCTCCGATGATGACATTTGCCCACAGGGCGGAGCTGGCGGTCTGATGCGGTACATGCTCCAGGAAAACGATCGAACCGTAATAGATGATGGTGTTGATGCCGGTGAACTGGCTGAAGAGGGCGATCAGAATGGCAACGATCAGCGCCTTCCGAAACGTGGGGTCGAGCAAGTCTCCGCTCTCTTCCGAAATAGCGGCACGAATGTCTGCGATTTCCGTGGCGGCGGCTTGCGGACCCACGATCTGCGTAAGAAAATATTCCGCTTCCTGCTCGCGGCCTTTTTGCATCAACCAGCGCGGACTCTCGGGAATGAAAAGGAGCGTCAGCAAGAAACCCACGGAGGGAATGGCAGCGGAGGCGAACATCCATCTCCAGTTTGAGGGCCCCGCACCAGTCAGCAGGTAATTGACGCTGTAGGAGAGCAGAATTCCGCTGACGATCGCGAACTGATTGAGCGATACCAGAAGCCCGCGCTTCTGTGCTGGCGAGATTTCCGCGATATACAAAGGCGAAAGCGTGGATGCGATTCCGATAGCCACGCCGCCCAGCAGGCGGGCGACGGCAAACTCAATCAGATCACGCGGAAGGGCCGCGCCGATGGAAGAAATGGTAAACAACGCCGCCGCGCCCAACAGGACTCGTTTCCTTCCAAAGCGGTCGCTAGTGAAGGCAGCCACGCTGGCTCCGACGACGCATCCCAGCAAAAGGCTGCTGGCGGCAATTTCGGTTTGCGAATCGCTCAACGCAAACTGTTGTTTGATGAAGACGATCGCACCGTTAATCACCGCCGTGTCGAAACCGAACAGCAAACCGCCAAGAGCTGCCGCCATCGCCGGCAGATAAAGATATCGGGCTGAGCCTTTTTGCAACTCCTCATCCCGTCCGAGCGTCTTGGTCGGATCCATAGTCACAATGCGGTCGATCGTTCTTGGACTCCGCTCAGGATACGTACCCAACATCTTCATTCAAATTGTCAACAAACGCTGCTCCAGAAAGACCAACCCCGCAGCTCCCGCAACCCCGCCATAGCCGATAGTTTTCTGAAATACAATCGGAACCTCCCGGCCCAGCAATGTTTTTGTGCGCCGCGCGATTTTGTCCTGAATCGGAGCGATCAGTTGCGGTCCGGCAGCGGCTATGTTGCCTCCCAGGATTAGAATCTCCGGATCGAAGGCGTGCAAGAAGCTCACCAACGCAGCCCCAAGATACTCCAACGCCCGGTCGACTACGTAGCGCGCGCACTCGTCTCCATCAGCGGCTGCACGGAAGATGGCCTCGGTATCAGGCGGATCGCCAGCGCTACCCATTGACAGTGTCACCGGCGCGGCACGGTGCATATGAGCAGAATAATCGGATTCGATGGCACGCGATGAAAATTGCGTCTCCAAACAGCCGTAGTTGCCGCAAATGCACAGCCCGCCCCGAGGATCGCTCGTCACGTGACCCATGTGGCCAGCTGCGCCCCCTGCTCCACGAAGGATCGCGCCATCCACCAACACGGCTCCGCCCACCCCGGTGCCCAGGGTCAGCATGACTACATTGCGGCGTCCGCGGGCGGCACCCCACAGCACTTCTGCGATCAGCGCGGTGCGCGCATCGTTCTCGGCGCAGACAGGCGTATCGCCGGCGCTGATGATCTCGCTCAATAGCCGCCCTTCCAGGAAATGAAGGTCTCCCGGCGAGCTCTTCACTCGGGATGAAGCGGCATCGATGATCCCTTTGCAGCCAATGCCGATTCCCCGCACAGGACGCTTGGCGCATTTTAGAACGGAATGCACGAAGTCATGCAGGGCGCAGGCAGTGCGCGGTGAGGGCTCATGAAAGCTCTCGAGTAGGTCTCCGCGCACTCCGACAATGCCGGCTTTGATTGCGGTTCCGCCAATGTCAACGCCCATTGCCAACGGTTCACCGAAATCGGCGCTAGTGAGTTTTTCGCTCACGATGGTTTGTGCATTATACCCACTCTGTGCAATTCTACTGAGCACTACGGCAAGGCCAGAGACGAGACGCCTGGGCTCCAGTCCCCGTGGCAAAGGAGCTAAGAACTATCCGTGCCTGATCCGGCCCTCAACACCACTGTTCCCGCCACGAAGCAAGCAGGGCTGGCATTTTTTGATCACGCCATGAATCTGCTCCTGGAGTTGAAGCGCACACAGGCAGAAGTGATTCAGAAGGCGGCGGAATTGTGCGCGGACCGGATCGCCCGCGGAGGGCTCGTCTTTCTGTTTGGAAACGGCCACTCCCGGATGATGTCTGAAGAGATGACCCCGCGCCAAGGCTGTTATCCCGGCTTCGTGGCTTTGGTGGAGACTGCGCTTTCAAATCATGCCGCCATCATTGGAGCCAATGGCTTGCGGGCTCCGCTTTATCTGGAAAATTACGAAGGGTACGCCGAACAGATTCTGCGCGGCTTCCGTTTTGGCCCCAACGATGCCTTCATCGTCATATCGACGAGTGGCATCCGGCCTGTGATTGTGGAAGTAGCGATGGGCGCCCAAGCGCGGGGGCTGCCGGTGATTGCCATTGTCTCAAAGGCCCACTGCGAAGAAGCGCAAGCCGCGCACTCTTCCGGAAAGAAGCTTATTCATTGCGCCGATCTCACTATCGATAACCTGTGTCCGCCCGGTGATTGCGTTCTCGAATTGGAGGGGCTCGAGTGGAGAACAGGGCCGGTCTCCACGATCACGGGCGCGATGATCATTAATATGATCCGCTGCGCAGCCGCAGAAGCGCTGCTGGCACGTGGAGTGAAGCCGGTGATTTTGCCGAGCCATCAGTTCGTTGGCAATACCAGCGCCTCTGAACAGCTGGAAGCTTTCTACGAGGCATATCGGCTAAGCCTCAAACACTTGTTTGAATAGGGCACAGTGAAGGAAGTACTCCTGGTTACCGGCTCGTCGGGGATTGCGGCTGCCACAGCGCACTTATGGGCGGCCGAAAATCCCGTGTTTGTCGTTGGGATCAACCCGGAGCAATGCCGTTCCCTGGCGACAGAATTGCGCGAAGCGAGCTTCGCTGAGGCAGACGTACGCGACGAGTCCGCCCTTCGGAACGCGGTTGCTGCTTGTATCGACCGCTTCGGGAGAATTGACGCTCTCTTCAACGTTGCCGGTATTAGCGCGCGCTCCGCCGGCGATGGCCCGCTTCACGAATGCAAGTCGGCAGGGTGGGACCTGGCGATGGATGTGAATGCCAAAGGCACATTCCTGATGTGCCGTGAGGTGCTGGGCATGTGGACGAAAAATGCGCAGGCGGGAGCTATTCTCAATTGCGGAAGTGTGCTGGCGCGTCACCCGCAAGCCGACCACTTCGCGACCGTGGGTTACGCCGCCAGCAAAGGAGCGATCGAGGCGATGAGCGTGTCCGCAGCAGCGTACTACGCGCCCAGAGGCATCCGCATCAACGTGATTGCCCCTGGCCTGGTGCGCACTCCGATGAGCGCCCGGGCGCAAGCCGATCCGCGGATCACAGAATATATGATCCACAAACAACCTCTGACCAAGGGCATGCTCAGCTCCGAGGACGTTGCCAAGACGGCGTGCTTTCTTCTACGCAGTGATTCCAACCCCATCACGGGCCAGATCGTCACGGTCGACGGCGGCTGGGCGGTGAGCGAATGAGTCGCGCAAAAAAGACGGCGACGGCTGCCCCGCAAGCCAAATCCACCGGCGCGAGTGGGCAGAAGCAACGCCGTCCCTTGCAAACCACAGTGATCGGAAGCTATCCGTTTCCGGGATGGCTCGAGTATGCGTCTTGCCATCTCGAAGAATTCGGGGAGGCCGACATTGAGGAACTGCGAACTGATGCCGTGATTGCCGCAGTCCACGATCAGCTGGCAGCAGGATTAGACGTCATTACCGACGGCGAGCAGACCCGCTACGATTTCAACCTGTCGTTCTATGGCCGGCTGGAGGGTCTCGATCCCGCGCCGGACTCGCCGCGCCGTTTCGGCCCACCCGCCCACGATCAACGCGGCAAATACCAAGTCACCGGACGACTGCTTTCCAAGCACGGCCTGGGAGCGGTCGCTGAGTTCAAGCTCCTTCAAAGGATCGCGCCGCCCGGGCCGGTGTTGAAGGCCAGCGTGCCCGGGCCTTATACATTAAGCGGCCGGATCAATCCGGGTGGTATTTACCAAGACCGCTGGGACGTAACCGAGGCGTTGATTCCAATTGTGCGGGGAGAACTCGAGCAGCTGGTGCAAGTCGGTTGCCGCGAAATCACCCTGGATGAACCCTCCATGAGCTGCTACGCGCACCGCGAAGATACTCGCCGCTTCGTCAAGATCTTCGCCGATACCGTCAAGCCGATCCTCGGACGGTGCCGCCTATCGACTCACCTTTGCTTTGGCAATTACAAAGGCCGCGCGGTTGGTCTGCGGCGGTATGCACCGTTGTTCCCGGCATTTCTCGAACTCCCCGTAGACGAAATGCATCTGGAGATGGCAAGCCGTGAATTCGCGGAAATTGAAGTGATTCGCGAGATCACCGAGAACGGAACTGACGTGGCGGTCGGAATCATCGACGTAAAGAGCTATTACATCGAGACTCCCGGCGACGTCGCCGAACGCGTGCGTCGTTGCCTGAAGTACGCGGCGGCGGAGACGCTCTCCTTCGCACCCGACTGCGGGCTTAGTCAAACCGCCCGTTGGGCGGCAAGGCAGAAGTTGGCCAACCTGGTGAGTGGCGTCTCTATCGTGCGGAGAGAACTTGGACTCTCGTGATCCGGCCTCTTCAATCTCACGACGCGCTACTCGCAGACGTTCGTGCCTCCGACCGGCGCGACGGAGGTTTTCGTTTGTGGTGGCTGGGACAGAGCGGCTTCCTGCTGCAATGGCAGGGAGTCCACGTACTGCTCGATCCCTATCTCTCCGACTCGCTGACCAAAAAGTACAGCCAAACCGATAAGCCGCACGTGCGAATGACGGAGTTGGTAATTGAACCGGCATGCCTCTCGATTGCCGATATCGCTGTCTCCACGCACAATCACACCGACCATCTCGATGCGGAAACGCTCTGCCCGATCCTGGCCGTAAAACCAAGCCTGAAATTTGTGATTGCCACAGCCAATCGAGCATTTGTGGCGGAGCGGCTGAAGATTGATCCCGCGATTGCGATTGGCCTGGACGATGGAACTTCGGTCGAAATCTCGGGAATAAAACTTTCCGGCGTCGCGTCGGCCCACGAAACTGTGGAGCGGGATGAGCACGGCCGCGCGAAGTACCTGGGATACATTCTCCAATTCGGCGGTTGGACGATTTACCACAGCGGCGACACGATCCGATACGAAGGCATGGCTGAAAAACTGCGGCCATTCAATATCGATGTCGCACTCCTTCCCATCAACGGCCGGGCTCCCGAACGGCGCGTCCCGGGCAATTTATTCGGACGCGAAGCGGCCCAGTTGGCCAAGGACATTGGGGCGAAACTGGTGATACCCTGCCATTTCGAAATGTTCGAATTCAATAGCGCTTCACCGGACGAATTCATCCACGAATGCCGCTTGCGGGCACAGCCATTCAAGGTGCTGCATTGTGGCGAACAATGGCACAGCGGGTCTCGATAGCGCACATGAATCCTGCGCGGCCGGACGTACTGAGTTCTATGTCAATCGCGAAAATAGAGGTTCTAAATAGAATTGCGGCCTCCGGCCTGGTTGCCGTGATTCGGGCGGAAAATCCCGACCAAGCCACGCGCATCGCCGAAGCCTGTGCACAGGGGGGCGTTGCTGCCCTGGAAATTACCTTCACCGTGCCGGGTGCAAGTGGAGTAATCGAACATCTTGCGAAGAACTCCTCTCATCGGATTCTACTGGGGGCGGGCACGGTTCTTGATCCAGAGACCGCGCGCATTGCTATTCTTGCGGGGGCACAATTTGTGGTCAGTCCTGCGCTCAACCCCGAAACCGCGCGTCTTTGCAATCGCTATCAAGTGCCCTACATTCCCGGTGCTGGAACGATCTGCGAAGTGATCGAGGCCATGGAGTGTGGCGCTGACGTCGTGAAGGTCTTTCCCGGCGAAATACTGGGGCCCGCATTTGTGAAGGCCGTGAAAGGGCCGCTCCCACAAGCACAATTAATGCCATCCGGTGGCGTCAACCTGGAGAATGTTGCCGATTGGATCAAAGCCGGCTCGTTCGCTGTGGGAGTCGGGGGTAGTCTCACGGCCGGAGCCAGGAACGGTGATTTCGCATCCCTAACCCAGCTTGCAAAACAGTTTGTGGATAGGATCAAGCAAGCCCGCGGACAAGATTCGAGAGGCTGAATCCAGGCTCGATCATCGCCGCTTCACGCCTTCACTGGAATCCTCGACCGGTGTTCCGAGCCTGGAACCACCTTGCAACTGAATGCGCTCAGCTTCGGCGAACTCACGCTTCGCGTTCGCCTGCTGCCCTAACTGAGCGTAGGCGTCCGAAAGAAAACGGTGAGCGTCAATCGAGTCTGGACGCAGCTTGATTGCTCGAAGCAGATAGGGCACGGCGTCCGTTGCCTTCTCTTGCAGGACAAACATGCGACCCAGAAGAAGGTTGGCTGGAAATTGGTTCGGATCCAGACGCAGCGCGTTTTGAAACTCTGCCATGGCTTCGGTGTTTCGTGAAGTCCGTTGATACACGAGAGCCAAGTAAAAGTGCATCATGGACGAGCCGGTCATCTGCGAGACAGCGGTTTCGAAATGTGGCGCTGCCTCAACCCATTGGCCGGTTTTCACCAGCGCGCATCCGAATTCATATTGGGCGAAAGCGTCATCCGGCTTCCTTTCAACCAAATTCCGCAACGGCGTTACCGCCTTCTGATACTGCTTTAAAGCCATGTAGGAGCGGCCGAGTTGCAGATAGGCTGTGGGAGTATTCGGTTCCTGCTTTAACACCTGCTCCAGGACGGGTACAGCCTCCTCATATCGTTCATTCTCGACATCGATCAGCGCTTCATAGAAAAGATTGGCGGCAGCAATTTCCTGCTTGGGATCGGACCCGCCCTGATCGTCGGCGTCGCGGGAAATCCCCGAACTGGAACTCATATATCCGAGAGCGTGCAGACTCTCGTTTTGCTCCATATTCAATTCCTTCTTGTCTGCGGCCGTCCCTTTCGTTTTGCGGTAGAACTCCGCCAGCAGAGCTGCCGCTGTGTCGGCTGCGGCCTTGGATTCGGGCGCCAGGTTATGAGCCGCGAGCGGATCCGCCGATTGATCGTACAGCTCGCGTTCCGGCGCCGCGATGTACAGGTACTTCTCCGTCCGCCACGCTCGCAACGTGCTCCAGCCAAAAGAAAGGTGACCATATTCGCTTTCTGCATAAACGGGACGGGGCAGATTCGAATCGTTCCGTTGGTCAGTAGGTCCATTCTGGTCCGATGTCATGAGGTTCAAGAGAGACTCACCCTGCATGGCGGCGGGGACCACCAGATGTGCGGCTCGCAGGATGGTAGGCGCGACGTCTACCAACCCGACCCTGGCTTCAACTCTCCTCGCGGAGTGTTGCTTGGGCAACTTGATCAGCAGGGGAACGTGGATGGTCTCATCGTAAAGAAAAATGCCGTGATGGTTCTCCCCATGCTCTCCGAACGCCTCGCCGTGGTCTGCCATGACAGCGACCAATGCGCCTTCGAATAGAGCGCGCGTCCGCAACCCGGTGATTAGTTTCGCCACCGCCGCGTCAGTATATGCAATCTCTCCGTCGTAAGGCTGCGCCTGATAACGCGTCTTATACGGCTCCGGAGGACTGTAGGGATCATGAGGATCGTAGAGATGAACCCAAAGAAAGAACGGTCCAGCCGGGCGTTTGCTCAGCCACGCCAGAGCGCGACTCACCACCTCTTCGCCGCGTCGCTCCAAGCTGTGGTAGTGGTCTTCGCCCGATCGTCGCCGATGGAATCCGGCGTCGTAGACGTCAAAGCCGCGCTCGAATCCCGGAGCCAATTTCTTCGGGTCGAGCACCAGCGCCCCGACAAATGCGGCGGTCCGGTAGCCATTCTTGCGGAGGGTGTCTGGCAGATACGGCAGAGCCTTGTCGAGGGGATCTCCCATGTAGTTCACGTGACTGAACTGCGGGTAGGTTCCGGTGAGGATGGTAGCGTGGGAGGGGGTAGTCAGCGGCACCTGGGCATAGGCGCGCGAGAAGACCGCGGCTTGGCGGGCCAATGCGTCCAGATTCGGAGTAAGCCCACGTTGAGATCCCAGAAAACCCATTCGGTCGGCGCGGGTAGTGTCCAGGGTTATCAGTACTATGTTGGGACGGGGCGAAACGGCAGGTCCAGCCGCCGGTGACGCCATTGTGGCACAGCCTGCCAGCAACAGGACCCACGATAACGCTCTTCTCTTCACTTCCATAAAGAGTGCCAGTTTACATCTGATGGGGGCAGCCCGTTTTTTGGGTCGTTTTTTTGGTCTTGACTATCCACACATTTGTGGAATATGCTTCGCGCGATTCGCCATGAAACCGGTTTCCTTGGGAAAACTGCGGACATCGCGCCGACCTGGGGAGGGAGACTTGCAATGAAACTTAGGCCTTTCGCCGTTGCATTCAGCATCGCGGTGGTTGCCGTGTGTCTCGCGCCGTTCGGACAAGCGCAGTCCACCTTTGGAACTATCCTCGGTGCCGTGACCGATCCCTCCGGTGCGGTCGTGCCCAACGCCGTGATCACCGTCACCAACCAGGGCGAAAACATCTCGCACGAAGTACGCAGCGATGCCCAAGGAAACTACCAAGCGGAAAACATGAAGGCCGGGCTCTACACGGTTTCGGCGAGGGCCATCGGTTTCAAAGATATGGTTTTGACGGATGTCCGCCTTGACGCGAGGCAGACTGTGCGCGCCGATATGAAGCTGACGATGGGCAGCGCGCAAGAAAAAGTCACGGTAGAAGCGAACGCCGAACTGGTGAACACGGAGTCGCAGGTGATCTCCGCCAGCGTCACCAGCACCGAGGTGTTGGGGTTGCCGGCCAACTACCGCGGGGCTGGAAGCACAAGCCCGTATGCCTTGCTGGCTTTTCTCCCCGGCGTCACGGGCGACGAGGTTGGCGGCATCTCGGTCCAGGGAACAGGGACCAATGAAGCCGAATATTCGGTGGATGGTATTAGCACAACCGATATCCGCTTTGCGGGGCCGCAAACAGAAATGTTCCCCTCTGCCGAGAGCATTGCAGAAATGAAGGTGCAGGGGTCGGGCGGCGGAGCAGAATATGGCAACCCGGCGGACATTACGACGACCAGCAAGTCGGGCACAAACGTATTTCACGGATCCGTATTTGAGTATTTTCAGAACGCGGCCCTGGATGCTACGCGATTCGTTGTTGGGACTCCGGGTAAGGCTGCTAAGAGCGCAAACACATTCGGAGGGTCCATCGGCGGGCCCATCTTTAAGAATCACACCTTCTTCTTTGGCGACTACGAAGGCATGCGGTACCGGACTCAAACGCTCCGCCAAGAGACAGTACCCAACCAGGCCATGCGGAATGGCGATTTTTCCCAATTTTGCGATCACTATGACGTAAACCAGTTTTGCGACGAGACGGATCCAAATCGCCCCCACCTCCAACTGCACAATCTTGCCGGCCAGCCCTATCCGCTGAATAAGATCACCGATCCGTTCGATTCGAGAGCCACCGCGATTCTCCCGTTTTATCCGCTGCCAATCCAGGGGGGCGCGGACAATTTTGCGCTTTTCAACCACACACTAAACGTTCCCAATCCTATCGTTTCCGATCAGTTTGATATTCGCATCGACCACACCATTAATACCAAGCAGGCCGTGTTCGGACGCTGGACCTACAAGAACAAAAGGTTTGTGAGTCCTTCTGGCCTGGGCCTTCCTGCGGAACAAGATTTCGAACATGACAATCAGATCGTGCTCGCGCACAACTATGCCATTACTCCAAACCTGGTGAATGAGTTGCGCGGAGGAATCAGCCGCAGACAGAATGGCGGGACCTTCCCGATCGATGGACCGGCCTTCATGCAACAACTGGCGTTGAATCCCCAGCAACTGGGACCTTTCCCTCCCGGCGGTTTCCCCGACTTTGTCTTCGAACCCAGGAATGGCAACATCACCAACATTGTTCACACCCGGCCGAATCCGGAGCGTTCCCAGAACTTCCAGATCAATGAGAACCTGACCTGGACCAAAGGGAAGCACACCATGAAGTTTGGCTTCGATCTCCGCAGGCTGCACCTGATCACTGCCTGGTACTCTGGCTCGTCGGCGGCGGACGACTACGGGGACTTTTTCTTTAATGGCCAGTACACAGGGAACAACTTTGCCGACTTCCTGCTTGGAGTTCCCTACTACACCTACGTCACCCACACTCCACCGAGGAACATCGATGGCACCACCACTCACTACTACGGTTACGCGGCGGACACGTTCAGAGCCACTCAGAAACTGACGTTGGATGTTGGCTTAAGGATTACGAGAATACCGCCACTCTACGATCCCATCAACCTCACCAACTTCGATCCCTCGGTTCCGGGCACGGGACGCGTGATCATTTCATCGGACCCCAGATCCCTGGCGGCAACGCAGCCTCTGTGGGCAGAGGCCGTCAACGCCTGCAACTCACCAAACAATGTCAATCCCAATCCCGGCCCGCCTCCCTGCACTCCTTTCCTGACCTCGAAACAGGCGGGGTGGCCAAAGCAATTGCGCAACGTTTACACAGACTGGGCTCCTCGCCTCGGTTTTGCATATCGGCCATTTGCGGACAATAAGACGGTGATTCGCGGCGGCGGCGGCATCTACGACGTTACGACCTTGGGAGCCGTATTTTTCTCCGTGGCAGGTATCCACGACGGCTTCCAGGCTAATTATTCAAATGCTGGGTTTGGCTCCCCGGGGTTCTTCCAGTTCCCCAATGTCCAAGACCCCAACGGGCTCCTATTGCATACGCAATCATTCTTCACTGCGAATCAGAGGAATAAAAAGGACCCGTACAGCATCCAGTGGAACCTGTCGGTCGAAAGGGTGCTTCACGGCAACACCGCCCTGCGTGTGTCGTATATTGCCAACCGCGGGGACCAGCTTACCTGGGCCCCGAATCTGAATCAGCCCCTTCCTACTACCGCCTTATATGGCAATCCCAATCCGAATCCGATACCGTTTCCAGCCTGGAGTCATGTCAGGAGCCGTTCCGGCGGCGCCATCAGCACCTATGAATCGATGCAGACCGAGCTAATCCACAAGTATTCCCACGGGCTCACCTTCCAAAGTACCTGGACTTGGGCGCGCAACCTGGCGGACACCGAATCGTGGCCCGGTTCCAGCTTTTCCGGGGAAGTTACGGGCGACACGATGAACCAATACAACTTGAGAGGGGATTACGGCAACGTCGGTGGCACCCGCAAGCATCGTTGGATCACGACCATGGTGGACGAACTTCCGATTGGGAAAGGGCGGTTCCTTCTGGGCAACGCCAACGGAGTGCTGAACGGGATCGTCGGAGGTTGGCGGCTGAGCACTATTCTCCTAGTTCAAACTGGCCCCTACGAAACTCCGTTCATTCAATTTGATTCCTCCGGGAACGGCAATAATAACTTTAACCGGCCTGACCTTGCGGGCAATCCCAACAACGTGCCCCACACTCGCACGCAGTGGTGGAATCCGAACGTATTCGCCTGTCCTGGCCGCGCCGCAGGACAGGACCTCCAAAACAACACCCTTAATTGCCCGACCCAGGACCAGAACGGAAACCCGTTACCGCGGGCTGGCCGCTTTGGCAACGCCGGCGTGGGGACGCTCGTTGGCCCCGGAACCGTTAACCTCTCCCTGGGGCTCGCTAAAGACTTCCAGCTCACGGAGAGGTTCAGGTTGAAGGTCGAGAGCAGCTTTACCAATGTCCCCAACCACCCAAACTTCGATGATCCGCGCCAAAATCTGACTGAGTGTGCGGGATCGCCTTGCCAAGGCACATTCGGAAAGGTTCTCGCCGCTCGCACCGGCGACGCCGGAGGCAACCGCGTCGGGCAATTCGCGCTAAGGATTGAGTTTTAGGTTCTTTTCAACTGGTCGCCCCGGCGAAGGTTCTCGATCATGTGTTCACAGGAGCGCAATGTGAACGCCATGATGCTGATCGTGGTTGTCTTATCGGTGGGCGTCACGAAGATGCTCGCGTCGCACACGTGAAGGTTGGGCACATCGTGGGCCTGGCCAAAGCTGTTGGTCACCGACTGCTTCGGATCGCTGCCCATGCGGCAGGTCCCGGTCTCGTGCAGACTCCATCCCGGCATGAACGGCTCCTTGGCTGAGCTCTCGAATTCACCGCCTGCTGCGCGAATCAGGTCGGCGCATACCTGCTTCGAGTGTTCCCACATCTTGAGCTCGTTCTCACCCCACTGGAAATGGATACGGGCCACCGGAATCCCATACTTGTCCTTGACGTCAGGGTCCAGGTCAACGTAGTTCGAAGCCAGCGGCAGCGTCGGCGCCTGGACCGTAAAACTCACCGGAGTCGGGTAGCGGCGCTTGACTGCGCGCTTGTAGGCGGAGCCGAATCCCTCCGCCTGGCTGGCATACCACGGAAATTCCGTGCAGCCGCCTCCGGGATAGACCGAATACCCGCGGACAAATTTTTCTTCGTGAGGATTGTTCAGGTTCTGCCAGCGGGGCATCCAGGCCACAGTGTTGTCACCGACGTTGTCGGGGAAGCTGGGCTGCCCCAGCAACTGCGGCAAATATCCGCTGGCCGATTCGCCGTAGAGGTGGTCACAAAGGTTTCGGCCGAGCTGTCCGCTCGAATTCGCGATTCCATTCGGCCAGTGGCGCGACTTCGAATTGAGCATGATGCGCGCAGACTCCAGGCACGACGCGGCAACCACAACTGCGCGTGCGAATACTTCTACTTCCTGATTTGTTTTGCGGTCGACATACGCCACGCCCCTGGCCATCCCGTTTTCGTCGACCAGAATGTTCTTGGCCACGGCATTGGTCCGCAGCTCAAGATTGTTCGTAGCCTCGGCCTTGGGAAGGAAGCGCCACGGCGTCGAAAAGAACGATCCCGTATCACAGCCCGTCGTGCATCCCCCGCAATAATGGCAAGACGGGTGACCCTCGTGGTCTCGCGTCAGCTGCGAAATGCGATCCGGTAGATACGGGACGCCGATCTTCTCCGCACCAGCGTGCAGAATATGATCGATGCAGCGAAAGTTGAACGGCGGCAGATACTCACCATCCGGGTTGCTCGGCCGATTCTGGACAGTGCTGGACACGCCCACCATGCGCTCGGTCCGGCTGTAGTAAGGAGCGATCTCGGCGTAGGTGATTGGCCAATCCACGTCGTGGCCATCAAGAGATGCCGCCCGGAAATCGAGGTCGCCAAACCGCGCCGACGACCTTCCCCAGAAGTTCGTCTTGCCACCGACGGCAAAACATCGCGGCCACATCCACTTTGTACCGGGAGCCGTGGTGAAAGGAATCTCGTGCTCCCAAACCCCCTCCACCCACTCGCTGTCCATGTACCCGTACGACTCCGCCCATTTGTCCGGATTGCCGAAGCCGCGGAACCTCATCTCCCAGGGCTTGCGGTGATTGCGAAAGTCCTTTTCCGGATCGAGCCGCCGTCCGGCATTCAGCGCGCACACCTTGAGGCCCGCTTCGCAAAGCGTTTTCATTGCCATGCCGCCGCCTGCGCCTGTCCCAATCACGATCACGTCATAGATTTGTTTTGGCATGGCTCACCATTTCGCCGGGGGGAGATGTTTGTGCTCCCGGTCGTCCGTGTGTGGACACGCCGGCGACTCGGCGTAGAACTTCAGTGCCGGATTGTCCAGCTCCTTGTATCCGATCTCGCTGCTATAGAAACCCATAGCCGTCAGTTCGCGAATGGCGTGGAAAAACTCACGGCCGTCTTCTTCGCCAGAGCGGTACTTGGCTTTGTAGGCCAACGGCTCCAGAAGCGAAATCTGTTGTTCCTGTGAAAGCTTGAGGAATGGCTGTCCCAATGTTCGTTCGGAGTGCGCGTTCATCCACGTGAGGCCCGTGCGGTATTTGTATTGCTGGTCATGATCGTGGGCGACCATGTGATCGACGAACTCGGCGACTCCCGCTTCGCGCGCGCCCGGAGTTTCATCACTGGGAATAATGAGGTCGGTCAGCCGCTCCACCAGAGCGTATTCTTCCGGCGAAAAAAACTGGAGCTTATAGCTGGCCGGCTTGATCTGCAGCGCGCCAGCGGGAAGGTGTGAACCGGCAAACGCCCACTTGGTGAAACCGGGAAATGTTGCCGCGGCCGCGGCCATGGCCATAACCCGCAAGATTTCCCGGCGTTGAATATCTTGTCCTGCCATCGGTTACCTCGCAGCGGAGAGTTTACTGCGTCTCCTCATTTTGCCGTCACCGCGTCGAGCTTGCGTAGCATTACGCCGATTTCGGGATTTGCCATAAAGTTCTTCCAGACCAAGCCTGTGCGGTAGTTTTCAATCATGACCGCGATGGGGGCCTGGTTCAGTCCCATGTAGATCGTCGAAATCCAGTCCTGCCCCGGATTGTAGGCGTCGCGCGGCCCGTAGATATCCCAAAGTTGAGCTCCCAGGTCACGGTAGTAGTGCTTGAATGCCGCCATCGAGGCTTCGGGAGTGTAGGGAAAAGAAGCAAGCGCACCAGTGGGCGTAAGCGTCCCCTTGTCGCTGCCGTCGTCGGGCGCATGCGGCACGTAGCCGGCCGGCCCGTCACTGGCGGTGAGACCCCACGCATCTGGACCGTAGCCTTCGAAGTGTTTCGGGTTGGCAATCGAATATGCACGGTCGATCAGCGCGATGTTGCGGTTGTTCTGAAAATACGACGATGTATAGCGGTCGTGCAGGGCATGCGGATCGAAGCCAAAATAAGAGTAGTGCGTGAAAAAAAGCGGGCCGCCCGTACCGACACCCACGTCGAGTTTGATCCCGTAATATGTGTGCCCGTTGGAGTAGTGATCACCATCGGTGGTGCCGGACCAGCCTCTGCGATATTCGAGCGCCGTCGAGGATTGTCCTGCCCACCCGGAGTAGTACACTTCAGCAGGCACGCCATGCGTTGGCGACGAAATCGCAAGCAGATACGTAATCATGACCTCGTTGAACCCGATGAGCGGATGATGAATTTGCCGGGCCCACTCGGCTGACCAGTGCCAATAGATGAAGTCACTCTTCGGATCTCCGCGGTACCAATCCCATTCGACAGACTCCCAGAGCTGCGAAACCCGCCGGTAGAGATCCTGCTCTGGCTCTGTCTTGCCATGGAAGTACTGCCGGGCGGCGAGAAGCCCTTGCATCAGGAACGACGTTTCCACCAGGTCTCCACCGTTGTCGAACATGCCAAATACCGGCATGGTTTTTCCCGTGCTTCCGTCCATGTAATGGGACCAGGCTCCGTGATAGCGCTGCGCGTGTTCCAGGAAGCCGACGATCCGGGTGAGGCGCTCAATTCCTTCTTCTCGCGTGATGAACCCGCGGTCTACGCCAACCACCAGCGCAGCAATCCCAAACCCGCTCGCGCCAGTGGCCACGATGCGGTCGTCGCCGGGAATGTTCTCGCGGGCCATGCCGGAATGCGGGTCTGCCCCGTCCCAGTAATAGCGAAAGCACGCTTCCTGCAGCATCGTGAGCAGTTCGTCGTCGCTGAATTCACGCGTCGAGGCGCTGGCCGCACTCGACATCGGAGAGAGGCGATACTGCGTGTCCGAGGCAGCAACTTTGTATTGCGCTGTAACTCCAGACTTGCCCAGGAAATCTGAGTAGCGCTGGGTTCCGGGCCACTGCATGCCGACTGGTTCGAAGTCCTTGCCCTCCAGCGAACGGTAGATCACATAGCGGCCGAGCGCGGAGCTGTCTACAGGATTCCATCTGACTTCGACGTGCCGGTCGTAGCCAATCGCGTGAACGTTGGCAGGAGCCGGAAGACTCGCTCCCCCAATGTTCGCTGGCGGGTCGTCGTCAATCCGAATCTCGTCGATGATGAGCGTGTGCCGCACGCCATCTGCTCGCCCCTGATGAAAGACAACGTTCCGCAAGTACTCAGGCCGGAATGGGTAGATAGAGCCCGTGTGGAATGCAGAAAGCGGGATGCGCACCTGTACCCAGCGCCCGGATGGGAGATCGCCCGCAAACTTGCCCATGAGCAAAGGCTCGCTGAATGCTCCCGGGATTTCTGCCACCTGCAGACCCTCGCTCGTGTTGGAAAGTACTAGAGAAGGAAGATCATTCGCGGAAATCGCCCGTGGAGCAAAACACCAGAGGTAGAGATTGTGTCCGGAAAATTCCGGGAGGCGATTGCGGAAGTTGACGACCCGCACTTCGGCTTCCCATCCGCCGCCGGGTTGCGACTCCCACTGCAGCCGGATGGCATTTGGAGGAGTCAGGAAAGTCTTGGTCTCGACGGGCAGGCGCCAATTTTTCTGCTCAAGGAAGCTGGGCCCGTTCGCCGAGCCTTCGCTGTAGAAGTAGGTCTCCGACGGGAGACTGTTGTCAAAAACCACGTGGCGATAGTAGTCCGTGTTCGCAAGCACGACGGAAGGGAGTAGGCAAGATAACACCAGAAGAATGAGCCGCTGCAGGCCTCCCGTCGCGAGAAAATTGTATTTCCAGAGTTTCATGAAACTCCGTCTCGACGTGTTCTTGCCGACAGCGGCGGTGGCCGGCGCACACTCTTACGGCAGGGTATTCATTGACACTTCGGAGCCATGAGCTGAGTCCGGACTGATCCGAACGGAAGGATCGAGTTGAGTCTACACCCGCTTTTATCCAACGACATCTCCGATGGAACCCATTCTAGCTCAAGCTCCGAGGCGAGAGACTGTTGTAGTCAGGAGTCGCTGTTGGAAAACTCCCTCCCGAGAAAATCGCCGAAATAAAATCACGTCACGATGACCTATCAACGATTCGCTCGGGTTGCCTGGACATTTTCTATCTCCCCAATTTGGCTGTTTGGGACGAAAAGCGAGCTTTTCAACACCCACGCCCGTTTACAACAGTTGTCCAGCGAAATGGCTTTGCGCGCCGGATGAAATCGTTCTGGGCGTTGATGTTTCTAGCTTTTCCGGTATAGCCTACAGTTCGTGGCCCAACCAGTCCGCCAGCGAATACGAAGAAGCCTCGCGGGCTTAATTGTCCTTACGGTGTGTCTTGCGGGCGTTGGGGGTCGCAAATATTATTTTGTCTCAACGGCACTTGCCCAGGCTCAGGATTGGGAATCTTCGATCCGCAAGTTTGAAGAGCAAGACAAGGTCAATCCTCCTAAATTGGGGGGCATCGTTTTCACAGGCTCCTCGAGTATCGCTCGCTGGGAGACGCTCGTTAATGAAATGAAGCCACTCGATGTCATCAATCGAGGCTTTGGCGGCTCGCAGTATTCTGACCTCAACCAATATGCGAAACGAATCGTCATTGCCTATCACCCTCGTGCAGTCGTGGTTTATGAGGGTGACAACGACCTCGCGGCTGGATCTTCCAAGACGCCGGAATCAGTTGCCAATGACGCCCGCGCATTCGTCCAAATCATTCACTCCGCGTTGCCGAAAACTTGGATCTACATTATTTCCATCAAGCCATCCCAGTCGAGGTTGAACGAGTGGCCCAGAATGAAGGCAGCAAACCGTATGATTCGGTATTTCGCGCGCACGCAGGAACGTGTCCAGTACATCGATGTCGCTTCTGCTATGTTCGACACCCAAGGTAACCTCCGCACTGACCTTTTGGTCGAAGACGGACTGCATCCAACTCGGAAGTGTTATAAGTTGTGGACGTCGATTATCAAACCCGTACTTCTCCAGCGATTTGGACTCACTAAGATCGTTGGCCAGAATGCCGCGCTCAACAGCGCCGAAGCCACTTTTTCTGTTTGGAATAGCTCCTTTGGCAGATGATAATGGGCATACTTTGATCTAGTTCCAATGCAAGTCGAAGCAGGTCAATCGTTCTCCCGGGTAATGCAATGTCGAGCGAGAGAGTGACCGTGGCTGATCCAACCGAGACACCGCCGGACGTGGTTTCGGAACGACCTCCCTGGAAAGGGCGGTTTCCGGGGTTTTCCAATAAGTTCGCGGTTTTCTCGGCTATCCTCCTGCCGCTTTTCGTGGGGCTCGCGCTCCTTATCGCCCGCAGACCGGGCGCGTCGCACAACGGACCACCGCTTTCCGCCCAGCGACCTGCGGCCGCTCGTACTTTGCGTCTCAAGGGAACGACTGAGGCCATCGAATCTCGCGCGATCTTAGCTCCGGTACTGTCGGGGAAGCAGGTAGGTTCACTCACGATCACGAAACTTGTGCCCTCTGGAATCCGCGTGAAGCGCGGCGATTTGCTGGTCGAATTCGACCGGCAAGCGCAAGTACGCGAGTTCCTCGACAAGCAAGCGGAATACGACAAGCTGGTTGGCCAGGTCTCCGAACAGCAGGCCAAGGAGAATGCGGTTCGCGCAAAAGACGAAACCGAACTCCACCAGGCTGGCAGCGATCTAAGGAATGCGGAACTCGAAATCAAGAAAGCTGAACTCATGTCTCGCATCGATGTCGAGAAGGCGCAACTGAGTCTGGACCAAGCAAAGGCCACGCTCGCGCAACTCAAGGAAACCTTCGATCTGAAGCGGAATGCCGGGCAAGCCGCCACGCGCATCCTCGAGATCCAGCGCGACCGCACTCGGCGAATCATGCAAAATGCCCAGACCAACGCCGAGTCGATGCAGATCCGGGCGCCGCTGGACGGTGTCGTCGTACTCAACACGATCTGGAAGAACGGGAGAATTGGCGAGGTCCAGGAGGGCGATCAGGTCAGGCCGGGTGTCCCTTTCATGCGAGTCGTGAACCCTTCCGGCATGCAGGTGCAGGTTCCGGTCAATCAGCAGGACCTGTTGGGCCTGCAGATCGGCCAAACTGCACAAGTGCGAATCGATGCCTATCCGGAGCTTGTGCTACCGGCCAAACTTGAGCAGGTTGCGCCGGTCGGCCGCGGCGGAGATTTCTCGGCTAAGGTCCGAACTTTTTCGGCAATTTTTTCGATTCAGGGCAGCGATGCCAAGCTGATGCCTGATCTTTCTGCCGCGGTGGATGTTCTGAGCGATATGCCGGGCCCGGCAGCAAGCGTAAGGCCGAGCACAAGACCGGGAACAAGAGAATGAAAGCCAGATTGCAGCAATTGTGGCGCCGGCATCCAGCATTGCTTACCGTGCTGCTCTTGCTGCTGGGCGGCGGGGGAGTGCTGGGCGCGGTCCGCCTGACGAATCGTCCTCCGACAATCCCAACGGCGGAAGTCAAGCGCGGCGAATTCGTTGAGTCCCTGCAGTTGCGCGGCGAAGTGAAAGCTCTCCGAACGCTCGCAATTTCCGCTCCGGCGGAAGCGGGTGATCTCCTGGTGGTCAAGATGGCCGCCGACGGAGACCATGTTAAGAAAGCGGATCCGGTGGTGGAGTTTGACAAGACTCGGACGGAACAGGATCTTGCCCAGTACAAGTCCGTGCTGAAGTCGGCGCGAGCGGAAATCGACCAGGCTCGCGCTCAGGTTCGATTAACGGAAGAGGAAGACGTCACGACCGTCATGAAGGACGAGTATGACGTTGAGGCGGCCAAACTCGAGGCCAGCAAGCAGGAAATTCTTTCGACGATCGATGGCGAGAAGGCTCGCTTGAAGGTAACCGATGCCGAGCAGAAATTGCAGGAAGCGGAGCAGAAGCAGAAATCGGACCGCACCGCGAGTAAGGCGGCGATCGAAAGCAAGACGCAGGCCAGCAAAAAGGCCGTGTTCGACATGCAGCGAGCAGAACGCGCTCTCGGCGAAATGACGTTGAGGGCGCCGGCGGATGGCATGGTTTCGCTCCTGCAGGTTTGGCACAATGGAAATGTCGAGGCCTTCAAAGCGGGTGCACGGGCGTGGCCAGGCGCGCCGATGGCCGAGATCCCCGATCTCTCGACGATTCGCGCCGCGGCCCGCGTCGACGAAACCGAGCGCGGTCGCCTGCAGACTGGCCAAGCCGTGAACGTGCAGTTGGATGCGATTCCGGACCGGCAGTTTACCGGCCGCATTGACCTGATTAGCGCGATTGCGACAACGGATTTTTCCGCCGGATGGCCCTTCCCGAAGAATTTCAATGTCCAGGTTCTTCTGGATTCTGGCGACGCCCGCCTGAAGCCGGGCATGAGTGCGCAACTCAGCGTTGTGGTCGACAAGGTCGCCAACGCACTCACGATTCCCGTGCAGTCTTCCTTTCAGAAGTCCGGTCGCACGGTTGTCTACGTAGTGCACGGTTCAAAATTCGAGGAGCGTGAAATCCAGGAGAGCCACCGCAGTGGCGATCGGATTCTAGTCGCCAAAGGCTTGCAGGCGGGCGAACACGTGGCGTTGGAAGATCCATCCGCAAAGGAGTGAGGACTGTCGGCATGAGCGGCTCGCGCAAAATGTGGCTGGTGCTCGGGGCCCTGTTCGGAGTGGGTCTGCTTGCCGTGGCTGGCGCGGCGCGATGGACCTCCCGCACTTCCGAGAGCGGCGACCTTCCGGTGGCCCGCGTAAAGCGTGGGGACCTCGCGCCCAATATCTACGCCACCGGTGAACTGCGTGCGACCCGGTCCACCATGCTCGGCGCGCCCCAGATTGGCGGTGGCTCGCTGCAGATCACGCATCTTCTGCGTACTGGAGCACGGGTGAAAAAAGATGACATCGTGATCGAATTCGACCCCAGCGAGCAGCAGTTCAAGCTTGAGCAGAACCGGTCGGAGCTCAATCAGGCAGACCAGGAGATTCTCAAAGCGAAAGCGGACACCGCCGTGCAAGCAGCAACCGACAAGGTGGCGCTCATGAAAGCCGGTTTCGATGTACGCCGCGCGGAGTTGGAAGTCGGCAAGAACGAACTGGTCAGCGCGATTGATGCCAAGAAAGCCGAGTTGGCGCTCGATCAGGCACGCCGCGCGCTCGCTCAACTCGAACAGGACATCAAGTCACACAAGGTCTCCGGGCAGGCCACCGTCGGACTCGCCGAAGAAAAACGACACAAGGCAAAATTGGCCATGGATCAGGCGCAGCAGAACATCGGGAAGATGAAATTGCGCGCGCCCATGGACGGCGTAGTCGCGATCGAAAGGAATATCGACTCGAGCGGCGGGTGGGGAGGCATGTCGGTCCCCGACTACCACGAAGGCGACCAGACGAATCCCGGAGCCAACATCGCCCGCGTGCTTGATCCCGCCGATATGGAGGTTTCGACCAAGCTCAACGAGCGGGTTCGGAGCAATGTGAAGGTGGGGCAGGCGGCAGCAATCGAACTGGATGCCCTGCCCGGCAGTTCTTTTGACGGCAAGGTCAAAACGGTGGGTGGGATGGCCGCCCGGAATCTCTGGGAAGACGAGCAAGGCGGACACTTTGAAGTTACCGTTCAACTGCCGCCAGGCTTGGACCCGCGCCTTCGTGCCGGATTTACGGTGCACCTTGTGATTGCGGGAGAAGCTCGAAAGGATGTTCTTTACGTGCCGCTTCAGGCGGTTTTCATGAATGACAACAAGCGCGTCGTCTATGTGAAAGACGGCCGTGTGTTCGAAGCGCGTGAGGTGAAGGTAACAATCGAAACCGAGAGTCGCGCGGCGGTCGATGGGTTGAACGCCGGAACGGAGATCGCTCTGGTCAATCCCACCGCGGCGAGGAAATCCTCTGCTGGATCTTCGGACCAACCAGGCATGGGCGGAGGACCTCGCTGAATGACTACGACGGCCGTAACAGTCGACAAGCGAGGTGTGCGTATTCTGGAGCGGTGGGCGCCTGACCTGCGTCTGGGCCTGCAGAATCTGCTGGCTCACCGTCTCCGCACGCTGCTCACCATGCTCGGGATGATCTTTGGCGTCGCGGCCGTGGTCTCTATGCTGTCCATCGGGGCTGGAGCCCGGCAGAAAGTCATGGCCGTGATCGAGCAGATGGGAGTGCGCAACCTGATCGTCGAGGCGAAAGAAACCGTCGACGAACAGGCTCATCAGAAAATCCGACAGACTTCTCCCGGCCTGACCTTTCAGGACTATCGCGTGATTCGCGACAACGTCAGCGATATTGCCGCCGCAACCCCCCGCAAGCGCTACGCTCCGGCGAAAACGATTCCCAAGGCCGAACAGGACACGCCGGTTGTGTACGGTGTAACTCCCGACTACATCGCGATTGGCGGCCTTCACGTGACCGATGGCGCTTTCTTTGATGAAGAGCAGGAGAAATTGGGCTCCCCAGTTTGCGTGCTGGGCGCGGGCGCCAGGGCCAGCTTGTTCGGCGCGCTGAACCCGATCGGGCAATATGTCAAGCTCGATGAGCAGTGGTTCCGAGTCATCGGCGTCGCGGGTCCGCAAGTTACGTCGCAGACGGATATTGCGGGTGTTCCCACCCAGGACTTGAACAACATCATCTATGTTCCACTCAACGCCGCGATTTTCCGGCTCGAGAATACCTACAGCTGGTTCCGTGACGAAATAGACGGCATCTATTTGAACCTGAAAGACAGCAACCAGCTTGTGCCGAGTTCGCAGGTGGTGCGGGCGATCCTCGATTCCTCCCATCATGGCGCCAGCGACTACAGCATCATCGTCCCCGCCGAACTGCTGGCGGAACAAAAACGTACCGAGCGCCTGTTCAATGCCGTCATGGTGGCGATCGCATCGATCTCTCTGCTGGTCGGCGGGATCGGGATCATGAACATCATGCTCGCCAGCATCCTCGAACGAACCCGCGAGATTGGCGTGCGTCGCGCCGTGGGCGCCCGCCAGTCTGACATCGTGCGTCAATTCGTCATCGAGGCGATCATGATTTCTTTTGTCGGCGGGACCTTTGGCATCGTTTTCGGCTTCGGCATGTCGCGCCTGATTGCCGTGCTCGCGGGATGGTCCACCATCGTGACTGCGCCCTCGATCCTGCTGGCGTTCCTGGTGTCGATTTCTGTGGGATTGGTCTTTGGCATTTATCCGGCCATGAAGGCGGCCCACCTCGACCCCGTCGACGCAATCCGATACGAATAAGGACAACCCAAATAAGAGGCGCGCTGTCTCGACCTACGATCTGCGAACCATGGAGGATGCAGGTATGAAGTTCAGATTAATCGCAGTTCTGAGTCTGGTGGGAGCTTGCGTCGCCGCGCAGTCCGCTCGTCAACGCGAAACCTTTCACGGCCTCAGCAATTCGCGGACCGTTTCAGACGCGCTCCCCACACCGAAATATTTGCAGGATCACGTGGTCGACGGAAAGCTGCGCCTTACGCTGCAAGATGCGATTGCCGCGATGCTGCTGAATAACAGCAATGTTCAATTGCAGGAACTGAACGTAGAGAACTCCAAATTTTCGGTGTTAAGGGCGCACTCACCATTTGATCCGCTCGCGCAAGCCGGTTTCACTGCTACGCGCTCCACAATTCCGGCAAATTCTAACCTTCAGGGTGCACCCATTCTCACCATTCTTAATCAGGTCTCGCAACTGAATTATGTCCAGACTTTTGAAACCGGCACTAACGTTCAGGTGGGCTTCTTCGCCACTCGGTATGCGACGAACAGCACAGAATTTTTTCTCAACCCTTCGATCTTTTCCGGCTTGAGCTTCCAGATCAACCAGCCTCTGTTGCGCAATCGCTGGCGGTTCGCCAACCGCGCACCGCTGGTCATCGCAAGGCGGAATCTGCAAATCTCCCGCGCAACCTTCGCAGCGCAAGTAAACGACGCCATCCTGACTCTTGTTTCACAGTACTGGGGAGTTGTGCAGGCGCGAGGAAACTTGGAAGTGGCGAAGAAGTCGCAAGAGGCCGCCGATAACAGCTACAAGCGTGACAAACGCGCTCTGGAACTGGGCGCTTTGCCGCCTCTCGACATCTACCGCTCCGAATCGCAGGTTGCTTCCCGGCGCGTGCAGGTGATCCAGAGCGAGTACTTTCTCAAGCAGGCAGAAGATGCCCTTCGCTTCACACTCGGCGCTGAAACCGATCCTTTTCTCCGCGCTCTCGATCTGGAACTCACCGAGCTGCCCGCAAGGGATGAACCGCTCCTCGATATCGATGCGGCAACGGCTCTGCAGCAAGCTTTCGACGCGCGACCCGAACTCGAAGCCCAAAGGCGGGCACTTGCAAACGATGACGCCAGCATTCGCCTCGCCCACAATAACCTGCTGCCCGATCTGCGACTGGGCGCGAACTATTCCGGCAATGGAGTCGCGGGCAGTCCGAACGGAGGTTTGGGCGACTCGCTGAACCAGACGTTTGGCTTCGGCTACCCTACCTACGGCTTTTCCCTCAACTTGAACATCCCCATCCGAAATCGATCTGTGCAGGCCGACCTGGGCAATGCGTTGGTTTCCCGCCGCCGTGACCTCTACACCGATCGCCAGCTCCGGGAGCAGATCACACTCGAAGTTGCCAACGCCGTCCACTCGCTGGAAGAGGCGAAACTCGGCTTGGCTGCGAGCCGGGAAGCGCTTGAATTGTCGCGGAAGAATCTTGCTGCTGAACAGAGGAAAAATGAACTTGGGGCGCAGACGACCTATTTTGTTCTCGAGGCGCAAACCGAAGTCGCACAGGCTGAGTCAAGCGTTCTGCAGTCGGTGGTTGCCTACCAGCTTGCAGTAGCCGCCATCCAGCACGCCACGGGCAAGCTGCTGGAGCCTCATCACGTTTTGATTCAAGATCTGACTCGATAAACATGACCAACGCGAGTGCATGATCGCACTCGGCAGCATCCTCAGCGCCCATGCTCCCACAACCCCGACTAGCGAACGAAGTTGACCGCCCGCACCCCACCGGGCCCAAGAGGCGAGACGTGTCACGCGGCCAAGCGCGCATTGATGGTGGAGGGCGCGAGGTTCTTCTGTTCGAGAAAGAACCGGTAGCGAAGGACGACGCTTCGGTTTATCTCGGCTGAGCCCTAGCCCGAAAACTGCGACTTCTTGCGAACCAGCACAATCTCCTCGTGTGCCCGATAACCGCGATCGTGAGCTTGATTCGAAACCGCATACAGCTTTAGCTCGTTCCAGTTCCGTCGAGTGGAAATGGGCGGCCTGCCGCACGAGCAGTACAGGGTCCATTCTTCCGAGAGGTCCAAACTAAGGGGCATCAGGTACGACCCGTTACGGTACGGACTGAAGCCAACCAGATATCGAGTGAGGCACTTCGGGCACTCGACGCAATGGCGAACACGCGGTGTCATGGACACATATCAATCAAGCTAGATTTGTTGACCAACCAAAGTTGGACGTGGGCGGACCTTGCTCCCGAGGAAAAGGGCAGGGATTTTTCTCCCCACCCTCTTTGAACGCAGTTCGTGTTTTGACTTCTCAGGTCCATGCGGCTTTGGCGGGTGCTGTCATGGCCCTATTTGTGTTTATTGTTCGTCGTGCGTTTGATCCGAATCAACGGGAACAAGATTGCCGAATAATCCGTGCTGGCCCATCTGCGTTCCGGCAGTGAAATAGCATGCGTTGTAAGGTCCCATGACAGTTATGAAGTCCGCGATTCCGCCGTCGGCAAAGCCGAGCGCCCACAGCCCGTCGATGCTGATTACATTTCCGTTCGAATCGAGCATGAAGCCAACAAACTCGCCGGTAAACGGATCGAACGCCGCAATCTGGCCGCTGCCGTGATTAGCGACCAATAGCAAGTGGCTGAACTCGCCATAATCCTGCGGAGCCAGAGCGACTCCCCAGGGTGCATTTAAGGAATGGGAATGCAGCCGAGAGAGAAAATGCCCGCTTGCGTCAAAGATTGCGACCCAACCCTGGGGACCGTCGGATCTCTCTCCCCCAATCCGATGATAGGTGACGACAATGTCTCTGCCGATATTCTGCACGTTGAACGGCGCCAAGCCCTCGGGAAGATCCGGTTCTCGAAATACGTCGCCCTTGAAAACCACGTTTTGTAACGTGGTGTCGAAGACCTCGATGCGTGCCGTCAATGCGTTCACGGCGTATAGGTAATGCGAGGCGCCGATTTCCGCAGTAGTCATCCCGGTGTATGACGCTTTGCCATTGCGGTTCACTAACACTACGGCATTAAAAAGATCGACGTTGGGATTCCAACCTAGAATCGTGCCGTCAAGGGTGACAAACATGAAAAGGGCTGGATTCCCCGGAGATACATTGAACCCTTCAGCGCCAGTAAACACGGTGCCGGTCGCGCGGGTAGGCGTCGAACTGCCTGGTACCGGCGGGAGATTTACGATGAGGGCGCTCGCAACACCACCTCCATCGTAGAGCGTGGCGGTCGCCGAGCCCGAATTTGGGACCCACCACTTGCCGATGATTCCACGCGACAGCCCCACGGGTCCGATGAGATTGGGATCCGTGTTGGCTGCGACGCCTGGAACGTCAGCCGTCAAATTGTTTACGGTGAAGCTCTGCGCCGAAGCAGCGACCGCAAGTCCGAAGAACAAGACTGTAACTAAGAGAGAGGTTAGACACGCGTGAACTCCAAGCTTTTCTATCAGCCGTTTCATAAGGATCCTCGCAAGCACTTTTTGATTTCGTGTTGATACAGACTCGATGGGTGCTCGTGCAATCCAAAATCCTTCCGCGGCTGCTCGCGGTAATTTCCAGGTAAATCGGAAGTAAATCTGCAGGCGCATGTTGGGGTCGGAGATGACCGAGCAGGTTAATCGCAGGCCATTGCGGCTATTAAACGCCGGCTGGTTTCCGAAGAGGTCGACTCCCGAATTCCGTAGGTTTTGCTCGCATTTTCCATAGCCTTGTTTTGTGCGCCAGTCGTTTGTTGCTGGGTTATACTCGACGAGCCATGGCGACCGATACGTCCATTCTCGGACACGATTCGGTAACGACTCCGGTGGAGAACTCGCTGCGACCGCCGCGCCGCTTTCAGTTCGGAGTGTTTCAGGTTGATGTCTCGAACGGAGAGGTTCGAAAGCAAGGTTCGAAGATCAAACTCCAGGAAAAGCCGTTCCAACTCCTCGTCCTTCTGCTCGAACACGCAGGCAGGATCGCCACTCGTGAAGAGTTGCGCCGGGGACTTTGGTCGGCGGATACGTTCGTCGATTTTGACGCAAACCTCAAGACCACACTGAATAAGCTGCGACAGGTGCTGGGCGATTCGGCGGAAAACCCAATTTACATCGAGACGGTTCCCCGCCAAGGCTATCGATTTTTGCCGCCGATCGTGAGCCTGGATTGTGAACCTTCTTTGACGGGAGATTCCGTGACGGGAGGCGCTTTGACGGGAGGCGCGCGACCGCCAGCCATCTCGAAATCGGCAGACGTGCCAACGAACGCTTCCGGAACGACTACAGGTGCGCGCCTTGCCGAGTGGCAAGCGATCAGCGCTGTGATGTTGGCGCTTGTGCTGGTTGTTGCAGGGATTTATGCGCTGCGAACGAAGTCGGCGCCAGTTCTGAAACCGGTGCAGCAGCGTGTGTTGCTGCTCGTGCTGCCTTTTGACAATCTGAGCGGTGATCCAACCCAGGAGTATTTCAGTGATGGACTGACTGACGAAATGATCACACTGCTCGGACGACAATATCCGAACGGACTTTCCGTGATCGCACGGACATCGGCGATGCGTTACCGGGCAACGCAGAAAGCGCTTCCGCAAGTTGCGCGTGAACTGGGCGGCGTCGATTACGTGCTAGAAGGCAGCGTGCGGCGGTCCGGCAATCACGTAGGAATCAATGCTCAGCTCTTTCGTACGCGAGATCAGGCGAGCCTGTGGGCAGAGACCTATGAAAGCGGAGTTGCCGACGTCCTGACGATTCAGAGCAACGTCGCCGGACAGATTGCCCGCGCGCTGGTGCTCGAAGTCGCGCCGGAGCGCGGACGGCAGCCTCGTTCCGTCCCCAATCCAAAGATCTATGACGCTTATCTGATGGGGCTCTATGAGGCGAATCAGCGCTCAGAGCCCAGCCTGCGCAAGAGCGTGGAATATTTTAAGACGGCAATTCAGGGCGATGCTTCGTACGCCCCGCCCTATGCCGGCCTGGCGAACTCGTACCTGTTATTGGCGGGCTGGCTGCTCATGCCGCCGGCAGACGCGTATCCAAAAGCGAAGGCGGCAGCGTTGCACGCCCTTGAACTTGACGAGACTCTGGCGGAGGCCCACACGACGCTGGCCGAAGCGGAACACGAGTACGAATGGAAGTGGTCCGATGCTGAACGAGAGTTCCACCGGGCCATAGAGCTAGATCCGAATTCAGCCATTGCGCACAAGAGCTATGCCGAATTCTTGATGCATGGCGCGCGAAGCGCGGAAGCCATCCGCGAAATGGAACGCGCTCGGGATCTTGATCCACTGTCACTGATCGTCAACACCCTTGTAGGTTTCGCGTATTCCAACGCGCGGCAATATGACCGCGCGATTGAAGAGTATGAGAAAGTGATCCAGCTCGATCCTCAGTTCGCCCCGGCACATTATTTCCTAGGCGGGGCATTGACGAATGTAAGGCAGTACGACCAGGCTCTCGCACATCTTCAAAAGGCGAGAGCTCTCACCCACGGTGCAAGTCTGATGTCGGCTGGATTGGCCCGCGGGTATGCCCTTGCGGGGCGCCGTGAACAAGCGCAGCAGAGCCTGCGTGAACTCCAATTACGCGGAATGCATCATTACGTCTCGCCCTACGGTTTGGCACAGGTGTACGCGGCTCTCGGTGATAAGAGCGGCGCTCTCGATATGCTCGATCGGGCCGTGAACGAGCACGCGTTCGAAGTCCTATTTCTGAGGGTCGACCGCAGCTTCGACAGTCTTCATGAAAACCCGCGTTTCGAAGAGCTGCTCAAACGAGTTGGTTTCCCACAATAATCTCCTGTAAGCGATGAGAGGCTGCTAATGGCGGGGGCGCCGGAGTCGCGCACTAACGTACTTGCCGTGGAATGATCGGTTCCCGCCGGGAACTTAAGATCCTCGTTCACGTTTCGACTGCTCGGCTTTAGTTAGGGAGAGTGGAGCCGCTATTTTTATGCTCGTTCCAGCGTTTCAACGATCAATCAATCAAACACAGTTCCAACGATCTTTCTGCATCACTCCTCATAAGTCGCCTTGGGGAAGCGCTGTGCCGTCGCACACCGACTCAGCTCAGAGTTCCGCGAAGCCCGTTATAGCGACCAATCCGAAGGCATTACTTCCGGGTCTAGTCTGTGCGGTTGTCGACTCGATTCGGACGAAACAGGGGCCATTCCATTCGATGATCAATCTTGCTCAGCCTTCAGGAAGTTGGGAGATTATAAGGAAGATAGACGCTAGCGTTTGACTTCTGCTCGACAGGTCGGGCTGTGCCAATGGGTTTGGAGCCAAGAGAATGGCAACGATAACGGTTAATCCAGTCCCTATACTCGTGCCAACTGTGAGCGATGCACACCCTACACCTCAAAAAGTTCCTCGTGCAGCATCCCTCTGGCAGAGACGCCGCTTTTGGCTGATCGGAACCGTTTTGATAGTGGTTGCAGGAGCATTCGTGTATCACTCGTTCTTTGCGACACCCAAGGTTGTCTACACGACTGCGACCGTTCAACGTGGCGATATCGAGAGCACGGTCGTGGCCGCCGGTATCGTTCAGCCTGTCAAGTATGTCGACGTTGGGGCCCAGACTTCCGGCATGCTCAAATCACTGAAGGTCGAGCGCGGCGACCACGTGGAAAAGGGCCAATTGCTCGCGGAAATTGACCCGGCTCTGGCGGACACCGCGCTCACATCGTCCAACGCGGCGCTCTCCAGCATGACCTCGCAGCGCGCTGTCAAACAGGCGGCACTGGTGCTCGCCAAGGCGCAGTTGGTCCGGAGCGATGAGCTCTTTGCCGCACTGGTAATCTCCGCAAGCGACCATGACGTAGCCCGGGCTAGCTACGCTGCCGCTCTCGCCGACGCCGCCTCGGTCTCGGCGCAGATGAGGCAAGCCAACGCGGCCGTGGACACGGGCAAAACCAATTTGGGCTATACCAAAATCATGGCGCCCATGGCCGGTGAAGTCGTTTCCATCACCCTGCTGGAAGGTCAAACACTCAATGCCAATCAGTCGGCGCCGAATCTCCTGCGCATTGCCGACATCAGCACCGTGACTGTCTGGTCGCAGGTTTCGGAAGCCGACATTGTCGACGTCAAACCCGGCCAGGTTGCCTATTTCACCGTCCTGGGCTCGCCCCGGCGCTGGTCTGGGAAGATCCGGCAGGTTCTTCCCACTCCAGAACTCATCAACAACGTAGTCTTCTATGACGTTCTCTTCGATATCCCCAATCCAGAGGGTCAACTAAAGATACAGATGACGGCGCAAGTGTTCATCGTGTTGGCGCAGGCCAAGGGCGTTTTGTTTGTACCGGCAGCTGCCATCGGCAATGCCAGCGAAGGCTCGCTAATCAAGGTGCAAGTGCTCAAACCCGATGGCACCCTTGAGACGCGCACGATCAAGATCGGCATTAAAAGTGAGCTTTCAGCCGAGGTCACCGCCGGCCTGAACGAGAAGGAGCAGGTCGTCATCGGCGGAAAGACCGCAACGCCCAAGAAGACAAGCGCGCTGACGGCTCAGAAGGGCCACTAATGCCCGCAGCGCTGCTCGAATTGAGTGATGTCAGCCGCACCTATACAACCGGCGGCGAGCCGCTGACAGTGCTCAGGGATGTAAGCCTGAAGATACACAGCGGGGAATTCGTCGCCATCATGGGCGCATCCGGCTCTGGCAAATCCACGCTGATGAATATCATTGGCTGCCTAGACAAACCGTCGAGCGGCATTTATTCCATCCGCAGCATCAACGTAGCCACTCTCGACGGTGATCAACTGGCGGCCTTGCGGCGCGATACCTTCGGCTTCATTTTCCAGCGCTACAACTTGATGTCCGATCTCAATGCCGTCGAAAACGCGGAGGTTCCGGCCGTGTACCGTGGCATGTCCAAGGCGAAGCGGGCCGAGCACGCCAGCGGCTTGCTGCAGGAACTCGGACTGGGTGACCGCCTGGACCACTTTCCCGGCCAGCTCTCAGGCGGCCAGCAACAGCGTGTCAGCATCGCCCGCGCGCTGATGAATGGCGGCCCGGTGATTTTGGCCGACGAACCGACCGGAGCGCTGGATAGCCAGGGCGGAAAGGAAGTCATGGCCATTCTCATAAGACTGCACGGAGAAGGCCACACCATCATTGTGGTGACCCACGACAGTGACATCGCCGCGTATGCGCACCGCATCATTCGCATCGCGGATGGCCGCATCACCTCCGACGAGCAGCAGCAACACGGCGAGGCGGATATTCAGGCGAAGGCCGGCGGTCCGGAAGTGAATGCCAAGGCAGGTTCAGCCGTCCTCGGCGAGTCTCTGAAGATGGCCTTTCGTTCGCTCGTACACAATCGCATGCGAACCTTGCTGACCATGTTGGGAATCATCATCGGCGTCGCCTCCGTAGTTGCCTTGATGGCGATCGGAAACGGAGCCAAGCAGGACGTTCTCGATCGCATCCAAGCTATGGGTACCGAACTGTTGACCGTTAGGCGCGGAGCGCCGGCGGCTCGCGCGTCATCCTACATGGTCACCAGTTTTCTGCCGGAAGATCTGCCGTCGATGAGTGCCTTGCCGGGTGTCAACGCGGCGAATCCGGAAACGGACATGTCTGCGTTGCTGCGCTTTGGCGACCAGGACTTGACGGTCACCGCATTCGGAACCGGCGAAAGCTTTCCCGCTGTGCACGACTGGCCCCTGCAATCAGGCGTGTTCTTCTCGGCCGAACACGTCATGCGTTATTCCCAAGTCGTTGTACTCGGCCAGACTGTCGTGAAGAACCTTTTTCCCAGGGGCACGGATCCACTGGGCCAGTACGTGCTCATTGGCAGCTCGCCTTTCCTCGTTATTGGAGTCTTGAGCGGCAAAGGCCTGAATACCCGGGGCGACGACATGGATGATTCCGTCTGGCTTCCCTACACGACAGCCGGAGCGCGCATCTTTGGTCAACGCTTCTTCAGCGATTTCGTCATAAGAGTAGCGCCGGGTGCGGACATGACAATGGTGCAATCTGAACTCAGTGCGCTGCTGATGAAGCGCCACGGTAAGGAAGACTTCGACATCCGGAACATGGCCGACACCATTGCCACGGCCAATGCAACCCAGAACACGCTCACCTCTCTTTTGGTGGCGATTGCCGTGATATCGCTTGTCGTCGGCGGAATCGGCGTAATGAACATCATGCTGGTCTCGGTCACCGAGCGCACACGCGAAATCGGCATCCGCATGGCGATTGGCGCTCGCGGTTTCGATGTGTTGTTCCAGTTCCTCACCGAAGCCGTGATGGTCTGTTTTATCGGCGGACTGATCGGTGTGTTCGTCGGCATTGGCGGTGGCTTGACCACCTCCGCCATCGCAGGTTGGCGCGTAATCTTTACGGTTATACCGATCGTCATCGCCTTCGCCTGTGCTTTTCTGACAGGGATCGTGTTTGGCTATCTTCCAGCGAGAAAAGCCGCGCAACTCGACCCCATTGACGCCCTGGCTCGAGACTAGAGCGAACTGGTGCAGCTGAATGGGCTGAGGTCGAAATGAAGCTGAACGATGCTCTTGCCAGGAATTGGTCATGTGGTTATACTCTGGGTATGAAGACGGCGATTTCCATTCCTAATGATCTGTTTGATGAAGCGGAACGTCTTGCCCGACGTACGCGCAGATCGCGGAGCCGGCTCTTCACTGATGCCTTACGCGAATATCTGGACCGCCACGCGCCGGACAAAGTCACCGAGTCCATGGACCAAGCAATCATGGAAGTCGGTGAGGGAAAGGACGAGTTCGTTTCCTCCGTAGCTCGCCGTAGGCTAGAGCGAACGGAGTGGTAATCTCTCAGGGTGAGATTTGGTGGGCGGACCTGCCAGCACCCACCGGCTCCGGACCCGGGTTTCGGCGACCCGTGGTTGTCGTTCAAAGCGATGCCCTTAATCAGAGCCGCATCTCTACGGCCATTTGCGTTCCACTGACCAGCAATTTGAAGTGGGCGCTAGCACCGGGCAATGTGAGCTTGTCCGCGCGGGTTACTGGATTGCCAAAAGATTCCGTCGCGAACGTTTCGCAAATCATTTCCTTAGACAAGTCCCTTCTGAGCGAACGCGTCAGCAAGCTGCCACGTCATAAGATGGAATTGCTCTTTTCGGGAATCGATCTAGTCCTTGGCAAATAGGCCTCATGGCCGACCCAGCTAAGTGCGACTTGCTTCCGGCAGAGGACACGTGAACTCACACCACGATTTTGTATTGTCGCGTCCCGTGCGATCTGGTGGCCTGTAGCAAATCACTAATGCACCGCAGTCGGGAGCTGGGCAAATCGACCCGGCCACGACCACCTCATCTCGCTCATCCCATTCATCCGGCATCGGGCGTGCCTCCGCGTTGCGTACTTTCTCTGTTGCTAAGAACGCACGACCGAACAAAATATTCCCGATACTCCCTCTTATAGCTGTGACGCCTACAAAATGGAGCGCTGTCGGAGACCGCTATTCGCTGCGAGAGAATTCCCGGACGACTACAGCGTACCGGATGAAAACCGTACTCTCGGGCGGTATGCCGCTAACGCCGAATCATCTTTTGCCAACACAAACACCGCGCTTTCAGGGGAATAAAAGATCAACACTTTGGTTATCTCCAGTAGCGGCAACGTGATTTTCAAGCAAAGGAATTCAATGTGAACAGGCTGAAGATGATGTTGATAGGACTCACGATCTTGTCCGCAGCATCGGCGAGGGCAGTTGCGCAAGTAGCTAAAGATGCGGGGACGCCGACGCGAGGGGTACATGAAATTCAGGTGAGGCTCAGGAAGTACGAATTTAGTCCTGGCTCGCTGCGCGTTAGGAAAGGCGAGCAGGTCAAGCTAGTCATGGCCGCCGCGGACCATGATCACGGATTCAAGCTAGCCGACTTTAACATCAATCAGAAAATCCCCAAGGGAACGACGGTTGTCGTCGAATTCACCGCTGACAAGGCTGGCACTTTCCAATTTCGTTGCTCGAACGTCTGTGGCTTCGGCCATAGAAATATGAAAGGAACACTGGTAGTAGAGGAGTGAGCGAAAACTATCTCATCCGCGGCTCAGCAAAAGAGTCCACAGCGGAGAGGGTGTATCAGGACACACCGCCGTTCCATTTGCAACAAACGTCGGGTACGTTTTCGCGAATTTGCTTAGTTGGATAGATAACCACAACACGAGGCCAAGACAGTAACTGGAAAATGATCCACCTCAGGGTTCACGCAAGAAAATCAAATATAAGGAAACAGACAAATGACGACGAAAAATGTGCGGATTGCCGGTGTGGCAATGCCGGTGATGATTGCGATGCTGCTGCTGTTCGCGGGATCATCGCGCGTCACAGCAAGTAGCCAGCCCTCGGCGACAAACGTGGTGGCCGTAAAAATCGATAATTTCGTTTTTGGGCCGCAGGCGATCACGGTACCCGTCGGAACAACAGTTACCTGGACAAACAGTGATGACATTCCTCATACGGCCGTGAGCACCGACGGCACATTCAAGTCCAAGGTGATGGACACGGACGAAAAGTTCTCTTACACGTTTACCAAGGCAGGAACGTATTCCTACTACTGCTCGGTCCATCCGAAAATGACCGGCCAGGTCGTGGTGAAGTGACTGGAGACTTCCTCCATTTTGCAGCGCGAATGTTATCCGAGCCTTTTTGTTCGCCGTCATTCCTGACTCCACGCGCGTAGGCCAGAACGGAACAGCAAAAGAAACGCTTCGCGTGCGATTTCACTTTGTTCTGAAGCGTATTTTGATAAGGCTACTTCGCTGCGGCTTTGTGGGGGCAGCTGCATTTTTATTTGTCGCGCGGGTTTGTGCGCAGTCGTCTACCGTGGAAACACCGGAGGCGAATCCTGGTCGTCCCACGGTTTCAACTCCCGCAACATTGACCCCGGTGGGCTACCTGCAATTTGAGAACGGCGGACTCTATGCCGAGACCTCACCTGAGTTCACAACCCTATTTGGCATTAACCAGGTCACCAAGCTCACTGTTGCATCCCGCCTTCAGTTGCTGGCCCTGTCGGAGCCACTTGCTCAAGCAAGTGGAGCTACCGGCGATGCTCTCTCAGGCAGCCGCCCGGGCGAGGTCTTCGCCGGATTTCAGGCAGTCGTATTGCCCGGGGAGGGGCACAAGCCTACCGTAAGCCTCAGCTACATTCGCCGTCTCTACGCGAGTCCCGCGCCAGAACTCGACATCGGCACGTTCAGGAATAGTGCGTTGATCCTGCTGAGTGACGACCTCGCAGGTTTCCACTTCGACATTAACGGCATTTTTTCCGAACAGACTAAAGGCACAATACGCCGAGGACAATTCGGCCAGACCCTCTCGATTTCACACCCACTGGGACGGCTGACGGTCGCAGGCGAACTCTGGCATTTCACGCAGCCACTCACCAGCAGAAATGCAGTCGGGAATTTATGGGCCGTCTCGTCTCCAGTCAGGAAAAATCTTGTAGTGGATGCCGGATTCGATCATGGCCTCACCTCTTCCTCGACGCAGTGGGAAGGGTTTGCGGGCTTCACGTATCTTTTGCCTCACCGACTGTGGGGGTTCCACGATCCACAATAAATCTGACGTGCGACCAACTGCTCTTTCCACACCAGCAATGGTTCAAGAGATATCTCGGGAATAAAAACCGTGCGAGCAGTGTTATCAATGGTGACATTCAGAACATTTTGATGGGGACAAATCATGAAATACTTAGTCTGACTTGCCTACTTGGGTTCGGCATAAGTGCCAGCGCTCAAGATGAGGCAGTTGTAAGAGTTCCGTTCGAGTTTGTAGCCGGAGGCGCGACGCTCTCAGCCGGCAGATACAGTGTAAGTCGTCTCGATCCGGCGGTACATCGGGGCTTGTTCCTAAGGAGCGATAACAAACAGGAAGCGTATGTGCTGCCTTTGGTCTTTGATGAAACGTCCGGTCGGCAGCCAACGCTTAGCTTTGAGCATGAGGAGGCAAGTACTTTCTCAGCAAGGTTGAAACACAGGACGGCGTCTATACCTTCGGGATACCGCGCGCGGTGGTCAGGGTAGGACAGGTGAAGGATCAACGTGCCCTGTCCTCCTCTGGCGCTAATTAAGTCGACTGTAGCTTGAGGAGCCATGGAACTGCGTTCGGAGAGATGTAACGCAGGCTCCACGGCAATCTGTGCGCCTATTATCGGATACGAGAGCTTCCGATGGGCGCTACAGACGGAGGGAGCGGTTGCGAATGGTGGACAACATTGTTGATCTGGTGGGCTGTATATTATTGAGCACTCTGGCGTTACTGGTCGGTTCTTGTAGCGTTGGCTCGATTGTTGCAGCCCTACGAGCGGTCGGCCGCGGAAGCGTTACAGTGAACGCGAGGAAGCGAGCCAATCACGGGGCCGAAACGATTGTCTCTGATGATCGGATAGTCGAGACAGGCGCCATGCTGGCGACAATTGCTGGGAGCAAAGAGTGTCCACGCCACCGAGCGTCATTTGGATAAGGCAACGCGGACGAAGGAATAAGAGCGAGTCGCGCCAGTTCTTAACTTGTGAATGTCGAAATCACAACCTAACTCAGCACCATTCGGGTGAATTATGAAACTTAAATTTGGTGCGGTAGTGCTTTTTGGATTGACTGTTTCCTTGTTTCAAAAATCGCAGGCACAAGGACAAACAGAACCAGGCCCGTCTTTTCAAGTGGTCCCAACTCCGAACGAGAACGTCAACAGCGAACTTTTTGCGGCGTCGGCGTCTTCTCCCAACGATATTTGGGCGGTGGGGCAGTCCACGATCCACTTTGATGGCACGAAGTGGACCGCGTTTCCCGCTCCGATGATCAAAGGCGACAACAACAGCTTTCTGCAGGGGGTGGTCGCTATCTCTCCGACTCTGGCCTGGGCGGCGGGAAACATGACCGGCGGGGCACATCCGGGACAGTTGATCGAACAGTGGAACGGAACCAAGTGGAGCCTATTTCCGGGCCCCAAGTTCGGCAAGAAAGATCAAGCAGATGTCTTCGCCATGACCTCTAGCTCGGCTAATGACGTTTGGGCGATCGGCAGCCTGGTGAACCTCGGCACGGGGCTGGTCTCGTCCCTTTTCGAGCACTGGAACGGCACGGCATGGACGGCGACAACCGTGGAATCGAACAATGAGTTTTTGTTTGGCGCGTCCGCCGACACCACGAATGATGCCTGGGCTGTGGGATTCCACGGTTCAGACAATATCGGAACCTCGGCGATGCACTGGGATGGCACGACCTGGAAGAGTGTGGCAACTCCCAACGTAGGCCAGGGCACCAACAAGTTGAACGCCGTGCTGGCGCTGGCGCCGAACGATGTGTGGGCGGTGGGCTTTTCCACGCCGGTAGCGCCTCCCAAACGGGCTGCCACGTTGACGTTGATCGAGCACTTTGATGGCACGAGTTGGGCGGTGGTACCGAGTCCGAATGTTGGGCCGAATAGCGCTAATCAGTCGAACCGTTTACTTGGATTGACGGCGAATTCGGCCAATGACATCTGGGCGTTTGGCTCCTACTTCCCAGCCGACGGATCGGGACATCAGATGACACTGCTATTGCACTGGGACGGGGCCAGTTGGACAGTCGTATCCAGTCCCAGCCCAACAAAGGGCGGATTTCCTTGTGATCTGCTGTGGGCCGGAGTTGTCCCATCATCGGGCAACTTGTGGATTCTCGGGTCCGTGCATGACAGGACTTTGGCTATACATATGACGACGGGAGCAGATTCTAGTCTCGCTTCTACTTTCTAGTTTCCGTCTGACGGGCGCTACGAGGTCCAGACCCATAAACCGAGAGCAAATCTGCTGTGAAGGAAGATTCAGAGACCGATAGCTTTGGTTCAACCGCGCCGTTCTGGGGTGTGATCCCGATTGGCCATGCCATCGAAATCGAAGAGAGGCAGCAAGGAGAGACCGATGAACAGCGGTATCATTCGCAAGGCGTTCACAACGACACACGCTTTGGAAGTCGAGTATCGAGAGCCGTCTATCGTTCGTGAGATTGGAGCCGAATCCGACAAGCCTACAGAACTTCAATCCCCAGGGCGATTGTTTGAAGATGAGTTTGCATACCTCCTGAGCGTGATTTGAAAGGGCAGAGAATTTCTTGACGAAAGAGGAAATTCGACTGGCCGAATCTGGCACGCGCAAAAAGCACTGGAAACGTTGGGGGCCCTATCTCAGCGAACGCGCATGGGGCACCGTGCGCGAAGACTACAGCAGGCACGGGAACGCCTGGGAGTACCTGCCGCACGACCATGCCCGTTCGCGTGCCTATCGCTGGAACGAAGACGGCTTGGCCGGAATCAGTGATCGCCGACAGCTGATCTGCTTTGCCCTCGCACTGTGGAATGAGCGTGATCCGATTCTAAAAGAACGGATCTTCGGTTTAACTGGCAACGAAGGCAACCACGGCGAGGACGTGAAGGAATACTACTTCTATCTCGACAGCACGCCTTCGCACTCCTACATGAAGTATCTTTACAAGTACCCCCAAGCGGAGTTTCCATACGCGAAGCTGGTCGAGGAAAACCGGCGCCGCGATAAGCGCCAACCGGAGTTCGAACTACTCGATACGGGTGTATTTGATGAAGATCGCTACTTCGACGTATTCGTAGAATATGCCAAGGCCGATGTCGAGGACATCCTAATCAAGATCGCGGTCACAAACCGTGGTCCGGAAGCCGCTAATCTTCGGCTTCTGCCCACGATTTGGTTCCGCAATACGTGGTCCTGGGGAAACCGTGCCAGACGCCCGAAGCTGCACAAAGCGCGCCCCGCTCCCAATCCTGTCATCGAACTGAACCTTTCTCAGTCGGACCGGATTCAGTCCGATACCCGCTGGCTCCATTGTGAAGGCTCTCCAGAACTTCTCTTTACCGAGAACGAGACGAACGCCCGAAGGCTATTTGGAGTTGAGAATCTCACTCCCTTCGTCAAAGACGGGATCAACGACCATGTCGTGCACGGTGTCAAAGATGCGGTCAATCCCGAACGTGTTGGCTCGAAAGCAGCCGCCCATTACAAACGGTCACTCAGTTCGGGTGAGACGGTTGTAATAAGGATGCGACTTGCCGACTCTGACTTCAAAGGAAAGAACGCGTTTGACGCCTTCGACAAAACGTTTGCGCTCAGGCAACGTGAGGCCGATGAATTTTACGCAACTGTGATTCCTCAGAATCTCTCCGCCGACGCTCAGAACGTCATGCGCCAGGGCTTTGCAGGGATACTCTGGTCCAAGCAGTTCTATCACTACGTCGTGAAGGATTGGCTGCAAGGCGACCGCGACAACCCAGGCCCACCCCCGGAACGACAGAAAGGACGAAATCATCAATGGACTCACTTGTACAACGCTGACGTGATTTCCATGCCAGACAAGTGGGAGTATCCGTGGTATGCGGCTTGGGATCTCGCATTCCACTGCATTCCGCTCACACTGGTCGACTCAGACTTTGCCAAAGAGCAGCTCACGCTGATGCTCCGGGAGTGGTACATGCACCCCAACGGGCAGATACCCGCTTATGAATGGGCGTTTGGCGACGTTAACCCGCCCGTGCATGCATGGGCCGCATGGCGCGTGTACAAAATCGACAAGAAGCGCAAAGGCAGAGGCGACCGTGAATTTCTAAAACGCATCTTCCACAAGTTGATGTTGAACTTCACCTGGTGGGTAAACCGCAAGGATGCCGAGGGCATGAATATCTTTCAGGGAGGATTTCTCGGGCTGGACAATATCGGAGTGTTCGATCGCGGGGCCCCGCTTCCTACTGGCGGATATCTCGAGCAATCCGACGGAACCAGTTGGATGGCAATGTACACCCTGAACCTGCTGGCTATCGCTTTGGAACTGGCCAAAGAAGAACCCTGCTATGAAGACCTGGCCAGCAAATTCTGGGAGCACTTTGTCTACATTGCACACGCCATGAGCCATCGCGGCCACACCCGGATCGGACTTTGGAACGAAGAAGACGGTTTTTTCTACGACGTGCTGAAGCTCCCTGACGGCAAACAATTTCCAATGAAGGTCCGCTCCATGGTGGGATTGATCCCGCTCCTTGCGGTGGAGATTCTGGAACCGGAAGTGCTCGATCGGCTGCCTGACTTTAAGCGGCGTCTGGAATGGTTCGTCGATAACCGCCATGACCTCACGGAAAATTTCGCCTGCACGCGCAGCGAGGGGACGGGCGAACGCCGGCTGTTATCTATCGCGGATCAGGATCAACTTCGTACCATTCTCAAGTACATGCTGGACGAGCGTGAGTTTCTATCGCCGTACGGCATCCGCGCGCTGTCTCGGTTCCATCAGGAAAGTCCTTACGCACTCCGCGTCAACGGAACCGAGCACCGCGTGGACTATGAGCCGGGCGAATCGTTGACCGGACTATTCGGAGGCAATTCGAATTGGCGTGGGCCCATCTGGTTCCCGGTGAATTTTCTCCTGGTCGAGTCCTTGCAAAAATTCCACCACTATCTAGGTAACGATTTCAAAGTCGAGTTCCCGACTGGATCGGGAAACATGAAGACGTTGTGGGACGTGGCGGGTGAGCTGTCACGTCGGATGACGACCATCTTTCTTCGTGATGAAAATGGCCGCCGGCCAGTATTCGGCAACTTGGAAAAGTTTCAGACGGACCCTCATTGGCGCGACTTACTTCTCTTTCACGAATACTTCCACGGTGACTCCGGTTCCGGGATGGGTGCCAGTCATCAAACGGGATGGACCGGGGTGGTCACCAAGTTAATGCAACAGACTGGTGAATTCCGTGAAGGCGAAAAACCTGAACCAGCGGCTGCCGCAGTGGCAGCGACTAGTGGACCGCGGGACGGGGCTTCCAGACCTACATAGATGCGCGCCGCCGTCGGCACATTTCCTCGGTTATCACGCAGTAAAGGCAAGGTGTGGAGCCTTCTATTCCCTCACATCAACAAATGATTCTGCGGGAATAAAACCCACTCTCAGCGGTTATGAACTGCGAGGTGAATCTGCCGTTTATGGCGAGCAACCGGCAGCCTGTGGCCGCGCCTCTGGTCAGGTGCTGAACCAGACCAAAGATGGAAATGACGGCTTCCTACTTCAAGTCGGGGTGCGCCTGGGTAGCCACGGTGCTGATCGCAGTATGCGGGCTTGTGTCCGCTGCCTGGGCGCAAGGCTCCGCGGAGGACGTGCACGTAACTCCGCGTGTTGAGCATGCGCAGATTAAGAATGACCAGCCGACCGATGATCCGGCACTGAAAACCCACACGACGCCGATCAAGGTCGATGTGAAACTGGTCCTGGTGCCGGTGTCGATCATGGATCCGCTGAACCGGCAAGTCATTGGGCTGGAGAAAGAGAACTTCCAGATCTTCGAGGGCAAGGAAAAGCAAGAAATCCGGCACTTTTCGAGTGAGGATGCTCCTATTTCCTTGGGCGCCATCTTCGACGTGAGCGGCAGCATGGCAGACAAGATCGAGCGGGCCCGCGAGGCGGTGGTGGAGTTCTTCAAGACAGCGAACCCTCAGGATGAGTTTTTTATGCTCGCATTTGCCGACAAGCCGGAGGAAGTCACCGACTTTACACAGTCAGTGGAGGACATCGAGGCGAGGCTAGTGCTTACGTTCCCGAAGGGGCGCACGGCCTTGCTGGATGCGATTTATCTGGGCCTCAGCAAGATGCGGGACGCCAAGTGCGCGAAGAAAGCGCTGCTCATCATCTCGGACGGCGGAGACAACCACAGCCGGTATACGGAAGGCGAGATCAAGAACCTGGTGAAGGAATCGGATGTGCAGATCTATGCGATCGGTATCTACGATCACTATTTTCCGACTGACGAAGAACGATTGGGTCCACAGCTGCTGAGCGACATCACTGAACTCACAGGTGGGCGCGCATTCTCGATCGACAATCCAAACGATTTGGCGGACGTCGCTACAAAGATCGGGGTCGAGTTACGCAACCAATATGTGCTCGGATATCGGCCAACCAATCCCGCCCACGATGGTAAATGGCACAAGATACATGTGAAATTGACGCCGCCGAAAGGACTGCCACCGCTCCGGGTTTATGCCAAGACTGGATATTATGCCAGTCCGAAATGACTACGCTCTGCTGCTTTCTGTGGATGCAGGAACGACTGTGCAACGCCGCTCGGAGCGAGTCACTAGCGGCGGCGCCAATGCATGCCATTGCAATCCGATAGGGTCTGCGAGTTAACCACCTACCCTGGTACTACATCTCAGACGGAGAACCCGCGGATCGTCGTCTAGACACTCGGTTTTTGCGTGTGTGGCCCAACGGGTTTGCCGCGATTCCAAAGGCACTCTTTACAAGCGGACTTCTCAAGATCTTGGGAATAAGACGCGATCTCGATAGTTAACACAAATAGGATGTGAGATCTCATGTTTAGGCTGGCGGTGATTCGCAAAGCACATGGGAGCGAACCTGCTCCCTGTGTAATGCGGCTGACCGGTTGCAAGCCCGGATATCGACTGAGCGTATATGTCGCAATGGCACACTTTGATCGGGAATTGGAGAAGGTGGCACTACTAAGATGGTAAGTCGCCGCTTATTGCCTCTCTGGCCGCTGCTCCGGATTCTTGGGCGCGCTAGGCGAGCTGCGCTGTGGGCAGAGCTGAAACCACTCCTGACGCTTCGATTATTTCCAATGCTGTACTCTCGCAATCGAAACGCAGTCCAGACGATGAGAGAAACAGGCGACAGCAAAATCAACCCGCAGCCGCCTGCTCTTTTCCGGATGGCAACAGGCTACTGGCTATCACAGGCAATCTACGTCGCTGCCAAGCTCGGTCTGGCAGACTTATTGAAGGACGGTCCCAAGTCGTGTTCCGCACTCGCCGCGGCAACCGGAGTGGATAGGCAATCTCTGTTTCGCCTCATGCGCGCACTGTCGAGTGCGGGGGTGTTTGCTCACATGCAAAACGACTGCTTTGCGTTATCAAGCGCCGGGGAAGGCCTCCAAAGCAATGTTCCAGGTTCCTTAAGGGCGATTGTGATGACCATCGGTGAAATTCATTACCAAGCCTGGGGAGATCTTCTCCATAGCATCCAAACCGGTTCTCCAGCGTTCAACAATGTGTTCGGAGCAGGTTTGTTTGAGTACCTCCATCGAAACGCGGAAGCCGCTGACCGATTCAACGGCGGGATGACCGATGTCTCGTCGATGTTGTCTTACGCCGTTCTGATGGCATACGACTTCTCCCGAATCCCTTCTATCGTCGATGTCGGAGGTGGGCAGGGGAAATTGCTGCGAAGCATCGTTCAGTGCAATCCGCAGATCAAAGGCACAGTCTTCGATCAGGAACCTGCTATTGAGATGGCGAAGCAGCACCTTCATTCAGACGCGTACGGCGGACGATGCTCAGCCATTGCCGGAGATTTCTTCGATTCGGTTCCGGAGGGAGCCGATGCTTATATCCTCTCTAGCGTCATTCACGATTGGGATGATGATCACAGTATCAGAATCCTGAAAAATTGCCGCCGAGCGATGACCAGGAATGGAAGACTCTTGCTGGTGGAAATGGTTGTGCCGGAACCTGGTGCAAACTGTTTCAGTAAGCTTCTCGATCTCAACATGCTAGTGATGACCGGAGGGCGAGAACGAACCGAATCCGAATTCTGCACCCTGTTCAACGCCGCAGGCTACAAGCTCACAAGGGTCGTTCCGACCCTGGCGCCGCAAAGCGTGATCGAAGCCACTCCTGCGTGAGTTTGAGACAAGAAAAAGCGACTCCCTTCCTCTTGGCTTGCGGGGGAAAAGAACCGGGCTCGCAATCTAAGGCCTCTTACTCATTGCGCAAGAAGCTGATTCTGCTGCCGAAATCCTCGGACTCCTCTCCAGTAATACCGCAGCGCTGAGAATATCTCTGCCGGGAATAAAAGCATGTGAGCCCGGTTTACATAAGTTGGTGGCGAAAGACCCGAACCAGCATGCCGGAAGCTTATCCATCAGCCAAATCTCAACGAGGAGAGTCACTGTGAAGTTCAGTCAAGTACTGGTCCGTCCGACAAAGAGCGGCACTCTGCAAAGGTGGTCAGCTTTTTCGCCGTTCTCATTAACAGTTTCGGTCGTTATGTTATCCCTCATATTTCTGGCAGGCGGCGCATCGCAACTGGCAGCTCAATCTGTCACCTCTGGCGACGTTGTGGGTCTCGTTACTGATCCCTCTGGAGCCGTTGTGCCTAATGCCAGCGTAACTCTGAAGAGCCAGGAAAATGGAAGCACGCAGGCGCAATCCACAAACACTCGAGGTGTGTATCGGTTCTCGTTGTTGCTGCCAGGACGTTATACAGTTTCCGTCGCTGCCAACGGCTTTCAGAAAGCCGATGCAACGGCCGTGGTGACGATCGGCCAAGCTGCGACTATCAACATACCTCTGACTCTTGGCGAGGCCTCATCCATGGTAGAAGTGACGTCAGACGCCCCCTTGCTGCAAACCGAAAACTCCGACGTTTCTACCAGTTTCAGCGAAATACAAATCTCCCAGACGCCCAACCCCGGCAATGACCTGAGTTACATCGCACAGACGGCCCCGGGTGTGGTTCAGAACACGCAAGCCGGCAGCGGTAATTTCTCCGCTTACGGACTTCCGGCAACTTCGAACCTGTTTACCGTCAACGGACAAAATGAAAATGATCCCTTCCTCAATCTGAACAATTCTGGCGCGACGAATCTGCTCCTGGGCAACAACGATGTCCGCGAGGCGACGGTCGTGACCAACGGCTATTCGGGGCAGTACGGTACATTGGCGGGAGCCAACGTTAACTATGTGACTAAGTCAGGATCTAACGACTTCCACGGGAATGCGCTTTATTGGTGGAATGGACGGGCCCTCAACGCAAACAGCTTCTTCAACAACCAGAATGGCGCGCCCCGGCCATTCGTCAACGCCAACCAGTGGGCAGCGGCGTTTGGTGGACCGATCAAGAAGGACAAGACGTTCTTCTTCGTAGACACCGAAGGACTACGCTTTGTGCTGCCGACCAGCACCAATGCGCGAATACCAAGCCCACAATTTCAGACGGCCACACTGGCAAACCTGGTTAACACGAGCCCGGGGTCGGTGCCGTTCTATACGTCCGTCTTCAACCTTTATCACAACGCACCCGGTGCCGGCCGGGCGACTCCACTGAACAACCTGGGGTGTGACGGGTTTACCGATCCCAATAGCGGACTCGGCGTTACCCAGCCCTGCGCGCTGGCGTTTACCTCTACCGTAGGCCAGTTGAGCACGGAATACCTGATCACGGCACGGATCGATCAGAATCTCGGAACCAATGACCGCCTGTTTGGGCACTTCCGCACCGATCACGGCTTCCAGGCCACACTCACCGACGCCATCTCGCCGCTCTTCAACCTGGGCAGCACGCAGCCGCAATATGAAGGACAGTTAGAGGAAACCCATACTCTTGGTGCGAATGCCGTGAATCAGTTCATCGCATCTGGCGGGTGGTCTTCGTCAACCTTCAATGTGCCCAATCTCCAAGCGGCTTTGCAGGCTCAACCGTTTCGTTTAGCCTTCGCGGGCGGGGCCTTCTCCTCTCTCGGGCGAGAACTTAACATCGTGCCGCAGGGGCGAAACGTCACTCAGTACGAACTCGTCGATGATTTCTCCATCACGAAGGGAAATCACTCAGTGAAGGTGGGACTCAGTTTCCGGCGCAATGACATTACCGATTTCGATCCGGGTATTGGATCCATCGGCGCCAGCGAAGGCACATCGCTGCAGAACTTCTTTAACGGAAACGGAGGAACCTACTTCCAGAGTTTTCCGTCGAAGGCCAGCCAGCCGATTGCCCTCTACGCTTTAGGCTTCTACGCGCAAGACGAGTGGAGCGTGAAACCGAACCTGAAATTGACCTTCTCGCTGCGAGGTGAGCACTTCTCCAATCCGGTGTGCCAGACCAATTGTTTTGCGCGGCTGGGCGGAGACTTCCTCAATATCTCGCACGACGTAAACCAGCCGTACAACCAGGCGATTGTCTCTGGCAAGAACCAGGTTCTGCCGAACTACACGGCGGTCGAATGGCTGCCGCGCTTTGGCTTCACCTGGACGCCCTTTGGCCTTAAGAATACGGTCGTTCGGGGCGGCTTTGGGTTGTTCGCGGATTCTTTCCCCGGCACCGTCGCCGACCAGTTGTTGAGTAATCCTCCTCTGCAGGCTGGGTTCAACATCGCAGGCGGACCTCTATCCCCCGCAGTTACTGGAAGCCAGGCGCAACTGGCTGCCCAGAGCAACGCCGCGTTCCAGGCTGGATTCGCAAACGGAGGAACGCTCGCGAGCATTCAAAACACCGTGCCTGGATTTACCCCGCCCACGATTAACACGGTGGCGAACCGGATCCACAATCCGCGCTACCAGGAGTGGAATCTGGAATTGCAACAGGTGCTGGGTCAGAAGATGACAATTTCGCTGAATTACGTGGGCAATCACGGAGTTCACGAGGTGGTGCAGAATCCGAGCCTGAACGCGTTTTGCGATAGTAATTGTCAAGGACAGTTGGGCACTACCACAGGGCATTTCGGAGACCTGCCGACGGCAGCGACCGATCCGCGTTTCTCGACGGTTACCGAAATCGGCTCCGCTGGGGTATCGAATTACAACGGGCTGACGGCTTCTCTTACTCGCCGAACCAGAAGTTTAACGGTGCAGGCAAACTACACCTGGAGCCACGCACTCGATGAGATCTCCAATGGCGGTATCCTGCAATTCGGCCAGAATACAAACTTCAGTCCGATCAATGCATTCGATCCCTTCAACCTGCGGTCAAACTATGGCAACTCCGACTATGACACTCGGCAGTACTTCAGCCTGAACTACGTCTATAACGTACCCCACAAGTTCGGACCGAACGCCTTACTCGGGGGATGGGTAGTTTCGGGCACGGCCTTCGCACGCACTGGATTGCCGTTTACAGTCGTCGATTCCAACGCGTTCGGGATTCTGCAAGGTTTCAACTACGGCTTCACGAACATTACGTCGGTCTCCGTGCCCGCGAATTTCTCGGGGACTGGTGGACAGACATGCACGGCGAGCGCCGCGAATCCGGCTACACCCTGCCTGCTCGCTTCCAATTTCAGCCCCGCTGTGAACGGCTTCGGCCAGCAACGCCGCAACCAATTCACCGGGCCGAGCTACTTCAATACTGACCTGGCGATAACGAAGAACTTTAAGATCCCGCATTGGGAAGGAGGTTTGCTAGGAGTTGGGGCGCAGTTCTTTAACATCCTGAATCACCCGCACTTCGACCAGCCAGACGCAGACATTGCTTCTCCAACGTTCGGCAGTGTCATCAACCCAGTCAGTTCACCAACCAGCATCTTCGGTTCTTTCCTGGGGGCGGACGCTTCGCCGCGACTGATTCAGTTGCACGCGAGCATCACGTTCTAGGGTCGAAATCCGAGCTGAAACTGGGCGGCCCTCCTCCTGGGGGCCGCCGTTTTTCTCAATGACACCTTCAATTTCTTGTTGGAAGGGACTGGAGCGGCGGCCAGCCGCACCGCACCCGTGTACTAGAACGACTGGGAGAACCGGCTTCCAGGAACTCACCCAGCTTCGCCGTCGCCTTGAACTGCGGGATCGGCTCCAGTTCCTTGAATGCGGAAGTGAAAGCGTTGGACAGGCTCCAGATCGTTCGCGCCCGAAATTCCTGATAATGCGGTTCGAAGTACGATGGGCGAGAACGACTTCGATGTTTCGCGAGCACCGGGGTAAAGTCTCTCTCGACCGCCATGTTAGAAAATATCAAAGATGGCGAGGAGATTGTGATGGTTCAGGGAAGCGAGAACTCGCGCTTTCTGCTGAAAGTGCTGCAGCCGATCGGCATCGGAGGAAAAGGCCGTTGGAAGGATTTTGATTGCGACGCTTCGATCGAGGCGTGTGTCACGAGCGCGATAGACCTCGCCCATACCGCCCGCGCCGAGCGGAGCCTGAATCTCGTAGGGGCCGAGTTTCGTACCAGAGGTCAGAACCATCCGTGCGCCCCATTTGAGTCCCCAACGCAGACATGGCTCCCCTAGCGGCGCATCTCCCCGCAACCGCGACATCTCCACAATCCCAGCTAGAACGGTTGTGAGAACCGGGCTTCGAGGGACTCACCCGGCTTGGCTGTCGCCTTGAACTGTGGAATGGGATCGAGTTCCTTGAATGCGGAAGTGAACGCATTCGAAAGACTCCAGATCGTCCGCGACCGGAATTCCTGATACTTCGGCTCGAAGTACAGGTCGTGCACAGCGCGAGCAAGATGTTTTGGTGCTTCCAATTTGGTGGCCCCCACTGCTGCGCGAGGCCCGTTCCTTCCCATAGTGTGGAATAGTCAGCGAACGTTTCGGCGGACCATGAGATGGGACGTTCCGATGCGTTCTTGTTCCCCGCAGTACTTCGAAGAAGTCTCCCTCACAAATCCAGCTACCCACTAGTGTTGTCCCCCAAGTTCTGGTCGATCGCATCGGGCACAGCCGAACCAGAGGAGATGGGGCTGGCGAAGCCACTCCTGTCACTCCAGGTCGGTCGGATCGTTAAATAGCACCGTCAACTTGATGCTGCCGTGGCCGAATTGTGGAAAGTAGGTTTTCGTCGGATCGCCGGGGTCGAGGTTCGACGCGGTATCATCCGGCGGGAACAGCAACAGAGAATTCAGGAACGTCTGGAGGGCGACCTTTCCACTGCTTCCGAGCGCCGCATACTTGTCGCGTGACTTTTGCGCTTCTCCACCGTGGCGCAGGATCACGTCGTTCAATGTAATGCTGCGTCCATCGTGTCCGTACGGCCCAGTCGAACCCACGCCCCACAACGGACGCGTCAGAAACTGCGTCTGTAACGTTCCATCCCAATTGCGCTCGTAGAAATTCACCCCGATATCATGCCGCTTGAAGTCGGTGAAAATGTCGTTCACGACAAAAGAATTTCCCAAGGGAAGCTTCAGGTGCGGCAGACCTGAACCGTCGTCCACTTCCCGATAGAGCGGCGTAGCCGTGGCAAACATGCTGTTGAATATCCCCCGCACCGGATCGTATACCGTCTCCAGGTCCGCCACGCGGCGATCGTGGTTGATGGTCATGTCCGAAACGTGACAGGAAGAACAGCCCAACTGCTGAAACACCTTCCGCCCATGATCCGCGATTGAATTCGGTTCGCCGTGTCCCGGCTTGAAGTAGTTGAGCAAGTAAAACTCCAGATGATCTACGATCGCGGGATCGACCTCGTTCCCGTTGTCGGGATCAGGCGCTGGCGGCGCGCTGATCTTGTCCTTCGACCCATCCAGCACCATGCCGGATGGTGTGACCACACGTCCCCCCGCGCTGGCGGCGAGCAAATCGGGATCAGCCGATGCCTCCAGCCCCATCTCGTTGTGTAGCGCACCCACGATGAACTCCCGCAGCGAGATCGTGCTGCCTTCGGCAAAGAAAGGCTTCACCCGCAGGTCGGCATCCACGCCCTGCACCTTCGAGCTATCGACCGAACCGTCCGGATTCCCGGTGATGCTGCCGTAATTCACGCCCTTGCTCGTCAGCTTCAAGGTCATCGGATGCTTCATCTGCTGCGCCAGCAAAATGGCCAGGTCGCGCGTCGAACGCAGATCCGTCGTGATCTCATCCGCCAGCATTTCCTTCAGCCCCAGACCGAACAGATGTCCAGCATCACGGCTGTCAGGACGCGTCACCACGTTGCCGCCCGTTCCCGCCGATCCCCGCGGCCGGCCGTGACACAAGGCGCAGCTGTCGGACAATCCGGCGCCAATGGCGATGTCGTTGTTGATGTCGCCCACGCCATCCTTTTCGTTCGCGCCCTGCCCTTGGAGGCGAGTGAACTTGCGCTGGAACAGTTGTCGTCCCCGGCGCACCGACCGGAAGGGGTCGCGGTTGATGATATAAACCGACGAACCCGCCGTCATGACATCGCCCCGCCCCGCGCCGATCTCATCCAACAGCGACTTATTGATTCCCGCTTTCGCGGTATTCGGCGCTTGCGTGTTGTCGATCATTTGCGCTTGCGCCGCCAATCCCGCAAACAGCACAGCGACACTGGTAAAGCCAAGAAGTCTCCCCCACACTCGCATGATTGTCTCCTTCTCGAAATGTTGGCTATCCGTTCAAAACGCCTGTCCAGATGAGGAAGTCACTGGCCGATGACGGGCCCATGCACTCTGCTGGAAGAACCCCTCTGCGTCAATGAAGAAGTACGCTCAGGATGTGCTTCTCCCTACTTACGGGTAATCGGGAACTGGAGGTGAAACACGACAAGGCGGGGATTGCTCCCGGCCGCTTTGCGTCTTGTTTCGGAAATGAAAGTGTCCTTTCGCATTCGACGAGACCCCTTACTTACTTATGGTGCAAATCCGCTGGTATCCATTACAGCGGCCCCCCCCCGCCCCCAAGATTCCGTGCCAGAGGCCGGAATTACTGGGCTCTACTTGGGATATCGAAAACGGAAGGGAAAAGACGACAAGCACGGCAGATTTATTCCTGGCAACAGCGGCGGCCGCTTTACTTTTGGAGGGTACGGGCTTCTGCGAGTTGCCGGGCGCTGCGGGTGTCAGGATGATCTGGACCGAGCGCGTTTTGGAGCTGTTCCGCAGCCGAGCGGGCGGCGGCACGAGCTTCATCGCCCTTGCCCTGAACCTCCAGAGCGCGAGCCATCGCCAGATAGGCACGGCCTAAGTAGCTCGAAAACGTCCCAGGCTCGGCGCCCGCTTGCCGCAGACTAAGGGCCCGGGCGGCGTTCGCCACCGCCTCGTCTCGCTGACCAAGTTGCAGTTCGATCTCAGATCGGCCTACGAGAAAGCTTTGCAAGTAAAAGGCGCCGGCGCGCCCGGCCTTGACCGATGCGCTAAAGGCGCCGCTGCTGGTGAATGGACGTACAGAGCTGCCCAATCGTCAGTGGAGAGTGGGCCGGCGGTATCGTCTGCGCCTGATCAATATCACTCTGTTCAACGGTGCCGCTTTTTCCCTCCTGGGGCCATCGGGAGTACTGAAATGGCGAGCAGTTGCCAAGGACGGTGCTGCTCTGCAACCTTCCCAAGCAGTGTTGCAGGAAGCGCGACAAGCCACACTACCCGGCGAA
>Ga0207146_10011_pt1 | contig 50569 bp, 44 predicted proteins | sample Alteio_BWMinHeat_36_FD_153539 | JGI IMG/M metagenome (GOLD analysis project Ga0207146, IMG submission 153539) | Enriched cells from forest soil in Barre Woods Harvard Forest LTER site, Petersham, Massachusetts, United States -... | ecosystem: Environmental > Terrestrial > Soil > Temperate forest >...
TCGCGCACGCGGCGATACGGCGACTCGATGAAGCCGTATTCGTTGATGCGCGCAAAGCACGAGAGCGAGCTGATGAGGCCGATGTTCGGACCTTCCGGCGTCTCAATCGGGCAGATGCGGCCGTAGTGGGTCGGGTGCACGTCGCGGACTTCGAAGCCGGCACGCTCACGCGACAGACCGCCAGGCCCAAGGGCGGAGAGACGGCGCTTGTGCGTGATCTCCGACAGCGGGTTGGTCTGGTCCATGAACTGCGAGAGCTGCGAGGAGCCGAAGAACTCGCGGATGGCCGCCATGACCGGCTTGGCGTTGATGAGGTCGTGCGGCATGGCCGTCGACATCTCCTGGTAGACGCTCATCTTTTCCTTGATGGCGCGCTCCATACGCACGAGGCCGATGCGGAACTGGTTCTCCATCAGCTCGCCGACCGCGCGGACGCGGCGGTTGCCAAGGTGATCGATATCGTCGACGACGCCGATGTTCTTGCGCAGTTTGAGCAGGTAGCGGATGGTTCCGTAGAAATCTTCCGGCGTCAGCGTGCGCTTGTCGAGCTGTGTGGCGTCCTGGTTCTCATACAGCTTGATGTTGAACTTGAGACGGCCCACGCGCGAGAAATCATACTTGCGCGGATCGAAGAACATGCCTTCGAAGAGCGCAGTCGCAGTGTCAAGAGTCGGCGGATCGCCCGGACGCAGCTTGCGGTAGATCTCGATCAGCGCCTCTTCCGGCTTGCGCACGGAATCACGACGGAGCGTGTTGGTGATGATGTTGCCCACGTCATCGCGCTCGGGGAAGAAGAGCTCGATGGAGGTGACGCCGCTCTGCGCGATCTTGTGCAACTTGTCGGGCGTGAGCTCCTGATTGGCTTCGAGGAAGACTTCGCCGGTCGTCGTATCGATCACGTCGGCTGCGGTCACAGCGTTGTCGAGCTCGGCGGCTTCAATTTCGACCTCAGAGACTTTGTGCGCGCGCAGTGCCTTGAGGATTGAAGGCGTGACCTTGCGGCCCGAGTGCGCGATCTCTTCGCCCTTGACGACAACGGCGTGCGCGGGCTTGGCGCCAAGCAGATGCGTCGGCTTCTCGGCGCTCTCATCGAGCGTCCAGAAGAGCTTGCCATCCTTCACCGCAATCTTGTCGACGGTGTAGAAGGTCTTGAGGATCTCTTCGTCGGACTTCAGACCAAGTGCGCGGAGGAAGATGGTGCCGAGGAACTTGCGCTTGCGGTCGATGCGTACGTAGAGCGTGTTCTTCTGGTCGTATTCGAACTCAACCCAGGAGCCGCGATACGGAATAATTTTGCCCAGGAAGTAGGTGCGATTGTTCGCAGTCTCGAAGAAGACGCCAGGCGAACGGTGGAGCTGCGAAACGATCACGCGCTCGGTGCCGTTGACGATGAAGGTGCCGTTCTGCGTCATCAGCGGAATGTCGCCGAAGAAAACTTCCTGCTCCTTGATGTCGCGGATGGTCTTCGCGCCGGTCTCTGCGTCCTTGTCGTAAATCGTGAGGCGTACGGTGACCTTGAGCGGAGCCGAGAAAGTCATGCCGCGCTCTTCGCACTCGGCCTGGTCGTACTTGAGCTGCAGGCTGACCGGGTCGCCGCACTTATTGCAGAAGTCAGGCGTATTTTTGTTGTAGGTGCCGCACTTGTGGCAGAGCACATCGCCCGGATGAAACGGGTCGGTAATGACCATCGCTCCGCAGGTGACGCAAGCGGTGCGCAGGTGGTGCAGGCCTTTCAGGTGTCCGCACTTGCACTCCCAGTTGCCGATCGAGAAATCGACGAAATCAAGCTGCGAGATGTTGCGAAAATCGGTGATGGGGAAAACCGAGGTAAAGACGGACTGCAGTCCATTGTCTTCACGCTCGGAGGGCAACTTGTCCATCTGCAAAAAACGCTCGTAAGAACGCCGCTGCACTTCAATCAGGTTAGGGATCTGGATGGATGTAGGAATCTTTGAAAAATCGAGACGGCTGCGTAGGGCGCGGTTCTCGTTCGACATGCTTCACTCCTGGGGCTCGTAAAACGCGAGGTAAAAAGACATGCTGTCCGAGTCACGCAACATGCCGGGGCTGTTTCTTGTCCTGCCGCTCCGTCCTCGCCCGGAAGCAGCATGATTTTTTCTGCAGTCTGCAGCGCTCTATACGAAACGCGCAGACTTGAAACCTTCGTGCGGAGCTTTCCACATCTCAGGCCTTGCAAATCCAGACAACCTCGCGGTACAAACAAACGTCAGAGCGAAGTGCTGGGCAAAAAGCTGCTAGAGCAGCATGAGGCGGGGTACCGGAATAAGGCGAGACAGGGCAAAACGGGGAAAGAAAAGAAACGAGACAAATGCCAAAAGCTCGTAAAGACAAGGTGTCTTACGAGCGCCACAACCGGATTGTGCACTTGTTAAAAACAGAATGTTCGTTTCCCGCCGCTTCGCAAACTGCGTGTATGCCGCCCTACAGCCGATTCCTGGTTTCACATCTGCGAGTCCGCCGCATGCTCACAGATATGCCGGCAATCGATATGTGCCGGAAAATTTTCTTTGCGTTCACCCTGCAATCAAGGGAAAACCCGCAACCACCTGATTCACTGCGACTTATAACTTCATCGCATCTAGAAAACGCAGCAAGCCGCGAGCCCGATTCAGCCCTCTACACAAAAGAAAGCCAAGCGGAACGCGCACTATTTATAATAGCGCGTTCCGCTTTGGCATGCAACTTGCCTTATTGACAACCGTGATTACTTAACTTCGACGGTTGCAACGCCTTCAAACTTCTTCTTGATGGCTTCGGCATCTTCCTTGCTGATATTTTCCTTCAGAGGCTTCGGAGCGCCGTCGACCAGGTCCTTGGCTTCCTTCAGACCCAGCGAGGTAACTTCGCGTACGGCCTTGATGGTGTTGATCTTGTTCGCGCCGGCATCCTTGAGGATAACGGTGAACTCAGTCTGCTCCACAGCTGCAGGAGCTGCCGCACCCGCACCCGCGCCACCAGCCACAACGACCGGAGCCGCTGCTGCTGCCGAAACGCCAAGACGCTCTTCGAGCTTCTTTACCAGGGCCGCTGCGTCCAGCAGGCTAAGCCCGACAATCTGATCTTCCAACTGCTGCAAATCCGCCATGATGTTCTCCACGTAAAACTAAATTTGTTTTTCTCTCCGAAGCGTCGCCGCCCCGGTTGCCGCTTGCCTGTCCTGAGGTTTCCGTTGTGCCCAGACCCAGCACCCCTCAAGCCTGCTTACGGCGAATGCTTCTCAACTCTTAGCCAACAGCCATAGCTGTTAGCTGGCGGTCGCTTCTCCGCCTGAAACTTCCTGCGCGTCCTCTTCGACCGCGGGCGCTGCTTCGACTACAGGAGCCGGCTCGGCCGCTGCTGCCGCTTCCACTGCTGGAGGCTGCTCCGCAACCTGCGCCTGAACTTGCTCCTGCTCTACGGCAGGGGCTTGCTCAACTACTGCTACGGCTGATTCTGTTACCGCAACCTGCGCGCCGGAAAACTTGTTCTGCTCGACTGCCTGATTAATCACCACGGCCAAATCGCGGCCCGTCGCGTTGATAACGGTGGCCAGACGCTGCGCCGGTGCATTGATAAGGTAGAGGAGCTTCGCGAAGATCTCTTCCTTGCCAGGCATAGTCGCCAGCTGCTTAACTTCTTCGACGGTGATGACCTTGCCGTCGATGATGCCGAGCTTAAAGGTAAACTCTGCGTTCTCGCCTACCCAGGTTGAGAGCGCCTTGGCCAGAGCGACCGGGTCGCCACTGGTATAGGCAACGGACGAAACGCCCTTCAGGCCCTGGAGAGCCGCTTCAATCTTCGATCCCTGAGCGGCGCGAGCGGCGAGTTTGTTCTTGAGCACGCGGTAACGGCCGCCAGCGGCGCGAACGGTCTTACGCAGCTCAAAATCCTGCGCGACGGTGAGCTTGGCAAAGGTTCCGACAATCGCGCTGGTTGAGCCTTCAAGCTCGTGCGCCAGCTGCGTGACCTTCTCTGCCTTCTTTGCTCTGGTAAATGGCATTGTTTTAAATCCTTACTGGCCACCACCTGCAGCGCATTGCGCTTAAGCAGGCTGGCCGGAAAACCTGTAACGTATCGGCCTACGCCTTGGCTGCCTGATCGGCAACAGACTGATCGAGCGAAATTCCGGGGCCCATCGTCGAGCTAAGCGTAATGCCCTTGACGTATTTGCCCTTGGCCGCAGAAGGCTTGGCGCGCATCACGCTCGTGATGACCGTGAGCGCGTTGTCGACCAGCTTCTCCGGGGGGAACGAGAGCTTGCCAACCGGAACGTGAACCAGCGCCGTCTTGTCCGTGCGGAACTCGACCTTACCAGCCTTGATTTCCTTGACAGCCGCTGCAACATCGTTGGTCACGGTTCCCGTCTTGGGATTCGGCATCAGGCCACGAGGACCTAGCACCTTACCGAGACGGCCAACCGACTTCATCATGTCGGGCGTCGCGATCAGGGCGTCAAAATCAGTCCAGCTTTCCTTTTGAATCTTCTCCACCAGCTCTTCGCCGCCGACAATGTCTGCGCCCGCCGCTTCGGCTTCGCGCTGACGATCGCCTGTCGTGACAACGGCAACCTTTTTGGACTTGCCCAGACCATGCGGCAGGACTACGGTGCCGCGCACCATCTGGTCGGCATGCTTGGGATCGACACCAAGACGCATCGTCAGATCGACCGTCTCATCGAACTTTGCAAACTTGACTTTCTGCAGGAGCGGAACCGCATCCTGGAGCGAATAGGGGCGCTTTTCAACCGCAGCGCGCGCCTTCGCAATATTCTTGCTGACTTTCTTGCCCATGTATCCTCGTCTCCCACCGCACAGTCGCTACCGCCTGCTGGCCGTGGTGTTGTTGACTGCATCTCAGCTGGCGCTGGAGACGCATCTTTGATTATGCCACACACTTCCCGCTTTTTCCACAGAAACGTGGCCGGCCGGCTTACGCCGTGACTTCAATCCCCATCGAGCGGGCGGTGCCTTTGATGCTCTTGACAGCAGCTTCAACCGACACGGCATTCAGGTCGGGCATCTTCTGCTTGGCGATGTCGAGAACCTGGGCTTCGGTCACCTTGCCCACCTTGTTCTTGTTCGGCGTGCCAGAACCCTTGGCCAGGTTGGCTGCCTTCTTAAGCAGAACGGCGGCCGGAGGCGTCTTGGTGATGAAGGTGAAGGTACGGTCGACGTAGACCGTGATGACGACCGGGATGATCAGGCCTGCCATCTCCTTGTTCTGCGTGCGTGCATTGAACTGCTTGCAGAACTCCATGATGTTGACCTGCGCCTGGCCGAGGGCCGGACCGACCGGCGGTGCAGGCGTGGCCTTGCCGGCTTCAATCTGGAGCTTTACCTGTGTCTGTACTTTTTTCGTTGTCGGAGGCATTGTTAAAAACCTTTCCTTAAAGCAGCCGCTAGCTCATGGCTATCGCTGCCAACCAAATTCTTGTACTGCAAAATCTTCGCTCGAAGCTGATGCACATCAGGGGCTAAAGCCCCGTTTTACCGGCTTCTGCGATTGCGAGGGCTAAGCCCTCGCCTACCTTAAACGACCTTCTCTACCTTGCCGAACTCGAGCTCGACAGGGGTGGAGCGGCCAAAGATGGTTACCATCACCTTGAGTGTCTCGCGGTCTTCATTCACTTCATCCACGATGCCGTTGAAGTTTGCGAACGGCCCTTCGGTGATCCGTACGGATTCGTTCTTCTCGAACTTGATCTTGAGGCGCGGCTTGTCTTTCGAGACATCCGTGCGGAAGAGAATCGAGCTGACTTCCTCTTCGCTCAAGGCCACCGGCTTGTCACCTGTGCCGAGAAAACCCGTGACGCGCGGTGTGTTCTTAATCACGTGCCACAGATCGTTATCGAGATCCATCTCAACCAGCACGTAGCCGGGGAGAAACACGCGCTCGACCGTGCGCTTCTTGCCGTTGACGATTTCCGTGACCGGCTCGGTCGGAATCATCACGCGGCCGATCTTGTTCTGCAGACCAAAGGCCTGCACGCGGCTCTCAAGCGACTCGCGCACCTTGCGCTCAAAACCCGAGTAGGCGTGGATGATATACCACTTGAAACGTTCGCTGGCTGGGGGTCCTAACTGCTCAGGCGCGCCGCTCTCGGGTGTCTCGTTTTGAATTTCTTCTGCCATATACCTTCTTTATCCGAGGATTCCGACTTCACGCCTTTGGCTTTCGTCATAACCCTCTGGCCTTGTTCGCGCTTTCCCGCGCTCGCGCCGCCATACCACTCCACGCTTATTGCGTGCCACCCAGCCAATGCAGCAGCCACTTCAGTGCGTTGCCCAGCACCGAATCAATAACATAGAAAAACGCTGCGAAGACGAAGACTGTCACAATGACAACCGTGGTCGTCGACTGCACCTCGGCACGCGAGGGCGTGACAACTTTACGCATCTCACCGCGTACATCCTTCAGGAAATCGACAGTGCGCGTCCAGAACGCCGTCACCTGATTGGTCGTGGTGCTCTTTTGCGGGGAACGCTCTTCATTCGTCGCCAATGCTGCCTTCGCCATAACGCTGCTTCCTTCTTCTACGCGGACAGTCTTCAGACTGTTCCGCGGCAACCCATTATGGCAGCGGGCTGCGAACTGCATCAATCTCCTGGCAGGGGCGCTCGGATTCGAACCGAGAAGTTCGGTTTTGGAGACCGACAGTTTAACCGTTGAGCTTACGCCCCTGTAATTCGAGGGCTTCGCGGTAAAACTGCTCCCGCCCTCTGACTTTGCTCGCGCTAGCCGGCGCTCGCTCCGTCATTCACCCTGTAATTCGAGGGCTTCGCGGTGAAACTGCTCCCGCCCTCTCGCTTTGGTCGCGCGATCCAGCGCTCCCTCCGCGATTCAACCCTGGCTATCCCAAGCTTGGCGCCCAAGGGGCGCGTATGCCTGGACGGCCAGCCCTACTTCGTTTCTTTGTGGTCGGTGTGCTTGCGGCAGCGGCTGCAGAACTTCGAGAACTCCAGACGGCCAGTGGTCGTCTTTTTGTTCTTCGTCGTCGAGTAGTTCCGTTCCTTACACACGGGACACTGTAATGTCACAATTTCGCGCATCTCTTTATCCTAACCGATTGCCGAAAAGACTGCTTCAGCGATCTTTTTCTTCAAACCTTCCGAGCCTGAAGGCCCTCGAGCCGGGCGGCTTGTTCCGGAAGCAAAGCTCTCGGCTTCTACCTAAAACTTGCACGACCGACTCGCTAAATCCCTACCTGCATCCCGTTCAGGCCTTGGCGTCCGCCTGGACGGCCAGTCCTACTGCAAAATCTCAGTGATGGTACCGGCGCCTACCGTGCGTCCGCCTTCGCGGATTGCAAAGCGCAAGCCCTTCTCCATCGCCACCGGCGTGTGCAGCTCGATCTCGAGTGCGATGTTGTCGCCCGGCATCACCATCTCCGTGCCTTCCGGCAGCTTCGCCGTTCCCGTCACGTCCGTCGTGCGGAAGTAGAACTGCGGACGATAGCCATTGAAGAACGGCGTATGACGACCACCCTCTTCCTTCGACAGCACGTAGATCTCGCCCTTGAACTTGGTGTGCGGCGTAATCGACGCTGTCTTCGCCAGCACCATCCCGCGTTCCACGTCTTCCTTCGGAATGCCGCGCAGCAACAGACCAGCGTTGTCCCCAGCCAGACCTTCATCCAGCTGCTTCTTGAACATTTCCACGCCCGTCACCACCGTCTTGCGCGTCTCGCGGAAGCCGACGATTTCCACTTCCTCGCCCACCTTCACCTTGCCGCGCTCGATACGGCCCGTCACCACCGTGCCACGGCCCGAGATCGAGAAGATGTCTTCAATCGGCATCAGGAAGGGCTGGTCGATCGCACGCGCCGGCAGAGGAACATTCTTGTCCACCGCCTCCATCAGCTCGTCGATCTTCGCTTCCCACTGCGCTTCGCCGTTCAACGCGCCCAGAGCCGAGCCGCGAATCACCGGCACATCGTCCCCGGGGAAGTTGTACTTCGACAACAACTCACGCACTTCCATCTCGACCAGGTCGATCAGCTCAGGATCCTCAACCGCATCGCACTTGTTCAGAAACACCACGATGTACGGCACGCCCACCTGGCGGGCCAACAGCACGTGCTCCTTGGTCTGCGGCATCGGGCCATCGGTTGCAGCAACCACGAGAATCGCGCCGTCCATCTGCGCCGCGCCCGTGATCATGTTCTTGATGTAGTCAGCGTGACCGGGGCAATCAACGTGCGCATAGTGACGGTTCCCCGTCTCGTACTCCACGTGCGCCGTCGCAATCGTGATCCCGCGCTCCCGCTCTTCCGGCGCATTGTCAATCGTGTCAAACGAACGGAACTTGTTGTTCGGGTTGTGCTTCGACAACACCTTCGTGATCGCCGCCGTCAACGTCGTCTTCCCGTGATCGATATGCCCGATCGTCCCCACGTTCACGTGCGGCTTCGACCGGTCAAATTTCTCCTTCGCCATGTCCTGTTCTCCTGTTTACTCGGAGGGAAATGCGCCAATCCGGCGCTCCCACTCCGTTAATCCTGCTAATTTCACATCCAGCGTCGAATAGGCTTCCATGTTCTCACGCCGGAAATCTTCAAACGCTGCGCGCGAGGTCCACGCATCCAGGGTAAAAAATCGCAGCGGATGCTTGACGCTCTGCACCAATTCCAAACCCAGGAACTCCGGAGACTTCCGGAAGAGCCGGGCCCAAACCCCATCCGGGGCGTACGCCTCAACAAAGGCCGCCTCACAGCCCGAACGAACTTCAAACTCCCACATCAGCACATACAAACTGGGTTCGGATGGCTGCGGAAATGCAAACGGCTCAGTAATACGCGTACACCTTCAAATACTTTCTCCGCAGCTCGGGAGCGACATGCTCGACGAGCCCAAGATACAACTCGCGCACCTGGCCGCGGTCCGAATCGCCGAGCGATCCATAGAGCGACGGCGTCTTTGCGCCGAGAAACCCATGCGCCAGGATCGCCTCAAATTGCCGGGCACGCAGTCTTGCTTTTTCTAGACGGCGAAGAAATTTTGCCGCGTGCGCTGGCGCAAAAGCTTCCTGGAGCGCGCTTTCGATCTCAGCGAAGGTCTTTTGATCCTGAACCGGAAGAACTGCCTGCTCGAACATGGACTGCCACGTACTCCGTTTACCTAAATCTTTGGAGCGGGAGACGGGAATCGGACCCGCGACCAACAGCTTGGAAGGCTGTGACTCTACCACTGAGTTACTCCCGCTCTACACGCTACAGGGCCGACAGCATTTTCCCACTGTCGGCCTCGGGCGCTTTTCCCAATCCTGGAGCTGATGACCGGGATTGAACCGGTGACCTCTCCCTTACCAAGGGAGTGCTCTACCAACTGAGCTACATCAGCCTACTACCACTTCAAAAACCTACTGCGAATTCTCTTCCTCATCGTACCGCCGACCCGAGGTCAGCAATACCCGAAGAGCAAACCCGCCAAGCAGAACGAAGACCAGCATGCGAACCTTGCCGGCATCCATCGTGCTCCAAGCCAGGCCAGCGAGCGCGGCCAAAACGAGGAGCGCAACAATCTTGCGCTGCATACCTCGAACCCGCATAAAAACCCGCTTCCCAACTAAACTTACTGGTGCACAGGGAAGGATTCGAACCTTCGTAGCTCCTAGGAGCGGCAGATTTACAGTCTGCTGCCATTAACCACTCGGCCACCTGTGCATACACACTACATTTTTGAGGGTTCCGCGGTACTACCGCTCCCGCCCTTTGGGCTTTGTTCGCGCCTTCCCAGCGCTCACTCCGCCATTCACCCTGGAGCGAGTTTTCCACTTTCACCAAGACACCAGTCGTCCTTCCGGACATGCAAACGCTCCGGCTCAAACGGGACGCTATCTGGTGGAATGACTGCGGATTGCTCGCGCCATCGAACTCACGCTACTTATGAGGCTTAGGATTCTGGAGCTGGCGAAGGGACTTGAACCCCCGACCGTCTGATTACAAATCAGATGCTCTACCAGCTGAGCTACGCCAGCCCGAACAGCCACATACCTCTATTTCGAAAGACACTGCCGCGTCAGCTGAAAGAGGGGTACAGATTGAAAGGTTAACACACGCCAAGGCGCTCTGCAACGCAGCAGCGGCGCAAGTTGAAAGCAAAATGCGTCTCTCTCGCTGGAACAAGCTGGAGGCGGAATCAGGAGGCTCATTGCAAGCAAGCGAGCCGTTCCATTCACTCAGAATCTGCCTCGAAACATGTAAGCAAGGGGCGTTCCGAGAGGATGTTTTTCTGTGAACAAGCCGGAAATTCCGGCTCTCCGTGGGTGAGCCGGCCAGCGTGCGCGATGCTTTTTCCAGCGAGGCTAAATTTGCTTGTGTTTCACAGGCTGTGAGTGATACCACTCATGGCTGCATTTCTTATCTCCCCCGGCCACAATTGGCAGACGCAGTGCTGAAGAAAGAGGTGAGGTATGTGGCGACAGCGACGCTGGCTGACATGGGCAGTCGTGCTTGTACTGCTCGGCTCGACGCTTTCCTGCAAAACATCGGAAGATGCGCGGGCGCTGGCCGCACAAATGACGACAACGGCCAAGCATCTGGGCGACTACTACGAGGCGCTTTCGCAGATTGTCGATAACCACGCCAAGCTGGAGCGGCTGCAGAAAGCGACGCTCGGCGTTCCGGTCGACGCTCAGGATCAGGCCCAATTGCAGAACATCGCGTATGAGTTAGAGAAGCGCGCGGCGGCCGCCCACTCGCTGGCGGAGCTGGCCCAGTCCTTTACCGAACTAAGCAGCTCCAGTGCGCCTGCGGATGTTTCTCAAGCTGCCGCCAACCTGGGAACTGAGCTTTCGACGATTCAACAGCTGCCGAATGCATCCGCTGCTCCAGCCGTATTGCAGAATGCCGGAAAAATTCTGACCCAGTACGCGCAGGAACGCGACGAACGCAATATGGCCAAGAGTATGGACCCGACTCTGGCCGCGCTTTCTCAGTTGTTTACAGAGGAAAAGCCGGCGTACGATTCCATCCATCGAACGTATATCGCACTGGCGCAGAGCCTGGCACTCGACCTCGTGAACCACAATCAGGTCGATCCGGGCAGCCTGATGGAACCGGCCCTCCAGCCGTTTGGCCTAGCTTCGCGCATCCCGTCCGAACAAGTGCCGCAGGGCCTTCAGGACTACGCCCGGGAACAGATAAAAACCGAAGGACAGGCCCAAATTGCGGCGCATTCAAAAGCCTCGGACATGATGGAGAAAGCGCTCCAGGAAATCTCGAAGCGCGCTCACCAGCTTGCAACCGAAGGACATATGCCTGCGCGCGGCATGCCCTTCTCGCTGTCAGATGTTGAGTCGTGGACCAAACAGATTGTAGGCAAGAGCGCCTAGACCCGGACTATCCAAGGAGAGCCATCTTATGGGACCTTCCCTGCAAAGCCTTGAAGATCAGTACATACTTCTCACCCAGCAGCTTCCGGCAACCCTGGAAGCCTGCACTACGCAGGCGCAGAAGGACCAGGTAACGGCGCAGTATACTACTTCGCGCCGCAACTACTGGAGCAGCATTCAGAAAGCCTTCCACGACAATGATCCGACCGTCGTTTCTCTTGTGCACCAAATGCATGACGAGCAGACGAAGATCGAGGATGTCACGAAGCACCTGGACGACATTGCCAAAGTGATCAACATCATCACAGACGCAGTCACAGTGGGCACAGCACTTGCCGCTAAGGCTGCATAAGATAACTTCATGAACATGGCTGCTCTGTGCTGTAATGCGCACGGGGGACTTGCATTTCATGAAGTTATTGGCCAAATTTAACCTGCTTCTCATTGTTGTATTCGGTCTGGGCCTGACACTCATCGCGATCAATGCCCGCAGCTTTTTGATGAACGACGCCAGAAGAGTGGTCCTGAATCAGGCTGAGCTCATGGCTGCAAGCTCGCGCGCCACACGCGACTACACCGAAGAAGAGATCAGCCCGGTCCTGGAAAACACGGCGCAGCACGCTGACACCTTCCTGCCACAGACCATCCCGTTTTACGCGGCGACCGTGACATTCAATCGCCTGCGCAAAAATTTTCCCGACTACACCTACAAGGAAGCCACGCTGAATCCTACGAATCTCGTCGATCGCGCCGAAGACTGGCAGGCTGACATCATCAACTACTTCCGCAATAATCCCAGCGAAACCCAGCTGGTTGGAGAGCGCGAAGGCGCCGTCGGCCCATCGCTTTATCTGGCCCGCCCCATTGCCGCCGACCCGGGCTGCCTGGTATGCCACAGCATACCGAGCGCGGCGCCGAAAGCGATGATCAAACGGTACGGCTCACAGAACGGCTTCGGCTGGAAGCCGAACGAAATTGTCGCGGCGCAGATTATCTCTGTGCCTATGTCGGTGCCCATCAAGCTGGCAAATGAAGGCTTCCGCAACCTGCTCATTACGTTGGGAACGATTTTCTTTGCGGCGATCGTGCTCATCGATATCGGCATGTATTTCATCGTGATCCAGCCTCTGCGCAAAGTAAGCGCGTCGGCAGACCTTATCAGCACAGGCGATATCGACCAGCCACCTCTGCCGGTGAAGGGTAAGGATGAAATCGCGCTGGTTACGACGTCGTTCAATCGCATGCACACCAGCCTGAAAAAAGCGATGGAGATGCTGAATGATTAGCGGCTCATCCTGCGTCTTTTAAAGATTGCTCATGCCAGGTATGGATCGACTTCGTTCTGAGTCAATTTTCATAAACCGGCATGACGATCACGACTTTGCCGTATCCATGCTTACGCTCAATCTTTCTCGCATAGGCTGCGGCAGCGTTCGCGAAAGGCACCTCAGCGTCGACAAAGACGCGCAACTTGCCCGCATCCAGCAAGCTCCCGATTTCCGTGAGCTGCTGCTGGTTCGGCTCAACGATAAAGAACGCATCTTTTACGCGCGGATCAGTCGTCGCTTCGCTGCTTGCGGCAATCGTTACGAGGCGGCCGCCCGGTTTCAGCACATCCCAAGAGCGTTGCAGCGTCTCGCCGCCCACGCCATCAAATACAACGTCCACATCGCGGACAATCCGTCCGAAGGATTGGGTCGTGTAGTCGATGACCTCCCGGGCTCCCAGCCGGGAGACGAATTCCATCGTTTTCGGCGAAGTGGTCGCAAACACCTCCGCTCCGAGAAGCCGCGCCAGCTGGACAGCAAAAACTCCAACCGCGCCTGCCGCGCCGTGTACAAGAAGCCGCTCGCCAGACTGCAATTTTGCGCGATCGACAAGTCCCTGCCAGGCGGTAAGGGCATCAATCGGAACGGCAGCGGCTTCCGCATGCGAGAGGCTGGACGGTTTGCGCGCGATGCTCGACGGCAAGGTGGTGCAATAGTCGGCAGTGGCTCCGTCGGCATACCAGTCATTCATCCCAAAGACTTCTTCGCCCACCGAGAAACCCTCGATTCCATCACCAAGCTGTGCAATGACGCCGGAAAACTCATGACCCGGAATAGCGCGAGCACGCAAGCTGCCGTCCTGCATATGCGACGTTGGATACCAAAGAAGTTCTGTATGCGTTACCCCTGCCGAATATACCTCGATGAGAATCTCTCCTCTACCCGGAGATGGACTGGGTACGTCTGACACAGTGAGCGTGGGTGCGGATTGTGAATCGACCAATTGAGCGGCTCTCATTGTTTTCTCTTTGTCTGTTCAGGCCTTAACGGCGTTTCGACTGCAGAAACTTCTGTCTGTCTGTTTCAGAAGCTATATGCATCGATGCCTCTTTGTAGAGCTGGTCGAGGTCGGTGCATTTCGCCGCCAGCTTGCGAATGACGACGCTGGCAATAGGACCGATGTAGACAGCTAGCTTTCTACTCACGTCTTCGGTCGGAAACTGCGCGATCTGGCTCGAGCTCTTTTGCTGCGTCGCGTGGCTGCCGCTCTTCGGCTGAGCGCTGCCGCTGGGGATATGCAGCGCTGTCGTTTCGACGGAAAACACCTCATCGATGCTGGTTGCCGGAATCGAATCTAGCGCGGACAGGAAGGCCTGCGCGGTCGCAAACCTGTCTCCCGGGGATTTTTCGAGGGCCTTGACGAGAGTATTCGAGAGAGCCACCGGCAGGCGCGGATTCAGTTCGATGGGCGCGGCAGGCCGGTCATTCAAATGAGAGCGCATGATCTCCAGATTGCTGTTTCCGCTCACCGGCAGCCAGCCGGTAAGAATCTCGTAGAGCGTTACACCCACTGAATAAATATCCGACTGCGTGGTGGCTTTGTCGCCGGCGATCTGCTCTGGCGACATATAGTTCACCGAGCCAACCATAAAGCCGGGGGCGGTCAGCTCCGCCGAGCGGTCGCTGATGGCGATGCCGAAGTCGACCAGCTTGATCTGATTCGCGTCGGTGATCATGATGTTCGAAGGCTTGATGTCGCGGTGCACAACGCTGCGACTGTGGGCGTAATCGAGCGCGGAGAGAATCTGCCGGGCGTATCGCAGCACTTCCGGTACCGGCATCCGCATTCGCGAGCTTCGAGCTCGCAGCGTCTCGCCCTTGATCAATTCCATGATCATGATGAGCTGGCCATCGAAGTAGAGGGCATTGTGCAGCGCAGCGATATTGGGATGGTTAAGACCGCCCAGCAACTGGATTTCGCGACGGAAGCGTTCGCCCATCTCGGCGGATGCGATCTGGCCGGGCAGCAGAATCTTCATCGCCTCAGCGCGCTGTGAAATCGCGTGCCGCACCTCGTATACCTGGCCAAGACCACCGGCTCCAAGCGTGCCGACGACCTCGTAGTCGCCGATCTGTTGTCCCACCTCAAATGCCATAGATGACATGACCATTCTGCTTGAAGCAAGCAGCCGACAGCAATGTTATGTAGATCCAGTACATGCGCAAATGGATTCTGAGACGCGCCAGATGAGATGATGAGGATGCCGCAAAGGAGATTTCCTTGAGGATCCGTCGACGCACGAAGATCACGATTGCCGTTGCCGTGGTCATCCTCCTGTTGCTTGCTGTCGCTGTTTATTTACGTATGAAGGCCCCGCCGGAAGCAGCGCGCCTGCTTCCGGAGTCGGACGGTATCGTCTACTTGAATCTGCGACCGTTCCGAGCGGTCACGCATTTTGATCAGCGCCCGGTAGCGCATGATCCTGATTACCAGAGTTTTATTGACGCAACGGGGATTCAGTTCGAACGCGATCTGGATGAAGCTGCGTTTGCCCTGCACCGCATGCCCAATCCGGCAGGACCGAATGGCGCTGTTGCATTCTCCGAAGTCTTTGTGGGGCATTTTGACGGACGCAGGCTGGCGCATTATCTTGAAAGCGTCTCGTCGGCACAGGAAAATTATGCCGGACACACGATCTACAGCATTCCGAGCGAGGGGCGCACGGTACGGGTGACACTGCTTGGCTATGACATGGTGGCGGCAAGCAATACGCCAAGTGCAGAACAGATTCATTCCATTCTCGACCGTTATCGCTCCGCCGCACTGCCTTTCGCCGGCTCCAGCCTGCTGAGTGACTACTATGAAGAGATTCCTTTGCTCTCGTTCGCCTGGGGCATCGGGCAGATCGGTCTTCCTTTTGGCGACAGCGGCAGCGTGCGCATCCTGGGCCTTCGTTTGCCCATTCACTTCGATTCCAAATTTCTTGCTTCCGTGCGCTGGACCGGCTCGCTTCGACTGCGGCTGGAGGAGATTGCTCCAACCGAGGAAGCAGCGGCAGCGTCCGCGGAAGCGGCAAAATTATTGCTGGGCTTCGCCCGCAATGCGGATATCGCCCTCCCGGGCATGACCGATACCGATCTTAAACCTCTGCTCGACAGCATCCAGGTTGAGCATCACAAAGACCGCGCGGTGCTGCATGCGACGCTGCCTCCGCGCCTGCTGGAACGACTGGTAACGCCGGCAAGGCTGCAATCCCTGCCGCCACCCGGAGACGGCAGCAAATAATTTGCGTCTAAGATGTGTCTAAGCGACATCTGAGTGGTTAGACCACGCTGAAATTCTTAGCTCGCACACCCAAAACCTTAAGCAAATTGTCGGAGGACTGGAAGGTATGAGGAGACTCTCCCCACGCGTTGCCCCTGTAGCCGCGGCGTATATAGCGATTGCATTGTCTGTACCCGCACTGTATGCCGATGGCCCTCCATCGGGAACCGTGATCACTGGAAAAGCTGCATTTACTGATTACACCCAGGAAAAGCCGGGCGTGCGGCGCAAAATTACGATCGCCGATCTGCCTGAACCCTATGCCACCAAGGGTGTGGATAATGGTGCGGATATGGTCGCGCGTCCCGAAGGCGCTTGGCCGCAAGCTCCGGCCGGCTTCAAGGTCGAGCTGTACGCCGGTGGACTGAATGAGCCCCGACTGATTCGCACCGCACCCAACGGCGATCTCTTCGTGGCCATGAGCTCGAGTAACGAAATCCTGGTCTTCCGTGGAGTGGGCCCGGATGGGAAACCGAAACAGATGGAAAAATTCGCCGATGGCCTGAGCCAGCCCTTCGGGATTGCGTTCTATCCTGCCGGGCCCAATCCGAAGTGGGTCTATGTTGGTAACACCGATTCCGTCGTGCGCTTTCCCTACCAGAGCGGCGACATGAAGGCGCGCGGACCTGCGGAAAAACTTACCGACCTGCCCGGAGGCGGACGCCTGCGCGGAGGCGGTCACTGGACCCGCGATATCGTCTTTTCAAAAGACGGCACGAGGATGCTTGTCTCGGTGGGATCCCATTCGAATGTCGATGACTCCGACACGCATCCGGAAGAACTTCACCGTGCCGATGTGCTGGAATTCACGCCGGAGGGCCAGTTCGTCAAGGTCTATGCCTCCGGCATTCGCAACTGCGTGGGCGAGGCCATCAACCCGATCACCGGCGAACTGTGGTGCTCAACCAATGAGCGCGACATGCTCGGCGACAACCTGGTTCCCGACTACATCACACACGTTCAAGAAGATGGCTTCTATGGCTGGCCATGGTGGTACATGGGCCCGCATCAGGATCCGCGCCATGACGGCAAGCACCCTGAGCTGAAAGCGAAAGTCATTACGCCGGATGTTCTGTTGCAGCCCCACTTCGCGTCCCTTGAGATGAACTTCTACGAAGGCTCCCAATTTCCCGCAGAATACAAGGGGGATGCCTTTGCCTCTGAACATGGCTCCTGGAACAAGGCAAACCGTGCGGGCTACGAGGTCATTCGCGTTCCCATGCGCGAAGGCAAAGCAACCGGCGAGTATGAAGACTTCCTGACGGGATTCACCACGGCGGATGGTCATGTCTGGGGGCGGCCCGTGGGTGTGACGGTTGGCAAAGACGGATCGCTGTTTGTAACGGACGATGGCTCAGGCTCGATCTGGCGCGTCAGCTATGCGGGACGCTAAAGAAACAGAGCGTTCAGCTATCCATGAGAAAACGACAAAGGCCGCCAGACTTCTGGCGGCCTTTTATTTTTTAATTTTATGAAATCTAGTGCATGCCGCTGGCGCTGGCCGTCGAGTCACTCGTGTTGGCCAGCTGCTGCATGGTCTCACGCAGATACTTATGCGGATTCACTGGCGTATTACGAATGCGTACTTCGTAATGCAGATGCGGACCGGTGCTGCGGCCGCTCGTGCCGACATATCCGATAATCTGGCCGCGCGTGACCTGTTGGCCATCCGTAACGGCAAAGCCCGAAAGGTGTCCATAGAGCGTCTTCATGCCATAGCCATGGTCGATGACTACTTCACGTCCATAACCCGAGCCAAGGCCGGCGGTTTCGACGACGCCATCCGCAGTTGCGCGAACCGGCTCGCCAAAATGAGAAGAAATATCGACGCCCGCATGGAATGCGCCCTCGCCATTGAATGGGTCTTCACGCTCGCCGAACGAACTGGTAACAGGCCCGACAACAGGCCACAAAGACGGAGCATTTGCCAGATTCAGGGTGGTGTCCAGGCTACCAAACGGCCTGCGGTTGAGATTCAGGGGCTGATAAATCTGCCCTGAGAGTGCAGTACGGCGCAGAGCGTAAAGCTGGTCGAGCGATTGCGTGTATGCCTGCTGGCTGAAGCTGTCAGAGCTGTCGGCAACAGCAAGGACGGGGGCGGCTGTTCCGGATGATTTTGCAGCGGTTAACTTGTTCTGACGTAGACCATAGAGCGCGGTTACTTCACTTGCCAGCGAGCCGAGCGATGCTGCCTGCACTTCTTTCTCGTGGGCTACTTGCTCCATGTGCGCGTAATCTTTGCGAAGTGCCTCGCGCTGCGAGCGAACCTGATTGAAACTCGCTGTTTTCAGCAACATGCGCGAATAGGACCCAGCCATGCCTGTAATGGTGAATGCACCCACAATGGCAGCAGCTACAAAGATGTAGGCGTAGTGCAGTGGAACCGGGATCTTCCTGAGCCGTCCATCTTCTTCACGAGCAACAAAAATGATGTAAAAGCGTTTACGCAAAATCTACTCGCTCGTCCGGGGAAACCTACATACCGAAAATCTTTTGGATCACGGCAAAACACGCTGACCTAGTCCATTAGTGTCACTTGAAAAGATTTGCGGTGTTCTTGAAAGACCCTAACAGCTTGGCGGATACGGGTCAACCATCCTTACGGAAGATTTATGGGAATACGGCACCATTTGTCCACCGTAAGTAACACCCCGGCCCAGCCGTACATTTTATAGTGCGAAATGCCTGAAATCGTGACAGCGGCGGTATGCTGTACAGCGTGCCAAGGAAACAAAAATCAGGAGCGGCTATGGGGGAGAGAGCCCTCATTGCCGCGATTCGCGCACGCGCCTCTCAGCGCAGCGGCATTCTGCGACTCGGTATTGGAGATGATTGCGCTGTTTTGCGTCCTCCTGCGGGGCATGAAATTGTAGTCACGACCGATCTGTCCCTTGAACAGGTCCATTTTCGTCGCGACTGGCACACTCCTGAATCGGCTGGCCACCGTTGCCTGGCGCGCGGCCTGAGCGATCTGGCAGCCATGGGAGCCAGACCTGCCGCGGCATTTCTTTCATTAGCGGTTCCCGCAGATATGACCGTCGCCGATCGAGGATCGAGCTGGGTCGAGCGTTTCCTGAATGGGCTTTTGGCACTGGCTGACAAGCACAATACTCCGCTCGCAGGTGGCGACACCGCTCAATCTCCCGGCTTCGATGAAGCCGGCTGCCGACAGACGGGCATGGTATCGGCGGACATGATTCTGCTTGGAACGGTGTCCAGGAACCGCGCCTTGCTTCGCTCCGGGGCGAAAGCCGGAGACATTCTTTATGTCACCGGATCTCTGGGAGGAGCCGAGGCCGAACTTCTCGCGTTGGGGCGCGATCCGCAGAGTTTCCAGAAGCTCACCAAGGCAGTGCCTCGTCATCCGCATCTTTATCCCGAGCCGCGTTTAGCTGTGGGTACAAAACTTCTGTCACTGCGAATCGCGACCGCCGCAATTGACCTGAGCGATGGGCTTTCCACGGACCTGGCGCATCTATGCGAGGAATCAGGTCTGGCGGCAGAGCTGGATGCGTCTGCGATTCCTGTCCACGCGCTCGCGCAAAAGGCTGAAACGGACGGCTGGATTCCGTCCGCTTTGCATCTTGCGTTGCACGGTGGCGAAGACTACGAGTTGCTCTTTACGGCGTCGGCCCGCGCCAAGGTTCCGGCGGAGATTGCGGGCGTACCCATACACGCGATTGGCCAGATGAAGGCACATCGCAAAGGAAAACCGCTGATTGAAATGATTGGATCTGATGGTAAGCGCACACCCCTTGACGCAGGCGGCTGGGAGCATTTTCGCTAAAAGTCTGTTAGCTCTAACCCCGCACCTCATCAGTTTTGGCTCACCAGAGCATTGCAGACCCCGCCATCCTGGCCGTTGATCCGATCAAGCCTCTCCGACCACTGCGGTAACCAAATCTTGATACCCTCAACATAGTGATGAACACGAATACAACGCGCGTACGATTCGCGCCTTCGCCGACCGGATTGCTGCATGTAGGCAATGCCCGTACGGCGCTTTACAACTGGCTGGTTGCTCGGCATACGAGCGGAAAATATATTCTCCGCATTGAAGATACGGATGTCGAGCGCAGCAGAGAAGAGCACGAAGCGCAGCTCATCGAGGATATGCATTGGCTCGGTCTCGATTGGGACGAAGGCCCGGAGATTGGCGGGCCGCACGCGCCGTATCGCCAGTCGGAGCGCATCGCAATTTACAAGGAGCACACTGACCGCTTGCTAAGTGAGGGCAAAGCGTACCGCTGCTTCTGCACGGCAGAGGAACTGGAGGCCGAGCGCCAGAAAGCCGTCGCCGAGCACAGGCCGCAGGTCTATTCCGGCATGTGCCGCGCTATTACAAAGACTGACTCGGAAGCACGAGCCGCAGCCGGAGAAGCGTTTGCAATACGCCTGTTGATTCCGGACCGGCCACTGCGCTTCCACGATATGGTTCGCGGCGACGTAGAGTTTGCCAGCGAAACGGTCAGCGATCCGATTCTTGTGCGGTCGAGCGGCGTGCCCGTTTACAACTATGTCGTCACGGTCGACGATGCGCTGATGGAGATCACGCATGTGATTCGCGGCGACGACCACATTTCGAATACGCCGAAGCAGGTCGCGATTTACGAGGCCTTCGGATGGCCTGTGCCGCAGTTTGCTCACCTTTCAACCATTCTGGGCAGCGACCGCGAGCGCCTTTCCAAGCGCCACGGAGCAACGTCCATTGCCACTTTCCGCGAGATGGGCATTCTGCCTGAAGCGCTGGTAAATTATCTGGCGCTGCTCGGCTGGGGTGCCAAAGACGGCACCAGCGAGACATTTACTCCGCAGGAGCTGATCGCCGAGTTCGAGTTGGAGCGTGTGACGGCGTCGCCCGCCGTTTTCGACTTCGACAAGCTGCACTGGCTGAACCGGCATTACCTGAAGCTGGCCGATCCGGCGCGTATTTTGGATCTCGCGTGGCCATACTTTGAAAAACAGGACTTGCTCCCTGCGCGTTCCGCTGCCGATGCCGAGACCGTGGCCTGGTTCGGCAAATTAATTGCGCTTTTTGTGCCTTCTATCGACCGCCTTGAACAGCTGCCCGAGAAGGCGCAGTTCGTCTTCCGCTTCGATGCCACTGCGGCGAGAGCGAATGCCGAAAACGAAGCCATTCTGCAATCGGAGACGGCGCAGAAAGTACTCGCCGCTTTTGCGCAGCGCGTTTACGCACGCGAGGGCGCAATCACTCCGGAACTGTTCAAGACATGGATGAACGAGATCAAGACCGAAACCGGAGCCAAAGGCAAGGAGCTGTTTCATCCGGTACGCATCGCGTTGACTGGCGCGCATTCGGGCCCGGAGTTCGACAAGCTCATTCCGATTTTTGAGGAAGGCAGCCGCCTGCAGCCCCCCGCGCATGTATTAAGCGTGCGCGAGCGCGTGGAGCAGTTTGCCGGGCAAATCGTATGACCGGTGTGTATTGGATTCAACACAGTCGAAAACCCGGCCTTGCGATCGTTGCTCGGCCACGCGATGAAGATTCGCTCGAAGACGATTTGCTGCTTCTGAAGCATGCCGGAATCGATGTTCTCGTTTCCCTGCTTGAAGACGCGGAAGGGATGGATCTGGGGCTGGAGCAAGAGCGCAGGCTGGCTGAGAAAATTGGACTTGAATTTCTGTCGTATCCGATTCCTGACCGTACCATTCCCACCAATCGTGAGTATTTCTGCAGACTCATTTCTCGTCTGACGGCTGCAATCCGTGCAGGAAAGCATGTGGGAGTGCATTGCCGGGCATCTATCGGGAGGTCGACGATCGTGACCGCAGCGGTCCTTGTTGAATTGGGATGGGATGCCAGCCGGGCTCTGCCTCTCATTGAACAGGCTCGCGGCTGCACCGTGCCGGACACCGAAGAGCAGCGCCTGTGGATTCTGCAACTTACTCCTTGTACGCCAGAGCCAAAATGAACAAGCCAGCGCTCGATCTCGCATTCCCGCGCACCTGGACAGCAGAGGTGCTGGAGAAACGTCCGCTCATCGCCCCATCAAGGCAATACGTCTATCCACAGCAGGTGGAAGAGGTAGAACGCGGTGCGTTGGAGCTGCTCGTAAAGCCGGCGAGCAGGGATCCATTTCTGGCAACGTGTGCGTTAGGTTTTGCCGACCCCAACGCGCCAACCGGCGTCTGGAGCTGCCCCGGTCCCGACTGGCTCTGCGCCGTTTCCGGCGGGTACGCCTATCTGATCCACACGCTCCAACCAGAGCGATGGAGCCAGATTCCCTATCGCCCGGTATTGGGCCTCCGCGCACTTCCAGAGCAACAGCTGCTGCTCTTCGTCGGACACCATTCCATCCTTGCCTGGGGGGGCGACGGAGAGGCGTGGCAGACGCCGCGACTCTCCTGGGAAGGCATTGAAATCACCGACATCGCCGGCCACACGCTGTGCGGCCTGGGTTGGGATCTGATCACCGACAAAGATGTGCCCTTCGCCATTGACCTGAAGACAGGCGAGCACACGGGCGGCACGAAAATGAGCTGCCACCCGAGCGAACCTCATCCGGGCAGGCTTATGGATAAGTTGCCACAGAACTGAGCCCTGTTTCAGGCCTCTGCGGGACGTGGCTCAGACGGTGAACTATTTCATGCATCGCACTGCTCTTTGAGTGCTTAAAAAGTGCGTATTTGTGCTCCGATGTTCAGGGTTTGACACAATTTCGCCTGCAAAGTAATCTAAAAATTACTGCTTGTCCGGCCATTCGCGCTGGACTTCTTCCCGTGCCGAAGTGGCGGAATTGGCAGACGCGCGTGGTTCAGGTCCACGTACTCGCAAGGGTGTGGGGGTTCGAGTCCCTTCTTCGGCACCAATGACAGGCTTATCTCGTTGATTCCACCGTTAAAGCGCACAATCTTAAATAGATACGGCTATGGTCGATGTCATCCACAGTGCTCGAAAGCTTAATGCTCAACGCACCTAGATTCACTTGGCTGCACTCCAGGCGAAGATCGGAGGCACTTTGGTGAATTTCTTCCTCCGCCCCTCCCGTTAAATCATCTCCGAATAGAGTGCTACCATGCTGACAACCATACATGCCGGGCAGGGTAAATCTCGCGGCGCTCGAGAAATCCTCGACGCAACAGATCCATCACAGTCTGGAGATGTACAGTGAGATTCACCTAATCCCTAGTCCTTATCCGATTCGTTGGGCGTCTCAGTTTGCTGCCGTCGAACTGCATGCAATATGGGAACGATATGCAGAGAAGCGCCTCATAGCGGCCTTGAACCATAATGCTGCGCACTTCTTGGAGAAGAATGAGGCTAAGGGCGTTAAGCGAGTACCGCTGGGTCTTGCGAGCTACATCGTCCGCAGCTGGAGAAGATTCTTCGACTTCAAAAGCTCGTCTGACCTGATCAGTATCGGTGATCGGCTTCTAAGCGGACTCGGTAATCCATTCAGGGAACTGACAGAAGGTCAGAAACTGTATATCGATTGCCTGGCGACGATCAGAAATCGTATTGTCCACAGAAGCGATGCAGCAGACCATTCGTATCGGAACTTCCTACGCGGCGCACCCTATCATATGAAGTTCGTCCCCAACCCCGATGAGTTCCTCAATGCACCCGATAAGAGAAGCGATAGCCCGGCGAGAGGGGAACCCCGTGTCGTCAGCTTTGCTCTCATTATGATCGAGGCGATCGAACTAACGGCCCAGCCTGATCCTTTCTGATCGGTCTGTCGGCAACACGGAAGTTTCGTCCATAGATGCCCTACAACTCCTTGAGTAGCTTCTGAGCGGTACCGGGCGCGCCGGGGCGTTTCGCCTGATGCGCCTTGTGGCCAGCGAAAAGAGAATGCGGCCAGCCTGAGCTAAGAATTTATGGCTTGGGGTTTCCAGCAATGAGCAAACTCTTTCCGGGCGTGGCTGATTCCCGTGACATTGAAAGAGCGGGTTTGTTTTGAGTAGATGACCTGTTGAATCCCACCGTGTATCGAATTCACGTTATTGTAGTGACCCGTGCCTGTCCCCGTGTATTCCAAGCTCATTTTGATATAGCTATGCCATTCCGGCTTCTCGGTTGCGTGAAAGCCTGTCGCTTCCAGTAAGCCGTCCTGTGGTTCCCAGATGAGTTCTATGGTTCCCCCGGTCGGTTCATGCGTCCCGTCATCCCTGATGCGATAGTTCACATAATGACCGGACAGAGAGCCGTACTCCCTGGTGAGTGCCCGACGCTCCGACCATTTCCGGAATCTGGCGCCAATCTGCCAATCGGCCATAGCGCCCAGTATCGTGCCCAACACAGACCCGACTACAAAATTCGGCCAACTGACCATCATTTTCATACTCCTACGTGGCGATGACGAAGCCCTTCGTAGAATGTACGTCTTCTGTCTCATTCTTGTTCCTGACCCTTGCCTAGAAAATTCGCAGAAAGTCGAAATTTGGATAGCGCATTACCTGTGTCAATAATGAAACACGAGGGGCAGGACCGGTCTGAGATCCCTGACCTGCTGGTTGCATCCTCCGTCAAACTCGATTTCGAGCAGATATCGATTACCGGCGCGCGTTGAAATCAGCCCACTTTTGACGACGATCTGAGAAGCTGCTGATCGAAGCGGCGCAGGGGTGGTCAGGGTTAATCCGGTGATCTCGCGAACTCCCATGGGATGCTCGACAAAGTGCTTCTCGCGATAGGCCCGCCGCATGAAGCCCATGTAGACCCACATCGGCTCGGCAATACCCGCCTCGCCAATATGCATGACGAGCGGGTCCGGCTGGTACGATGGCCGATAAGTCCACGATGGAAACGGTATCTCGTCCTGGCCAGCATCTGTCGGGCGCAGGCAGATGCCGTACGGGCAGCTTCCATGATCACGCCCAGACCATCGCTCCCAGAGCTGAGTGCGACGGGTATTCTCCCCTTGCGCTTCAACCGGGTCGTCCACCCAAAACAATTCAATCATTGCATTCGCAAAGTCGAAACGCCGACACGCTGTGCCCTGGCCGGGATGATCATTGGGAAGCCCTTCGCGCAGGCCGCACTGCAGCATGCTCTCAGCCTCGGGAGCACCTCTGGAGACACAGACAAAGAAATGGTCCAGTTCTATCTGCACGATTTGCTCAGCGGCAAGATTGCTCCTCGGAATTCTTGCAAGCCTGTCGCTGGCCTCCATTGTGTCACAGGCCACGCCCCGAGATCCGCTCGTCCTAGCGCGGGAGTTGTCCTGGTCATGTCGCGGCGCGCGCTCCGATGCCGCTTAGTTCTGTCTGGTTTGTCGGCAATATAGTCCTTTCAGCCGCCGCCCGAAACCGTGGAACACCCATCCCGTCATTTCCGTGTTCTGTCCTGCGAATCATGCCATGTAGTTGGACACACTCGCAAGACTGATGTCGAACGCCTTTGCGACCGCTGCCTTGCCTTCACCAGCGGCAATGCGCTTTCGTAGTACCTTTACGACAGCAAATGGAGGTTTGAGAAGCCTCCGTGTGGCCCACAATCCAGAAGAAGTGGTGTTTACCTCAACCAGTGCGGGATTACTATAAGGTTCCTCGGTGTCTAAATGTAGTGGAACCACACATTATGCGACGTTTTGTTCTATTAATGATTTGTTTGTCGCCAATCGTAGTCGGCGCCGTCGCACTGGCTCAAGTTGCTGCCGAACAGCAATCTACAGAGCCTGTTGCCAAAGGAGTGATTTATGGGAACGTCATCGATCAGGATGGCCAACCGGCGAAGGGAGTCGGTTTAACTGCCTCCCCGTTGGGAGTTCCGCTCGGAGCTATGCTGCCGCACACAAAAACTGATCAGAATGGCAAGTTTCGCTTTGCTGTGATTCCTTGGTGGGGCCGTTACACCGTTCTCGCCTCCGACGAGGAGGCGGGATATTCTTTGTACAACACCGGACCGAATGGCCCGGAAAGCACCAAGGAGGTGACCCTTTCTCCAGAGCATCCGGAAGCCGAATTTCATCTCGTTCTTCCTACGAAGGCTGGCTTTCTTGAAATTCATCTGACGAACAGGAAGACTGGCGAGTCTATTGACGCGCTGTTTGTATCGGTGATGTCGGCTGACGACCCGAAGAGGCTTATGTTCTCACAAAGCTGCGCTTCAACGCGCACCATCTTGATACCGCCGGACAAAGACCTGCTCTTGCACGTAACCTCTCCGGGCTTTAGCGAGTGGACGATGAGCGCCGGCAATGGAACGCCACTCCATATCACTTCAGGTAGCAGGCAGACATTGGATGTAGAACTCGATCCCACAGTTTGCACGCCTCTGAACGATTCGGGAGGTTGTCCCAGCCCCCGGTCGGCGCGATGGCATTGAGACGAGGAGCGAGGTCATCTTCCCGCAGAGGTGCGAACCCTTGGTATCAAACGATGAGGACGTGCTGAAGTTACCTGCAACAGTTCCCGCTCCATCTTAGCTGCGAGGATCGGCCTTCTCGACCCCTCGCAACCATTCAATTGCTCTCATGATGCCCGCTGTCGTGTCCAACTCTTTGCTTGTCATCTCTGCCCTCTGTCACATTTGTAGCTGGACAAAGAAAACAAGCCGGAGCCAGAGGGATGAAATAGTCCGTGTCCGAGTCGTTTCGGGATTTAGAGTTTCAGAATGGTGTTGACGACGGATTGTCGGGAGATTTAGTCCAATGGTTTTCAAAGACAACAAGCATTTGTGCGATGACGGCGACAATTGTCACGGCGAAGACGGCATCATCTGGGAGCGCTCTTACGTGACCAATCACGCCTACGACCTCGTGAGGTTCACGAAGTTGTGTTTTCGATACGAATCTGAATTTACCTATCGAAAGGGAGTGAGCTTCGATTTGTCCGAAAAGGTTCAGTATCTGCAAGTTGCAGGGAGAGCAGCCTTCCGCACGAAGTAAAATAGCGGAACGATGGCGGAATCACCAATCACTCCGCGGCAGCAGGACTTTGCCGCATGGTATCAGGACGTTGTGCTGCAGGGCGACATGGCCGAGCCGGCCGAGATCGTCAAAGGCTGCATGGTTATCAAAGCCAATGGCTATGCGGTTTGGGAGCGGCTGCAACTCGAGCTGGATGATCGCTTCAAGGCTCTTGGTCACGAGAATATGTACTTCCCGCTGCTGATTCCGCAGAGCTTTCTGCAGAGGGAAGCCGAGCATGTGGAGGGATTCGCTCCAGAGCTTGCCGTGGTCACGATAGCTGGCGGCAAACCGCTGGAGGAGCCCTATGTGATCCGGCCAACATCCGAGACCATCATTGGACACTTCTTCTCAAAGTGGATTCGAAGCTGGCGGGACCTGCCGATCCTTGTGAACCAGTGGGCCAATGTGATGCGCTGGGAACTGCGCACGCGCATGTTTCTCCGCACCACGGAGTTCCTTTGGCAGGAAGGCCACACGGCACACGCCAGCCATGCGGAGGCATTGGAAGAAACGCTGCGGATGCTGGACGTGTATGCCGACGTCGCTGAAAACGTGATGGCCATGCCGGTGATCAAAGGGATCAAAACCTCGCAGGAAAAGTTTGCTGGAGCCCTGCGGAGTTATTCCATCGAGGCTATGATGCAAAACGGCCTCGCGCTACAGGCTGGAACCAGCCACGATCTGGGGCAGAACTTCGGCAAAGCATTCAATGTCCAGTTCCAAAACAAAGAAGGCGCTTTGGAACATGTCTGGCAGACAAGCTGGGGTGTAAGTACGAGGCTTATCGGCGGACTCATCATGACGCATTCGGACGACAAAGGGCTGGTGCTGCCGCCGAACGTGGCTCCGGTCAAAGCGGTAATCGTCCCTATCTATCGGAAAGAGGAGGAGCGAGGGCCAGTGCTGGAAGCCGCGAACAAGATCGCCAAGGATTTGCACGCCAAGGTCGATTCACGCGACTCACTGTCCCCGGGTGCAAAATTCTTCCATTGGGAGCGGCGCGGAATTCCCGTGGTTCTGGAAATAGGGCCGCGCGATCTAGCCAGCAACAATATCGTTTTGAAGCGACGGGATACAGGTAGCAAGGAGGTTTTGCCACAAGCCGAAGCAGTAGCGAGGATGCCTCAGATACTGGCGGAGATGCAGAGCGATCTGTATAGCAAGGCGAAACAGCGGATGAATGAGAATACGGTAATCGCCGATTCGCTGGAGAAAGTCGAAGACTTTCTATGGGATGTGACTGCGGAGAACGGCGGTGGCAAATTTGTAATGGCCCATCTCAAAGACGACCCGAGCTGCGATGCGCGGTTGAAACAATTCAAGGCAACGGTTCGCTGCATACCGATGAAGGACGAATTCGACGGTGCTGGAACTTGCATCATCACAGGAGAACGAGTGGATCGTCGCGTGGTGATTGCGAAGGCTTATTAGCTGTGGAATACCTCACAAGACTCTTTGGCTGATCGATCGCACGTGTCATCGCGCCCAAGGCGTCTGGCGAAAGACGTTCTCCTATGAATTGTGCAGGCTTTCAAGCGATCTGCTCGCGCGCACCACTGGGGTGATTGAACGTGGTCACAGCATCAGAGTTCATCTCGCAGCAGGCCATCGCTCCACTTCAATCACTCTCCTGAGGAATTCCTGCGCTACGTGATTACCTAGCCAAAGCCGGCTCTAATTTTTCCACAGGCTGATCGACGCGTTGTTCCGGGAAGTAGGCATTGACCACATATTGCTCAAGCATGCGCTGTGTATTGAAGAAGGACCCATTGAGGGCGATGGTTGAGCGCATGATGCGGCGCCACTGCTGCGGCTGTTGGTAGTAGAGCGGCAGAAGCAGGTGTTCGAGGTGATCGTATAACGATCCTGCCTCCCCGGCCTCGTCATCATTATCTTCGATTGCCCATCCGGTCACGCCCTCGATCCAGCCCTCGATCCACCAGCCGTCGAGAATGCTGAGGCTGGGCACACCATTCAACGCAGCCTTCATACCGCTTGTGCCCGAGGCTTCGTAAGGCCGCTTCGGCGTATTGAGCCAGAGATCCACGCCTCCTGTAAGGAGCGCGCCGAGCGTCCATTCATAATCTTCAAGATAGACAGTGCGCAGAATATCGGAATTCAGCTGCTTCGCCAGCTCGATCACATGGCGGATCTTTGCTTTGCCCGGCTCGTCGGCCGGATGGGCTTTGCCGCTATAGATAATCTGCAGGCCGCCATGCTCCTGTGCGCAGCGCACAAGGCGCTCCGGATCGGTAAACAACAGATCGGCACGCTTGTAGGTAGCCGCGCGGCGCGCGAAGCCGATCGTGAAGATATCGGGCTTGAGTACGACACCGGTACGCTCTGCGACCGCATCAAACAAGAGCTGTTTTGCCGCGGCATGCGCACTTTCAATCTCTTCTTCGGGGATATCGATGGCATAGCGCAGCGTCACATTATCCTGGCGCCAGCGCGGCATATGGCGGTCGAAGATGCTCTGAAACGAAGGAGCTGTCCATGTAGCCGCATGCACACCATTGGTAATGGCGCTGATGTTGTATTCCGGAAACATGGAGCGGGACACTTTTCCGTGCTGCATGGCCACGCCGTTCACGAAGCGTGAGAAACACAGCGCGATATAGGTCATATTGAGCAGGCCATCGTGAATACAGCCTTTCCGCTCCAGAAAGACAGCCCGCTCTTCACCGAGAATGCGGTGCGCCTGTTCGAGAGAAAAACGGTCGTGGCCTGCGGGCACAGGCGTATGCGTGGTGAAAACGCATTGCTGGCGGATGGCAGCGATGTCGTCCTTAGTCGCCGATGCGAGCGGAGCGCCGTTGAGCTGGTCTTCCAGCAAGGCCACCGTCAGCAAAGCGGCATGCCCCTCGTTCATGTGGTAGACGGCTGCTTTGTAACCGAGCGCGTCAAGTATACGCACACCGCCGATGCCGAGAATCGTCTCCTGGCGCAGGCGGTAGTCTCCATCCCCGCCGTACAGTTGATCTGTAATCACACGGTCCCGCGGATCATTTTGTTCCAGATCGGCGTCGAGGAAATAAATCGGAATGCTGTGTCCCGTCACACCATGCAAGTCATAACGCCAGGCACGTAGAGCAACCTGCCGCCCTTCAATCATGATTGTGACGATTGGCTCTTCCCGCAACAGCTTCTCTTCAAGGTTCCAGGGTTGCGCCTCTTCGGTTTGCATGCCATTTTCATCGAGGTGCTGGCGGAAGTAGCCCTTGCGATGCGCCAGAGTCACCGCAGCGAGGGGCAGCCCCATATCCGCAGCTGAACGCAGGGTGTCACCGGCAAGCACGCCCAGACCGCCACTGTAGGTAGGCATGTCCGGGGCGACGGCAATCTCCATCGAAAAATAGGCAATACGTGAATTCTCAAGAGAATTGAGGGAAGAAAAACTAATCGGAAGGCTCATTCAACTCGTCTCCCCGCGCACATTGATCAAAACGTGATCAATCCGCAGACATGCGCGGACATGATTTTTCCGCGTCGCTTGCTATTCCGTCACGACGGCAAACAACACGGTGATGAAATTTTAGCAAGCGTTTACAAGAAAAGCGCGAGAGAAAAGAATCTGCTGTCAGGTCAGGCAGTGTTCATGGAAACAAAAAGTAACCCCTATTTTTCCAATATCATCACGGGCTGCTCCACTTTGTGAGCGCCCGCCGATGCACGGCTCTGGTAAATTTCCGGATGAATATCGGTGATTTCCTGATAACCCGCAGCGATCTTGGTTGCGAACTGCTCGGCGTGGGCCGATTCCACCAGGTTCACGGTGCAGCCGCCGAATCCTCCACCGGTAAGTCGCGCGCCGACACAACCCTCTTGCCGGATGGCAAGCTCGACCATAACGTCGGCCTCCCGGCAGCTTGCTTCAAAATCGTCACGATAGCTTGCGTGCGCCTCCGCCATCAATCGCCCTAGTGTTTTCAGATCGTTGGCTTCAAGAGCATCGGCTGCTGCTACGGTGCGGGTATTTTCAGTAATGATATGGCGGCACCGCTTAAGGACGTTCAAAGGCATTTCATGGCCCCAGCGCTCGAGGTCATCCAAAGTTGCATCGCGCAACAGGCGGATTTCCGGACGATGGCTGTGCAGAATGGCTGTGCCTTCTTCGACTTCAGCGCGGCGAGTTCCATATTCGCCGCCTGCATGGGAGTGCTTCACCATGGTGTTGCAGATGACGAGACTGAGATGCTTTGGAATGGGCGCCAGCCGGTACGCCAGGCTGCGACAGTCCAACAGCAGCGCATGATCCGCTGCGCCGCAACACGATACAAACTGGTCCATAATGCCGCACGGAGCACCCACATAGTCGTTTTCGGCACGCTGGCAGAGCTGTGCGACTTTTTGCAGGGGTATTGAGACTCCCGCGATGTGCAGCATCGCAAGCATGCTGGCTACTTCAATCGACGCGGAAGAGCTTAGACCTGCGCCGAGAGGAACATTGCCGTAGAGCGCCAGATGAAAACCTGGGACGGCTATCCCTTCCTGCTGCAGGACGGAGAGCACGCCGAGGGGATAATCGCTCCAATGATGCGAGCCGCTGGTGCCGATTTCGTCGAGTGGGCGCTGGATCGTTTCCTCGAAGTTCTTAGAGGAAACAGTCACGGTCCGGCTGTCTGTGGGGCAAATTGCTGCGAACGTAGCAAAGTCAATGGCTGCCGGCATGACGAAGCCATCGGCGTAGTCGGTATGCTCGCCAATCAGATTCACGCGGCCGGGAGCCATGAACAGCACACAGTCCTGACCCAAGGGTTCCTGAAGGAATTTTTTGATACCGTTTACATCCTGCATGATTCGGCCTCGGCGTGAATCTTTAAAATAAGGATTAAAGTTTACGATACACCAATCACCTGAAATACAAGTGACCAATGGTTCTCCGTCCCGGGAGCCAGCCGGCACGCATTGCCCTTGCTTGCGGCTGTGGCCAAAGAGTCTCCCTCCGCCGTGCATGGTTCCAGCGCCACACAATATTGACGCTTTTCCTGATTTTCCGGCCAGCCGCCGTAGCAGATCCAGAGGCCCAGGTGCGGGGTCTGATTCGGATCGAAGTGCAACTCGATGCGGCTCTTCAAACCCTTCCGTTCGATAGCGCACCAGCCTTCAGACGGAGCGGCGGCAAAGAGCTTATCCCCAATCTCATCTGCTGCGTTGCCCACCAAAGTGAGGTCACATAGCCCTTCATTGGCCAGCGTCGTCTTCGGCCATGGATGCCTAGTTCCCTTCTCGCCGAGCCGGTTCCGGGCGGACCCTTCCACGACGACCTCTTTCACCGAAGGAGGCAGCACGATCCGGTCACCCTGCTCGACAGCAAACAGCGGATGCGCCGACCACACATATTCCAACGGCTCATTGCCCAGGTTGCGGACGCTGTATGCCACGCTGAGACGATTGCCCTCAAGCCGGACTGTCTTATGGAAGCGTAAAGGGAGACTGAAGCCGTCGGCCGACAGCGTCACTTCGCCCTCGCTTTGCGAAATAACCTGCCAGGCGATTTGCCAGAAATCCCCATGGTCGGGAATCGATGACGTACCCGATGCGGTTTGCATCTCGCATGCCGCGATGGACGGGAGGCATTCATCCCATCCGCTGGCGTCTCCGGCGTCGAAGCTCATAAATGGGGTGCGCAGCGCGTAAGGCTGCAGAGGTTGCTGTAGCAATTCCTCTCTGCCTGGCAGAAGCTGAATGGAGGCAATTTTTCCACCAAGAGACGGCAATACAAGTACGCGCAGAAGATTGTTTTCCAGCACTACCTGTTCAAACGCATCCTGAACAGGACCCTTGACCGAATTTCGAGTCAGATCGCATGCGCGGCTGCCTGACTGAACCTCTCCCATATCGCGTCCACCCAGTCCAAATGTTCCGGTTTCATTAACACAGACCGCAGACAGGTCACTTTCCGGTCTGACGGTGCATTTGGCCACGCGCCCGACCCGAAGAAAGCAATCGGGACCTGTGCGAGAGCCAGATGGAGGTCCTGTCCCGCCGCGCGATCAAAAATTGCCATTGCGAGACGGGACGATTCCTCTAATGTATACGCTTTCACGGCCAAGATCAGAATATCCAATTCCGGCTCTGGGCCGACAAGGAATCTCGGATCATGGCTTACTTTTTCATAGACGCGCAACGCGGCCATTCGGCCGCAGGAGAGCCCCGTTGCAAATTCACCGTCAGGGATCAAGGGTAATAGTTTCTGTGTTGCCCAAAGCGCGGTCGCCGCTGCGCCAGCGCGCGAGCACTCCAGGCTGATCTCGCCAAGGTGCAATTCACTCGAGGTGAAATACGTGTAGGGCGAGTCGTGCTTGTAAAAGCGTCCCACCGAAGGATCGCGGAAAAGGATGCAGCCGCACCCATAGGGTTGCAGACCGTGCTTATGCGGGTCGACGACAATCGAATCGGCCTCATGCATCTTTGCATAGGCCCGCGTGCCATCCGGGGCGAGGTTCGAGACCAGCTTGAAATAGCCCCCGTAGGCTGCATCGACGTGGATGCGGAATGCATAACGCTGGCGCAATTCCAGGATTCGATCAAGCGGATCGATAGCACCAGCCGAGGTGGTTCCCAGGGTGACGACGACCGTGCCAATTTCACCTGACTGCACGGCCGATTCAAGTGCAGTCAAATCCATGCGTCCGCGTGCATCCGCTGCGATGCTCTCAAACGGCAGGCCCAGCACGGCGCTGATGCGGTTGTGGGTGTAGTGGGCATGTTCCGAGGCGACAATTTTCTTTCCAGGGTGAAGCTGTCCGGCGATCCACAATGCTTCGAGATTAGCGAAGGTACCGCCGCTGGTAAGGTGCCCCAGATACTCTGTCCAGCCGAACATCACAGCGATTTCGCGGACAGCTTCTATCTCAAGCTGTGAGCTGGCACGGCCTCCGTCAAGTGCGTGGTTGTTGGGGTTGATCCACATTGCCAGCGCATAAGCGGCTCGGGCGATTGGGTGCGGCGGCTTGAGCATTTGCCCGGCGTATAAAGGGTGGAAATACGGATAGTTGTCCGCAAGGCGCTCAGCCAACTGCACCAGAACGGAACGCATCGCGTCCGTCGAAGCAATACCCCCTGTTGCGGGCAGATGCGCGAAGGATTGTTGCAGCTTCGGAAGGGCTTCGGCTAAGAGTTCCAGTGCTGGATCTTGTTTCATACGGACCAGCAACAGAATACTGCTCTAACGTTCAGCCTAAAAGGCGCTCTCAATCCCGCGCCTGAGTTTTATTGCAGATACGTATCGTCGATGTAGCACCAGCGCCAGTTTTCCCCTCGTTCAGCCGACTGGATGATGGGATGTTGCGTAGCGTGAAAATGAGCGCGAGCATGGCGGTTCTTTGACGAGTCGCAACAGCCGACATGGCCGCATTCCGTACACATGCGCAAATGGACCCAGGTGTCACCGGTCTTGAGGCAATCTTCGCAGCCCTTGCTGCTGGGCTTCACATGCTTTACGTGGTCTTTCACGTGGGAACAAACTGTCTGCGCCATTCCATCCTCCGGTTTTGTGAAGCTTCCTTATTTTGCGCCGAAAGCTGATGCGCGTCGACAGGTAGCTTCTCATTTACCCTGACATATGGCAAACACATTGAGCGCGCAGGAATCTCTGCCTTTTCCTGAAGCTCCGGCTACGGCACCCGAACCGGAATCGAGAATTGGTCCGCTTTCGAGTGTCGTTGCGGTCTGCCTGTGCGGCGTATTTGCCTTCATTGATTTGTATGCGACGCAGCCTCTGCTACCGCTCTTTGCGCATCTCTTTCACGCATCCAAGGCCGCCGTAGGGCTCACGGTCAGCGCATCCACATTGGGTGTTGCGCTTTCCGCGCCGTTCTTCGGCGCATTTGCCGAGCGTCTCAGCCGAAGGCGGGTCATTATCTGGTCTATTGTCGCGCTTTCGGTGCCTACGCTGCTTGCGGCAACGTCGCCCAACCTGCATGCCCTCATCTTCTGGCGTTTCGTGCAGGGATTGATCATGCCCGGCATCTTTGCCATTACGATCGCCTACATCGGCGAGGAGTGGCCCGCGCAATCCGTTGCCCTGGTCATGAGCGTCTATATCAGCGGCACTGCGCTTGGCGGCTTTACCGGGCGCATCATCTCCGGATTCGCCGCTTCACGTCTGAGCTGGCACTGGGGCTTCGTATTTCTGGGGCTGCTTACTCTGGCCGGTTCGATTGCCGTGGCGCGCTGGCTTCCGCAAGAGAAACGCTCTTTCTTCGCGCATGCGGACGCAGGCTGGCGCGCACAACTGCTGCCCATGCTAGGGCATCTGCGTAACCCGCGCCTGATCGCGACGTTTGCAGTGGGCTTCAATATCCTCTTTTCGCTGGTCGGCATTTTCACTTACATTACCTTCTACCTCGCAGATCCGCCGTTCCATCTCTCTACAGAAGCCCTGAGCTATCTCTTCGTTGTTTATCTGGTGGGATTGATTGTTACTCCCGCTGCCGGGTATATGGTAGGCCACGTCGGACTGCGGGTGGGGATTGCCGGTGCGATTCTGCTTTCCCTTCTGGGCGTCCTGATCACGCTGGCGCATTCGTTGATCTGGGTGGTCGGCGGCCTTACTCTGCTCTGCACCGGAGTCTTCATCTCGCAGGCTATGGCGACCAGCTATCTGCGCGAGGCCGCGACTGCCGGAGGACGCGTCTCGGCTGCGGGGCTGTATCTTTCCTTCTACTACATTGGTGGAACCGTTGCGGGAGTGGTGCCGAGCTATCTTTGGGCGATTGGCAAGTGGCCTGCGTGCGTGGCTTTCATTGCCGTGTTGCAGGTGGTGACACTTGTGATCGCGCTGGTCGGCTGGCGCGAACGCGGTTAGCCGGCGCTTCGCGCCAATCCGCGTTTGGCCTGGATTTCGATATAGACGTTGATGAGCGAGAGCGCTGCGGGAGTGACGCCTGGGATGCGGCTTGCCTGTCCGATAGTCTGCGGGCGGACACGCGTGAGCTTCTCCTGCATCTCGCGGGAGAGACCGCTGACGTTGGCATAATCGAACCATCCGGGAATGGTCCGCTCTTCGGCTTTCTTGAGCTTGTCGATGGCCTTCTTCTGCTGATCGAGATAGCCGGAATATTTGATCTCGGTTTCGACTGATTTCAGCTCGTTGCGGGTTTGTGCGGAGAGTGTGGATACTGCAGGCTTCTCCGCTCCATCGCTGCGCGATTCCGATCGGGATGGCAATCCTGTAGAAATCCAGCTGCCGAAAAGGGCGCTGTCTGAAGCTGCCAGCTCTTCGCGGATCACCGGAAAGAGCAGATCGATGGTCACTTCGGGGCGCTTAAGGAGCTGGCCGTAGGTCTGTCCTGCGATGTTGCCAAGCTGGGCTGCCAGATCAGGGAGAAGCGTTTGCAGGCGTTCCGGGTGGACCTTCTTTGTCGCCAGCAGCTTTTCGAGGGCAACGGCGCGTGCCTGCTTCCGTTCGTAATCGAACCAGGCTTCGTCGGTGATGAGCCCTAAGCGGCGGCCATGGGGCGTGAGGCGGCGGTCGGCGTTATCGATGCGCAGGTGCAGGCGGAACTCGGCGCGCGAAGTGAACATGCGGTAGGGCTCGTTGGTGCCCTTGCTGATGAGGTCGTCGATCAGGATACCCGTATAGGCTTCCGTGCGATCGAGGGTAAAGGGCTGCTGGCCTTTGACCATGAGCGCCGCGTTTATTCCCGCCATCAGTCCCTGGCATGCAGCCTCTTCATAACCTGAAGTCCCGTTGATCTGGCCGGCGAGATAGAGGCCTTCGATCTGCTTCACATTCAGGCTGCGGTCAAGCTCGGTTGGATCGATGGCGTCGTACTCGATGGCATAGCCGGGCCGAAGCATCTCAGCATTCTCAAGGCCGGGAATCGAGTGAACGATCTGCCACTGCACGTCCATCGGGAGCGATGTGGACATGCCGTTAACGTAGACCTCGTGCGTGTCCAGCCCTTCGGGTTCGAGGAAGAACTGGTGCTGCTCCTTGTCCGGGAACTTAACTACCTTGTCTTCGATCGATGGGCAGTAGCGCGGCCCGGTCGCCGTGATCTGGCCGGAATACATGGGCGAGCGCATGACATTCTCGCGGATGAGACGCAATGTCTCGGGTGTCGTGTAGGCGATGTGGCAGGAGATCTGACGCTGCTTGATCTCTTTGGTGCGAAAACTGAATGGCGTCGGTTCGGCGTCTCCCGGCTGCTCTTCGAACCGGCTCCAGTCGATCGTTCGGCCATCGAGGCGCGGCGGGGTTCCGGTCTTCAGGCGGCACCCGCGCAGACCGAGGCGCTTCAGCGCTTCGCCAAGCAGGACGCTGGGCGGCTCACCGCTGCGTCCCGCGGGATAATTTTCTTCACCGCAGTGGATGAGGCCGTTGAGAAAGGTTCCGGTGGTGATGACGACCGCCTTGGCATGCACGATGCGGCTGTCTCTCAACTTCACGCCGACTACGCGGCGCGAAGCTGAAGGCACAGGGCTCAGGGCACTGGGCTCAGCTTCCTCATTGCGCTCGGAATGATTGTCGGCGAAAACGACGTCAGCTACTTCGGCCTGCTTGATGAACAGGTTCGCCTGAGATTCAAGCACCTGGCGCATTTTTACGCGATATTGCTGCTTATCGCACTGCGCCCGCGGAGACCATACGGCAGGGCCGCGCGAGGTATTGAGCAGGCGGAACTGAATGCCTACCGCATCGGCCACCTCGCCCATGATGCCGCCCAGCGCGTCCACTTCGCGGACAAGATGCCCCTTTGCGATGCCGCCGATCGCCGGATTACAGGACATCTGCGCGATGAGATCGAGGTTCAGAGTAAACAGGGCTGTGCGCGAACCCATGTGGGCTGCAGCCATGGCTGCCTCGCAACCGGCGTGTCCGGCACCGACGACAACCACATCGTACTGTTCTACAAATGGCATTCCACTTCTATTCTAGCGAAATACTGCGCTGGAGCAGCTTTCTTGTAGCCATGCACCACACACCGAATCAGCGCTGGAGACTCTTTGGGACGAACGGAAATGAAAAACCCCCATCCAATCACTCTACTGCGTGACAGGATGGGGGCACAGACTGCAGGTTTGGTCAAAACCCGCAGGAATTAGAACTCGAGACGAATTGCCAGCTGTATCTGACGCGGACTGTAGGCATAGTTCGAGTTTGCGTTGGTGACCTGGCCCAGAAGCGGCGTGATCTGACCGGTTCTGGGATCGGGGCCCTGCTGATACGTCAATGTGGAGGTTTGAGCTGGCAGCGTCGAGGACGAATTCGAGCTGAGGATATACGCGCTTGTATTGACTCCCGTGACGTTCACGTGGTTGAAGAGATTGAACGCCTCGCCAATCAGTTGGAGATGGTACCTGTCCTGAAAGGAGAATTGCTTTTGCGCCCGGATATCGAAGACTGCTGTACGCTGCTGGCCATAGGTGTTGCGGCCGATTTCCGGAATGTAGTAGACGCTGCCCGCGCCATTCCAACTGCTGTTCAAAGCTGACCACGAGTTGAATCCGCTGGAGATGGTGGCTGAGTACGGCAGACCATTCTGCGCCTGGAAAACCGGGTTCATGCTCCAGTCATTGGCAAGCCACTTATACCAGCTCTGTGTCTGCGAATTGGGGAAGTTGATCAATGCCCATCCAACAAAACGGTTTGGAACATTGAAGTTGGAATTTGCGTAGTTCTGGCGGGCATTTGCGTAAGGATCCAGCCAGTTGTTTGTACTCGGCGCGGTGCTCTGGTTCTGGTTGAAATCAAGAGCGTGCGACCAGGTATAGTTCGCATCGAACTCAATGTACTTCGACGTGCGGTTCTGCACCTCAGCCACCAGCGCGTTGTAGTTGGAGTTGATGTTGCTGATGACTTCCGTCACGGCATTGAAGTTGGGATTGATATAGCTCGTGTAGGTGGGCACCGTAAATGTGCTCCCGTTGGGAAGTGGACTTTTTCCCGTCGTATCCACAACCGTAATCGTGGCATTGACTACTCCGTTGGCCGAGGTCGACGTCGGGCTGAGAGCGACAGTGTTCGGATTTGGATTCACGTTGATATTCAGGAAGTTCGGCAATTGGCGCCCCAACGCTCCCAGATAGCTGATCGAGAGTACGGTGCTTAAGCCCATGTCCTGTTGAAGCGTCATATCGAATTCGTGGACCATGGGATTTTGAAAGCCCTTGGCAAAATAGTCCGAGCTTGGTTTCGGAGGCGTCGCGGCAGAAATGACATTCGGAAATGCCGGCGCGCCTGTAGCGTTCGGCTTCAAGGTAGCCGTAAATTGTCCGAGCGGACTGCCGGTGGACAGGTATGTATTCAGCAGGAGAGCGTTGAAGACGCGGCCATAAAACATGCCGTAGCCACCGCGAAGAACGGCCTTTCCATTGCCAAACAGGCTATAGGCAAAACCGACACGCGGCCCGAAGTTGTTTTTGTCGCTGGGGTGATTGAATAATGACGCCTGCGACGCGACATCGGTGCAGCCGTTCGTAGCTCCGCCGCAAAGGCCGCTGGTAGCCGGACCATAGGGTATGAATGTGCCGGATGGAGTGATCAGGTTGGCATAAGGGCCGGGAAGGTTTTCATAGTCGTAACGCAGACCGAGGTTAAGGGTCAGACGCGGCGAGTATTTCCAGGTGTCCTGCACAAAATAGCCCTGATCAAACGTCGACAGCGAGAAGACCGGAGGACCGAATCCCTGCGTGAAGCTGCTATAGCAGGGGAATTTTCCAACCGCATTCGTTGTGGAGGTTCCATATTGAGAAGCCGCGCTATTGCAGGTGCTTGAGCCTGTCCCGGATGCGAGAAGATCGGCGAAGTAATTGCCGATGAAGCTGTAGGTGATAACGCCGTTGCTCTCGAATGTATTGTTCTGCAGATCAAAGTTATGGACGAGATCGAAACCGAATTTGATGGCGTGATTCCCGTGCATCAACGTGGCGGTATCACCGATCTGCCATTTACGTTCGTCGGGGTAGGCTACTCGGTAGGAATAGTAAGGCGATCCCATGAAGAAACCGCTGGAGGTAGCCAGCCCCACTTCCGGTACCACGCCGTTGGCCCCGACCAAATGTGCCAGGGTATAAGCGCTGTATGGCTGCTGGGTTTCGTAATTCAGCTCACGACCGTATTGGTAACGGATTTCATTGACCAGGCTCGGAGTGAAGACGCTTTCCAATCTGGCCAGACCGTAATCGAGCTTGACGAAATCGTTGCCAAAGGTGTCGATGGCATAGTTGTTGGTGGCTTGCGTCTGAACGCCGCCCGGCGAATCCCAGCGCAGACGATGAAAGAGGAAACTGGCATGTTGCTTATCGGTAACTTGCCAGTCAATTTTAGGGGTATTGATGACCTGATCTCCGGTGCGAGGTACCGATCCAAGGTTGGAAAGCAGGTCAATCAATCCATTCTGATATGCAGTTGCACCAGCGGCATAGCTGCCGAGGCCGGCGCGGGCCGCAAGGGCACAGGCCGAAGCATCCAGTGCGTAGCTGGAGGGAGTCGTCGGTCCTCCGCTTAAATATCCAGTCGATGTGTTGCAGGTGTAAGGGACGCCTCCGATATTGACCGTGTTTCCGGCCGAAGTGGTAGGCGCGCCAGGAAACGCGAAGAAGCTGCCCGGCGATGCAGGCTTGGCCGTACCGGGGAAATCGCGCCGATACTGATCATAGGCATAGAACCAGAACAGTTTGTCCTTGATGAGCGGGCCGCCTACGGCAAGGCCCCATTCTTTACGCCAGTCCTTAGGCTTATAGGGGCTGGAATTGATGCTATTGGTCTGGGTGTCGAAAACCGATGTTGTGGTGAACGGGTTGAAAGCACCCCAGTTGTTGTCACGGTCGTAAAAATAAAGCTCACCGTGGAGAGTATTGGTGCCGCTCTTGGTAACGGAGTTGATGACTCCGCCTGCAGCCCGTCCGTATTCGGCAGAATAGACTCCGGTATTCACCTGGAATTCGCGGATCGCCGCCTGGGAGGTCGAATAGCCTTCACGGGTGCGGCCACGCTCTTCGGAGAAGAAGGCCTGGTTGTCGTCGGCGCCGTCAATCTGAATGTTGTTAAGCAGAGGGCTGATACCGCGGACGCTGAGTAAACCGAAGCCATTGGAATCGGAAACCACGCCGGGTGTAAGAAGGGCAAGGTCTGACCAGCGGCGGCCATTGATCGGCAGGCTGTCGATAGCGACCTGGTTGAGATTGGATGCAAAGTCGGGAGACTCGAAATTGAGGATAGGAGTTTCGGCGGTGACCTCAACGGTCTGACTTCCCGATCCCGCGACCAGCCTCGGCTGCAGCTCGGTGAGCTTGCCGACTTCGACGATGACATTATTGCTGCGATACTCGCTGAATCCGCTGGCAGTAATCGTCACCGTGTAGGTGCCAGGATCGAGCTGAGAGTCCTTGAAGTAACCGCTGTTGTCCGTGGTTAGTGTTATTTCCGCGTTGGTACCGTTGTTATGAATCAGCACCGTGGCATTGCCGACGACGGCATCTGACGGGTCAAAAACCGTCCCTCCGATTCCGCCTTGCGTTGTGGATTGAGCAATAGCGGTGAAACTACAGGCTAATGCAAGAGTAAACAGGACCAGGGCGACGGCAGGGCTCCGCCATACACGTAAAAACATTCTGACTCTCCTCAAAAAGAAAACTTGCAATTAAGCGTGCATCGTGGGGCAAACGCACGTCACATTGGCTGAGACCCGGCGCTCCGAATTCTTGTACGGGCGCTCTAAACCGAAACCAGCCAGGCTGATAATGCCAGAGGTGCGTTACAAAGCGGTAAAATCGGTCGTGCCAACTTTTGCCGGAATGATAACATCGCGGCCGCTTTTAGCGTGCTTAAAAACGCAGGCGAAGGGCGATCTGAATCTCGCGTTCGCGGTAGATCGTGGTGCTGTTGGCGTTGGTGATGGTGCCGAAGCGGGCGGTGCCATTGGCGCCGCTTAGGAAGGTGAGACGAGCATCTCCGCCGGGAGTCGTTGCCCCATCAATAATGTAGCCCGTGGTGTCGATGCTGGTAGCGTTCTGATGGTTGAGGACATTGAAGACCTCGCCGACCACTTCAAGGTTATAGCGCTCGCCTATGCGGGTGTTTTTGGCAAGACGGGCGTCGACGTTATACACGCGCGGATAGCGGAAGGTGTTTCTGCCGACTACGGGAATGCGGTTGTCACCTCCTGAACCATTAATGCTATCCCCAAGTCCGCTAATCTTTGTCGAAGGGCAGATACCGAGCAGGAACTGCTGATAAGAACATGCAAGCGACGGAATGGAGCCGGTGGTGCGCATGGTAAAGGGCAGGCCAGTGCGCAATTCAACAACGGGAGCCAGAAGATAGCCGTTGGCAAGATAGCCCCAGAGCCCGTGGACGCGCCACGGGGCATGCGCGACGGCGCTGCCGGTGACGCGGTGGCGAATGTCGAAGTTGGAATTGCCGTATTCGAGCTTGAAATTGGTGGGGTCGAGCACGTCATTGAGGTCGGCGAAGGTGCTATCATTCTGGTTGTAGTCAATGGCGTGGGCGTAGGTGTAAGCCCCATTCAGATCGAGCGTCCGCGAGGCGCGATGGGTGAGTTTTACGACCCCTGCCTGATAGTAGGAATTGGTTTCGCTGAAGATGTCGGTGATCTGCTGGTATTTGGGGTTGATGCGCTGCGAGAAAAAATTGGTTGTGTAAGTGCCTTTGAGCGGGCCTTTGCCGGTGGCGTCGTCGATGGTGTACGTGATGGTCTTAAAGGGTTGATCGCCACTCAGATCGATGTTGGTGTCGATGAAGTCGGGCAGCTCTCGCCCGGCGCTGCCCATATAGGTGAAAGTGAGCGAGGTCTTGTGACTGAGAGACTGCTCCAGAGAGAGTTCCGTCTGGTGTATCTGCGGGTTCTGAAAACGCGGGTCGAAATAGACAGCATTGGGCGCGACGGCGAGGACCGGATTGCTGTTGAAGACGTAAGGGAAGGGCGGCGCGCCGATGTCCGTAGGCCGATAGTAGTAAGTCCGTTGTGAATTGGGTGAACCTGTCGCGGTGAGCGCGGTGAAGGCTGTCGAGTTGATGATGCGTCCGTAGTAGATGCCGTATCCGGCGCGGAGGACGGTATTGCCTTTGCCGAAGATGTCCCAGGCTATGCCCACGCGCGGACCGAAATTATTGTGGTCATGCGGGAGTCGCGCGGTGAGTGGAATGTCCGGATTGACGAGGTTTTTGTTGGTGTTCGGCAGCTGCTCGTATTCGTAGCGAATACCAAGTGAGAGCGTCAGGCCGTGACGAAGCTTCCATTCATCAGAGAGGAAGAAGGAGTAATCGGCGGTCTGGAATTGAAATGTTGTAGAGCCGATGCCCTGCTGAAAGTAGGAGTAGCAGGGCAGGCTGCCTGCGCCGCTCGTTGTGCCGTCGCAATGATTGGGAGAGTAGTAGTCGGCGGCGAAATCGAGCGGATTCGTGTAATCGTAAGTGCCGTTCTGGTCGTAGAGGTTGTCGCTGTAGTCGGTGACGTAATTGAGATCGTAGCCGAACTTCAGCGCGTGATTGCCTTTGATCCAGGTGATCATATCGACGAACTGGTGACGGCGCTCGTCCGGATAAGCGGGACGGTCAAGAAATGCCGGCTTGCCGAAGCGGAAGCCATAGCTGCTGCCGGCAATTGAAATCTGCGGCGCGTGGCCGTAGATATTTTTCGAGAGGCTCTGCTCAAAGGGAGCGGGAGGGGCGCTGAATTCGGATTCGGTGTCGCGTCCGTACTGATAACGGGCTTCGTTGAGCATGTTGGAAGTAACGAAGAATTGCCAGCGCACGATACCCCAGTCTTCCTTTACATAGTCATTGCCGAAGCTGGCGACACCATAGGTGTCGGATGCCGCGGTCTGCACGCCGTTGAGTGAGTTCCAGCGCGTACGGTTGTATTGGAAAGTGAGGTGATGACGCTCGTTCAGCTGCCAGTCGATTTTGGGGAAAAAGATGATCTGATCGCCGTTGCGGGGAACATCACCGAGAAGGCTGTCCAGGTTGTTGAGCAGATTGTTGTAGCTGACAAGCGCCTGTGCCGGACTTTGCTGGATCCGTCCGGCGAGGGTCTGGATCTGTTGGGCTGAAGGTGTCTGGAAGAATTCTTCTGGCGTGCCGGCGCGCGCGACGCCTGGGAAATCGCGCCGGTATTGATCGTAGGCGAAGAACCAGAAGAGCTTGTCTTTGCGAATCGGACCGCCTGCGTTGAACCCCCACTGCCTGCGAACATCAGACGGCTTGAAGGGTGTCGTGACGAAATCGCCTGTTGCCGTGCGGGCGGTAAGCGTGGTGAAAGGATTGGTAGCGCCCCAATTGTTGTCGCGGTCGTAGAAGAAGAGTTCGCCGTGCAGATCGTTGCCTCCGCTCTTGGTGACCGTGTTGACGACGCCTCCGGCAGCGCGTCCGTATTCAGCGGAAAAGTTGGAGGTATTGACCTGAAACTCGCTGACCGCGGCCTGCGTAGTCGAATAGCCGATGCGCGTGCGGCCGCGTTCTTCCGAGAAGAATGCCTGATTGTTATCCGCGCCGTCGATGGTGTTGTTGTTGAGCAGGACGCTGATGCCGCGAAAGCTCAGCAGCCCGTAGCCGTCCTGGTCAGGTGTGACGCCGGGGGCGAGCAGGGCGAAGTTCGACCAACGGCGGCCGTTGCTGGGGAGCTCATCTACCTGTGCCCGATCGATATTGGTGGCGACAGCGGTGGAAGTAGTATCGAGCCCGGGCGCTTGCGCATTGACGGAGACGGTCGTTTCGGCTGTGCCGACGACCAGCTTGGGGACAAGATGCGTGAGACGTCCAACCTCTACCGTAACGGACTGGGCCAGCCACGGAGCGAAGCCTTCCGCGCCCGCCATTAATGTATAGGTTCCCGGCGTCAGTTCCTCGAAATAGAAGCCTCCGGTGTCAGTGGTCCTGGTGTTGCGCTCGAAACCGGTGGCTGGGTCGCGCAGAGCTACCTGCGCGCCGGGGATGGCGCGCCCTTCCGCGTCCAGAACTGTGCCTGCGATGGCTCCGCCGGTCGTGGATTGGGCGGCGATCCAGCAGCAAGGAACCAGCAGCAATGCGCACAGCAGAGCAATGCGAAGCTTCAACACTTGATCTCCAAGGCAATGCAGCAAAGACTCCGAAGCTAAAAGCGTCGGAGCGCAACGCGGGCCATGCCACCGGCGAAATAGAGGGCCTGCAAGTCCAGTGATAGAAGGCCATCCCTCAGCAGCTCAAACCGGCCACCCATCCGGACGGACATGGCACGGCTGAAGCCGTGCCCTTTGCAAACCAGGACTTTCCCCGCTCTCTCGAAGGCCGGTAACTTCCCCACCCTGCTATCCAAATTTTGGGAAATCGTGATGCGAGATTACGCGATTCGGTAAACTAGACAATAGAAATGTTTATTGACGAAGCAAGAATCCGGATAAAAGCCGGTGACGGTGGTAACGGGTGCATGGCCTTCCGCCGCGAGAAATTCGTGCCGCGGGGCGGCCCCTCAGGCGGAGATGGCGGACGCGGCGGCGATATCGTTATGGAATCGAGCGAGCGCCACAATACGCTGGTGCACTTCCGCTTCAATCCCGAGCACAAGGCGGAGCGTGGACGGCACGGCGAAGGCTCAAACTGCACGGGCCGCGATGGCGAAGGCATTGTCCTGAAAGTTCCTGTGGGCACGGCGCTTTATGACGAAGAGACGGGCGAGCTGGTGCACGACTTCCAGCGTCCGGACGAGCGGGTGGTGGTTGCGCGCGGCGGGCGCGGCGGGCGCGGCAACCAGCACTTTGCCACATCGACGCATCAGGCTCCACGCGAGCACGAGCTGGGGCGTCCGGGCGAGGAGAAAAATTACCGGCTGGAGCTGAAGCTTCTGGCCGATGTGGGTCTGGTCGGCTATCCGAATGTTGGTAAGTCAACGCTGATCTCGCGTCTCTCGGCCGCCAGACCGAAGATTGCCGATTATCCGTTTACGACGCTTGAGCCGAATCTGGGTGTGGTGACGATTGGCGAAGCGCCTTATGAGGAGAGCTTCGTCGTCGCCGATATTCCGGGGCTGATCGAAGGCGCGCATCTGGGCGCGGGGTTGGGCGTGCAGTTTCTGCGGCACATTGAGCGCACGCGTCTGCTGGTGCATCTGGTCGATGTTTCAGACGCTGGCGGACGTCCCGATCCGGTCGAAGATTTCAAGGTGATTCTGAGCGAGTTGAAGAGCTTTGGCCACGGACTCGATGAGAAGCCGATGATCGTGGTCGCATCGAAGGCCGACGTGGCGAATCCGGAGAAGCTCAAAAAGCTGCAGGCGATGGCCAAACGAAAGAAGCTTCCGTTCTATGCGATTTCCGCGGTGACTGGGCTGGGTGTGGATGAGCTGAAGTATGCGATTGGGGACCGAGTGCGCGAGTTAAGGGAGAAAGAGTTGGCTGCTAGCTAGCTCTCTTCTTTTGAAATAAATTGTGAATCAGTTGAGTCAATTGAAGTAACCGCAAGTTTAGCGAACTCTGCATAGAGTGCTTCATCCAATTCCGAAAGCGATCTGCCATAGGGAATATCCCAATCAACTTCGTCATTTATTGCGAATATCGCTTCCAACTCAGGCGTCTCTGGTATCCGGTTCCAAAGGGCAATCTCGAGATGATTTGCCGCCGTCCATGCGTTGCGGATACCAGCGATCACTTCACGCGCAATCTGCCTGGAGGCGATTAGTTTTGCGGTTTGTTCGAGGAGTGGGTAAGCAACGCCTAACTCTCGAAACATAGCGCCCACCAGAGCCTCGATGGCGTCTCGGTTATGAACTTGAAGCTCTCCTGCAAGACGTCGGAGTGAAGAGGTATCAAATCCCTTTTCCAAGAGATCAGCCGCAACGCCAGGCATATCTTCTCCATACAGATCGCGACTGGCCCATCTCGCAGCAATAGAGATTGGCGCAAGTGGATCGTCTGGAGCTGGAACTTCGGGATATTTCGTTGCGACTGATCGTGGCGGGTCGGTATAGATGTTACGTGTTGTTGGATTGTCTTGATTTGAAGGAACGGGTCGAGTATTGGAAATGCTGAGCAAGTTAGTGTCTCTATGCGTGATGTACTTTGAAATAAGACTGCGAAGCACAACAACTCTCCAATCGACCAGATCACTCGTCATACTAACAACTCCAGTGGCAATCTAGAGGAAATTGCAGATCCTTCGCTGCGCTCAGGATGACAAGTTGTTGGGTTATTGCTTTCCCATCCTTTCGCAAAATGCGCGAAAGGATGGGGCACCCTTTTTTCGTGCTGCTCGACGTGAACTGCAGGTTATTCGACTGCGTGCTTCGCGCTCCGTTCAGGACGACATCGTTTGAGGATAGTATCCGGCGAGTACCGAATCTTCGATCGTCGTGACGCAGTGCTGTGGGGTTTGGTGTCCGGGTAGCCTTCGAAATAAAGGAAAGCAAAAGCACTTTTTAACAGAGAAATTACGCTCTGCGACTATTTGTATTTATCGTCTGTTATTGTTTCTCGCAGTTCCTTGCAGAACACATCCAGTCCCATCGAGGTGATCTATGCCATGCGATCCTGAAGAGTTGAAGCATGTCCCGCTTTTTGCGTTGCTGGACGATGATGAAACAGCCGTCCTGGCCGCGCAGGTCGATCTCAAAGTCTTCGCTCCGCGGCAGCGCATCTACAAGATTGGCGATCCCGGCAAGCACGCCTACATTCTGTTGTCTGGCGCGGTGCAGGTTACGACCGTTGACGAGGATCAACAGGAGGTCATCGTCGATCAACCCGGCCACGGCCAGTTTTTCGGCTTCGCCTCCATGCTGGCGCAGACACCGCACCAGACCAGCGCCCTCGCCGCGGAAGAAACCACGTGTATTGAGATCAGCCCCGACGACATCGCCACTCTGCTCCAAAGCAAACCTATGGCGGGCATGGATATGCTGACCGTCCTCAGCCAGCAATTCCATGCCTCGCAGCAACTCGTTCGGATTCGCGCAAACCGCAACCCGAACGCTGTGATTGAAGAGGAATACACATTTGGCGAACGTATCGCTGATGCCGTCGCCAGCTTCGGGGGCTCATGGTCGTTCATTATCCTCTTCGGAATTGTGTTGACCCTCTACACGTGCGTGAATATTGCCCTGAAAGGCAAAGCATGGGATCCCTACCCGTTCATCCTTCTCAATCTGTTCCTTTCCATGCTCGCCGCCATCCAGGCGCCCGTCATCATGATGAGCCAGAACCGTCAGGACAAGAAGGATCGCCTGCGCAGCGAGTTGGACTTTGACGTAAACCGGCGCGCCGAATCGGAGATTCAAAACCTCTCCCGGAAGCTGAATCTAGTGACCGAGAAACTTGGCGATGTCGACGATCTGCTCCGCGACCAGTTCACGCCTCGCGCGGATGCAAAGCCTACCAGCTAGCTCCGCTGGCAATACTCTTCGCGCAATTTCAATTCACGCCTTGCAGCCTTTGCTTCGTGATCTCGTTCCACCGTGCCAGCGATTCAGATACAGGCGGCGAAGCCATTCCCGGCGACACGAGATCGACGATTTTCTGTGGCGGGATATTTCCCTCCTTGCTGCGGAAGAGGCCTTTCACCCAGGCGACGGCGGCCAGTCCAGCTTTAGAGTGGAAGCTCTGCTCCATGTAGATCCATTTCTCATCCCAGCACAGCGTGCGGGTGCGCAGCTCGAAGGCTGCTAACAAATCCAACGATCGGCGGTAGGTGACGTCGACAGAGCCGACGAGCGGCATCCAGCGGGCGCGCACGGCGTGCGTGAGGATGCCGTTGGCGGCCATCATGTGAATGCGGCCGTAGTCCATACAGCTCAGGTAACGCGAGTTGTTCAGATGGAAATTAAAGTCGATATCGTTGAGCCAGACGCGCATGCGAATGCGGTCTTCATCGAAGACTCCGATGCGCGGCAGCGGGCGTATGCGCTGGCGCACAGCAAGCAGGGGAATGCGGATGAAGCTGTTGATGTGGGCCATGACCGTTGTGACTGCGCGCCCTTTTCTGATGACGATGCGCTTGACACCAGAGTACACAAGTAACTCAGAGACGATTACGACTTAGATACGAAGAAAAACAAATGTGGGATAGTCAGCCGCCAAGGCAACACGCTACAGTTGTGCCATTGAGTAGCACTTGGGGGAGGGCTACTGAATCGGGCGCCCGTAGATCAAATCATCTACGGGCGTCTTCGTCCCAGGCCTCTTCCCGCCTACAGGGGACGCACCGATTCATGCGCTTAATGCTTTTTAAAGTACTGAACCTCGCGCTCGTGCTGTTTTGCCTTTTCTAGCGTATTGAAGGTGCCAAGGTTGCGGCGCTTGCCCGTTGACGCATCTTTCTTTCGCGAATAGAGACGAAATTCACCGGATTTGAGTTTGCGAATCATACTCTGACAGATGCTGTCGGAGCGGCGCTGGTTTTCGGCGCAGCCAGAGTGCCGCGCCAGCGAGCACGAAGACGATGGCCACAAGCTGGACCATGGTAACGGCCCCCTTGCATACGAAGCTGCGGTCTCCACGGTAAAAATCAAGAAAATAAAAGCTTATTCCGTAGATGAAGAGAAACGTCCCGGCCAGGTCGCCCTCGTAGGCGCGGCGGGGAAACCGGAACAGCAGGAATGCACAGAGCGCCAGGACGATGAGTGCTTCGTAGAGTTGGACGGGATGCAGGCGCACGCCAAGCGGCGTTCCCGACCAGAGTCCGGCGAGCCCATGGCGATAGACCACTCCCCAGGGTGCGGTAGTGGGTGTGCCGTAGTTTGACCCGGCGGCCAGTTCTCCGAGGGAGTGGACGGCAATGCCGAAAGCCGCTGCGGGTGCGAGGCAATCGAGTGTACGCCACAGCGGTAAGCGGCCCGCGAATATGTATCCGAGACAGACGCATATTGCGAGCAGCACGCTGCCATAAAAGATACCCTGGCTGCGAATGCCAATTACCCCCAACATCCAGAAGGGATGCGCCAGGAAATCAGAAGGGTTAAAAAGAACGAGCAGAAGACGCGAGCCAAGCAGCGTTGTGAAGATGCCGATGAGACCGAGGTTCCAGATTTTGTTGGGGTCGAGCGCCAGGCGCCGCGCAGTTTGCATGGCAATAGCCAGTGCTGCGATCAGCGCGATTGCAGTGAAGACGCCGTTGGTGGGAATGGCGATGTGGCCGAACTGGAAGAGGCGCGGATACAAGGCAATCGCGGTCTTTCAACCATGCACATGGTAGAAGCGGAACCAGTAGTAGATGACGTAGATCCAGCCTAGGCAGCCGTGCAGAATCGCCCACCAGAATGCATGCCATTTCGTCCACGACAAGACCAAAGCAAAGGCGGAGCCGAAGGATATCCCGGTCGTTGTCGCATTGTGCGCCATAGGCTTGCCTTACTGCAAAAGTAAAACCGACCCACGGGGCCGTGGAGCGATGCGTCGGTGAACCCGTCCTAAGACGGTGGGAACTCTCCGCGGCTCTTTAGGCATTCCGGACTGGCGGACACTGCGCACCGAGCCGATTTATCGAGTCGAGCTCCCTGTTCAATGAATGTAGGTTCAACCGACGATTATCGCGACCACCTGCTTTGCAGGCCGGTTCTGAGTTGGATGCTAGCGGGTAGCGGCACGGATTGCAAGTCGCGGCGGCTAAGGAAACAATGTGCCGTTGCAGTGAGACGACTTAGCCGCGTCAGCCGATTTTGCGATCGTCGCTCAACACGGCGTCGAGCAGGCCGCTGAGCCGGTTGGCGCGGCTGCGCACACTCTCTTTCTCGGCGCCGATGAGAGCGTTGTACCGCTGCTCGAGCGCCGACAGCTCATCGGCGATATTCAATGCGGCGAGAACGGCGACGCGCAGGGAGTCGACGCTCTTGCCC
>Ga0207146_10012_pt1 | contig 50467 bp, 40 predicted proteins | sample Alteio_BWMinHeat_36_FD_153539 | JGI IMG/M metagenome (GOLD analysis project Ga0207146, IMG submission 153539) | Enriched cells from forest soil in Barre Woods Harvard Forest LTER site, Petersham, Massachusetts, United States -... | ecosystem: Environmental > Terrestrial > Soil > Temperate forest >...
ATACGCCCGGTGTGCGCGTGGTCTTTCCGTCGAACGCGCTTGACGCCAACGGCCTGTTGCGGACGGCGATTCGCTGCGACGATCCCGTCCTCTTTCTCGAGCACAAACGCCTTTATCGCGAGACCTATGGCCGTGCTGTCTATCCTGGACCGGACTACATGATCCCGTTTGGCAAGGCAAAAACCGTGCGCGAGGGTAAAGACCTGACAATCGTGACCTACGGCGGGGTCGTTCCGCGCGCTTTGCAGGCGGCCCAGAAGGCGCAGCGCGAACATGGCATCGAGACGGAAATTCTCGATCTGCGGACGCTCAGCCCCTATGACTGGGAGGCGATTGCCACCTCGGTGAAGAAGACCAGCCGAGTGATCGTCGCCCACGAGGACATGTTGAGCTGGGGCTACGGGGCTGAAATCGCCGCGCGCATCGCCGACGAGCTCTTCGACGACCTGGACGCGCCGGTGAAGCGGGTAGCTGCGATGGATACATTCGTGGCCTATCAGCCGCTGCTGGAGGATGTCATCCTGCCGCAGCCTGAGCATCTGTATAAGGCGATTGCTGAGCTGATGCGATATTAAAGCAATCCCAGAGGGTCTGGGCAGCCTAATGAATCCAAGGGTTGAATATCCCAGTGTGTGCCTGTGCCAAGAGGACACAGATGAGGCGTAATGTGGGACCCGACGGTTTGCACGATACGCCAACCTCCCGCCACGTTCCAACCGCCATCGCGGCACACGCAATTTGGGAAGCAAGCGCAACTTTGCCCGCAAGGTTTGGTTTGCAGAAATAGACGATTGTCTGCTGGAGCCTCGTTTCTATGGCGATTACGCGTCGAGCATTGATGAAGGGCGGGGCGATGGCCGTGATCGGTACCTCCGCGATTCCCAGCTTTCTTACGCGAACCGTGCTCGCGCAGGCTACAACCGCGCAGGCTCGGGGTAAGAAGCTGGTCGTCATCTTCCAGCGCGGAGCGGCAGACGGCCTGAACATCGTGGTGCCGCATCGCGAGAGCGTCTACTACGAGATGCGGCCAACCATCGCCATCCAGCAAAATCAGGTCATCAATCTGGACGGATTTTTCGGGCTGCATCCGGCGATGCAGCCGCTCAAACCACTCTGGGATCAGAAACATCTGGCCATCGTCCATGCATGCGGATCGCCGGATCCGAGCCGATCGCACTTTGACGCGCAGGACTATATGGAGAGCGGAACCCCGGGCGTGAAGGTCACGACGGATGGCTGGCTCAATCGGGCATTGCAGGCAGAAGATGCTGCGCACGCGGGACGGAAAAATACGGCATTTCGCGCTGTTGCTTTGGGCTCGCAGGTACCCAGGACGCTCGAAGGCAAAATTCCCGCAGTCGCTATCAATAATGTCCACGATTTCAGCGTGGGCGGGCAAAATCCAGCGGCCGCCCCGATTGCCACCAGCTTCGAGACGATGTATGCCGACAGCGTGAACACGGTGCTGCACGGTACCGGGTCAGAGACGTTTGAGGCGGTGAAGATGCTGAAGGCGGCTGATCCGGCAAAGTACACGCCTGCCCTGGGAGCTAACTATCCTAACGGTCCCTTCGGGAACAGTCTGAGGCAGGTTGCGCAATTACTGAAGGCCAACCTCGGTGTTGAAGCAGCGTTTGCCGATATCGGTGGGTGGGACACACACCAGAACCAGGGCAATGTGAACGGCCAGCTTGCCAACCGGCTGAAAGAATTTAGTGAAGGCATTGCCGCTTTCTGGACGGATATGGGTGATCAGGCAAACGACATTGTTCTGGTCTCCATGTCGGAATTTGGCCGGATGGTCCACCAGAACGGCACTGGCGGGACCGACCATGGACATGCGAATGTCATGTTCATTCTGGGTGGCGATGTGCAGGGTGGACACGTCTATGGCAAATGGCCGGGCATGCGCCAGGACCAGCTTTACGAAGGTCGCGATCTGGCCGTTACGACGGACTTCCGGCAGGTTCTTGGAGAGGCAGCTTACAAAACGATAGGCGCTCGCGACCTGAACCTTGTCTTTCCGGGAGCACAGTTGCAAAACAATCATTTCCTGAATGTTTTAAAAGTATAACTCTAAGATTTTCTGACTTCCGTTCTCTCGTTGTTTTATCGTCTGCCTCGCCCGATTCCAACGTGGGAGTCGACCGCTAAATATCCAGGCCCGCTGAAAAGAATCAGCAGCGCTAAGGCAAAGAGCGACAGCGGCAACTCGAATCCCTGTGAGCCCGTGAGTCCGTGGTGCAGGTGGACTTTGATGATGGCAACCGCCATGTCGATGGCAATGCCGAGAGCGGCGATCGGAACCAAAAGCCCGATGATGAGCAGCGCCCCGCCAAAAAACTCAGTAAAGGCAGCGACGTAGCCCAGCCATGACGGAAGCCCGAGATGGCCTACGGATTGGGTGAAGTTGTAGAGCGAGCCGCGAGGAAAGATTTTGTGCCAGCCATGGACGAGCATGATAGCTCCGAGAACGAGGCGGGTAATCAGCAGCCCCAGCGGTTGAAAACGGTCGAGCCATGCGAACATCCAGCGATCTCCTGAAGAGGCTTTGATTTCCAGCAGGGTGTTTGAAGTTTACGGCTATGAGAGTTGTTCGTCCAGAAAACGTTGCAAGGCTTTCAGATAGTTTGCCTGGTCGTTCGCCGCAAGTTGGAACATTTGCTTTGGATCGCGAGCGGCGTGAAAAGCACTTTTCGTATGCGGGTCATTGCCGGTTTCGAGAAAAAGTTTTGGCGTGGACAACGTCCTGAGTGTCTCTGTCGCGTCGAAGCGGTCGCTGGTAAGCAGGCGCACAGGCAGGATTCTTGTGCGTCCGTCAGCGGCGAAGACCGTCGATGCCGGAGGGCTGATATTTTCCAGGATGAGTGCCGCGACCTCCGCATGGCGCGATGCGGTGGAAGCGGCGACAGGCGCTCCGAATCCCGCTCCATACAGGACGATGGAATGAGCAGGCAGGTGCCGCGTGCCGGTAAGGTACGCTATAGCAGCGTCGGCGTCCTGATTCATGCTGGTTTCGGAAGGATGCAGGTCTGCACTCGTGCCGAAGCCACGATAGTCAAAGGCGAAGATATTAATGCCGAGGGCATGTAACGCCTGAATCTGGCTGACAGTGTCCGAGAGCGACCCGCGGCCGTCATGCAGCAAAAGGATCGTGTTCGACGGATAACGGGCGGCAGTTCCAGCAGGAATCCACCAGCCTGTTAATTGCGGCTTGCCGGTTTCGGTGTAGTCGAAGCGGATCTCTTCGTAAGGAATATTCAGACTGGCAGGAGTCGTATTAACCGTTCGCGAGGGATGAAAGATGAGCTGCCAGCTCCCCTGGTAGAAGAGCAGGCCCAGTGTAACGTAAGCGCAGACAGCGGCCACAGCCACCATAATCCCCAGCGCCGAGAGCAGCCATTTTCCGCTGACCAGGGGCTGCTGGGGACGCAACGGGTCGTTCCATCCCGCAGCGCGGGCGTGTTGGGAATGAGTTTTAAGTTTCTGCTTTGCCATGAATGCTTTGCTTAAGTTTATCTGGTGACTCTGAGACTCATGGCTGATTCCGGCCCGCTCAACAAAGACAGTGGTTTGAAAATATATCTATCCAAAGGCGAGTTCGTCGGCAGATTCAAGGGGTGTTCCGCAGACTCGGCAGATGACAGCGGAGCAATCGCCGCAGACGAGCGGATCATCGACTTCTTTTGCGCAATTCGGACACCACAGGCGGATCTCTTTTTGCGCGGGTGGATTTGAGGGTTGCGGGTCGTGCATTCTAAAGATGAGCGTAGCATGAGGAATAGTCAGCATGCTCAAGACCACCAACATTTAGGAAGCTACTGAAAATGTCAGAGTTTGTAAGGATTGGCTCAAAGGCCGATTTGCCTCCCTCAGGCGAGGCGCGTGAGATTGCCTTCGGTGAGAAGACTTTGTGCGTCGCCAATGAGAACGGCGCGATTTCTGCCATGGATAATGTATGTCCGCATCGCGGCGGCCCGCTGGGGCAGGGAATGCTGGAAGGCGGCAAGTTGATTTGCCCCTGGCATGCCTGGGCATTCGATATAAAAACGGGCGCTGCTGAGCACTCGCCACAAACCAAAGTCGCTATGTATGAGATCAGGATCGACGGAGACGACGTACTGGCTAAGATTTAAGCAGAAATGGCGTTTGCTGAGTTGGGTTACCGCTTGGCGGCGATAACCCCATCGGAGTGACGAATGAATTCTTTGCCGAATCGATCATTTGTACAGGTGCAGCTACCTCATTCAGACGTGAAGGTGGAAGCGGGCAGATTTTCTTTGTTGAAGAGATTCGCGTTGGTGAAACTGGCCCAGGCGTAGCGAACTGCCCTTGGCTTACTGACACCTTGCGCTTGTACGACAACAGTCGAGCCATCAATCCTGGCTGCGGCTGGGACAAACTTCCCGTCGGCTCCGGCAATTTCAAATCCTTCGAGTTCCGGGCCGTGGCTTGTTAAGCCGCTTTTGGCGTGATCGAACCATATGCGCATGGCTGATCCTTCGGTTGTAGCCGTACGGAAGAGCGGGCCGGAATAGGTAAGCTGCGGCTCTCCATAAACCAGAGCGCGGGCAGCGAGCGCAAGGCGGGCGCCGACCGTCTGCTTGTCCGCTGGATGCACATTGTCGGGATCGCCGATATCAAGAGTCACGGCCATGGCAGTGTTTGCGGTGGAGAGCGTACGGCGCTGCGCATCGCGTATGGCGCCCCAGTCTTCCGCCGGCGAATTGAAATTGGAAATCTGGACGTAGAGGAAGGGAAAGTTGCCTTCATTCCACTGTTGGCGCCAGTCGGCAATGAGTGTGGAGAAGAGCCTGGTATACATCGGTGCACGCCTGGGATCGGTGTTGGCTTCGCCCTGATACCAGATGACGCCTTTGATCGTATATTGAGCTGCAGGCGCGATCATGCCGTTGTACAAGGCTGCTGGCTTCCAGGAAAGCGGGGACGGATGCCAGTCATGTTTTGGCGCGGGCTGGTGGGCCTGGGCAGCGGCCTCGTCTTCGCGTTTTTCTGCAGCGATGAGGAGATCGGAATTGATCAGCGGCTTTGCAAAGCGCGCCCACGAAGCAAAGATCGGCATGAGGCTCGCGTCCGAGCCAATCGTCTCCATGCTGATCCATGATTCGACCGGTGTTCCTCCCCATGTGGAATCAATCAGGCCGATGGGGACGTGTTCGCGCGCGTTGATCTCACGGCCGAAGAAATAAGCGACGGCCGAAAATTCGGCTGCGGTCTGCGGGGTGCATTCGGTCCAGGTGGTTGAGACGTCATTCAGCGGGTAGTCGGAGGTGTTTTTCTCGAAGCGCAGCAATCTCACCGTAGGAAGGTTGGCCTGGGCAATTTCCTCCGCTCCATTCTTGAGCACCGCATTGCCGGGAAAGCCATTGAGCGGCATTTCCATATTCGATTGGCCGGATGCAAGCCAGACGTCGCCTACGAGAATGTCGGAAAGGGTGACGGCTGCACCTCCTTCGGCATTGCCTTGCGCAGTCAAGGTGTACGGGCCACCCGCATGCTCGGGCATAAGCCAGAGACTCCACAGGCCGAGGTTGCTCGCGTCAGCGGAGCGAGTTTGGTCATGGAAGCGGACGGTGACAGTTTCGCCCGGATTGGACCATCCCCAAATGTGAATGGGAGCATCACGCTGGAGTACGGCATGACTGCTAATCGTATTAGGAAGCCTGACCGCTGCTTTCGCGGAGATGACTATGCTCGATGTGAATAGGACTGCAATGCCAAAGATCAGATTCCTTGTACCCGTCATGCCTGCTTTTCTACCGCCGTGTCGAGATGTGATATCGAATGCGAGATAACCATACATCATCCGCGATCGACAATTTATTGGCATAGTTCTTCGATAGAAAATTCCTGATTACGCAAGACATGACGACGTATAATTGCGCAGCTTTCTGAGGGGAGGGCTGGCATGGCTTTGCTGCAAGACCTTAAGACATTTGTGTCTGTCGGGTTGGTAACAGTTGTTTTAACGACAGTTTGCTACAGTCAGAGCTCACTAGCGAATCAGACGGTTAAGTGGGACGACTATACATTCAAGTTCCTTTCCACTGGGCAGATGGCCCAGGTATTGGGCAGCGATGGAAAGGTTGTCGGAACGATCCTCACGATGAATGGCGACCTCCAGGTGATTCCATTGCCCGGAACAGATGAGGAGAAGCTAAAGAAGTCTTTCGCGGACTGGAAGGCTTTTTATGCTCGCAGTCACACTCAGGCGGCCGCTGCTGCCGGGACTACTGCTGCGCCTTCCTCCCCCGGCGCTGAACCATCAGTTCCGTGCCCTACATCATACGGCGCGACATATTTTGACGGCTCGGCCTGGAAAACTATGATGCTGGCTGTTCAAATGCCCAGAGAGCACGACGTATCGCTCAAGCAAGGATTCAAAGACCTGGGCAAGAATCCGTTGAACCCAAGGGCGGGAGAAATGGTCGTGACGCGATATAAGGATCCGGCTGCGCCGTTGACTGTGGGAACCAACCAGTCATTCTGTATCGGAATTCCGGCCAACTTCAACCCAAGTCAAATATTGATCGGTGCGGTCGACGTGAAGAAAGACCATCGGGAGATAGAGGAGGCGGTAAGTACGCGTGACAGCTGGATGCCCCCAAAGAGAATTCAGCCAGTCGACATAAAGCGGATATCCGATACGGTCGTCGTGGTCACACCGAAAACGCCGTTGCCGGCTGGCCAATACATCCTGGGCGGCCCGCCCATGGTCGGTATCTACGATTTCGGCGTAAATGGCAATCCATAGGCGTCGGTTTCCAGCCATTATGGCTATTTTGTAGGCATCTACACGTAGAGTTGCAGGCCATCAAGACTTCTCGTTGCCCCTGGCATCATCTCCTAGAGCAGCTTGCCGGCGGCAAGATCGCGGACAAGGCCGCGGTCGGCGGCGAGGAAATCGTAGCCGGGCAGGTCGCGCAGGTTGCTCCAGCGTAAATCGTTGAAAATGTGATTGGTAATTTCACCCTGGAACTGATGGACGGCAAAGAATTGCAGATCGACCGAGCCCCCGTTGCGGTAGGCGTGCCGCACGTGGGCGACGAGCGAACCTATGGTTGCAGTGATGCCCAGTTCTTCTTCAAGTTCGCGGATGAGTGCCTGTTCCGGGCTTTCCCCGGCCTCCATTTTGCCGCCGGGAAATTCCCACTTGAGGGCCATCGCCTGATCGGCCCGGCGCTGGCAAACGAGAACCTGATCGCCGCGAAGAATGAGAGCGGCGACCACATAGCGCACGGGCTTGATTTCCGGCGCACTTCCGTTCTGCGAACCGATATCCTCCACGCTCACCTTAGTTTAGACGGTTCAGCCTCAAAATTGATGCTACGCATTTGCGGGTTGTGTGCGAGATCAAAAATCTCGGGATGAATGGCCGCCGCAAGTGTATGTAAACCCCCAATGAGACTAGGCGCCGGCGTATTCAGCAATTCTTCGTTGATGCAGAAGACGCGACGCTCGCCGACAGCATGCAGGTGCTGCCATCCGCGTTTTTCCACAGTGCGTTCGAGCGGCACGCGCATGCCTGCGCCGCACCATGCCATGACGATCACATCCGGGTCGGCTGCGGCGATTACGTCAGCTTCAGTCACCGCGCCGGGAGTGCCGACAAACTCGCCGCCTGCCGCTTCCACCAGTTCCTTGACCCAGTATTGCGAGTGGATGAGCGGTTTGCCCCACTCCTCGCAATAAACGCGCGGCCGCTTACCCGCCGATACCGCCTTCGTTCTGGTTTCAGAGAGAGCAGACTGCATGGATGCGATCACGGCTTCAGCCTTATCGCGTGCATTCACAACCGAAGCGACGAGCCGGATGTCGCTGTAAATATCTGCAAGCGAATGAGGAGCAAGCGCCAGTACTGGAAAGCCCGCTTTCAGAATGGCCGCCAGCGATTCATGGCGATAAGGAACCGACGCGATAACGAGGTCGGGCTTCAGGGCCGTCAGCTCGTCAGTGGTTGTAGTCCAGGCATCGTGAACCAGAGGAAGCTTGCGACTACGCAACGCAGGCAGAATATCAAGACAATAGTGTGTGCAGGCGACGAGCGCATCGAGATGATCGAGGCGCTCTAGAATGACGGAGACGCTGGGCTGCAGGGAAACGATACGCATCCTGGATGTCAGAGTACCGTGACTTCCCGATGAGATTGTCATCCTGATGACACGAACTGGTTATTTTTACGGCAAGCCGGTATTCAGGCTGAAGAAAATTGGCGCGTGTCTTCAGATTTTGCTGTCTTTTAACACCGATTCCGGATAGAAGACCGTCCAGCCATTCTCGGAGGCAGATTGCAGCAGGCCTGGCGTGGGATTTACCGGAAAGGCATGCCTCGCGATCTTGAGCATGGCCTCATCGTGGATGGAGTTGCCGAAGACACAGTCCGGACGTGACACACCCGCGCGAACAAGAGCTGTTGCTTTGGCTTCATCGGTCGGAACATCGATCAATTCGCTCGTGATGAGGCCGTTGACGACGCGGACTTCTGCGGCAAGCACATGAGATGCGGGAATGCCGAAGCGCTTGACACCCTCTTCGATGACCCAGTTGTTGGTGGAACTGACGGCCCATATATCGGTTCCCGCAGCGCGCAGGTCCGTGATCAGCTCGTGCAGCTCAGGGAAGATATTCGCTTCAATATGGGTGCGGAAGTATGTGGCAGCAGCCTGGCGCAGCTCGTCTTCGCGCAGCTCAGCATAGAGCTGTACCATTTCTGCACACATCTCGACTTCCGAAACCTTCCCGGCGCGATAGGCGCGGTATTGCGAGTCGACCCAATCGGCGGCATTGCGCGAGACAAGCCCGGACTCGATCGACCAGACCATGAAGCCGTAACCGGCATCGCCGGTCCATAGCGTGCCGTCGCAATCGAATATGGCGACAGATGGTTTTGCGGAAAGAACAGCGCGGCGAAATTCTTCGCGGGTGTATTGTTCGGCGGGTGCTGTGCGCAGCGTGGTCACTTCTTGCTCCTACTCTTCTATTGTGAGGGATGCGTAGGGATTTTGCACGATGCGTAATGTGAAGCGTTGGTGAACTTGATTCCGCAAAAAGACTTGTTGGTGTTTGAGGTCCCCTCGGACGCAGATAATCAATCTGTGAGCACGAGCCGTAATACAGAGGTTATCCACGAGTATCTGACCTACCTGCGCGTGGAAAAGGGGCTGCGTCCGTTGACCTGCGAAGCCTACGAGCGTGACCTTCTGCAATTTGCGGAATTTCTGGAGCGCGAGAACGAACAGTTAGTGGCCGCGCGACAGCCGGAAGTGGCTGGATTTCTGGAGCATCTGCGGACGCATGCGGTGGAGTCCCGGTCGATGGCGCGAAAGCTCTCGTGTCTGCGTGGCTTTTACAAGTGGCTCCTGCTCGATAAGCGCATTCACCATGACCCGACGGTGAATCTTGAGTCGCCGGATGCCTGGAAGGTGCTGCCGAAATCGCTCGCGTCAAGTGAGGTGAATTCGATGTTGGAGCGTGCGGCACTGGCAGCCGATCATCCGGAAGCCGATGCGATTGCGCTGCGTGACCGCGCAATTCTGGAGCTGCTCTATGCGGGTGGCCTGCGTGTTTCGGAATTGACGGGTCTGTGCGTGGCTGATCTGTCGCTCGATGCCGGACGGGTTCTCGTTCGTGGCAAAGGCGACAAAGAGCGGATCGTTCCGCTCGGCGCGTTGTGTGTCAAAGCTATCGAGGAATATTTGGAGCGGGGGCGTCCGGGGCTCGCACGCAACAGCCGCGTGAACCAGCTCTTTCTTTCCGTGCGCGGAAAACCGCTTTCTCGGGAGTGGGTATGGCAGCTGGTGAAATCGAGCGACAGCCATGCAAGTCCGCATAAGCTACGGCACTCCTGCGCAACGCACATGGTGGAGCATGGAGCGGACCTGCGCACCGTCCAGACATTTCTTGGCCATGCCGATATTGCAACAACGCAGGTATACACGCATCTGGCGCTTGGACGGTTGAAGGCGGTGCACCGGATGCACCATCCGCGGGCGAAAAGAGTGCAGGAATAAAACCTACCCTGGCGGCGGCAAAATGGGTAGGCGAGGGCTTTAGCCCTCGCATGAAGCCACAGAATCAAATAGGGCTTTAGCCCCTGGGGTCAACGATGGACGAGGAAGCCAAAAAATCTGCAAAGCCGAGAGTTGCCATCCTCGCCGACAAATTCCTATCCACGCTACAGAACGAGCGCGGATCATCCCCGCATACCATGCGTGCCTACGCGCGCGAGCTGCATAGCTTTGCCGCATATCTGGTCGAGACTTTTGGCGCGGGCGTGGAAGTTAACCGCGTTGAGCATCAGCACATTCGCGCCTATCTCGGAACGCTGTACGAAAAGGGGTTGTCGAAGGCGTCTGTGGCGCGGTCGCTTGCCTCGATTCGTTCCTGGTTCAAGTGGCTCGCGAAAGCAGGTCATGTCGAACAGAGTCAAGCGGCGCTGGTTGCCACTCCGAAGCTGCCGAAGCACCTGCCGCGTGTTCCGACGATCGAACAGATGAATCGCGCTGTCGATGGCGTTACGGAAGAATCTGCAACGTGGCCTGAGCGTGAGCGCGTCATCCTTGAGCTGCTGTATGGCTGCGGTATCCGCAACGCGGAATTGGTTGGGCTGGATCTCAAAGATATTCACTGGGCGAATGAGGCGATCCTGGTGCGCGGCAAGGGGCGCAAAGAGCGCTATGTTCCGCTCGGTGACGCAGCGGCGCAGTCGTTGCGTGCATATTTGCCGGAACGCGAAGTTCGCTTGCAGTCAGCAGGGAAGCAGGCGGAAGCTCTTTTACTGAATGCAAAAGTGCGCGGCGATTGCAGGCTTACAACGCGGAGCGTAGGCCGCATCGTAAAGGCGCTGGCCATGGCGAATGGGCTGCCTTCGGAGGTGCATCCACACACGCTGCGCCACGCCTTTGGTACACACATGCTGGAAGAGGGAGCGGATTTGCGGGCGATTCAGGAACTGCTCGGCCACGAACGGCTTTCGACGACGCAGCGTTATACGCAGCTTACCGTCGGCCAGGTGGCGGAGGTGTACGACCGGACGCATCCGCGTGCAAAATAAAGGTAGTCGCTTTCAGTTCGGCCTCTCTGTATATCCTGTGGATAGCGCCTTTCGAATTGGATGGCACAATCCAGCACGAGATATGGGGTTAGGTTGCAGATTACGGCTCGTTCTTCTACGTCACATTTGCTTGCGTTGATTTGTTTCGCAGTATTGCCTGGATTTACTTCTGCACTTCACGGTCAGGCCGTAACCTCATCGACTGCGTTTCAGTCTGTCGACCCCATGATTGGCACAGGGCCTGAGGGGCACACATTTCCCGGAGCTACAGTGCCTTTCGGTATGGTGCAGCTCAGTCCTGATACGCAGATTCGTCCCTTCAAGCAGAGCTACAAGTGGGCGGCAGGCTATCGGTATGAAGACACGACCATTCTTGGCTTTTCACATACGCACTTTTCCGGCGCAGGCCACTCCGATCTTGGCGACTTTCTTGTCCAGCCAATCGCCGGCGACGTAAAGCTTGAGCCGGGCGAGATCGATTTGCCGCACTCGGGCTATCGTTCGCGCTTTCACCATGAAACGGAAAAAGCAGAGCCCGGCTACTATGCCGTAACGCTGGACGACTATGGCGTGCGTGCTGAGCTGACCGCGACAACGCGCGTCGGCGTGCATCGCTATACCTTCCCGGCAGACCAGCCTGCGCATCTGCTCATGGATCTGCGCTCGTCGATCTACAACTACACTGGAAAAGTTCTTTGGGCGAGTCTGCGTGTGCATGCTGACGGAACCGTTACCGGCATGCGTGAGACACGAGGCTGGGCCCCTGCGCGTCAGCTTTATTTCGCCATGCGCTTTTCGCAGCCCCTTGTGGGCCATGAGCTGTATGATCGCGAACCTCTTCCTCAGGAATACAAGGGCTTTGCCACGCCCGGCACATCCCCTGCCGATACGCAGGCCATCACGGGCCGCGGATTGATCGGTGTCTTCGATTTCGGAGAACTCAGGCAACCGCTGGTGGTAAAGGTCGCCATCTCGCCTGTGAGTGAAGACAACGCCATTGCAAATCTCGATGCGGAAGTTCCAGCCTTTGATTTCGATGCAGTGCGCGCCAGTGCACGCTCCGCGTGGGAAAATGCGCTTTCTGTAATCAACATCAAGGCCGAGTCTGCGATGCGCAAAAGCCTCTACACCGCGCTTTATCACTCGCTGATGGCGCCTGGTATTGCCATGGATGTGGACGGCAGCTATCGCGGCCCCGATTATCAGGTCCACAAAGCGGAAGGTTTCCACTTTGTCTCTACTTTTTCGCTCTGGGATACATTCCGAGCCGAACAGCCACTGATGACCTTGATCGAACCGCCGGGCAGAACGGCGGATGTTGTGCGATCGCTCCTCGTTTCGCAGAAGGAAAGCCCATTTGGCATTCTACCAATCTGGCAGTTTCAGGGACTTGAGACATGGTGCATGATCGGGTACCACGCCGTGCCGGAAATCGCCGATGCATACATGAAGAACATCGCAGGCTTCAATGCCAACGAGGCGCTCGATGCCATGGTCGCAAGCGCGACCTATGCACCCTATGGTCATCTCGGCGAGTACATGAAACTGGGCTATGTGCCGGTCGATAACGATGGAGAAGCCGCGTCGAAGACAATGGAGTACGCCTTTGATGACTGGACGATCGCCCGCATGGCCCGCCGCATGGGGCGTAACGACGTTGCCGATACCTTTGAGAAGCGCGCGAAAAACTGGCGCAATGTCTTCGGCAAGGAAAGCGGATTCGTGAGACCGAAAAAAGCCGATGGCACTTTCCGCGATCCCTTCAACCCAGCCCAGGCTGGCGCGCAGAGCGGCTTTACCGAAGGCAATGCATGGCAATACTCCTGGTATCAGCCGCAGGATGAAGCAACATTGATACAGCTTCTCGGTGGAGATCAGAAATTAGTCGACAAGCTCGACGCGATGTTCAACGCCAAGGTCGATCCCAAACAATATGCCGATGTGGAAGACATCGCCGGAATGATCGGGCAGTACATCCACGGCAATGAGCCGAGTCATCACCTCGCCTATCTATACGACTACGCCGGCCAGCCATGGCGCACGCAGGAGCGGTTGAAGCAAATCGTCGATTCGCAATATCGGCCCGCGCCCGATGGACTGGTCGGCAATGACGATCTGGGGCAGATGTCGGCATGGCTGCTATTCACAGCTTTCGGATTCTACCCGGTGGCTCCGGGCACGAATGAGTACGTTATCGGCAGACCATTCGTTGATGAAGCCACGCTTAACCTGCCGAATGGCAAGCACTTTCGCGTGACGACGGAAAATATGTCGGACGGCAACCGCTATGTAGGCAAAGTGATGCTGAACGGCAAGCCGCTGACTCGCAGCTATCTGCGTCACGAAGAAATTATGGCCGGAGGCGAGCTGCATTTTGTGATGAGCTCTACTCCGAACAAAACCTGGGCTACCAGCCAGTCAGCCAGACCCTATTCACAATCCACAATCGCATCGCAGAAACCCGCTGAACAGGACTGAAGCGAAAAAATAACGACGTTATTTTGCACTCGCTGACTGCGCCTGATGCGCGTCGATCCACTGGCTCGCATGTTGTACATTCTGCAAGTTCGGATCGGCTGTTTTCCATGCAGTCAGAAATTGCTGATAAGCGGCTGTAGCCTGCTGGCCCTCATTCGATTTTTCGGCGACTTCTGCAAGTCCATACAAAGAGAAACCGGAGTTGGGGCGGTCTTCGAGCGCATGCTGCCATGCGGCGCGTGCCTGCGCATACTGTCCGGCGGACATGAGTGCGACTGCTTCCTGTTCGCCAACGGGACGGATGAAAGCCGGAGGCTCGTGATAGCCAAGCTCCTGTTCTTCCTGTCTGGCTTGTGCGAAAAGCTGTTCCGCGTCTGCGGTTTGGCCTTTTCCCACAAGAATAGATGCGCGCAACTCCAGCGATATGACCGCGATGTTCTTGAGCAGCGGCTTCAGCACTGGATCAGGCGACATGCTCGCATTCGCAGGCGGGGTGGGAGTACTCAGCCGCTTTTTCTGTGCCGATTCCTGATCCTTCACCTGTTGCGACAGCCGCCAGAGTTCGGCATCGAGGCTGGTGGAGTAGGCCTCGGCCTGAGCAAAATCCTTGCTCTCGGCCTTTTGCATGCCTTGAGCAAATTCCATAAGCGAGCGGGCCAGAAACTGAAGGTTCGGCATGGAGGTTGGTACCTCGAACTTTGAGAGAAGCAGCGTGACCTGAGGCCAGTCTCCGGTACGAAGTGCAATGGGAAGCTGCGGATTGATGCGCGAAATGGCGTCGCGTGTAGACCACGGATAGAGCGTATCTTCGCGATGCCCACGTGCATTTGCAAGCTTGCCAGACACAATGGCCGCCTGTTGCAGGTGACCTTCTTCCATCAGATTGGCGATGGAGTACATGAGATTGTGAACGTAGTTCCAGTCGTCATCGATGGCAACGTTCTGATCGCGCATATACGCTTCATCTATCGACTCCGACAGATCGAAGGAAACCTGGGCACGCGCATAGTTCCCGGTGCGATAGAAAATGTGCCCCGGCATGTGCGTCATATGGCCGGAGTTGGGAGCGAGCGAGGCAAGAACGTCGGCACTGTGCAGGGCTTGCTCAGGATGCGGGCTGGCCTCGACCGCGTGTATCCAGAGATGGTTGGCTGCGGAGCTATCTGGATATTGCTTCAGCACTTCCTGAAGTAGTGTCATCGTCTCCTGTGTTCCCTTGCTCGGCTTGCCGTCCTCGTAGCCGTCCTGAAGCGTTTCGGAAAGAATCAGGCGCGCTGTCTGGTCGGCCGGGTACTGCTGGATGATCTTGCGCAGAATAGTAACGGCTGGTTCACGGTCCGGCGAGCCGTCTGCTCCGGCGGCAAGCTGCGCCTTTTCTTCCGCAGCTGCTGCGTCGATATAGAGCTGTTCGCGCGCGTCGGCGTGAGAGCGTAGGGCGATGGCCTTTGTCAGCTCATCGTGAGCGTAGCCTGCGGTTTCGCGTCCACGGGTAGAGTAAGCCTCATACAAGCCCCAATGGCAGATGGCGCAGTTGGGATCAGTGCGCACGGCCTGCTCAAAGGCGCGCTGGGCTTCGTAATCCCAAAAATCGAAGATCAGATTGATGCCCTGATTGAACCATGCCTGCGTCTCTTTGTTGGGCGAGCTGATGGCGAACTGCAAATTGCCGATGCCGGCCATATGCTCGGGCGCAGGCAAGGAGGATGGCGGTCCAGGATCGCCGCCCGGCGCCATGCTATGACAAGACGGCATTTGCATTTGTGCCGATGCAGCGCCTGCGCCGGACACAAGTGTAGCCGCTAGGATGAGGGTCGTTGGAACGTTGAAATTGCGCATGTTCTATCCGTAAGCGCCAGAGCCAGAGGGGAATTTGGGACGGGTCGACTTCCTTAGCAGAGTATCGTGGCCCGGTTGGGTTGGGAAGGTGTGCCGCACCGCGAGTCGCAAAACGGGCATCATTACGTGCTGGCATAGCTATATCCGCCCGGATTTTCGTGCTGCAAGACCTTCTGATTCGCGTCCCCGGGGTTTTCGTAACGGACAAGCGGTATATTGCTTCCATGAAGAATCGTTCCGTGCCGACAGATACGGTATTGCCGCATATCTTCTATCAGGACGTTGCCGATGCGGTGGACTGGCTAACGAGGGTATTCGGGTTCCGTGAGCACTATCGCTACGGCGATCCCGGGGGACCAGTCAGTGGCGCTCAAATCCACCTCGGCGGGGCGTGGATCATGCTCAAACGCATGCGCGAAGGCTGCAAAACCCCGGCGCAACTCGGCTACGGAACGCAGAGCCTGACGGTCTTTGTCGACGATGTGGACGCCCACTTCAGCAAGGCGAAATCGGAGGGCGCGAAGATCGTGGAGGACCTCCAGGTGACCGTCTATGGCGAGCGGCAATACGGAGTCGAGGATCTCGACGGCCACCAGTGGCTTTTTTCACAGCATGCGCGGGATCTTAGCCCGGACGAATGGGGCGCGCAGATCGCGCAGAGTTGAAATGGCCTGTGTAATTTTTTGTTACCAGTTAGACCGTGATGCGGAACTGTGGCAAATACTTACAGGAAATTAGCCATATCCAGGAATTATCTAAAGCTTTCTTGAATAAAATCAAAGAGTTGGTCTGGCTCGCCAAAATGCTGGAAAAGCAGTTTCTTCGTTTTGCTCCGGATAACAGCGTTCTTGTGTTTTGCGCCGAAGGCGCGTTCGCCTGGACGGCCAGTCCCATTTACACTATATCTTGAGGAAATTCTGCTTTGATCGGTAGTGCTCTAGCTAAAGTTTTTGGGACCAGCAATGAACGCGCGGTGAAGCGCCTGCTGCCTGTCGTCCAAACAATTAACGACATGGAGCCGGAGATTCAGCGGCTCTCGGACGACGAGCTTCGCGCCAAGACGCAGGCCTTCAAGGCGCGTGTCGCCGCTGCAATTGAAGGAATTAGTGACGCCGAAGAACGCAAGTCCGTGGAAAAGCAGGCTTTGGACGAGATTTTGCCCGAGGCCTTCGCTGTGGTCCGCGAGGCCGGCCGTCGTGCCGTGAACATGCGTCATTTTGATGTGCAGCTGATTGGCGGCATGGTTCTGCACCAGGGCAAGATTTCGGAAATGAAGACCGGCGAGGGAAAAACGCTGGTTGCCACGCTGCCTTGCTATCTGAATGCTCTCGCCGGGCGCGGCGTACATGTGGTCACGGTAAACGACTATCTCGCCAAGCGCGACGCCGAGTGGATGGGTAAGATCTACGAGTTCCTTGGACTGACCGTCGGCGTGATCGTGCATGATCTTGACGATCAGCAGCGCCGCGATGCTTATGGCGCAGATATCACCTACGGCACCAACAATGAGTTCGGCTTCGACTACCTGCGCGACAACATGAAGTTTGAGCTGGCCGAATGCGTGCAGCGCGGCCACTACTTCGCCATCGTTGACGAGGTGGATTCGATTCTGATTGATGAAGCGCGTACGCCGCTCATCATCTCCGGCCCAACCGATCAGACGACCGACAAATATGCCCGCGTGAATCGCATCATTCCGTCACTCGAACTCGGCGAGGAAATCGAGCGCGGTGAAGAGAAAATTCTTACCGGCGATTACGTGGTCGATGAAAAGCACAAGACCATCAGCGTGACCGATGAAGGCTGGGAGAAGATCGAGAAGCTGCTGGGCATCGGGAACATCGCCGATCCAGAAAACTGGGACCTGAAGCACCATGTTGAGGTTTCCATCAAGGCGCACTCACTCTATCGGCGCGACGTGCAGTATGTGGTGAAGGACGGCGAAGTCATCATCGTCGACGAATTCACCGGCCGACTGATGCCGGGCCGCCGCTGGTCCGATGGCCTGCATCAGGCCGTCGAAGCAAAGGAAGGCGTGAACATCCGCCGCGAAGACCAGACGCTGGCGACCATCACCTTCCAGAACTATTTCCGTCTCTACACAAAGCTGGCTGGCATGACCGGAACAGCGGAGACGGAAGCTGCCGAATTCGACAAGATTTACAAGCTCGAAATCGTCGTGATTCCGACGAACAAGCCGATGCTGCGTCTTGAGAATCCGGACGTGGTCTTCCGCACGGCAAAAGAAAAATACTTTGCCGTCGCCGATGAGATTGCCAAGCTGCATGAGAACGGCCAACCGGCTCTCGTCGGGACCACGTCGATTGAGAAATCGGAGCTGCTCTCGCAGATTCTGCAGCGCAAGGGCGTCAAGCACGTCGTGCTGAATGCGAAGTTCCACGAGCGCGAAGCCGAAATCGTAGCGCAGGCCGGTCGCCTCGGCATGGTGACCATCGCCACCAACATGGCAGGCCGCGGCACCGACATTCTGCTCGGCGGCAACGCCGAGTTCGTTGCCAAACAGGATTTAGTCAAGAAGGGCGCGGCGCGCGCCATCAGCGTGGCCGAGGGCGCACTCAACCCAATGGCCGCGGCAGGTATGTTCCGCTTCTATTACCAGGGTCAGGAATTCGAAACGACGCAGGAAACCTGGGACCGGGCCTATACCACTTACGAGGCGAATGCTGCGCAGGAGCACAACGCGGTGATCGCGGCTGGCGGCCTTCACATCATCGGTACGGAGCGGCACGAGTCGCGGCGTATCGACAACCAGCTTCGTGGACGCGCAGGACGCCAGGGTGATCCGGGCGCATCGCGTTTCTACCTCTCGCTCGAAGATGACCTGATGCGCATCTTCGCCAAGGAATGGGTGGGAACTCTGCTGCAGCGCCTCGGCATGGAAGAGGGTGTGCCGATTGAATCGCGCATGATTTCCAAGCGCATTGAGGCCGCACAGAAGGCCGTTGAATCGCAGAACTTTGAAGCCCGCAAACACCTGCTCGAATACGACGACGTAATGAACAAGCAGCGCGAGGCCGTCTACGGGCTGCGCCACCAGCTGCTCGAAGGTCTCGACCAGAAAGAGCTGATCGTCGAGGACTACGTCGCCAATATTCTGAGCGAGCTGCTCGAAGAATCGGCGCCGGAGAAACAACATCCCGATCAGTGGGATTTGAATACGCTCAAGAGCAAGCTCATCTCGCACTTCGGTCTGGATGCAGATGCCGAAGGCATCAACCTGAGCGAAATGACCCGTCACGAGCTGGGCGAAACGCTCTTCGAGCGGTTGAAGGAGCGTTACGAGGCCAAAGAGCAGGTCATTGGCGACAAGGCCATGCGCTTCCACGAGCGCATGATCATGCTCAGTGTGCTCGATGGGCTGTGGAAAGACCATCTGCTGAACATGGATCACCTGAAGGAAGGTATCGGACTCCGCGGCTACGGTCAGCAGGATCCATTGGTGGCCTATAAAAAAGAGTCCTTCGACATGTTTGAGGGGATGATGGGCCGCTTCCAGGAAGACACCGTGCGCTATCTCTTCCTGATGCAGATTATGGGTCCCGATGGACAGCCGCTGGTGATTCCATCGCGTCCGCGTCCGGCGATTCCGGCTGCGCCTGCGGTAGCTTCCGCTGAGGCGAGCATGCATCATGCACAATCTGCGGTAGCAGTCGCGGAACGGCCTGTGGTTCCCATACCGACCCGCCAACCTTCAACGACGATCGACGAGATCGAGAAGGAGTTCGAGCGCAAGAAGCGGCGCGAACTGGAGCACGCACGCATGGCCGGCAGCGGAACTGCGGAAGCTCCGGCACAGCGCAGGACGGGTGACAAGGTCGGCCGCAACGATCCTTGCCCTTGCGGATCGGGCAAGAAATACAAGAAATGCCACGGTGCGACCGAGGCTTAACCAGATTTAAAACAAAGCGCCTGCCGACTCTGAATCGATTGCTTCGAGAAAACTCTTGAGCGCGGCGATTCTGGGCTCGGCCACGCGCTTTGCATTTTCCAGATGAATCTTTCCCGGTAAAACCTGCAGATTCTTGCGCAGTGTCTCAATGGCATCGGTGAACGTTGAATAGCGCGTATCGCGGCCAACCTTGCAGACTGTGCGCAGGATACCAATGCCGCCTAACTGTTCCAGAATGTCTGCATCGCGGAGAACCGTCGATTCGATGCTTGTTGGCTGATCATGCGGCTGATGTTCGCGGACAACGGTGATTACTGCCTGTACTTTTTCGGCAGGGAAACCGGCATCGGCGAGAATCTGCGGAGCGCGTTCGCAGGTGTAGCGCACGTGATCCCACTTCGCCAGTTCCGCTGGATCTTCAGGGCGATGCCCGACGAATACGCCCAGATCATGCAGCCACGCAGCCGCGAAAACCACATCATCGTCATAGTTGAGGTCCCAGGCAATCTGCCGGGTTAGGGCATACAAACGCGGCTGGTGGCCGTATTTCTCTACGGGCTTGGCTTCGCGACGGATGAAGTCCATGAGTGCGGTGCGGAAATCGGTAGGCATCGTCTGGTTTCGTCTTCAATGCAATTGTAAAAAACAAACGAGACAAATTACGCGAGTATTTGAGATGCAGGCAGCGAGTGGATTGGCGCGAAGTGGCAATTTCTGTATCCGCACAGAGTAACTAACCTATAAACTGACGCATGCCAGGCGGGTCATCATCAAGTTCGACGTATCGTGAAGTTCCTCTCAGAACAGCGTTTCTATGAGAAGATCACCGATGTCAGCATTTGAGCTGCTGTGTTCTCTGTTTCGGTTGTTATGTATGTAGGTCTCCAGTGTGTTTCTGTGCGCATTTGTATGGGCAGCTCTTTTGCAGGCTGTGGCAAATGAGGAATAGGAGAGTTACAGATGAATCGAGCCAAAGCAAGTTTCTACGCGAGACAGTCTGCCGGCAGGTCTCGTACTCGCAATCGATGGGCACTCATCTTCGCCGCAGCTGCGCTTGTCGTTAGCGTCCCTGCCGTTGCTCAAGCAGGTGGAGAACTGCAGCAGAAACTGGCGGCGTTGAAGCAATCGGCTGCCGAGAACCAGCAAAAACTGCATCAGTATCAATGGACGGAAACCACTCAGCTGACGCTGAACGGTGATGCGAAACCTCCCACTCTCTCCATGTGCCAATACGGTCCTGACGGAAAGGTGCAGAAGACCCCGATGGGATCGCCGCCTCCACCACCCAGCGGCGGTAGATTGAAGCAGAGAGTCATCGCCAAAAAAAAGGAAGAGATGAAGGATTACATGGGACAGGTGAAGACTCTGCTTGCCATGTATGTGCCGCCCGACCCGCAACGCATGCAGCAAGCCTATCAGTCCGGCAAAGTCTCGTTGAATGCAACAGCAGGTTCGGGAGTAGCGGGGCTTGTATTCAAAGACTACGCGCAGCCCGGCGACCAAATGACAATCTCTTTCGACACCGCGGCCAAAAAGATCAGTTCGCTGAACGTGAACACCTACATGGATGACCCGAAGGACACAGTCACTTTGGCAGTTCAGTTTGCCAGCCTGCCGGATGGCACCAACTACGTACAACAAAGTGTCCTGAATGCGACAGCCAAAAAGCTGCAGGTCACGACGACAAATTCCAACTACCAGCCGGTCGGAGCACATTAACTATAGCGAGGATCACCGGCCCGGTGTTTCTGCTCTGGACTGAAGAGAGTTTTAATCTCGATTCTGCTTCTTCCAGACCACGTCCCAGCTTTCGCGGCGATCGACGAAGCCAATGACATTTCCCTTCGCATCGCGCTGAAAGATCCTGCGTATGCGCGGCTGTCCCGCATTGAAGAAGACGTCGCGCAACTCAGCATTCCATTCAACGGGTGATCCGCCTTCTCGTTGGCCGATGAGGCGGTCGCCATCGCGGTGCAACACGTAGATAAGATCGCCCGCCGTATATCGGCCTGCATAGTCATCCAGCTCCTTCGGGCTGAGCTTCTGCGCGGGTGGGTCCTGCAACATGGCATAGGTATGGATTAGCAGCAGTTTCCAGTCATCGCCTGACTTCTGCCAGGTTTCAGTCGTAAGGTAACGGGCCTTCAGTACCTGCCCGTGATAATTCTCGGTTTCATCGTCGGTGTGAATCACAGTTGCGACGTCGCCGTGAAGAGCAGCCTGATAGGCAGCGATGACGAGCGTGCCCGATGCTCCAGCCGACAGTGGAGTGAGCTGTTTCAGGAACGCGGCGCGATCCATGATGACGCCGTTCTCGTCAACGTAGACGGCATTGTCGGCGAGTACTTCATCCCACACCTGTACCTGGCCCGGAGCGATGGCATCGAGCAGCGCCTGGTCTTTAGCGTGCAGCAATTGCGTGACTTGCGATGGTGCGTCATCGGGTGCGGCGCTTGCAGTCATAAGGGCGCATGCAAAAAGACTCAATAACAGACTCAATAACAGAAAAGGTCGAAGTGATCTACGCATTTGGGCTGCCTCCGAACGGGATTACGGAAGGATCCTATCTGTGGAATGGAAGCTATGTCTGGATTTTCGGTGAAAAGAGGCAACAAAGAGATGACACGGTTATGACATTCGCATGACACGTACAAATGCTCGAAGCGAGACGCTGGATGAGTGGTGGAATCAAAAGCCCATTGACTAGGCAATGGTCCCTCTTGTCTTCCCGCTGCGAATCAGGGAGGTGGGACTCCCTGAAACATGGTGGAAAAAAGAAAGGGCAGAGCCAACCAGCTCTGCCTTTCTTCTTGCGCGCGAAAGTGAAGATTAATCGCCGTAAGCGGGTGCATGATGGATCGAGAGCCCATGCGTCGCGTAGCTCTTTCGCGTTGCGACCTGTCCCTCTTCCAGTTTGAAGTTGGAGATGTGCTCTTGCAGGCGTTTGGCTCCTGATTGTACAGAGTTAACGATGGCATTGCTCTCGGGGATCGAAGCGGCATTTTCTTCACCGAGGCGGTTGATGATGTCGACGTTGGCGCTCGATTGGCGCGCAGCCTCGGATTGTTGCATCGATGCGGCGGCAATTTGCGCAATCATGTTGTCCACCTGGTCGGCCATGTGGATGATACGCTGGAGCGCTTCTCCGGCACGCGTCGTAGTCTCTACACCTTCATTGACGGTTGCAGTGCCTGTTTCCATGGCATCGACTGCGGAGCGCGTGTGCACCTGAATGCCCTGGATCATCTGCGCGATCTCGCTGGTAGCATTGCGCGTGCTCTCGGCAAGGCGGCGGACCTCACCCGCAACGACTGCAAAGCCTCGGCCCTGCTCACCCGCACGAGCGGCTTCAATCGCCGCATTGAGTGCGAGCAGGTTGGTCTTCTGCGCGATTTCTTCAATGACGTTGACGATGCGAATGATCTGCTCGGATTCCTTGCCAAGCCGCTGCACAGTCGAGGCCGTATTTCGTACCGAGTCTGCAATCGACTGCATGCTGACCAGCATATGCTCCACAGTTGAGCCTCCCGTGCGCGCGGTCTTCGATGCTTCTTTTGCATTTTCAGCGGCATTCTGCGCGTGGCGTGAGACCTCGGAGATGCTGATCGACATCTCCTGCATGGCGGTGGCAGCCTGCTGTGTCTGCAGGCTCTGCTCCTTCAAGCGGCGAAAAGACTCGGCGGAGGAGTGTGCCAGCTTTTCGGCGTCTCCGTTGACGATGTTCGAAATTTCCATCATCGTGCCAATCATCTCGCGCAGGTTGTCCTGCATCCGGTTGATGGAGCCGGCCAGGCTGCCTACCTCGTCATTCGAATCCATATGCAGGGCCTCGCCGGTGAGATCGCCTTCGGCGATCTGTTGTGCGCGACCGGCGACGAGGACGACTGAACGCACCACGCGGCGTATGGTCAATTCAGCAAGAAGCGAGCCAATGACGCCGCCGAAGGCAATCGCGAGCCAGAGATAAATGGCCTCCAGACGAATAACGCGCACCGTTTCGCTCAGGTCATGATTCGTAGCGTTCATGGTGGAGTTCACAACTGCAGACGCAGCCTTTTTGCATGCGGCTTCGTGGTCGGCAACTTCGCCCTGTAGAAGGTCGTAAGCCTTGCTGGTGGCGTCGCTGCCCTGACCAATGGCCAGGGCTGCAACGCGTGCCTGACCCTGCTCAAAAGCATGGTACTCATTCAGCATGGAATCAACCTGCGCAGCTCCCGCCATGGCGTCGATGACCTGCCGCCGGGCTTGAATCTGCGCGGCGGCCTGATCTGCCTCGCCTTTGCTCTTCTCCAATGCGTCGCGGTAACGGACAGCCATGCCCGCATCAACGCCAAAGAGCATGTATGATTTCAGCGCGTTGGACGAATCAAGCAGGGCAATACGCAGGTCGCGAACCGCTGTAAGCGCCGGAATCTGCTCGCTGGCGACGCTCTCGGAAAGCTGGCTGGCCTGACGCATTTTAAGGTAAGCGGCGAAGGAACCAAGCAGAATGCTCAGCACCAGTATGCCGGTGCTGAGACGAAGTTTGTTGGTCAGGCGTGACTGCGTGAATGACATGATCGTTTCCTTGGGGTAGCGGCTGCGGCTGGATTTAATTCATTTCAAAGTTGATGTCGACGCCGACCGTCGACTGATTGTCGCCGGGCACGAACTTCCAGCGCCTCACCGCATCTTCCGCGGCCGGGCTAAGCATTTTGTTGCCGGCCGTGGCTTTCACCATGGTCACGCTGCCGTCTGGAGCTACCGTCGCTTCAACATGCACAACGCCTGCAATGCGCATTCGCTTGGCGATCTCTGGATACACAGGAGGAACGCGCTTCTCTACACGGCGTTCATCGGCGCGGCCCGGTAGAGCAAAAAACAGGCATGCAACGAAGAACAGCAACCCAGTGTGCTGAAAACCAGCGGCGAAGGCAGATTTACGGAATTGCAGAAGATTCATTCAAGACCTCTCAGGGTAGCGGTGATCCGCCGTTTGAGAGGGTTATCGGCAAAAATTGTGAAGGCTTGAGTGGAAATGAACGAGAGGTATCTGGCTCGTTCAGTCCTGTCGCGGAATGGCAGCGAAGGTCAGGTCGTTTGCCGTGCTGCCGGTGCTGGCGCGCCACTCGTCGAAGAGACGGCCATAGCTCAACGTGAACAATTCAGCAGGATCCAGCCCAAGCCGCTGGCTGGTGGCGTCGATCCACTCAGCCGGACCCTCAAGCTCTGCAAAAAGTCCGATCGGCGTTTCATCGACGACGCAATGGCCCGTCGCATCGGCGTATTCGGTACGCCACTTCTCATAAGTGAAAGCAGCCTTGTAGCCGAGCTGGCCAAAGATGACGGACATCGCCTCGCCATCCTCGACTTCGGTTTCGGTTTCGATGCGCCGCTTATGGCGGCCGGCCGGATCGTTGTCCTGGGGAATAGATTTGTGTGTCACGACCCAGCGCTCTCCGTATTTGCGAATGCGCAGAATCGATTGCTCCGCGCGTAGCGCACGATCCGGCGTATCGAAAAGAACGTTCTTCTCAAATGTACGTGGAGTGATCTGGCGAAAACCAAGCGCGGCGAGTTTTCGCTCGAGAACCGGGCCGTCCGTAACGCGGAACTTTACCTCGGTCTCAACAACGCTCATGCAATGCAGTATAAGCGATGTGCCATTCGCAACAGGCTGTGATTTGCGAAAATAACAGAATGCACACACTACGGCTCTTCGTTGACGCGAACGACCTTGCCGCTGAAGATTCGCGTGCCTCCCTGAAGCGGGCGGCTGCGATTTTGCGTAACGGCGGCACAGTCGCGCTTCCTACGGAGACCGTATACGGGCTCGGCGCAAACGCGCTCGATGACGCCGCTATTGCAAAAATTTTCGCCGCGAAAGAGCGCCCATCCTGGGACCCGCTGATTGTCCATATTTCGGACATGGAGATGCTGCGTCGCGTGACGGCAAGCCTTCCGGCTAACGCGACGAAGCTGATGGACGCATTCTGGCCCGGTCCTCTGACGCTGCTGCTGCCGAAGAGCGATGCAGTGCCTGATGCCGTTACGGCAGGACGCCCACGCATTGGCGTGCGCATGCCGCAGCATCCTGTCGCACACGCGCTGATTCGCGAAGCAGGTGTTCCTGTTGCGGCTCCGAGTGCGAATCGCTTTGGCCGTACCAGCCCTACCACCGCGCAGCATGTTGCCGAGGATCTCGACGGACGCATCGATGCGATCCTCGACTCGGGAGAGACCACACATGGCCTTGAATCGACAGTTGTCGATGCCTGCGAAGAGCCATGCATTATCTACCGTCCGGGAGTCATCTCGCTTGAACAGATTCGAGCTGCGGGGGTTGACGCCGTGATGTTTCGTGAATCCGTCGGTACGCGGGCAAAATCTCCGGAATCGCTGCCTTCTCCTGGTGTGGGATTGCGGCACTATGCGCCAAAGGCAAAGCTCATCCTGATCGACGGCGGCGGCGAGACGCAAATTGCCGCATTTCGCGATGCCGTGCACCAGGCGCGATCGAATGGCACGATGCTGGGACTGATGCTTGCGGATTTGTTTGAGCGTGAAGTGGACACGAACCAGGCCATCGTCTATCGCTGGGGCAAGTGGAACAACGTCGAAGAGCTGGCGCAGCGGCTTTTCGCAGGGTTGCGCTATCTGGATAGCGCTGGCGCGAACGTTATTGTATGTCCGCTGCCCGTAGCCGAGGGAATTGGCATCGCCATGCGAGACCGTTTGCTGAAAGCGGCGAAAACGGAATAAGGATCAGAGCACGGATTTTCATCCGTGCTGATGATTCTCGCTGGCCTTGTACAAATACTTGATGCTGGATTTATAGATGAGCGTACGGGTGTGGTTTTTCACCTTGATCGCGTCGCGATCATACCACTCGATATATCCCTCAATGCGCTCGCCATCCTCCAGAATGAAGACCATTAACGTCTGCGTCTGCATCTGCTTCTGAAAATAGAATTCCTCGGCATGAGAGCTTTCGGGTCCGTTATACGCAGACTTCATCTCATGATGCGCAAGAATAGACGAGTCCTTTCGGCGCGAGAAATATTTACTGCCTAAAGCGCGCGCAGGCAGCGTAGGGCGGACCAGCTTCCGTGGACCGGATGCGATGACGCTGGCTGTCTGAGAGGAAGACATATCTTCCGCCACCTGATTCTCAGAGGCAGCACTCTTGGCTTCTGCACCAGAATCGACGGAACGCGCTGGGCGTGCGTCAGGCATGGAGATTGGAGACGGGTTCGCCATAAATTTAAAAAAGCAATGCTGAAGAGATGGGATGCCGCTCGGCGTTCTTAGGGTTACTCAGCATGACAGCACACTAAAAGCGCATGCCCACCGATCCGACTGCCGAAATACATTTGTGTGTATTAGTTGTATCTTAGCCCAGAAAGGGCGAATTAGAAATAGCTTTTGCGCGGTAGACGCCGCTTTTCATCACATCTTGATCAAAAGCAATCATATAGGAGACATACACAGAGAGTTGTTCCAATGTTAGCTGACAGTAATATCTGCCGCGAAAGCATCCAAAGCCAGTGACCGCAGAAGATTGCGGCGCATGCCGGATTGCACCTGCTGTATGCTGCGCGCCGTGTTCTCGATCCATTCAAACGGTACGGTGGAAGCTGTTTCCGTAAGCTCCGCCAAGAGATCGATGTTACGAATCAGCGTCGGCTGTCCACTCTGGATGAGAAGAATATCCTCCAAAAGGCTGATCAGAGCGCGCAACAGTCCCTGTGTTTTCTCCTGCCCCTCAGCGCCTGCGCGATAGGTCTCCGTCATGCGGAAGAGCGTTGAGTGGTCCGCTTCACGCGTTGCATTTCGCAGCAGGATGAGCGCATCCTGGCGTTGCGCAAGATAGAGCTCGAGATCGAAACCGAGTGCCGCGCCGACCGCGCCTTGCGCCAGCCGTGCTACAAGCGAACGTTGTGCCGGTCGTAAATCCGTGCGGCGTTGAGCAATCAGTTGTTCCAGCTGATCGAAGGGCAACGCGCCCAACCGCACAATGCCGGCGCGCGAGCGGATTGTCGGCAACAGCTCACCCGTGTTTTCCGCCAGAAGAAAAATGCTCGCGTGAGCAGGTGGCTCCTCCAGAATCTTCAACAGCGAATTGGCAGCTTCCTTCATAAACGCAGCGCTGGTGAAGATGTAAATGGCGCGCTTTGCCTCGGCTGGCATACGATAGATTTCGCGGATGACGGTGCGCACCTGCCCCAGCTTGATGAGCAATTGGGGCGGATCGGGCGGTATCACCAGCACGTCGGGATGCGTCTGAATCAGAACACGCGTTTCCTTCTTGTCGACCTCGCGCAGGTCTTCTCGCGCCGTGACGGCCTCCTCCACGCGCGTCTCAAGCGGCATGGCCTGGGCAATGCGCGTGCAATTGCGGCAGACGCCGCAAAAATCCGGCAACCCGTCTGATTCCTGCGGGTTGAGGCAATTGACCGCCTGCGCCAGCATCAGCGCCAGCGTGTATTTGCCCGAGCCGCGCGGTCCTGCAAGGATCAGCGCATGCGGCAGCCTGCCCTGCGCAATGCTCTCGCGCAGATGGCGCACCGTCGATTCGTTGCCGAGGAAATCCTGAAAGCCCACGAGTTGAGGGTATCGACTCAGAGCCGTCACTAGCAAGTCGGTGGACGGTATACCAACTTCAGGTATCCGACTGGCAAAGATTTATTCTATATTGTATAGATAATGTCAGGTCGCGATTATCTCGGCGAGTTCGAACACATCATTGTGCTGGCTCTTCTGCGGCTGGAAGATCGGGCCTATGGAGTCACCGTGCGGCAGGAGATCGAATTCCGCACGCATCGTGAGGTGTCAATCGGTGCAGTCTATGCCACCCTGAACCGACTGGAGACAAAAGGGTTCGTCAAGTCCCACTGCGGAGATCCCACACCGGAACGGGGCGGACGTTCGAAACGCTTCTTCCGTGCCACAGCTAAAGGAGTGTCGGCTGTGAACCGCACACAACGTGCACTCCACAGCATGACCGAAGGCCTCGACCTTGTTCGGAGCTACTCATGACGTCCCAACCACAAATCGTTCAACCGCCACGCATTGCTGTCAGGCTCGTCAATCTATTCTCCTCGGATGAAGAAGCAGAAACGATCGAAGGGGATCTGCTGGAGGAATACACCCACATCACCTCGGAACATGGAGCGACTTTTGCCCGAAGATGGTATTGGCGACAGACGGCGAAGACTATCGTGCATCTCGCCGGGACTGCCTACCGCACTGCTCCATGGTCAACCACCTCTGCCATAGCCGGAGGATTTCTTCTACGAAGATTGGCTGCTCGATTCGTCGAGCCCGCGATATTTGCGGTAATTGACCGCTACCAGATCTTCGTACATCATTTCAGCACTTATAGATTCTTAGCGTCGACTGGAATTGATATCGGACACATCCTCGTGTTCCTGTTCGTGGGCTGCGTTGTCGCGCTGGGGGCCAAAGGAAGAGAAATGGTGGCCACGATGATGCTGGGCCTCATCTTCGGCGCAATGGCCGTTACTGCTGTCCTGGTAATGGTGAGCAGGAGCGGGGATGACGCATTTGTGTGGAGGCTGACGTGGTACTTCGCCGATTCGTTTGCGCTGGTGATCGGTGGAGCAATCGTCCGGACGCGTAGATCAGTTGCGACAGCTAGGCCTGCCATCGCTTAAAGTGGGCAATGCCTGGGTGCCCCATGTCTCGCTTCTGAGACATGGGATCAACGCATCTCCGGCACCATGCGAATCCCGTACTTGGGCCTAAGCGTAATCTTCGGCTGTACATCAATCTTCTGGTCGGGAATCAACTTCAGCCGCCAGCGCTGCGCCAGCGTCACTAGGCTCAGAATTGCCTCCATCCACGCAAACGATTCACCGATGCACTGGCGATTGCCGCCGCCAAAAGGGAAGTAGGCAAAGCGCGGCCGCCCCGCCTTGCGCTCTGTCGTAAAACGTTCCGGATCAAACTTTAGGGGCTCGGGAAAGAAATCCGCATTGCGCTGAATGATGTACTGGCTGAAAAAAACATAGGTGCCCGCAGGCAGCTTGTAAGGACCAATCTCCACATCGCACGTTGCCTGCCGCCCCATTGCCCATGCCGGAGGGTAGAGGCGCATCGACTCCGCCAGCACCATCTCCGCATAGCGAAGCTGGGGAATGTCTTCCAGCGTAGGCAAACGTCCACTGAGCACTGTATCGATTTCGACATGCAGCTTCGCCTCCGCATCCGGATTCTGCGCCAGCAGCAGCCATGTCCAGGCGAGGGCATTAGCGACAGTCTCATACCCGGCAAGAAAAATCGTGAGCACTTCATCGCGCAACTGTTCATCCGTCATGCCGGAGTGATCGTCTTCCTCGTCGCGCGATGCGAGCAGCATCGAGAGCAGATCGCCGCTGTCGATACCGGCCGCGCGGTGTTCCTCAATCATGCGGTAGACCACCGTATCCAGACGTTTGCGAGCGCGCTTGAACCGCATCAGACCGGGAATCGGCAGATGCAGCAAGTCTTCCGCGCGAGGCAGAGCAACAAGAAAGTTGTAGAGGCGCATGATGGCGTTCACTTCATCATTGATGCGCTGCACATCCCTGGTCACGTCGGAGTTAAAAAGCGTACGCGCAACGATCTGCAATGTAAGCTGCATCATCTCCGCCGAAGCATCGAGCTCGACTCCGGCTTGCCAGGCATCCCGCATGGCAGCAGAGCGCTCCACCATCGAAGAAGCATAGGCCTGAATCCGCTGGCGATGAAAGGCAGGCGCGGCGATGCGCCGCTGCCGCTTGTGGATCTCGCCGTCGCTGGTGATCAGCCCTTCACCCAGCAGGATCTTCATGCGCCGCTGTGTGCGCTCCTTGATAAAGTTCTGCGGCTGCACAATCAGCACATCGCGAATCAGCTCAGGGTCGTTCATTACGACCACCTCGCTGGGACCGATGCGATAGCACGATACGCGCCCGAAGGTGGCAGCAAGGTATTCAAAGAGTCGGATCGGATTGCCGGGCTTGAAGAAGCGGCTGAATAAATAAAACGGCAGGTTGCGCTTCAGTCCCGGTGGAAAGCGATAGCGACCGCGCTCTTCAATGGGCCAGCGATTGTCGACTTGGGATACAGTGGCCATTGAAATTCATCAGAGCGCCAGACGCTCCTCAACCACCCTTACGATGCGCCGATGGATTTCTTCAATAGCCGCATCGCTTTCGATTGCGACCACACGCAAAACGTCGCGTTCGGCGATCTCTCGATATTTCTCATAGACGCGGCGGTAGAAGGTCTCATCTTCGCGTTCAAAACGATTTTCGTCCGTACCTGTCTTCTTCAGGCGATCGTTCCTGCGTCGCGCGCGTGCAAGGGAAGCCTCGAAGTCAGGCAGCAGAAGGATTGTCAGGTCCGGCTGTAGCCCTCCGCACATCACTTCATGCAACTGCAAAACAACATCGCTGCCCAGCTGACGCCCGCCGCCCTGATACGCTTCCGTCGAATCGGTGTAGCGATCGCAAAGAACTACATGGCCATTTTCGAGCGCGGGCAAAATGACTTCTGCAATCGCCTGCGCCCGGTCGGAAAACATCAGCCCGAGTTCAGCCCGCGCAGCGAGATTTTCTGTGCGCGAATCCAGCAGCAACTTGCGGATGCGGTCGCCGATGCGCGTACCCCCGGGCTGCCGCGTAACCGTGATCTGCTGGTTGCGTACTTCCAGCCATGCGGCCAGCTTGCGCATCTGCGTGGTCTTGCCAGAACCATCCAGTCCTTCAAACGTAAGAAAAAAACCACGGCCCATGGCGCGAGTGTAGCAGAGGCTATCAGCGTCATTTTGTAAGGGCTTTTTGCTTGTACCTTACATGCCGCCCAGTTGATTCAGGTCGATGGACTCGTAGTCTTTGCTCTCAATGCCCGCGCGAATCTCTTTCGGGGTTTTGCCGAGCTTGGTCATCTTGAAGGCGTACGCGCCTTCTTTTGCACAGGTCGAGCAAATGGCGCCATGCGTGCCTTCAAAACAGCTATGCAAACTGGTGTGGCCCAGAGCCTTGTCGCAGCGGCAGTAGCAGGGAAGCTGGTAGAGCACTTTCGGCACCTGGGCTGCCTCCAGGTACACTTCCTTTTGCCAGGGATAGCGGAAGTAATCGCCCTGCAACTGGTCGCCAGCGAGGACAGGCGGCAATTTCTCAGTTTTCACAGGCGGCGCCGGGTGATAAGCCGGAATATCATCAGCGGGGTTAGACCATTGCGCGTAACTGGCGATCGTGGCGAATCCGAGGGCCATCCCAAGGAAAATCCGTTTCATGCACTGCTCCTGCACACTAGATTAACGCAAGGACATAGCTTTAAGGGGCGACTGGAATGGAATGAGTCAGAAGGAAGATTCAGAAGGTAGGCCGTAACTAGGAAATCAAAAAAAAGGACGGCACGAACGGTACTTTGTCCGTGCCGGGAGGCCAGTGACGCAACTTATAAACTCTTGTCATCGCTGAGAGAGCCCCGCTCGATCATCAGCAATTGTCTTACACTTACATAGATGCTTCTTTTTGCCGCTGCGCTCCAGAATTTTTTAACTTCTATGAGATCGTGTACCTTTTCTTCTATTTCATGTAGCTTACGCGATATCGGCGAGCAATACAAGCACCTTGTAAATAAAAACACGGGTTTGAATAAAAGTTGCGATCCGGTTTACACAACGCATCAAAGATAAGCAGTCGATGAAGGGTAGCCGACAAGTATGAGCGATCCTATGCAAGCTGTTGATTACAAATCACGAGAGGTCGAAAAAGAACCGCGTTCTAACCGTCTCCGAACGGGTTTGCTGGTGCTGGGATCTGCTTTATTTGGTGGAATCGCGGTGGTGCTGTGGAATCGCCGGACCTTAGCGAATATGCAAAATCAGCCGCTGGAAAAGACCAATCCACCCTCTCCAGTGGACGATGACGCTATTTATTGAATACAGGCTTCAGTTTTTTGTAGAAAGGGCATCGGCCGCCTGAGCAAGCTCAAAATCGCGTTCGGTGAGCCCGCCCGCGTCATGCGAAACCAGCGCCAGCTTTACTTTGTTGTAGCGAATATCAATATCGGGATGGTGTCCGGCAGCTTCAGCTTTGTCGGCAACGGCATTCACGAACCGTAATGCGTCGACAAAGTTGGCAAATTTGAATTCGCGGACAATTTCTTTGTCTACCAGCTTCCACCCTTGCAGCTTTTTTAACTTTTCCTGTACGGCATCCGGGCTAAGTAATGGCATGAAGTGTCCTCACTGCTCTGAGCCCTTAAACCTTGGCTTCTGTCCCGCTCAGAGAAAAGGGAGAAAAGCGTGCATGTTGGCCGATCTCGGCGCGCAAGTCGAGCCATAACCGGTCGGGCATGCTGAGGTAAACGTCAACTACCTGGGGATCGAACTGGGTTCCCGCGCACCGTTGAATTTCATTTCTGGCCGCCGTAAAGGTATTGGCTCGGCGATAAGGGCGGTCAGAAGTAATTGCGTCGAGCGTGTCAGCCACAGCAAAAATTCTTGCGCCTAAGGGAATCTGTTCACCGCGCAAGCCACGTGGATATCCACTGCCGTCAAAGTGTTCCTGGTGCGTATATACAATCTCCGCCGCTTCGCGCAGGTAGGGGATTTTGCATAGAATCTGATAGCCGCGCGCGCAATGGTCACGCATGACCACCTGCTCCTCCACGTCCAGTCTGCCGGGTTTGAGCAGGATGGCATCGGGGATGGCCATTTTTCCGATATCGTGCAGAAAAGCGCCCCGGGCAATGGTCCGGATATCGTTCGCCAAAAGCCCCATCGCTCTTGCCAGCGCAACTGTGTATCCGGTTACGCGCTTGGAATGGCCTTCCGTTTCTGCATCTTTCAGGTCCAGGGCATCGCCCAGGGCTTCAAGGGTTATATCGTAGGAGCGTTCGAGATCCGAAACGGCTTGCCGTAGCATATCCGTTCGCGCGGCGATCAACTGCTCGAGATTCGACTGGTACATCGAGTTTTGCTGCGCCAGTCGCCGATGATCCAGGGCCCGTCGGACCGTGACCAGCAGCTGTTCTTTTTCGAAAGGCTTTAAGAGATAATCGTAAGCACCCTTGCGTATGGCAGAAATGGCAACGCCCACATCATGGATCGCAGTCACCATTACCATCGGTGTTTCAGGCTGCATCTCCCGCAGGCGTTCAAGCAGCGTCATCCCATCCATGCCAGTCATCATGATGTCTGAAAGGACCAGATCATACGGCGAGTCATTCTGAAGGCGCTCAATCGCTTCCAGCCCATTGCTGGCCAGTACTGGATGATAATGAGCTTTTTCCAGCATGGCGGCGATGACAGTTCTTACATAAGGCTCATCATCGACGACCAGAATACGTTCAGAAGCCATGTGTCCTTCTCAACTTCGATAACGGCCTCAACGGAGGCAATCGCTAAGGTGGTGTGCCTGCTCACCGCCTGCTACAAATACAATGTATGCCACTTGAGCGCAGAATGGCTGCGTTCCAGGAAGCATCTGTCGTTTTATTCCCAATATGGCCGTCGTTTTCCCGATAAGTGCAACTGATAACAGGTATAAGCTTTGGATGCTTTGATTTTGTTTTGATGATCTTCAGCATAAAAAATAGCATCAAAGTATTGAAAACATGAAATCGACTCTCTCAAATGTCGATTTTGGAATCGTTTAAGATAATAGTGGGTTCCTGGTTTCTAAGATAATAAGGGTTCCCGCTTTCGACGATGGGTTGGGAAGGGTGCTCTTGGCTAGACACGTACGTGGATTGTTTGAAGAAACTACCGCTCGTATCGCCGCCGTGAAGTCGGAGGAACGTTCCATCGAGCACCGGCAACGCGATATCTATGACAGTCACCGCCATCGGATCTTTTCCCTCGCTTATCACATGACCGGCAACGAGCTCGAGGCGGAACAGGTACTTATACAAAGCTTTGTGCAAGCTTTCGCTTCCGATCCAAAGCCGGATTGCGCCCTCATTGATGGTTCCCTAATTTCTGAGCTTCGCCGTTATTTTCCGCTGACACCCTCTGACCCTGCCCCGTTATCCGTATCCGCGGAAATAAGCGGTCGAAACATCCGCCGTACGGATCTCGAGGAGGCGATTCAGGGCTTGCCCCCCTGCGAGCGGCTTTTTTTTCTTCTGCGGGACGTGGAAGGCTATACAACGGAGGCGATTTCCCAACTCGTGGGTATGACCCAGCAGCAGGTGAACCGAACGCTGTTCTCGGCCAAAATCCGCCTGCGCAGTATCCTGGCCGAGATGGAAGCAAGTCGTGCCGCCTGAGCGCGGTACGTTCGTCTAGCGGCTCTTTTCCACTTCTTTAGCGGCTTGTATCTGTGAGCGGCGGCTCTTGGCCCATCCTGTCTTGGTAGTCTGCCTTGCGCGTCCCAGCGCCAGAGCGTCCGCAGGAACATCCTCGGTAATGCAGGAGCCGGCTGCAACATAGGCTCCTTTCCCAATCACAAGGGGCGCTACGAGCGTTGTGTCGCTGCCGACGAAAACGCCGTCTTCGATCAACGTGCGGTGTTTGTTGACGCCATCATAGTTGCAGGTGATGACGCCAGCGCCGACATTTACGCCTTTGCCGATCTCTGCATCGCCCAGATAGCTCAGATGATTGGCCTTCGATCCTTTACCCATGCGCACTTTTTTCGTTTCGACAAAATTGCCGACATGCGCCTCTTCGCCAATCTCGCTGCCTGTACGGAGATGCGCATATGGCCCAAGCAAGGCCCCTGCCTGCACATGCGATTCGCTGATAATGCAGCCCTGCCGTACCAGCACGTGATTCTCCAGCGTCGCATTTTCGATGACCGAATACGAACGGATCCGGCAATCTTCCCCGATGTGCGTATCGCCCAGCAGTTGCACAAACGGCTCAATGATCGAATCAGCGCCTACTTTCACCTCAGAATCGATAACGGTCGTCTCCGGGCGGTAGATGGTCACGCCCTGCGCCATCAGCTTGTGAGCCGTGTTCAGGCGCATGGCTGCGTCCAATTCTGCCATCTCGGCAATCGTGTTCGCACCCAGGACCTCCGTCGCCGATGCCGCCTGAATGGCTGTGACGCGGTGCCCTTCGTTCACCAATAGCCCAGCCATGTCCGTCAGGTAGTATTCGCCGTGAGCGTTGGCGGTTGTCAGCTCGTTAATATTGTTGAAGAGCGGCTCGGTTGCAAAGGCATAGATGCCGGAATTGATTTCGCGGACTCCCTGCTGTTCCGGTGTCAGTGCCTTCTGCTCGACAATCGCGACCACCTCCGCCGAGTCAGGCGACTTGCGCAGCACCCGGCCATAACCGTGCGGATTGTCAGGCGCGGCGGTAAGAATTGTCATCGCTGCGCGTTCTGATAAATGGAAGTCGCGCATCCGCGCAATCGTCTCCGGCTGCAGTAGGGGAACATCACCCGAAAGGACGAGGATGTGTTCATAACTGCTGACGGCCTGCCGCGCGGTCTGGACTGCATGGCCCGTCCCGCGCTGTTCCGCCTGGGTGACAAACTTTACGCCGGTCTGCGCCACCGCTGCCTGTACCGCTCCTGCCTGATGGCCAACCACGACATACACGTCTTCCGGCGGCACGATCTGTGTGGCTGCGGCAATGACATGTTCGAGCAGCGTCTTGCCGCCGATCTGATGCAGCACCTTGGCACGTTTTGATTTGAGCCGCGTGCCTTTACCCGCGGCCATGATCACAATGGCAAAACGCATTTACTGCTCTCCTTCGTTGCCGCCGGGACCTTGCGCCGGCATTCCGGGGATGGTGATGTCGATAGGATGCGGAGCGCCCAGGCCAAGTGTGGTGAGCGATGTCCCGAACTCCTGTTGGTTGCCGACGACAAGAACAGCCAGCCTGGATGTGTCGATATATTTTTTTGCCACGCGTTCCAGGTCGGCAATGGTCACACGCTCCACGCCCTCGCGATATTTCTCATGAAAATCCGCCGGATAGCCATAAAATTCCAGCCGTGCCGCCGCCGCAAGCACTTTTTCCCGGGTGTCGTAATTGAAGATGAAGGAATTGAGCACCTGGTCTTTTGCTCGCTTCAACTCCTCCTCGGTAAAAGGTTTCGTCTTGAGATCGGCAATTTCCGTCTGCATGGCCTGCGCCGCTTGGACAGTGCTTTCACTCTTGGTGGCAGCCAGCACGCGGAACATGCCAGGATGATCGTAGGAGGCGCCAAAGCCGCCACCCACCTCATAGGCTAGCCCCTGCTTTGTACGCACATTCTGAAAGAGCCGCGATCCGAACCCCCCGCCGAAAATTTCATTCATGATCGACAAAGCAAAATAATCCGGGTTGCTGCGGAGCGTTCCCAAACCAACGATGTACACGTTGCTCTGATTTACATCGCTCTTGTCGACGATGTAGGCTCCCGGTTTCGGCCCGGGAAATTCTCCTGTGGGCTTTGGCCACGCCGCGCCCCGCGGCAGATTTTCAAAGGTGTCGCGCAGCGTCTTTTCCATCGTGGCGGGATCGAAGTCGCCTTCGACGCCGATAATCATGTTGTTCGGCACGATGGTCTTGTCGTGCCAGTGCTTCAGATCATCGAGCGTGACGGCTTTGATCGTCGCGAGTTCCGGTTCACGCGCGTAAGGACTATCGGCACCGTACACAAGTCTGGCCGCCTCACGCTCGGCAATCTCACTGGCATCGTCATTGCGACGGACGATTCCGGCAGCCGCCTGTTGCTTGGCCAGAGTCAGCTTTTCATCCTTGAATGCAGGATGCTCCAGCAGATCGATGGCGATTCCGAAGACCTGATTCTCATCCTTCGCGAGGCAAGACCATGAGACGGAAGTGGAATCCAGATCACCGCCTGTTTCCACCTTTGCGGCCCTGGCTTCGAGCAGATCGTCCAGCTGGTCGCCGTCCTTGCTGGCTGTGCCGCTGGTACGCCAGGCATCGCTGTATAGATCGACAAGGCCTGCTTTGTTCGCAGGCTCATCGCGTGAGCCGCCGCGTATTTCAATGAAACCGCTGATGAGCGGCAGCTCATGATCTTCCTCAAGCAGGATGACCAGTCCGTTCTTTAGCTCTATGCGCCTCGGTTGCGCCGGGACAAAAGGACGGAGCGGCGGAATCGGAATCTGCTTCCACGGTTGTGCCTGCTGAGTCTGTTGCGCCGGTGCGGTTGTTGTCTGGGCGGACGCAATAGCCGCGCCCAAAAGAACGATCGGAAACACGTAGACAAACACCGGGTAGACGAGGGCTTTAGCCCTCGTAATAATCCGCGCGAATCGATGGGGCTTTAGCCCCTGAGGTATGGTTTTCGCCTCGGTGAGGTGGCAAGCATTTGAGAAGGCGCGATATTCGTTCATTGCGCGCCTCCCTGCGACTGTTGCGCAGCGCCATCTTTCGGCGCTTGAAACTCAACCATGGCGTATGTCCGGTTTGTGTCCACAAATGTTTTACTTGCCACGCGGCGAATATCTTCTTTTGATACCGCGTCGATCCTCTTTAATTGATTGAACAACTCTCGCCAGTCTCCAAACCGGAGCTGATAGATGGCCAACTGCTCGGCCAGCCCCTGATTGTCGCCAAGCCCGCGCAGCAGGTCTGCGCGTGCCCGCGTCTTAAACATCGACAATTCGTCATCGGAGACATCGGTTGTCTTCAGCTTGTCGATCTCCTTATGGATTGCCGTCCGCATCTCCTGAGGTGTGTGTCCCGGATTCGGTACCGCGAAGAAGGCAAACAGACCGGGATACTTGTTGCCCGGAAAGCCGCTGAACCCTTCAGCCTGCGCCGCAATCTGCTGGTCGCGCACGAGGCTGCGATAGAGCCGCGATGTGCGCCCGTTCGAAAAAATATCCTGGATCGCGTCGTACACGGCGTCGTCCGGATCTCGATAGTCAGGTTTGTGATAGCCCTCTATATACAGCGGCTGCGTCTGCTCCTTAAGGATGACTGACTTCTCTCCGGCCTGTCGTGGCTCGACGGTGGTCATCCCTTCAGGATGCGGCCCTGCCGGAATCGCGCCTAGATACTTCTCGAGCATAGGCATCGCTTCCGAGGCTTTCAGATCCCCCGTAACGGCGATCACGATGTTCGATGGCACGTAGTATTTCTGGTGAAAGGCTGCAGCCTGCGTCGCCGTAATCTGGCTTAGCTCGCTTGCCCAGCCAACACCCGGACGATGATAGGGATGCGCTACGTAAGCCGCAGCCAGAAACTGCTCTACCATGCGTCCGATGGGATTCGAATCAATGCGCATGCGCCGCTCTTCCATCACCACATCGCGCTCTTTGTAAAACTCGCGCGGCACCGGGTTGGCAATGCGGTCGCTTTCCATATACGCCCACAATTCAAGGCGGTTCGAGGGCATGCTCCAGTAGTACTGCGTGTCATCGAGGCTGGTCTGCGCATTCAAGCCCGTGGCGCCGTTCGATTCGGCAATCTCCGTGAACTGATTCGGAATGACGTATTTCTGCGCCTCAGCCTGCGCCTGTACAAAGGCGGCATGCAGCGTCTTCAGCTTTTCCGGATCACGTCCAACTGACTTACGATATTCCGCTTGAAATGCGGCATTGGTCTCCTCCACTTTGTCGAGCGCGATCCTCTCAGCGGGATAATTGATCGTGCCAATGTCCTGTGTCCCTTTGAAGGCCAGATGCTCGAACATATGCGCCAGGCCCGATTGGCCGTCCGGATCGTTCGCGTCCCCGGCGTCGACAATTGTGAAGTAGGAAAACACCGGAGCGTCGGGGCGCTCGCAGATGATCAGCGTAAGCCCATTCGGCAATACTTTGGTCGTGATGCGTCTCTCGAAACTGGACAAATCCTGCGCATGGGCCGTGAGCGCTGCTGCGCATACCAGGGCAACCGCACGCATCGTAGAAAAGAATTTCATTGATCCTCGCATAACAGCGTTAATTCTGACGCTATCCGGCCCTCGTGCGAGTGTCAAACCCGGCAGGCCGCGCTATTTTTTCTGCGGAAGGTTCGTGTAATCGGCCACATACACCACCAGGCCTAAATTCGGCAGCGATTTCGAATATCCGGCCTCGAGCTGCTGACGATAGTGGTCGAGCGAGAAGTTGAAAACTTTGGTAGCGTCCTTATCGATCAACTCCAGGTCGACGTCTTTCATCGTCAGCTTGCCGAAAGCAACCGTGCCGCCGCGAAGGTAGATAAATCGATCCGACGCGACCGGCACCGGCTTAAAGGTCGCATCCGGCTGGCCGAACACTTCGACAAGCTGATCGCCTTCGATGTGAACCGAAGCCAGCTTGCCGGCGATATGCGGAGGAGGAAAAAGCCGCATCACGGCTACGGTTACATCATCACCCTGAATCAGAAAGCTCGGTTGATGCTTCGGCTGAGCCACGCTCGACAGCTTGATTCCCAGAGCGTCCAGCAGGCCTTTCTTGAGGACTCCTGCCGCCTTCACATCCGTAAAGTGAAGGTGCAGGTTGCCATCCGGAGTTACGCTCAGAGTCCCCTTGCCTTCGAACGGCACGTCCAGGCCCTTCTTGATGTAGCCCTTCACTACAAGCGTTTGCCCCTCAAAGCTGACGGTGACGTTGTGAATGGGAGTCTGCGCATGCGGCAGGATATAGTTGTTCATGAGCGCCGCCATGTTGTCCGCCGAAACATACGCCTCAGCATTCACAATCTGCAGCGTATACGACTTCTTGTCGTCCAGCGAAACGACTTTTCCGGGGCGGGGAACCATGAACCCATTCATGCGCTTGACCGTGAGCGTTACACCGTCAATCACCTCAAACGAGATATTCTGCGCCTGAGCGTAGACCGCTCCTGCGGGCAAATTCCCGGACACGGAAGAGGTCTGTGCCGTGCAAATATGCGTGCCCAGAGTTAATAGAGTGAAAAGCCAGAAAGCTTTCGGTTTCACCAATCCCACCTGCCACCGAGAGTTGTGGTGCGCAGTTAGATGCAGAAAACCGTAAGCTCCTAATGTTAAAAGCCCGGCCTTGCACAAAGCCCGATGCTTGCATAAAGACAGACCCGCCCGATATCCTCCCCCCTGTAAGGAGCAATCCGCATGAGCACCGCTCTCGCAGACGCGCCCGCTACCGTTGCCACCGTTCCTCTCATCCGCCGTTGCGCCGTCCTGGGAGCAGGAACCATGGGCTCACGCATCGCCGCACACCTTGCCAATGCCGGCCTTCCCGTTGTGCTTCTGGATATCGTTCCCGCGAATGTCGACGCAGCCAGCCGCAGCCGCATCGCATCGCAAGCCCTGCAGGGCCTCCTCAAAGCAAAGCCCGCAGCTTTCTATGACGCATCGAGTGCCCGTCTCATCACACCCGGGAACTTTGAAGATGATCTCGCGCAATTGAAATCCTGTGACTGGATCATCGAAGCCGTCTCCGAAGACCTGGCCATCAAGCAGACACTCCTTGAAAAAATTGCGCCGCACGTGCGTCCGGACGCCATCGTGACGACAAACACCAGCGGTCTGCCCGTCGCCTCCATCGCGGCAAAGATGCCGGCCGACTTCCGCAGTCGTTGGTTCGGCACCCACTTCTTCAACCCTCCGCGCTACATGCGCCTGCTCGAAATCATTCGCACGCCGGAGGCAAATCCGCAGGCTGTTGCAGCGGTCGCCGACTTCGCCGACCGCCGCCTCGGCAAGTCCATCGTCTATGCGCATGACACACCGAACTTCATCGCCAACCGCATCGGCGTCTTCGCCATGCTGACCGCTGTTGACCTGATGCAACAGCTAGATCTCACCATTGAAGACGTAGATGCGCTCACCGGATCGAGCATTGGCTGGCCGCGCACCGGCACGTTTCGATTAGCAGACATGGTCGGCATCGACGTGCTCGCGCATGTGGCAAGAAATTTTTCCAGCACGAAAGCTGAAGACGCAGCCGCCACAAAACTGCCGCCCTTCGTCGAAACCATGCTGGCAAATAAGTGGCTCGGCGACAAAACCGGCCAGGGCTTTTACAAGAAGATTCCCGACGCACCCGATCCGAAAAATAACCGCCTCGCACTCGACTGGAAGTCCCTCGACTACCGCCCGGCCCAGCGTCCCAAATTTCCTTCGCTCGAAATGGCGAAGAACGCCGAAGCCCTGCCCGAGCGCCTGCAATTGCTCATTGGCAATGGTCCCGGAAAAGACAAAGCCAGCCTCTTCCAGTGGACCCTGCTCACGCGCATCTGGAATTATGCAGCAGATTGTTTACCGGAGATCGCCGACGACCTCGCCTCCGTCGACCGCGCCATGCGCACCGGCTTCAACTGGGAGCTTGGTCCTTTTGAAATGTGGGACGCCGTAGGCGTACAGCAAAGCTGCGAGCGTCTCCGCGCACGCAACGAGCACGTCAGCCCGCAGGCTGAAGCGCTTCTCGCATCCGGCAAAACCAGCTGGTACAGCGATGGAGCTGAAACGCATGGCCGCGCAGAATTCGATCCGGCGACGCGCGACTACAAACCGATAGCCCAGCCCCCAGGTATCGCCAGCATCGCAGCCTTCAAGCGCGCCAACGGAGTCATCCGCAAAAACGCAGGTGCATCGTTGGTCGATATCGGCGAAGACATCGCCTGCATCGAGCTGCACTCGAAGAAAAACGCCATCGGCGACGACATCGTCTCGCTCATCACGCAAACGCTGCACCCAGACAGCGAGCACGTCCGCAACTTCAGCGGCTTCGTCATCTCCGGCGATGCGTCCGATTTCTCCGTCGGCGCCAACCTCATGCAACTGCTGCTCACCATGCAGGAAGGCGACTGGGATGAAGTCGATCTTGCCGTCCGCGCCTTCCAGCGCATGACCGCGTCCATCAAGTTCTGTCCGCGCCCCGTCGTCGTCGCGCCATTCAGCCTCTGTCTCGGTGGAGGCGTCGAAATTTCACTCCACGCCGCAGCCCGCCAACCACACGCAGAACTCTACATGGGTCTCGTCGAAGCCGGAGTTGGCCTTGTCCCCGCGGGCGGCGGCACCAAAGAGATGGCGCTGCGCGCCGTCGATGCAGCCGCCGTTGAATCCGGCACCAGCCCGACAGAGGCTCCGCTCAAATTCGCATTCTCAGGCGAATTGCAGGACGCGCTGCGCCAGCGCTTCGAAACGATAGGCATGGCCAAAGTCTCAACCTCTGCCGCCGAAGCGCGCGGCCTCGACCTGTTGAAGTCCTCCGACAAGATCACGCTCCACCGCGAACGCCTGCTGCTCGACGCACGCGAGACAGCTATGTATCTCGCCGGCTCCGGTTATTCCGCTCCCACGCCGCGCATGCAGATACCGGTGCCAGGCGACCAGGTGGGCGCCACACTTCGCCTCGGCGTGCATCTTATGCGCCAGGCGGAGTACATCAGCGATCACGACGTGAAGATCGCAAACCATGTCGTGCGCATCCTATGTGGAGGCAGCGTAACTCCGGGAACGTTCGTCACTGAGCAATACCTGCTCGACCTCGAACGCGAAGCCTTTCTCTCACTCTGCGGCGAGCGTAAGACGCAGGAGCGCATTGCTTTCACGCTGAAGACAGGAAAGCCGCTCAGGAATTAAAGAGATGCAAGGCGTGCACAAGCTCATCGTATGGACCATGCTCATCGCTGCACCGCTGGTATTGGCGGCGCAGGGCAGCGAGCAGGTTTTGCATGGCCATAAAGGCGATCAGTCTTTCGCCTTTCGCCTGCTGCCTCCAGCTACATTTACTGAGCTGCCTGCGCCTGTTCGCAAAGATCTGGAGAAGCGCCATTGCATGATTCCGCAGAGCTACGAGGCGCGCTCTCCCGAAAATGTGATTCACGGAGCGTTCCGCGAAAAAGGACCGACTGACTGGGCTGCACTCTGCTCTCAGAATGGCACAACAACCCTGCTCGTTTATTGGTCAGACTCCGGATCGGCGCCCGCAGAGCTCGCGGTGCAAACCGACACGGACACCGCCGACCCACATGACGAGACCAATTTGCTCGGCTACGCCCGAGGTATCGATGTGGCCTCGCCAAACGCCATCAACGAGATACTGGTAAACAAACCATATGGCCCCTTCGATCACGATGGGATTAAAGATGCGCACATCGAGAAGTCGTCCGTCATTCACTATTTCAAGAACGGCACCTGGATGGTTTTGCAGGCAAGTGAATAGGTAGGTGCGGGTTTTACCCCGCACATTTACCAGGTTTCTTTAACAGAGGGGCTTTAGCCCCTGAGGGTCAAGCAATGAGAGATGCAGTCATCGTCAGCAGCGTCCGTACCGCAGTCGGCAAAGCTCCTAAGGGCACACTCGCATTCACCCGCCCTGACGACCTGGCCGCCATCGCGATAAAAGGTGCCCTGGATAAAATCCCCGCTCTCGACCCTAAAGAGATTGAAGACGTCATCATGGGCTGCGCCATGCCCGAGGCCGAGCAGGGAATGAACGTCGCCCGCATAGCCAGCCTGCGCGCCGGGTTGCCGATCGAAGTTTCCGGCATGACCATCAATCGCTTCTGTTCTTCGGGATTGCAATCCATCGCCATCGCCGCCGACCGCATCCGCTCAGGCTCCGCAGAAGTCATGCTCGCCGGCGGCACCGAATCGATGAGCATGATCTCGATGGGAGGTCGCAAGATCAGCGCCAACCCATGGCTCGTCGATCACTACGCCGACACCTATCTCTCCATGGGTCTTACCGCCGAGCGCGTAGCCGCAAAATACGGCATCACCCGCGAACAGGCCGATGCCTTTTCGCTCAAGAGCCACGAGAAAGCCCTAGCCGCAACCCAGGCCGGCAAGTTTGATGAAGAAATTGTGCCTGTCACGGTGACAAATTCAACGCCAACAAAAAATCCAGCCAAGCCGGAAGTCAAAACCAGCGAATTTAAAAAAGACGAAGGCCCCCGCGCCGATACCTCGCTCGAAGCGCTGACGAAACTCAAGCCGGCCTTCCACGCAAAAGGAACCGTGACAGCAGGGAACTCGTCGCAAACCTCCGACGGAGCCGCCGCCTCCATCGTCATGTCGTCAGAACGTGCACAAGCGCTGAACCTGAAACCGCTGGCAAGATTCGTCAGCTTTGCAACTGCCGGATGCCTGCCCGAAGAAATGGGACTGGGCCCAGTCTTCGCCATCCCCAAAGCTCTGAAACTCGCCGGGCTCACCCTCGACCAGATCGACCTCATCGAACTGAACGAAGCCTTCGCCGCGCAGGCACTAGCCGTAATCCAGCAAGCGGGATTAGACCCCGCCAAAGTCAACGTCAACGGCGGAGCCGTCGCCCTGGGTCACCCGCTAGGCTGCACCGGAGCCAAACTCACTGCCACACTCCTGCACGAAATGAAACGCCGCAACCTCCGCTACGGATTAGTCACCATGTGCGTAGGCGGCGGCATGGGCGCCGCCGGAATTTTCGAGAATCTAAACTAGGAACAATGAGCAATCACGCCGCAAGACCCAGGCCAAAGAAATCAGTCTACTTTGGCTTTGAACGTGACGATTTGGCAGCCTTGATCCTGGCATTTGTGATCGGACTGCTCTTGCTGATCTTACATCCATGGAATCGAGATGACCGTTCAAACTGGCCAGCAATTACTGGTCATGTGTTGGAAACACGCATTGGAGCTGTAAGTTTAATAGACCAGCGATACAGGTCTGGCGATATCGTTTATCAGGTTCAAGCGCATGTCGCTTACGAACGCGATGGAAAGCAATATAACTCGTGGCTCCCGGTTTCAAAGCAGTCCACTGATAAAGGATTTCTTGAATTCTGGTTATCACAAAAGAAAAGCAAAGTATGCACTGTCCGCTGGCCACCTAGGAATCCCGCATATGTAGAAGCAGTTCTCTTCTAATCCGCGTAAGCCAATCTTCACAAAACAGGCGTAGGATGTTCCGTTGCATCATAGGAAACAGGAGCATCAAAGAACATGGCCACCGCTACCACCTCCGCTCCCGTAAAAGCCGTCACCGGCGGCAGCTTTCTGATTGAAGAACGCCAACCCTCCGACATCTTTACGCCCGAAGACTTCTCCGACGAGCAACGCCAGATCGCCGAGACCGCCGCGCAGTTCGCCGCAAACGAAGTCCTCCCCGCCGCTGACGAGATCGAAGCCAAGCACTTCGACGTAACCCGTGGCCTGCTCAAAAAAGCCGGCGACCTCGGTCTCATGGCCGTCGACGTCCCCGAAGCCTACGGCGGCCTGGAAATGGACAAGGTCACCTCTGCCATCATCGCCGACCGCATGTCCGTGCTCGCGAGTTTTTCCGTAGCCTTCAGCGCGCATGTAGGAATCGGCACGCTCCCCCTCGTCTGGTACGGGACCGATGCGCAAAAGGAAAAGTACCTGCCCAAGCTGGCCACCGGAGAATGGATCGCCGCCTACGCACTTTCCGAAGCCTCATCCGGCTCGGACGCAATGAACGTCCGCACCCGCGCCGTCCTATCTGGCGACGGCCAGCACTACATCCTCAACGGCGAAAAGATGTGGATCACCAATGCAGGCTTCGCCGACCTCTACACCGTCTTCGCCAAAATCACTGACCCCGCTGATCCTGAATCGAAGAACGCGAAAATGTCCGCCTTCTTGATCGAGCGCGATACGCCAGGCTTCACCGTCGGAGCAGAAGAACATAAGTTAGGTATCCGCGGCTCGTCCACCTGCCCGCTCATCCTCTCCGACTGCAAAGTGCCCGTCGAAAACCTCCTCGGCGAAGCAGGCAAAGGTCATCACATCGCCTTCAACATCCTCAACATTGGCCGCTTCAAGCTGGGAGCAGCCTGCCTCGGCGGCGCGCGCATCTCGCTCGCGAACGGCGTCAAATACGCGAAAGAGCGGAAGGCCTTCGGCAAGTCCATCTCCGACTTCGGCCTCATCCAGCAGAAGCTCGCCGACTCGACCGCGCGCATCTTCGTCGGCGAAGCCATGACCTACCGGACGGTAGGCATGATCGACGCCGCCCTCGCGACGATACCCGAAGACCAGGCCCACAACTCCCGCGAAATCCAGAAGCGCATCGAGGAGTATGCCGTCGAGTGCTCCATCCTGAAAGTCTGGGGCTCCGAGATGCTCGACGCTGTCGTCGACCACGTCGTGCAAATTTACGCCGGCTACGGCTACGTCGAAGAATACCCCGCAGAGCGCGCCTACCGCGACTCGCGCATCAATCGCATCTTTGAGGGCACCAACGAAATCAACCGCCTCATCATTACGGGCTTTTTAATGAAGCGCGCCATGACCGGCCAGCTCGCCCTGCTGCCTGCCATCAAGCAGCTCATGGACGAGGTTATGTCCCCACCCGCCCCCGGCTTCGACGACGCTCCCGACGAGCTCGCCCGCGAAGCCGGAATCCTCGCCAACGCCAAAAAACTAGCCCTGCTAGCCGCCGGAACCGCCAGTCAAAAATATATGTCGAACCTCGCCGACCAGCAGGAGATCATGGCCGACCTAGCCGACATGCTCATCGAAATCTATGCTGTCGAATCCGCCCTCCTGCGCGCAAGAAAAATGACCAAAGGAACGAACCGGGTGCCCCAGGTCTACGAAGGAGACCTGGGAGTCTTAGCCACCCAGTACTACGCCGCCCATGCCATGACCATCATCGAACCGGCAGCGCGCCGCGTGCTCGCCGCCGTGGCCGAGGGCGACATGCTGCGCACCCAGCTCGCCATCCTGCGCCGTCTCGTCAAGCATGAACCGGCGGACACGATACAGATGGGCCGCGAGCTCGCCCGTCAGGCAATCGACGCAGGCAGATACCCGCTCTGAATCGCAAACCGTGGCCACAGACAGCGAATCCCTCATCCTTTCGGCTTTGTTGCTGAAAGGATGGGGGTATGGCGTGAAAAAGAAAATTCACCCCGGACCGAAACAAAATATTCGGAATTACGGTCTACACATACGCGCTGTGTGATGAATGCGCAATTGGTTGCCAGCTTGACAACATCTTTTCCCATGCCATACAACCATCCCATTGTGGGCATAAGGCCCTTTTTGGCATGAGCGTACAACCCCAACCCGATATACTGCATGTGCATCGGGGCTTTCATTCGTCCCGCAAAAGCATCGCAGAATGTGACTTGCAAGTAACTTGTTTCCGGAAGAGCAATTCCAACCAACCTCCACAAAGTTTGACAGGATGGCCATGTTTTCTAAACTTTCAAAGCCGCGTACAGTTGTAGCTCGTCTTGCAGCACTCGCTGCAGCCGGCCTGCTTGTCTTTTCTGCCGCGTCGGTTCACGCCCAAAGCACGCAGCAAGTCCTGATTCCCAACCGCCTCACCGAGCCGGTGAATGAAAGGTCATTAGTTACCCTCAAGGGCAACGTAAACCCGCTGGCAAACGCCAGAAATGACCATGGTGTCGCGTCTGACAGCCTGCAACTGGATCGGATGCATCTGGTCTTGAAGCGCAGCGCTGCGCAAGAGGCCAGCCTCAAGCAATTTCTCTCCGATGTGCACACGCCGGGAACGGCCAACTATCACAAGTGGCTGACCCCCGATCAGTTCGGCCAGCAGTTTGGCCCGTCGGATCAGGATATAGCCACCGTGGAAGCCTGGCTGCAATCGCATGGGTTCACCGTCAGCAAGGTAAATCCCGGTAAGCTGACCATCGAGTTTTCAGGGAATGTCGCGCAACTGCGGAGCGCCTTTCATACCCAGATCCACCAGTATGCCGTGAACGGGCAGGAGCACTATGCAAGCGCCAACGACCCGCAGATTCCGACCGCGTTGGCTCCCGTCATTGGCGGCTTTGTTTCACTGAACAATTTCCGGCCGCAGCGTTACAGCCGCATGCTTGGGCAGGCTTCCTATAGCCCGCAGACCGGCAAAGCCAAGCCGCAGTGGAACTTTCCCGACGGTGCTGGTGAAGACTTTGTGCTGTCTCCAAGCGACTACGCTGTTCAATACAACATCGCTCCGCTTTACAGCGCCGGAACCAATGGCACAGGTGAGACGATCGCCATCGTCAACGATTCGAACATTAATGTTTCTCTGGTCAATAATTTCCGCACCCTCTTCGGTCTTCCCGCCAACCCGCCTCAAGTCATTATTGATGGTAACGATCCTGGAATTGACGGCATCAACAACCCCGACGGTCCAAATGGCGACTCAGGGGAGGCTTACCTCGATGTCGAGTGGGCGGGAGCCGTTGCCCCTGGAGCCACCATCGATCTTGTTATCGGTGCCGATACGGCGCTCGAATCGGGTTTTGCCCTGGCCGCCGAACGTGCCGTCTTTAGCAACGTGGCGCCGATCATCAGCGTGAGCTTCGGCGCATGCGAAGCGGCCCTTGGCGCCAGCAACCAGTTTTATAACCAGCTATGGCAGCAGGCTGCGGCCCAGGGCATCACCGTGCTCGTCTCTACGGGCGATAGCGGCTCAGCGGGGTGCGATAACGACAATAATCAGTTCTTTGCGGTGAGTGGTCAGGCCGTGAGTGGATTTGCCTCCACTCCCTACAACGTAGCAGTTGGCGGCACGGACTTTTTTTACGCCGGTGGCAGCAGCGATCTGGGCAAATACTGGAGCGCGAATCCTCCGACGAACACACCTACCACTACGCTGATGGCTGTCATTCCTGAACAGCCCTGGAACAACAGTCAGTTCGGCACCAATCTCGTTGACTTCTACAACGACATTTCAGGTCAGACGGCGACGACGATTGCTGCGGCCGGCGGCGGTGCAAGTACAGTCGGAAACGTCACGACAGACAGCAGTGGCAACATCACGAGTGCCGTTCCCTATCCCAAGCCATCCTGGCAGCAGGGAGCAGGCGTGCCCAGCGATAGCGCACGCGATATTCCTGATCTTTCTCTTTTTGCCGCAAATGGTTTGAATGGCAGTTACTACCCATTGTGCGCCGTGGACGGCGATTGCCAGCCTCAGTCGGGTACTAACCCTGTCCAGATCTCAGGTGTTGGCGGCACTTCGGCGTCGACTCCATCCTTTGCGGGCATCATGGCCCTCGTCGAACAGGTTACGAACAGCCGCCAGGGTCAGGCCAATTTCGTACTGTATCCGCTGGCAAAGCAGTTTCCTGCCGCATTCCACGATGTTGTCAATGGCACAAATTCCGTTCCCTGCGCGACGACAGTAACCGCTGCAGGCAATCCGTTGGACTGCATCGCCGTGCAACCTCCGCTCAATATTGCTATCACCGATCCTAACCTTGGCCCGACAACGGAAGGCCAGATCGGCACCGGCTCGACGCCTCAATACAATGCCACCGCAGGGTATGACTTAGCCTCGGGCCTGGGTACGCTGGATGCAAACCAGTTGGTCACCAACTGGAGCAAGGTTACGTTCACCGCAACCACCACGACCCTCACGCCCTCTTCTACCTCGTTCACCCACGGAACCTCCATCACGATCAGTGGCTCTGTCGGTGGAGGCACCAATGCCAGCGGCTCCGTCGCCCTCATGACGGATAGCACGTTGCCCGTCAACCAGTCTCAGACGACTTTTCCGGTTACCAACGGCGCTTTCAGCAGCCCGTCCGGCGGCATCACTTTCCTACCCGGTGGAAGCTACAATATCTGGGGTCAGTACAGTGGCGACGGAACCAACGCCGCCAGCACCTCGTCGAAAACCGCGATCACCGTCAGTCCCGAGGCGAGCTCGACGTATTTCAATATTATCGATGTGGCAACTCCCCAGAGTGGAACAGTGGCCATCAACTCCGGGAGCACCGCTCCCTATGGCACGCAGCTCATCCTGGCCGCTCAGCTGGTTCCCACTACCTACTTCAACACCTGCCTTACGACGTCGAATCCTCCTGCGAGCTGCAGCACGACTTCCTTTAGCTTCCCCACCGGCACCGTGGCTTTTGCCGATAACGGAACCACCATCAACACCGCTGTCGTGAACGCCGAGGGCGATGCTGAATACAACGCTCCCTGGGCGATCGGCAATCACTCTGTCACCGCCAGCTATTCCGGAGACGCCAGCTACAACAAGTCAACTGCTTCGGCTATCACGTTCACGATAGCGAAGGCCACACCAACTATCGTTTTCAGCAGCACGTCTAGCAACTCAGCCGGCATTGTCAATGGCAGCGGCCTGACGGCTGCCTTTACGATTCAAGTTGAAAACAGCAGCAATTCCGCGAATTCAAGTACTTTCAATATTGGATACTCGGTTCCGGTAGCTGCTCCTACCGGAACAGTCACAATAACTGGCGTTCCGGGTGTCACATCCGCGACCTTATCGCCGTCCGTCGATCCCACCTCGCTCTTTGCTACCGGAGTCGCTTCCATCCTGGCCGGCAGCACCCCGGCGGGGACCTATAACGCTACGATCACCTACTCC
>Ga0207146_10010_pt1 | contig 49497 bp, 43 predicted proteins | sample Alteio_BWMinHeat_36_FD_153539 | JGI IMG/M metagenome (GOLD analysis project Ga0207146, IMG submission 153539) | Enriched cells from forest soil in Barre Woods Harvard Forest LTER site, Petersham, Massachusetts, United States -... | ecosystem: Environmental > Terrestrial > Soil > Temperate forest >...
CCACCATATTGGCCGTGAATCTGTGTCCGAAGCGGACGGAATCAAAATCATCCGGACAGGACTGGACTCCGGCGCCAATTTCCTCGACAACTGCTGGGACTACAACAACGGCGTCAGCGAATCCCGCATGGGGCTTGCGTTAAAGGACGGTTACAGGCAGAAAGCCTTCCTGATGACCAAGCTTGATGGTCGTACCGCGAAAGCCGCACAACAGCAGCTCGAAGAATCATTGCGGCGTTTGCAGACCGATCATCTTGACCTCATCCAGATCCATGAAATCATTCGCATGGAAGATCCGGAACGCGTGTTTTCGCCGGGCGGCTCGCTTGAGTATCTGGAAAAGGCGCGTAAAGAGGGCAAAGTGCGATTCATTGGTTTCACCGGCCACAAGAGTCCGGAGATACATCTGCACATGATTGAGACAGCGACCAGGCACAAAAGCTGATTCTGCGCGATACAGTCGCTCTTCTGAGCCTGTTCGCCATCACCATCGCCCTTTCTTTCGTTACTTATTTTCTGTTTCATTCCTTCTCGGTCCACCGGCAGCAACTGGCGCAGCGCTGGCTTGCCCGCGGAGAAAGCGCGCTGCACGCCGGGCAGCCTCTTGTTGCAATCGACGCACTCCGTTCGGCGCTGGCCTACGCTCCTGACGATGAAAGCCTGCAGATCGACCTAGCCGAAGCGCTGGCCGATGCAGGTCGTACGTCAGAGGCGGTGGCCTACTTCAATACGCTGCTCGAAACCCGTCCGGGGAACGGGCTGATCCATCTGCAGCTCGCGCGTTTGGCCGCTCGGCAAGGCGATGAAGCACTCGCGGTTCGGCATTACCAGGCTGCCCTGGACGGTACCTGGGAAGGCGATGGCTACATCCGTCGACGCGAAGTCCGGTTGGAGCTATCGCACTATCTGATTGATCGCAAACAGTACGACCGCGCAAGAACGCAGCTCCTGATTGCCGCCGGCAACGCGCCGGACGATCCAAGCATCGAAATCGTCGTCGCTGGACTGCTGGAACAGGCACAGGATCCGGCCAATGCGCTGCATTTTTACAAGAAAGCGATGCAGCACAGGCCGGTACAGCTCACAGCGCTTCTGGGCGCAGGCCGAGCAGCCTATTCGTCTAACAAGTATTTGCAGGCAAAGGACTTTCTGGAGCGCGCGCTCAATCACCCAGACTTTGAGAAGCAGCCTGCAAATATCCAAGAGCAATATCGCAACATGCTCTCAGATGCCGACCATATCCTGCTGCTGTACCCAGGCCCCACCCTTAGCCTTCGCGCACGAGCGGAGCGCATCCTCAGAGCCGGGAAAATCGCTCAGGAAAGACTGACAGCCTGCCTGAGCAGCCAGACGGCGGTTTCGCCGCAGTTACAAACCCTCGCTGGCCGCTGGCAGCAGCTGCCGCCTGCCCTGCGGTGGTTGCAGCTCGAAAGGGATCCGCAGCTTGAGCAGACGATCATGCAGCTCGTCTATCAAACCGAGCAAATCACCAGCCAGCAATGCGGTCCTCCCACAGGCAACGATGCACTTCTGCTCAAGATGGCGCGGGCACCGGAGGCGATCGAGCAGCAATGAATGTGCACCCCATGCAGGAAGCAGTCACACAGCCTACGAGTGTTCCTCATAGGAAACTGTCTCCACTCGAGATGGACAGAATTGCCCCAAGCCGCGATGAGCGACTCTTCCTCGTCCTCTCGATTTTTATCGGCGTGCTCTCAGGGCTGCTCGTCGTCTCGTTTCGCGTTGCGATTGAGTGGATCAAGATTCTTACTCTCGGCTCCGCTCCCCACGGCGGGCAGTTCCGGCTGTTGTTTGTTCCGGCTCTCGCAGGCCTCTTTGTAGCCCCATTAGTACAGCTCTTTTTTCCCGCTGCCCGCGGCAGCGGAGTCAACCAGACCAAAGCAGCTCTTTACATTTACAACGGCTATATCTCGTTCAAAACCGTTATTGGAAAATTCATCACCTCGGCGCTGGCCATTGGCTGCGGCCACTCTCTTGGACCGGAAGACCCATCCCTGCAGATCGGAGCGGGGGTCGCGTCAATTGTCGCGCGGCGGCTGGACCTCTCAAAGCAGCGTCTGCGCCTATTCGCCCCTATTGGTGCCGCCGCCGGCCTGGCGGCTGCATTCAACGCGCCCATCTCGGCCATTCTTTTCGTGATTGAAGAAGTCATTGGCCGCTGGAGCGCCGCGGTCCTCGGCTCTATCGTCCTTTCCGCCATCTCAAGCGTCGTCGTCGCGCGCTGGTTCTGGGGATCGGAGCCGATGTTCCGTATTCCTTCGGTCACACTGCGCGACCCCCGTGAGTTGATCGCCTATGCTGTTCTAGGCGTCGCCGGCGGATTCTCGGCTCTCGTCTTTTCCAAAGCATTGGGTTATCTGCGGCCCCGGCTGCGCGCCTTGCCTCACTGGACGCATTATTGGCAATCCGGAATCGCAGGACTGCTTGTGGGACTTATCGGGTTTGTGGGTTTTCCTCAGGTCATGGGACCAGGCTATGAAGTCATCGATCAGGCGATGCACGGACAGTTCGCATGGAAGCTTCTGCTTGCGCTCGCGCTGCTCAAAATTCTGGCCACGACTCTATCTTTCTCAAGCGGCACGCCGGGCGGCATGTTCGCGCCGACTCTCTTCATTGGAGCCATGCTGGGCGCCTCTGTTGGCTCCTTTGAAAAGCTCTTCTTCCCGCACCTGACCGGCTCGGTCGGCTCATATGCTCTCGTCGGCATGGGCGTCCTTTTCGCCGGCTTTCTGCGCGCTCCGCTCACCTCCGTTTTCATGGTGCTCGAAGTCAGTGGAAACTACTCGATCATTCTTCCCGTGATTCTCGCGAACATGATCGCCTATCTGCTCTCGCGCGGACTGCAGCCGACTCCCATTTTCGAGGTATTCACCCACCAGGACGGCCTCGCCCTACCCTCCATGGAAGAAGAGCGAGAGGAGTCAGGGCTGCATCTTGAAGATGCGCTGCAGCCCGTCAACATTCCTGTCATCCAAGGAAAAAAATCAATCGCCGAAGCAGGGCAGGCCATCGCCATGACACAAGCTCCAACCTTCCTCGTCCATCTTTGGGACGGTTCCTGGTATGCCATGAAGGCTGAAGAGCTTATCTCGACAAGCGCCACTTTCACTCCGGATACACCCATCGAACAGGTGCTGCCGCCCGAACGCACTCCAATCCTTTTCCCTGATCTGCCGTTAGACAACACGCTTCCCTATTTCCCCCGCTGGCCGCTGCTTCCGATCATGAACCGCGCCAGCAAAGGGACATTGGAAGGTATCGTCACTCTGGAAGATGTGCTCCGGCGTTATCAGGGAAATTAGCCGGATTTATCCAAGATTTAATCTAAGCTCATGCCGTCCACGCGGATGGTTTTGTACATCCATGAAAATAAAGTGAAAAAATAAATCCCTCACCGAGACATGACGGTAGCTTTTCGCGTCTACCCGTTTGTATCGCTGCGATCATTATCCTGCCAATTTTGGCGAGGTTTTTCTTTGAGTTCACCTCTTCTGGAAGTAAATTCACGCACGCTTGCCCTCGAAGAGCGTGCAGCCAGTCAGCCGTTGACTCAGGCTATCAGTCATGTAACCGGGCTCACGCTGCTTATTCCCTTTGTCTTGCTGATCCACGGCTATCATCCGTTTGCGGACGACGCAGGCATCTACGTTGCCGGCATCCGGAAGATGATGGACCCCTCTCTCTTTACCGTTGATGCCGGCTTTGTTGCGGCCCACACGCGGCTGTCGATCTTTTCGCATCTCTTCGCCGGTGCACTCCAGCTCTTCCACATTCCTTTGGATTTGGGCCTGATCGCAGCCTATCTGCTCTCTATTTTCGCGTTTCTGCGCGGATGTTTTCAGCTGTCGCAGCGTTTGTTCGCTGATGTGCAAATCCAGTGGGGCGCAACACTTTTTGCGAGCACGCTTTTTACGCTTCCGGTCGCCGCGACCGCGCTCTGGATCATGGATCCATATGTCACAGCGCGATCTTTTTCGACCCCGTTTTCCCTCTTCGCATTGACAGCCTGTATGGACCGCGATTGGAAGCGCACTACCGTGTGGTTCCTGTTAACCGCCCTCATGCATCCATTGATGGCTGCCTATTTGGCTGCTTTCCTGCTGACCTACATTTTCGTCAGCGCAGGCCGCTGGCGCAGGCTTGCTGCCACTTGCATCCTGGCTTTTGCCGGCTGCGCTGCGATTTATTTCGCGACGCGTCACGCTGCTCTTCCCGATGGTTATCGAGAAGCCGCTTTAACACGGGAATATTTTTTCCTCTCACTTTGGCGCTGGTATGAAGTCATGGGACTTATCGCGCCGCTGCTGTTGATGCTTGCAGCGTTTCGTACCCGCAACCACGCTATCCGGAATCTTTGCGTTGCCTGCATCGCCACGGGCTCTACCGCATGCGCGGTGGCAGCATGTTTTATTCACACCAACGGGAGTTTCTTTTTAGCGCGCATCCAGCCTCTGCGCATCTTCCAGCTTATTTATATTGCCGGAGTGATTCTGCTCGGCGGCTTTCTCGCCAAACACCTCCGCGGGCGGCGGGCAGCGCTTGGAGCGGCCTTGCTGATCCTTGTTTCCAGCCTCATGCTGCTTATACAAAAACAGGTTTATACCACTTCAGCGCATGTGGAATGGCCCTTTGTCGCGCCTAGCAACCCGTGGCAGCAGGCTTTTCTCTGGATACGCAACAACACTCCTCAGAACGCCGTCTTTGCGCTCGATTCAAACTACACAAAACTGGGCATCGAGGACACGCAAGGTTTTCGCGCTACGGCCGCGCGCAGTGCATTGGTCGATGAGCTGAAAGACGGCGGAGTCGTAGCCATTTTCCCGCAGCTTGCACCGCGATGGAAGAGCCAGCGCGATCTCGAGATCGGGTTGAATCGCATCAGTGACCAGGAAAGGATCGCGCGCCTTCAGCCAGCCGGAGTAACCTGGCTCCTGCTGAGCGCCGGCGCCACAACTCAGTTCGCCTGTCCCTATCGAAATATCGCCGTTGCCATCTGCATGCTCCCGGAAAACGACCGCGTGCATCGGAATTAGAAGAGGCACGGTAAGAGCCGTGCCTCGTGAAATACTAACTCTGCTCGAAATCGTTAGTAGGACGATTTGATGTTATAGGTAACACCCGCTGTGAATTGGAACGAATTGCGCTTTGTAGGCGGAATGGTGAGCGGCACATTGTTCAGGTAAGAATTGAGCGTGCCGAGCGTAAAGCTGAAATTTTTGTAGGCCGGGAACCCAAGCGTATTCACTTCCGTGATCGAATAGGCATGCAGATTGTTCCACGCCGGAATATACGACACCTGCTGCGTGAAAAGAATGCTCCTGGGCAAATGAAGCACGTAGCTAAGGCCGAAAGTCGACCCGATCAAGCTCTGGTTCTCATCCGTGATCGTATTTGCGAAGGTCTGCCGCGTATATTGCACCGTCGCCGTCACATCCAGCTCCTGTTTCGGAGTCTTAAGCACGGTGTAGCCAATTCCGCCGCCGTAAATTTGCTGCAGATCGAGGCTCTGGCTGAAATTGTGATCGAAGGCAACCTGCCCGAGGTAGTAGAAGCGCGGCGTAATAAATTGATCGCGTTCCGCTCCGGCATGGTAAATCGAGCTCTTACTGTAACTTGATGCCACCAGGTTGCCATTCGCATCAATGTACGAGGGATCGGTAATTTTTCCGTAGGACTGCGTATAGGCGATGGTTGTGCGATTCCGCGGATCGAGCCAGCTTACAGTCGGAACCTGCCGCACCAGTGCAACCGCGGCATTGAAGGTGTACTGATTCTGTGTGGCCTGCACCAGCGTCAATCCAGCAGTCGCCGCTCCATTCCACGCCTGGAAGAAACCCGGCCTGCCGTGTAATTGCTTGTTCAGAGTTGTTTGGTCAATCACGTATTGAGCATTTGCGATTGGAATCGGTGCGATCGTGGCGTTCGTCGTGGATTCGACAGTGATCTGATCATTGGCGACGGAAACTGCCCCGATCGGTACGCTGCCGGGAAGCTCGCCATGCCTGATACGCACACTTTTGTCGATCACGGCCATCTTTTGCGCTGTACGAAGCTCTTTGACCTTGCTCCAATCTATGGTAATGTCGCCGACGATATCACTATGGAAGGTCACATTGCTGCCGATTGCCTGCACAAACTTTCCCGATAGCTGGTCGCCATTCGTGAAGATAATGACGTCGGGCTGCGGCTTATCATCAGCGGCCAACAAGCGGTCTGCTGCAGTAAAAAACGCAAAGATCGCGACGAGAGGAAGCGCTGCCAGCCGCAGGACGCGGCGCGTGAGAGTCTGCATACAAAACCTTTACTCCTGGTAAAATTTCACACCGTTGAAACGTAAATCACGGACTTTGGCCTAACTTACAATCTCTGATGCAAACCGCAGGACAAGGCAGTATCTACCTCAAAACCAGCACGTATCGGCATGATACCTCGATATGCCGTCCGAGTCTTCATAGCCCGGAAAAAGCGACCTCCAAAAGAACAAGGCATGCACGGTTGGGCAAAGACCCTCTAAAATGGACGTATGTCGATCACACGCCAGCAAGCCCTTGACTATTTCCACTCCGACGACCTGATCGGCCTCGGCATGGAAGCGGATGCGGTGCGCCGAAAGCTGCACCCGGAAGGCGTGGTGACCTACATCATCGACCGCAATATCAACTACACCAACTTCTGCACGGAATACTGCACCTTCTGCGCCTTTTATCGTCCGCTCAAGGGCAAGATGGCGTCCGAGGGATACATCCTCGACTTTGAAACCATCTATCAGAAGGTCGCAGAGACAGTGGAGATGGGCGGCACCGGCGTGCTGATGCAGGGCGGCCTGCATCCCGATCTGAAGATTGAATGGTTCGAGCGGCTGCTCACAGGCATCAAGCAGCGCTTCCCCCAAGTGTGGATGCACTGCTTCTCCGCCTCCGAAATTCTCGCCATCGCCGAATACAGCGACCTCAGCGTGCGCGACACCATCATGCGCCTGCGTGATGCTGGACTCGATTCCATTCCCGGCGGCGGCGCCGAGATTCTCGACGACGAAGTGCGGCATCGCATTGCCCGTCTCAAATGCGGGACGGAGGACTGGCTTCTCGTCCATCGCACCGCGCATGAGCTTGGCATGCGCACCACCGCGACCATGATGTTCGGCGTCGGCGAAAGCTTCGAGCATCGCGTGAACCATTTCGAGCAGGTGCGCCGACTGCAGGAAGAAACCGGCGGCTTCACCGCCTTCATCCCTTGGAGCTTCCAGCCTCACAATACCGCGCTCGGCGGCCGCGGATGGGATGAGGCTACTGCGGTCGAATACCTGAAGGTTCTGGCCATCTCCCGTCTCTATCTTTCCAATATCGAGAACGTGCAATCGAGCTGGGTCACGCAAGGCCTGAAGGTCCTGCAGCTTGGCCTCCGTTTTGGCGGCAACGATGTCGGCTCCGTCATGCTGGAAGAAAATGTCGTGAAGGCGGCAGGCACCTCGAACTGCACAACGGAAGAAGAGCTGCGCCGCATTATTCGTGACGCGGGATTCAAACCGGTGCAGCGCGACACTCTCTATCGGACTATGTTCCTCAACTAGGGCCTGCTAACAGGCCCTGGGTCATCATTTTTGAGATCTGCCTATCCACCCCAGAGGCGGAATGCTATCCTTGAATAGTCCGTTTCTCCCTCACCCAAACGACTCCATGAACCGCGTTATGCGTCTACCTCTACGAACGGCTCTTTGTCTTCTACCGCTTGCACTCACGCCGTGTATCACCGCCTGTGGAAGGGTGAAGGCAAACTCCCACGTGGCGTTTATGGGCGACTCACTCACGGAAATGTGGACGCTGCCGCGCGTCAACCTGGGAAGATACGGCCAGACGACCGCTCAGATGCTGAAGCGCTTTCCCGTGGACATCGCCAACAAAAATCTCCACTCCGTCATTATTCTGGGGGGCACGAACGACATTCTGCTCGGCATCGATCCAGCCACGACTGTCTCCAATCTGGGCAGAATGGCGGACATCGCCGCATCCAGCGGGGTCGAGCCTGTCCTCTGCGAAATTCCGCCCATCTATGCGCGGCAAGGAACGCTCGCTCCGCAAGTGGCTGAATTGAATCGGAGAATCACCGCACTGGCTGCTTCCAGGAATTTACGATTCGTCGATTTCTACGATCCGCTGAATGGCCATCCAGCCTATTTCAGCGACGGTGTCCACATGCGGAGACGTGGATACCTTGTCATGGACTGGACCCTGGAACAGAAGGTATCGCTCTTTCAGGGATAAGCTCACCGATATCGTAAGCTAATCGCTTACAATAAACGTTTTATGGTTGATTTTCGAGCCCTGCGCGCGGAGGCGAAGTTCTGCTGGCGATAGCTCTTCTGAAATCCTGGTTCGTCGATGCGCCTGCATTCCTGGCGCAGGTGAATCAGCACAGCCTGTCGCATTACCTTCGGTCGCACTATGGGGATCGCACCTTCGAGCATCTCTATCGTTGGAACTGGTTCGACACGGCGCTGCTCATTCCCTATTTTCTGGTCATGGTCATTCTCGCCTTCTACGGAATGCACCGTTATCAGCTCGTCTATCTCTACTACAAACACCGCAAAAATGCGGCGAAGGAGCCGCTGAAGCACTTTGAGCAGCTTCCCCTCGTCACCGTGCAGCTGCCCATCTTCAATGAGCAGTTCGTCATCGACCGCCTCATCGAGGCCTGCTGTAACCTCGATTATCCTCGTGAACGGTTGCAGATTCAGGTGCTGGACGATTCCACCGATGAGACGAAGGAGGTAGCGCGAAACATCGTCGAGCAGTATCAGGCGGCGGCCCATCCTATCGTCTACATCCATCGCACGGACCGGTACGGCTACAAAGCGGGCGCTCTCGATCACGGATTGAAAACCGCAACCGGCGAATTCGTCGCCATCTTCGATGCGGACTTCGTGCCGCCCCGCGAATGGCTGATGCAGGTCATCCACCATTTTGCCGAACCGAATGTAGGCATGGTGCAGACGCGCTGGACACACCTCAACCGCGACTACAGCTTTCTTACGCAGGTCGAGGCCATCCTGCTCGACGGCCATTTCGTGCTCGAACACGGCGGGCGCTCCCGCGCCAATGTCTTTTTTAACTTCAACGGGACAGCCGGCATGTGGCGTAAATGCACTATCGCCGAGGCGGGCGGCTGGCAGCACGACACACTGACGGAAGACACTGACCTCAGCTATCGGGCACAGCTCAAAGGCTGGCGCTTCAAGTATCTGCAGGATGTCGAATGTCCTGCTGAAGTGCCGATCGAGATGACGGCCTTCAAGACACAGCAGGCGCGCTGGGCAAAAGGGCTCATTCAGACGTCGAAAAAAATTCTGCCCAGAGTCTTCGAGAGCGACGCGCCTTTCCATACGAAGCTCGAGGCCTGGTATCACCTCACGGCGAATATCAGCTACCCGCTCATGATTGTTCTCTCCACCCTGCTGATGCCCGCCATGGTCATTCGCTTTTATCAGGGCTGGTTCCAGATGCTGTTGATCGACTTTCCTTTGTTCATGGCATCGACCTTTTCGATCTCTTCGTTTTATCTGGTCTCACAGAAAGAGCTCTTTCCGCACAAGTGGTACAGGACCTTTCTCTACCTGCCGTTCCTGATGTCGCTCGGCATCGGCCTTACCGTCACGAATACCAAGGCCGTATTTGAAGCCCTGCTCGGCATCCAAAGCTCTTTCAAGCGCACCCCGAAGTACCGGGTGGAGAAGCGCGGTGAAAAATCGAAGGCTGCCAAGTATCGCAAGCGGCTCGGTATCGTCCCCTGGATCGAGCTGCTCATCGGATGCTACTTCGCGCTTACCATCTGGTATGCCATCGTTAACGAAAACTACTTCACTGTGCCTTTCCTGCTGCTCTTCGTTGTCGGCTACTGGTACACGGGGCTGCTCTCGTTGCTGCAAGGCCGCTTCGAACACTGGCGCTCAGGCGCAAACCTCGACGAATCGTCACCAAAGCCATTCCCCGTTGGCGTGTAATCAGAAACTGGAGCCCGGAATATGTGCTTACGTACTCGACTCAAAATGAACCTGCATTTTCGCTCCGCTCTTCTGCTGCTTGCCTTGGCTGGCGCGGCCTCGCTCCATGCCCTGGACCGCCAGCCCACCGCCGACTACCGCGCACGCCGCGTAGCCCTTGCCGACAAGCTGAATGGCGGCATCGCTGTGCTCTTCGCGGCCGAGGAGCCGCTACTTGACTTCATGCCCTACCGGCAGGATGAGGATTTTTACTATCTCACCGGATGGAATGAGCCGGGCGCAGCTTTGCTCATCCAAGCCCCAGTGCCGGCGGATGGCACGCACCCCGCCCGCCCTTACCGCGAAGTTATGTTCCTGCCGACGCGCAACCTTCACATGGAGCTATACACGGGAAAGAAGCTCGATGCCGCTTCGCCCGACGCACCGCAGGTTGCAGGCGTCGATGAAGTGAAGCCGATGACCGATCTCGCGCTCTCGATCAATCAGTTGGCGGCGGAGAATCGCGCCGTCGCCTATCACATCTGGTCGGAGCCGGATACAGAGCAGGCGAAGGCGCTCGTGCAATGGACTGCGACGACGCTGGGCATGGACAGCGCTCCAACATTCGCCGATGTGCGCACACCTGTTCATCAGCTGCGCGTCACTAAAGACGCAGGTGAACTGGCACTTCTCCATAAAGCGTCCGATGCTTCTGTACAAGCACAATTCGCCATGATGAAGTCAGTGCACCCCGGACAGAAGGAACGCACAGTCGCCGGCATCATTCTCGAAAAGCTGATGGAGAACGGCGTTGAGCGCCCCTCCTATGCTCCCATTGTCGGCTCCGGAGAAAAATCGACGGAACTACACTATTCCGATAACAGCCAGACGATGCAGGCAGGTGATGTCGTGGTCGTCGATGCGGCAGGCGAATACTCCATGTACGCCTCTGACATCACGCGCACTGTTCCTGTCAGTGGACACTTTACCCCGCGTCAGCGCGAGATTTACGACATTGTGCTGGGCGCGCAGAAAGCGGCCATGGAAGGCTTCGTCGCCGGCAAGTCGCACATCAACGACCCGCAGCACAAGTATCCCGATTCGCTCGACACCATCGCCTGGAACTACATGAACGCCCACGGCAAGGACCTGCACGGCGAGCCGCTCGGCAAATATTTCATCCACGGCATCGGCCACTCCGTCGGCATTAACGTGCACGACCCGTTTGACTACTCGCAGCCGATCCCAAAAGGTATGGTCTTTACTATCGAACCGGGTATCTATATCCCCGAGGAAAAAATCGGTGTACGCATTGAAGACGTCTTCTACGCCGATAAGGACGGCAAGCTCATCGACCTGACGGAAGCATTACCCAAAAATGCCGACGCCGTCGAAGCGGCCATGAAGAAGTAGCCATGCAGGTCGCACACTCGTTCCTGGCCATCCTGGCGGGATTCATCGCCGTCATAGGCTTTACCGGCATTGCCACAGCACTGCTGAAACGCTTTGCTCCCGATCTTATGCGCGATCATGCGAAGCCCGACCCCCTTGCCATGGCCATTCATGTCGGGATGAATCTAGCCTTCTCTCTGCTCGGCGGATACGTGACCGCGCGCTTCGCGCAGAGCAAGCCGCTCGTGCACGCGCTCATGCTGGCCATCGTTGTCCTTCTGCTCAGCGCCATTTCGGCAGTGCAGATGAAAGACCGGAAACCGATCTACTACCTTCTGATTCTTACTGCCGTGCCGCCTCTGGCTGTGCTGGCTGGCGGAATTTTACGGCTTCATCAAATCGGCCTTCACTGGTAGGAGAGTCGGCGCTGCTACATTCGGCAACAGATCCGTCGCCGTTCTGACGACCAAAGGAAAGAAGAATCTCAGCGATGCGGATCGAGCTTCAATCGCCGAGATTCTTCCTGCTCTATACCCTTATGGGGACAGCTATCGATGCGGCACGTCTATCTCACCAGCGAATCCCGAAGGTGACTGGAATCGTGGTAAACGTCCCTGTCCCCTGCCGGGTTGCCGATGCGGAAGGCGAGTCGACCCAGAGATAGCGCGCTTCTGCAAAGAGCTTGCCTCTGCTGTCGGGGCCAAACGCTTTCCAGGTAAGTCCTGCGCCAATGTTCATGCCACCCTGATTACTGGAAAAATGCCCGATCACAACATTCTGAGATCCGATGAAGCAGAAACCGAAGAAATTGCAATAGAGCACGGATTGCGGTGTGGTGAAGGTTGTCACCTTGCGGTAAAAGCCGCCGCCGCCGGTGAAATACCCGCCAAACTTGCCCTTGCTGGGCAGGTTGACGATCGGATCGATAGTGAACGACCACACACGCGTGTAGCCGCCTGGCGCGCCTACGGCAGCAAGAGTAGCGCCAGGAATTTTATTGTCGAGGAACTGATACTCAATCAGCGTGCCGAGCCACTTATTGAAGTTCCACCCTCCACCAAGCGTGAGATTGGCGCCATATGTTGAAAAGGAAGTTGCATCGAACACAGGCGCGTTGAATCCGGCTCCCGCTACAAAGGCGACTTTGCTCCACTTACTCTCGTAGGTGGGGTAACGCGTATTCGTCTGCCCATATTGCGGCGTAGGGGATGGGCTCGGACTGGCGGCAAGGGAAGCGCCGTCGATGTCTTCACCGTTCAGAGACGACTTATTGTAATCCGATGAGCTTGAGTCCTCATGCGAGGCGTTCTGGGCTCTAGTAATGATTGGAAGCGACGCCAAAGCAATAGCCGATATGGCAATGGCGAAACGACGCAACAGGGTGCGCGAAGGACTGCAACTACCCACCATATATCCCTCATCTCTCGAATGTTTGGGGTCTCGTGGGGTCACCCCTTCTTTGCTGTAACCCGATTAAGATGTCTTTGTCTCGGTAAATGATGTATTGGAAAAAAAGCCCCTCTGCTTTGCACCACGAGAGAACCATGAAAAACAGGGGGGACATTAGTTTCGAATTCGGTTTGTTGAAAGAACGGCAACATCGAGCAAATGTATTTTTTTGGGATGCGATTTTTTTTGCCTCTGTGCCTGGCAGCGCAAACAGTACGCCGGCACTCGAATCCTGACCTCGAGTGCCGGCGTCAGAGTGATTGCTCTTCTAGTGGATGTCGAACTGCTCCGGATGCAGCGTCGGATCGCTCTTCACAATGATCGTCTTGCCTGTCATCTCTTCGATCTCATTCAGCCAGCGCGCATTATTCGCCTTCAGTGTCTTCACCACTTCAGGATGCACGCGCAGCAGCACATCGTTGCGCTCCAGATGCTTCTGCATCTTGCGCATCTCGGTGTAGACCTCATTGCAGACCGTCATCGGGCTCTTCACCATACCGGTTCCTTGACAGATGTTGCAGGGCACGCTCAACGTCCGTTCGAGCGACTGCTTCACGCGCTTGCGAGTAATGGCGACAAGGCCGAAGTCGTTAAACTGCAAAACTTTCGATGGCGCACGATCCGCCTTCAGCGCCTCTTCAAGCGCCTGCATCACCTTATGCCGGTTCTTGCGCTCATCCATGTCGATAAAGTCGATCACGATGATGCCGCCAAGATCGCGCAGTCGAATCTGACGCACGATTTCCGGAATCGCATCGAGGTTCGTCTTCAGAATCGTGTCTTCCAGACGCGCCGTCTTGCCGACATATTTGCCTGTGTTGATATCGATGGCAACCAGAGCTTCGGTCTGGTTGATGACAATGGAGCCCCCGGACTTGAGCCAAACCTTGGACTTGAGCGCCTTGGTGATCTCGTCCTGGATGCCGAACTGCTCAAACAGCGGTGTTTCCTTCGTATAGAGCTTCACCCGCCGCATCAATGATGGCTGGAAGCGGTTCAGGAAGCGCACCACACGCTCGTACTCCGTTTCGCTGTCGACCCAGATCGTCGAGAAGTTATCGCTCACCTGGTCGCGCAGCACGCGCTCCACCAGATTGAGGTCGTGATAGATCAGCGCCGGAGCTTTCCCCTCATCCGAGCGCTGCTTGATGTCGTTCCACAAGCTGATCAGGAAGCGCAGATCGGCGCGCAGCTCATCTTCACTCGCACCATCGGCAGCGGTACGGACGATGAAGCCACCGGAAGCATTGCCCTTTTCGCTGATCAGGATCCGCTTCAGCCGCTGGCGCTCATCGTCCGAAGAGATTTTGCGCGATACGCCGACATGGTTCACCGTCGGCATGAAAACAAGGAAGCGGCCCGGCAACGCAATGTGGCTGGTAATGCGCGCACCCTTCTTGGCAATCGGCTCCTTGGCAATCTGAACCAGAATCTCCTGCCCCGGCTTCAACAGCTCGGTGATCGCAGGCAGATCGGTGACCTGTGCCGTTGCGCGGCGCGGTCCTCCGCCGCCACCCTGCTTGCGGCGGCCGTGGCGTCCACGTCCTCCGCGACGGCGATCTCGGAAATCCTGACGGCGGCTATCTGTCTGGCCTTCCTGCTGCTCGACGGCAGGCGCGTCCGCGGAAATCTCGTCTTCTCCCGCTTCTTCGTCCAACTCTTCTTCGTCTTCGTCGAGCTCTTCGCCGAACTCCTGCCCTTCTTCCTCAGTTTCCTGGGCCAGAGCACCCTCAGGGCCGAAATTCACCCGCTGATTGATGTGCAGATCGCGCACAAACGCCCCCAGATCGGCACCGTTAATCTGATGATCAAGCGTCTCTTCTTCCAGGTCTTCCAGATCGTGCTCATCGGCATGCGCGTGGATCGGCTCGAAGTCATATTCTTCTTCGTCGATCACTTCTTCTTCCAGCAGCCCTGTACCGGGAGCGAAGCTGCGGTCATTCTCTGCTTCTGCTTCGGCCGCAGTGGCGCTGTCGCCGGCGATCTGCTCGTGGATACCTTCAGCCTCTACCGGCTCTTCTGCTTCGTCCTCTTCTTCAAACTCGACCGTGAATGCAGGCTCGACCACCGGAGCAGCGAAGGCTGTTTCTTCGGTAACCGCTTCAGTTACAAATGCGGACTCTTTGTGCGCTGTCTCCTCAACGCCTGCTAAGTCTTCCACCTCTTCCGTCTCTTCGACGCCCGACGGAATACGAAACTCACTCAAAGCTGCCGGATCGATGCGGTGCGATGCCGAGGCATGCTCCGGATCGTATTCCTCAACTTCCTCGATGATCTCGATCGTCTCCGGTTGTTCTTCCTCCGCATGAACCAGGGCTTCCTGTGGTGCACTCACGTCCGGCGCAGCAACCGCTTCAGCCGGAGGCTCGGGAACCACCTCCACAGCGGTTTCCGCAACAAATTCGCTTGCTCTTTCCTCAGCATGTGCAGCCTTCGCAGACTCCGGCACAACCGCCTCGGGAAACGCTTCGTCGGCTTCCACTTCATCTACAACAGGAATATCCGGAACCACAGCGGCCGTTTCACCTGCCGAAACGCTGGCACCTCCGCTGTGGCCTGTGCGAGTCGATCGCGACTCACCCGGCAGAAGTGATCCACCATCCCAGTGGATCGGTCCTTCAATCAGGGTCGAGGGCTTCGAAGTAGTGGGGATGGTCTTGATTGGCGTAGCTGCTGTCGAAGCTGTCGGCTCGCTCGCCGCAGGCTGCCCGCCATACTTCGACAAAGACTCGCCCGGCAGCAGAATAGCTGTGCTCGCCGGTGAAGACGGAGCAGGAATGTGCATAGGGTGGGAGGCCGTAATGCCGCCCGGCGCGCCGTACTCCGGCTGAGGAACCGGCTCAGCCGAGATGCTCTCCTCTACTGCTTCCGGCGATTCAATGTGCCCATTGTCTTCCCGCGTAGACTGCGGGCGTCCATCGCGTCCCCGACGGCCCCGGCGTCCACGCCAGCGACGCGTACCCTCGGGAGCACCTTCGCGGGAACCATGCTCTTGCACTTGCTCTGCGTCGCGTGCCTCACCTGTGCTCTCTGGTTCTTCACTCCGTGCGGGCTGTGCTTCGCGGCGCGGCTCCCGCTGTTGCTGCTGCGGAGTGCCGCCAATGCGCTCAAAATCTGCCGAATCTTCCTGCTCTTCCAGAAAGTCGGTGACGTAGAGAAATGCGTCACGCTCCAGCCCTACATCGACGAATGCCGATTGCATACCGGGAAGGACGCGCGTAACACGGCCTTTGTAAATGGAACCTGCGAGGGTGTATTCGTTCTCGCGCTCGTAGTAGACTTCCGTGAGCTGATCGTCTTCTAAAATCGCAAGCCGCGTCTCATGCGGCGTGCTCGAAATGCATATTTCCTTTGACATGCTGCCTCTCTTGCCCGGCAGCTCTTATGAGCCTGGGGCACCGGACGAGGCAGATCAAACCGGAAAACCGGACGAGATGAGGGATGACAAAGAGATGGCCGGTATCCACACGAATTCAAGGCGCCGCCCGCTCCCGGGCGGAGATCCATGAAAGAGGTGGGATATTTTCGGGAGGCTATCTGGGCGCAGAGATTTTGTGACCGCTTCAACCAATTTCTTCGGCGGGGCCGTTGCCCGTCTCAGCGCGCTCATTCCTGATCCTGACCGGCCCGGTGATCCACCACGGCCGGCTAAATAATTAAATTCCTTCAACTTCCTCAATCGGCCTCGCACCTTGCGAGCGCCACTTACCTAAACTTTTCCGCCTTCAGTTCACGAATCGGTTCATCCGGACATTCATAACCATGCCCAGAGCCAAAAACGTGAACAAAACCGAAGATCCGCCGTAACTCATTAACGGTAAAGGAATTCCGGTTACCGGCATCAACCCGATCACCATGCCTATGTTGACCGCGATTTGAAAAATCAAAACGGCCACCACGCCCATAACGATAAGCGTTCCAGGCAGGTCCGCGGCTGTTTGAGCGTTCTGAATCAAACGCATCAATATTAAAAAGTATAGCAGCAACACGACTATGGCGCCGATAAACCCATGTTCCTCGCAAAACGCGGCGAAAATGAAATCGGTATATGGAATCGGCAGGAAGTCGCCCTGCGTCTGTGTTCCCTTGGTCGCACCGCGTCCAGTCACACCACCATCGCCCACTGCGATCAGAGATTGGCGAATCTGGTATCCGGTACCGCGCGGGTCGTCATCGGGATTCATGAAGCTGGTCAAACGCGCCTTCTGGTAAGGCTTCAGTACTTTGCCGCTCTTCCAGATCACGCCAACCGTCAGCAGGCCCACCAGAAGAATGATCCCGGCCTTTTTCCAGTCAATGCCACCCAGGAAAAGCCCCACCAGCAAAATCGGTGAATACGTCAGCGCTGTCCCCAGATCGGGCTGCTTCAAAACCAGCAGCATAGGCACACCCACCAGCGCCATCGCCTTGAAAATGTCTTTCCAGGTAAGCTCCCTGCCTGACAGGCCGACAAAGTAACGCGCCACCGCCACAATCAGCACAAGCTTTACCCATTCCGATGGCTGAAAGTGGATGCCCCCGGGAAGTTTGATCCACCGTCGCGCTCCCAGAACCTTGGTTCCGACGGCTAGCACGGCCACCAGCGAAAGCACGCAGAATCCATAAATCCAGTGAATAAAATCCAGCAATATGTGGTAATCAATCACCGAGAAGATGAACATTGCCGCCAATCCACCCAGTAACCAGAGCATCTGCATCTTGTGGAAGCCGACAAACTTGGTGTGCATCGTGGCACTGTAAATCTCCAGAATGCTGATGATAGAAAGAATCATCACGAACCCAAGCAGGGTCCAGTCGAAATCGCGAAACGAGAGAAATCGGCGCATCTATTCCTAACTACTACCTTAATGCTGTCGTCCTGACCGGAGCCAAGAGCACGGACATGCAGTTTGCCTTCTTACGGCATCTTCGCCGAAGCCGTCACCGGAGGCACCGTCAAATAAAAATGGCCGCCCCACATCTCAGCCTGATCGCCCTCGTGCGGCTCGACCACCGGCTTGCCGCCAAAAATCTTTGGCTCATTCGGATTGTCCCAAATCGCGCCCACATCCACTTTTGCCGGAGTCTTCGCGATCAGGTTATTTTCCAGCCGCCGCTGCTTGTTCACATAAGCCTCGATCACGCGTGCCGCAAGGCGCCCGGCCAGTTTGCCGTGCTCTCCCGCTTCGAACAGGATGCAGACCACGATGTCGGGATTGCGGCGCGGCGTAAAGCCGACGAACCACGCATTATCCTTGACGGAATGAGAATGACCGAGGCGCGCAGCCAAGGCATTACTCATTGTCTGCGCGCTGCCTGTCTTGCCCGCAAAATCAATCCCTTCCAGATGAGCGCTGGGATCGGTTCCGGCTGGGTTCAAAACTTGTGCCATGGCGTCGGTAATCGTCTGCCAACTGTCTGGATCGAGCGGTACCATCTGGTCGCCCGTGCCCGGATAGGAGTCATACATCGCCTTCCTGTAATCGGCAGGCAGCTCATCCGCGAATACAACGTGCGGACGCTTGAGCGCCCCCCCGGAAGCGATGCCGGATAGAGCGCGCGCCATCTGCACCGGTGTCGCCGCTACCGCGCCCTGACCGATGCCCACAGAAATCGTCTCTCCGGCATACCACTTCTGGTGGTAATTTTTCATCTTCCATTCTTCGGACGGCATGGTGCCGGCGACTTCATTCGGCAAATCAATGCCCGTCTTCTGGCCAAGGCCAAAGGCGTGCGCCCATTTCGCAATCTTCCCAATGCCGAGCTTATTGGCCAGCGTATAGAAAAACACATCGCAGGACTGGTAAATACCCTTGGAAATTTCGACGTCGCCGTGCCCACCATGCACCCAGCACTTGAAGTAGCGTCCGTAGAAGCTCGCCCCACCCGGGCAGTGCACTTTCAGGTCCTGTGCGACACCCTCTTCCAGCCCTGCGGCCGCCATGATGATCTTGAACGTCGACCCCGGCGCAAGCTGCGCCTGAATTGCCTTGTTCAGCAGCGGATGCTCCGGATCAGTAATCAGCTTGTTCCAATCCTCCCGCCCAATGCGGACGGCAAATGCGTTGGGATCGAAGGTCGGGCGGCTCACCATCGCCAGCACCTCGCCCGTGTGCGGGTCCATGGCGATGATTGCTCCATTGCGGTCGCCCAGAGCATTCTCCGCCGCACGCTGGATATCGATATCGATGGTCAGCTTCAGGCTCTTGCCGGGAACGGCGTGCTCTGTGCCCAGCTTGCCCACTTCGCGGCCGTGACTATCCACGACGACATCCTGCGAACCGTCCTGCCCGCGCAACAACGCGTCATACGACTGCTCCACACCCGATCGGCCGACCACATCACCCGGCTCGTAGTAGGCGTATTTCGGGTCATTGTTGAGCATGTCTTCGCTGACCTCGCCCACATACCCGATCACATGCGCCGCAAAACCATCTTTTGGATAAAGACGCCGCTGCTCTTCTACCGTTTCCAGCTCGGGAAATTCGTCGCGATGCGCTTCGATAAATTCCTGCTCGTCCGGAGTGATGTCCTGCTTCAGCGGCAATGGCTGATATTTTGGAGCCGTACGGTATTTTTTGAGAATCGCCTCGATCTGTTCGACCGTCATATTCAGACCGCGCGCAATAATCGGCAGGTCCGCCATATAGTCATGGCCCTGTTCGCGCACCAGAAAGCAGGAAACGGAAGGATAGTTATCCACCAGCAGGCGCCCTTCGCGGTCAAAGAGCTTGCCTCGCGGCGCCAGAATCGGGACTTTGCGGATACGGTTTGCCTCAGCCAGCGCGTGATAGTTTTCCGCGCCCACCACCTGAAGCCGCCACAGTCCGAAAATCAGAATCAGCAAAACGCCAACGATCATGTACTGAATGATCGTCAGCTTGATTCCTGGCAGTTTTTCTTCCCGGTTAAGCATCTTCTGCGACTTCTTCCCGCTCACGTTGCAAGGTATGGCGGCATCTCTAGGATACCCGTAAATGACACTCTATCGGCACGGCTGGCGCAGTATCTATCTGGTTTCGCCTCTCAGTTCGGAATCGCATGATCGGCAGGCACATCCTTCCCCGACCAGATCTGCTGCTGCGTCCACGGATGCGCCGGATTGGTCCAGAATGGGTCCGTCGGGGGCAACCCCAGATGCAGCAGGCCGACGGCACAGAGGTACAAGCTCCCCGTCGAGATGTAGACTTCGCCGATTGACGGCTGGTGCCCCACCGCGCCAATCCGCAGCCACCCATGCTCGTCAAACGTTCCCGGAGCTTCGATCATCTTCCGCACCACGGCGGTCAGTGCCGTACGAACGGCTCCAGGATCGAGCGACGCGGGAAGCTGATGCATCAGCGCGATCTCTGAGAGCGCCTGAAACGCGCCAAACCGGTACGCGCTCGAACGGCCAAGAATCGGGAAGGTCGCATCCGGGGCAATCAGTCGCTCCTGTATCACCGCATAGCGCCTCGCCCGTTCCAGCTCAACGTCATACAGCCTGCCCAGCGGATGGTGCTTCTCTTCACAAATTTTCAGTACCGTCAGCAGCATGGGGTGAATGACGTAGCTGTTGTAGTAATCCCAGTGAAACTGCGGGCCATCCCCGTATACGCCATCTCCTTTATACCAATCCATGTGTTTGTTGACGGCGGTTTCAATCGGCCTGGTATCGCAATCGCCGGTAAACTTCCACAACGCGGCCTCGACCGCCGCACTGAACAGCAGCCAGTTGTTCTCCGACGGCTGAATCACACGGCTGGCCTTGAACGCTACGATCACATTCGCCTGATCCGCTTCGCTGAGATTCCCCCAAAGCTGCTTCGGCGCGCGCAGCAGCGCCAGCGCCAGAAATGCCGTATCCACCAGCGGTTGCTGCCCTTTATCGAAGTTCATGAAATCTGGTGACTTTGGATCGACGGCGTGGGAAATGCCAACCACCGCCAGATGAATATATCGGGCTCGCAGCTTGCCCTCAGGCGTGTCGTCAGGACCAAGCTCCAGCCACGGTGCCATGCCCGCCAGCAGCCTTCCCAGCGCTTCCAGATGCGTGTAGGCGGCTCGGTCCGTGCCGCCTTCGACCGGCATGGATTGCTTGAGCCGGTTCTCACTCAATGACGTCAGCACAGGGTCGGCAATCCGTTGAAGCACCTGCAAGGAATAAGCGCGGTCATCTGCGCCGCTACTTTCTTGGGGATACGCCATGTGCGAAAATCCTATGCCGAGCAAAAAAAAGATAAGAACAAAACGCACTGCGCTCCGCCCTCGATGCATCGACGCTCCTTAGTATTACCTGCGCTAGTATTCCCTGCGCTTTACTCGGTCAAGCAGCGCAAACAGGATCACGGCAACCACGGTATTGATCACCGCGCGAATCGACTCATGCAGCCAGCTCCATTGATAGGGCTGCGCCAGCAACCTGCGCACCAGCACCCAGTACATGCCGCTGTGCAGAAAGACAAATGCCAAAGTCAGCAACGCGCGTGTACCGTGGTTCTCCGTGTCGATGCGAACGCCGAGCGACGCGGCCAGATATCCGATGATCGATTTGCAGATGCCGAAGATACCCAGTGGCTGACGCGTCAGCGCATCCTGCGCGATTCCGATCACAGCGCCTGTGACTGTTCCGACCATCGGGTTGCGTCGCGAGATCGCGAAATAGATCGTCACCAGCAACGGCAGGTCGAGAATATCGAAGCGCGGAAAATGCAGCGACACAAAGGACTGCAAACCTAGCGCCAGCAACGGCACCAGAATAAATACGATCAGAGGATAGGACTGAACTTCGGTATCGCGCCGCGTCGCAGCGCCCAGCATGCTCATATCTATCGGTTCCCCTGCGGCTGCGGTGCAGGCGTCTGCGGTTGCGGCTTCACTGTCTTTGGCGCCATCGTCGGCGGAGGCTTGCTGCCATCGTCCGGAACCAGCTCCGGTCCCTTATGCTGCGTGGGCGAAGCCGTCACAGGACGTTGCGTCGTCGGCACCGGCGTCGTTGGTGGCGCGTGCTGACTCTGCGTGTTGGTCGTGTGCTGTCCCGGCGTCGTCGCGGCAGGTGGCGCAATTTTCTTCCCGCCTGAAGGCAGCGGCCCATCGACAATCACCTTGGTCTTTGGCTGTGCAGCAGGCACATTTCCGCCATCGGCCGATGTCGTGGTCCGCGGACTCGTTGTATGCGCAGCCGTACTCGCTGCGCTGGCTTCATTATTTGGAACGGATCGGATCGCAGCCGGCGTACCCGCAGCAACTGGTGCTGAGGGTCTCGCGGCATGCACAGGTACACCCGCTGCACTGCCTTCGCCGTTTGTAACGGATCGAGTCGCAGTGGGCGTAGTACCCGGTGTAACTGTGGCTGGCGGTCTCGTAGCATGAACAGCCGTGCCTGTCGGGGTGTCCTCACCGTTCGCAACGGGTCGGGAGGCAGAAGCCGTACCGCCTGCCGCTGTGGAGGGACGCGGTGTGCCAGCACCCGTCGCGGTGGAGACAGCAGGACGCGTCGTCATGGCAGCCGGGGGGCGGCTGCCGTCATCGGGAACGAGTTCCGGCGTCTTTTTCTTCGGCACATCGTCCGCAGTTTGGGTTGTATCGTCACTGTCGTTGGATGGCGCCTTCACGTGCGGCTTCGCAGCTGTCGGCAAAACGCCTTCCGATTGCGGCGCCAGGCGCGCACCCGGCATCAGACTCTCCGCAGTCGGCGTGGTATTTGGAGTAAAGCGGTCCGGGTGCAGCGCCGATGGCGGCCGCATGGGCCGTGCAATGCCCTCGCCCTCCGCATCCGCTGAGTCGTCGCTGTTCTCATCATCTGTCTTCGGCGCATCGGGATCGATGCGGGTCGGCAGCCGCTCGGCCAGAACCTCGGAAGCCTTCAGCTGTTCGGCATTAGCGGCCGCCTCGCTCTGGATCATGTCCAGCTTCTGTTTCGGCATCACCTGATCACCCATATTGGTAATGATCAGAACTTCTTCCAGCTGAGAAAGATTGGCCGCCGGGCGAATCAGAACATCGACTAGAGGGTCGTGCTCAGGATCGACAACCACCCGGTCCACCACGCCGACGGCCAGCCCGCGCGGAAAAATCTGGTCGCCGCCGCTTGTCACTACCGGCTCGCCTTCCTTGATGCGGTCATCCGGCATTACTCTGACCACCTGCGGCTGCCCCAGTGCATTGCCACGCAAAATGCCGCGAATGCGCGTCGTCGAAAGAATGACGCCCGCCCCGCTCGTCGGATCTGTAATTTCCAGTACCTGACTAGTATGCGGAAAGACCTCGCGAATACGCCCGACTATGCCGTCCGGCGTAATCACCGGCATATCGACGACGATGCCGTCTTTCGCTCCTTTATCAATCGACAGGATGCGCGACTGCTCTGTGCCAGAGGTGCCGATAATCTGCGCTGGCATCGTCTGATAGACGTATTTTTCCTTGAATGCCAGCAACTGCTGCAGCCGCTGGCCCTGGCGCGCATCTTCCGCGATGCCGCCCTGCTCAATGCGCAGGCGCCGCAGTTCCGCCTCAAGGTTTTTATTCTGTTGCCGGACATGGATGAGATCGAGATAGTTGTCCCAGACGCTGAGGATGCTCGTGCCCAGCCAGTGCACCAGCCGTTCCGGCGGCGAAACCAGGCTGATCGCCCAATAGCGAATCAGGCGTACACCACCTGCGTCCGGCTGCGCGTGCTCCCTTGGCAGCGGACGGCGGACTTGGACAGCGACCCCGATCACCTGCGCCAAAAGCACCAGAATCAGGACCAGGGCGTTCTTGTAACGGCTAAAGAAGGATTCCATGGTAGTGATGCCTGTTGCTTAAGCGCGATTTGCGAGCTGAATATGCACAACTAATCAATCTTGATCTTACGCAGCAAACGGAAATCGCTGAGCATTTTTCCCGTGCCCAGAACCACGCTGGCTAACGGGTCGTCGGCAATCGAAACCGGCAATCCGGTCTCTTCGCGAATCCGCTTGTCGAGGTTCTTGATCAGCGCTCCGCCGCCGGTCAGCACAATGCCGCGGTCGCTGATGTCTGCCGAGAGCTCCGGCGGCGTCCGCTCCAGAGCCACACGAATCGCATTCATGATGGTCGAAATGCACTCGCCCAATGCTTCACGGATTTCGCTGTCGTCGATCGTGATGGTTTTTGGCACGCCCTCGATCAGGTTGCGGCCCTTGATCTCCATCGTGAGCGGCTTTTCTAAAGGATACGCGGAGCCGATCTCCTGCTTGATCTGCTCTGCCGTGCGCTCGCCGATCAAGAGATTATATTTCCGCTTGAGGTAGTTCATCACCGCCTCGTCCATCTGGTTGCCGGCCATGCGGACTGAGCGCGAATAGACGATACCGGCCAGCGAGATGACGGCGATGTCCGTCGTTCCACCGCCGATATCGACGACCATATTACCGCTCGGCTCGGTAATCGGGAGACCAGCTCCGATGGCAGCCACCATAGCCTGCTCGACGAGGAAAACCTCGCTCGCCTTGGCCCGATAGGCCGAATCTTCGACCGCCCGCTTTTCCACCTGCGTAATCTCGGAAGGCACGCCGATCACGATGCGCGGGTGCACCAGCATTTTGCGGTTATGCGCCTTTTGAATGAAGTAGTTCAGCATCTTTTCCGTGATTTTGAAGTCGGCGATCACGCCGTCCTTCATCGGCTTGATGGCCACGATGTTGCCGGGTGTGCGGCCCAGCATCTCCTTGGCTTCCTTGCCGACGGCCTCGACTTCGCCCGTATTTTTGTTAATGGCGACGATGGAAGGCTCGTTGACAACGATGCCCTTGCCGCGGGCGTAGACGAGCGTATTGGCAGTACCGAGATCAATGGCCAGATCACTGGAAAAAACACTGAACAACGAGCGCACGCCGTGCGACCGCGAAGAGCGCGATGTAAAACCGTTCGATGACATGAAAGAGATGCTTTTCTAGGGACTCAACTTTATTGTAAGGCCACCAAGCATTTGCTGCACCGCAGCAGCGCGTGGATTTCTAAGCTTTTTCTGGGAATTCGTAACATACCTGCATGCAATGCCAGCGCTCCTAATACGTCGATGCAGTAATCTCCGCCATACGGTATCCTTTTGAGTTTGGCTATTCCGCATCCACGAAAGCAGATTCCATGTCACATAAGCTTTATAAAAACCTCATCGGCGGCGAATGGGTTGCCGCAAAGACCGGCAAGACCTTCCTGAACATCAATCCAGCCGATAAGAATGACGTTATCGGCGAATTCCAGTCCTCCGGCGCTGATGACGTAGATGCTGCCGTCAAAGCAGCTGAAGCAGCCTACAAGACATGGCGGCTCGTTCCCGCTCCGAAGCGCGCCGAAATCCTCTACCGCACCGGCCAACTCCTCGAACAGCGCAAAGAGCAGTACGCGCAGGAGATGACCCGCGAGATGGGCAAGGTCATCGCCGAGACGCGCGGCGACGTGCAGGAAGCGATCGATACCGCCTACTACATGGCCGGCGAAGGCCGCCGCTTATTCGGCCAGACCACACCCTCAGAGTTGCAGAACAAGTTCGCCATGTCTGTGCGCATGCCCGTTGGCGTCTGCGGCATGATCGCGCCGTGGAATTTCCCCATGGCCATCCCCTCGTGGAAACTTTTCCCCGCGCTCGTCTGCGGCAACACCTGCGTCATCAAGCCGGCGGAAGACACACCGCTTTCGACCTTCAATCTCGTCCAGACACTGATCGACGCGGGCCTGCCCAAAGGCGTCGTTAATATCGTCACCGGATACGGCCCCGATGCTGGAGCGCCCATCGTCTCGCATCCCGGCGTGCGCGCTGTCTCTTTCACCGGATCGTCCGAGGTAGGCCGCATCGTCGGTCAGACTGCAGCCGCAAACTTCAAGCCCTGCTCGCTTGAAATGGGCGGCAAAAACGCCATGATCGTCCTCGACGACGCCAATCTCGATCTCGCGCTCGATGGCGCGCTTTGGGGAGCCTTCGGCACGGCTGGCCAGCGCTGCACCGCTACCAGCCGCATCATCCTGCATAAAAAAATCGCCGCTGAGTTCACGGAAAAACTTGTCGCTCGCGCCAAAGCCCTTAGAGTAGGCAATGGCCTCGACGAATCCATCGAGATGGGCCCTCAGATCAACGAACAGCAGATCGAAACATCAACCAAGTACAGCAAGATCGCGCAGGACGAAGGAGCGAAGCTCCTCTGTGGCGGCAAGCCTCTCACCGAAGGCGCTTATTCCAATGGGACCTTCTTCGCGCCGACGGTCTTCGCCGGAGTCAAGCCAACCATGCGCATCGCTCAGGAAGAAGTTTTCGGCCCGGTCGTCAGCCTGATCGAATGCGGCAGCTTCGACGAAGCCCTCGACATCGCCAACTCTATCCAGTACGGCCTTTCGACGGCTCTTTACTCGCGCGACGTCAACCACGCTTACCGCGCCATGCGCGACCTCGAAGCGGGCATAACCTATGTCAATGCGCCTACCATCGGAGCTGAAGTTCACCTGCCCTTCGGCGGCGTCAAGCAAACTGGCAATGGCCATCGTGAAGGCGGCACCGGCGCGCTCGACTTTTACACCACATGGAAATCGGTCTACGTCGATTACTCAGACAAGCTGCAGCGCGCGCAGATCGACTAGGCTTTAAAGACTCGACGACGAACGACCGGCTGGTGCGCGAAGCTGTCTTCCCAGCACTTTCCTTTCTACCCAGCTGCGCACCCGGTCCGTTCGGAACTCCGTCAGGCTTGCAAAGATGTATACGTAAGCTAACGTCAAAAGCAAGGATCAGAACCCAGCCGGTTTCACGATTTAACAGCAACAGGTTCTTTGCTGCGCGGCATCTTGCCCAGCACCTTCTTCTCTACCCACCCGCGAACGCTGTCTGTACGAAACTCCATCACGCAGGCGATTCCATACGCGTACCCGATCGCCAGCAGCAAAGCACCCAGCCCGTAAAACAGGTGTCGTGCATCCGGCTGCCATCGCGTGTCATGCGCCATCAAGGCAGTCAACAAAACCAGAAACGGAACATGCACGAGATACAGCGTGTAGGAAAATCGCGCGCCTGTTCGCGTCACACGCGTCCAGGCATTCACGGGAGCCACGCTCTTTGCCCCCAGCAGTAACCAGATCAGGATGAATGTAGCCACGCCAAGCGCGTAGTCGGAAAGCACCCCCCGCACAAGCGTCGTTTTCACCAGAAAAAGCAGGAACGGGCAATAAAGAATCACCGCAACCACGCGCGCCCAGGCACCCACACGCGGCGCAGGAACGACGGCCAGCAGTGTTCCCATCAACCATAGCGGAAACAACAGCAGGATGCCCGGGCCAACAAGCCAGGTGCATAGCAGAAAAACAAGCGCATTCAGGATTCGCGCACCAACGCTCGTTCCTCTGCGAAGTGCCAGAAAGGCGCACGGGAATAAGATGTAATACCAGAATTCGTTGGCCAGACTCCACATCGGGCCATTACTGCCGAACGTCGGCACGAGAATCGTCTGCAGAAAAAACAGGTTCCCCACAAAGATCGGCAGATGCAGCGACCTGGCTACATCCCCCAGCATGTGCGTCCCCGTCTGGCCCGCATACAAAGCGGGAGCCAGATGCAGATACAGGCCGGAAAAATCAAGCAAAGCACCGAGTATGAGCGCGGGAATAAGCACGATCCAGAGCCGCACCATGCGGTGAGTCAGGTATAGCTTCCAACTCCAGCCGTCGCGCTGCACCATCCGGAAGATGCTGCCGCTGATCAGATACCCACTCAATACAAAGAAGATAACGACCGCCTGATGACCGGCGTCCATCATCACATAAGGCACCGCAAACAGCGCACGATGCTCACTGATCTGGCGATAATCGACGTAAAGCAGATTGCGCCAATGCTCAAGACAAACGAGCAACGCCGCAATTACGCGTGCAAGATCAAGAAGCACAGACGCGCTTGTGCTTGTGAACGGGATACGGGAGGACGAGTCCATTCGCTACATCTACTCTACAAAAGATCGCCGCAGCTTCCGTGAATTATCTCTTCTACGCCATCAGCCTCAGGTCACTCGCCGTGCTGTATCCTTATCTGTTTGACATACTTGAGAGCGAGGCTGGCTGCAGGCACATGCCAATCTCCGAGGCGATGCATGATTATTGGAGTACCCAAGGAAGTAAAGGATCACGAGAGCCGCGTGGGGATTACGCCCGCCGGCGTGAAATCGCTGACTGAAGCCGGACACAAAGTTTTAGTCGAGACCCACGCGGGCGACCTCTCTGCCTTCACCGATGAGGAATATCAATCCGCGGGCGCGGAGATCGTCGGCTCGGCCCACAATGTCTGGGGCAACGCCAACATGGTTGTGAAGGTGAAAGAGCCGGTCGAAAAAGAATACGCCTTCTTCCGCGAAGGACTCGTGCTCTTCACCTATCTGCATCTCGCCCCTATTCCCGATCTCACCGAACAACTCCTCACGAAAAAAGTCGCCGGCATCGCCTACGAAACCATTCGCGATAAGGCAGGCACGCTGCCGCTTCTGACTCCCATGTCCGAAGTCGCAGGCCGCATGTCCGTGCAAGTCGGCGCCTCCTATCTTGAAAAAGAAAAAGGCGGACGCGGTCTGCTTCTCGGCGGCGTGCCCGGCGTGCCTCCAGCGAATGTCTGCATCATCGGCGGCGGTATCGTCGGCACGAACGCGGCCAAGATTGCCGTGGGTATGGGCGCAAAGGTTACAATCGTCGATCTGAATCTGAATCGCCTCCGCGAGCTCGACGACATCTTCAACGGCAAGCTCTTCACGCTCGCATCGAACTCCTATAACGTGACGCGCGCCGTGCAGGAAGCAGACCTCGTCATCGGCGGCGTGCTCATTCCCGGTGCAGCCGCTCCCAAAATCGTCACCAAAGAGATGGTCGCAAAGATGAAGAAGGGTGCGGTCATCGTGGACGTCGCCATCGACCAGGGCGGCTGCATTGAAACGGCCCGTCCGACGACGCACAGCGATCCTGCTTACCAGGTCAACGGAGTGGTACACTACTGCGTCACCAATATGCCCGCGGCCGTGCCCAACACATCGACGCTCGCGCTCACCAACGCAACCTTCCCTTATGTATTACGCCTCGCCCAGCGCGGTGCGAAGACAGCAATCCTTGAAGACGATGGCATCCGCGATGGCGTCAACACCTATGAGGGCATCCTCACCTGCGAGCCGGTGGCCAAATCGCAGAAAAAGAGCTGGAAGCCCGTGCGGGAATTACTCGCTTAATCGCCCCATAAGAAAAGCGTGGCGAGAAACCACGCCTTTCGTGTGTTGACGACAAAACTATCTCCTCAGGGCTACAGGCTGCTCCAGGCGAAACGTCAGCACCGTCTCTGCCGGAATCACAATCTCCTTGTTGCCGGTAAACGCCGTCCCCGCCGTCCCTGCTCCGGCGCCGGCAAGCGCGCCAATCAGCGCACCCTTGCCGCCGCCTGCCAGTCCGCCAATCAGTGCGCCTATACCGCCGCCACCCCCGATAAATCCAGCCGTGCGCTTGCCTTTACCCTTCTCAGCGCGCTCAACTGTGCTCGTCGCGACCGGATAAGTGCTGCCCTCGGCACGAATACTGTCCAGACGAATTGCAAGCTCAGCTCCGCCCTTGAAGCGTCCAAGTGCTTTCGCATCGATGACCGTGCCTGATGCGGGAGCCCCCGCGCGAACCACCGTCACGCCATCCACAACAATGGGATCGGTAACGGTAGCGCTAAAGCTTTGCCCCGGTTGACTCAATTTGGATCCGAGATCCTGCCCCAGCGCTACCCGGATGCGCGTTCCAGCAGGAATCGCGAGCGGCTGCGGCGGAGCCTGTGTCGGTGGCGCTGCTGCCTCGGTCGCAGGCGCAACAGCAGTAGTTGGAGAGGGCGCAGGTGCTGCAGAAGGAGCAGGTGCCGGTGCAGGCGCTGCACTCTGTGCGGAAGAGTCCGGAGGCGCAGGCGGCACACTTTGATCTGCCTGCGCACTTTGATCCGGAGCCGGCTGCGCTGTGTTGGCTGCCGTATCGGACTTCTTATTGCATCCCCCGGCGAATAGGGCAGCAGCGAGCACAACGGGTAATACGAATAAGCGGAAGCGAGTATGATTCATAGCGAATATTTAGATGCCGTAAAAAACTCCTGCAGTTGCGCAAACCTTCGCCGCACCGTTCCGTATTTAAGGAGAGAATCGGCAAACCGCCTATAATCTTGGGATCGGATGGGAGCTTTCGTGCCACCAATGAAGCACAAGCGGGCAACGATCGCTGCACTCGGCGTAGTCGTGCTTGTATTACTCTTCGTGCTGGCCTCGCTCAACGCTTTTAGGTTAAATTTTCTTTACCCTCACAGCGTTGCGGCCGTCTTTCTTTTCACGACTCTTTCCGTCGTCGTCTTTCTGCTCTTCCTGCTCCTTCTGGTGCTTCTGTCGCGCAATATTCTCAAAATCTACGCAGATCGTCGCAGCCGCATCCTGGGATCGCGCCTGCGCTCGCGGATGTTGATCGGTGCGCTGCTTCTCTCGTTTGCGCCCGCAGCTTTCATGTTTTTTTTCAGCTTCGGACTCATGAACCGGTCTATTGACCGCTGGTTTTCTCAACCAGTCTCGAACCTCCGCGAGGATTCAGCCCGCATTGCGTTTGAGCTGTCTCAGTACGTCGCACAAAACGCGCGCGCGGAAGCAGAGTCTATCGCTCGTTCCGAGGCCGTTGCGCTGAATTACCGGACAGGCAATCAGGATGCGCTGCTCGATGAAATTCGCGCACACCGCATTACGCTGCAGGGCGGCTTCGCAATCTTCTATCGCGACGATACACCTCTGGTCCAATATCGGTTGCCGTCCGTTTCGGATTCCATCAGAGTACGTGCCTGGATGGCCAACAACGCAACGCCAACAAAGACTACTGATCCACTGACTACAGTCATTCGCAAAGCTGCGCAGCGAACGGACGAGCCTGTGCTCTCGCTCGGTGATACCGATTTCGCGCTCGGCATGGCAAGCACCTCGGGTGGAGGGGTCATCGTCATCGGTCTGCCGCTCCCCTCCGGCCTGAATGCAACCGTCTCGGAGATCCGGTCGAGCACCGAACAATACTGGGCCGTCTACCGCGAACGCCGCAGCATCCGTAGCACCTACTTGTTATTGTTGCTCCTGCTCACCGCGCTCACCTTCTTCGCCAGCAGCTGGCTCGCCTGGTTCTTTTCAAAACAGATCACCCGGCCTTTAGAAAGCCTCGCCAATGCCATGGATGAGATCGCTGCCGGCCACTATGGACAACGTGTCACGGTATCCGCGACAGAAGAGTTGGGCGAGCTCCTGCAGGCATTCAATCACATGGCGGCCGATCTGGAACAGAGCCGCATGATCGCCGAGCAATCGACGGCGCAGCTTTTTGAAGCCAATTCGGCTCTCGAAGAACGCCGACGCGAACTGGAAACCATCCTTGAAACGATACCCGGGGGCGTCGTCACCCTTGATGCGACGCTGCAAATCACGCAGGCAAATCAGGCCTTCACCGATCTGCTGCCGCCCGGCGCGCCGCAATCGCTCAAAGGCCTGTCACTCACTGAACTTCTTCCCCGCGACATCGCCGAGGAGCTTACCCTGCTGGGCCGCCGCGCTCGGCGTATGGGGGTTGCCGCTACAGAAATCGAGATGCGTAATCCCAAGGGCAAATTGAATCTTTCCGCTACCATGGCCATGCTGCACCTCGGTCAGAATCGTCGCGGTTCCATCCTTGTGCTTGAGGATGTAACCCAGTTTCTGCAGGCGCAGCGCCAACTCGCATGGAAGGAAGTCGCACAGCGTGTCGCACACGAAATTAAGAATCCACTCACACCCATCGCCCTCTCGGCCGAGCGTATCAAGCGGCATGTCGATCGCAATACTCCGGAATCCCCGGCCGTGATCCGCTCCTGCAGCGACGTTATCCTCGGCTCGGTAGAAACCATGCGCAGGCTTGTCGATCAGTTCGCAGTGCTCGCGGAATTTCCCACCGCGCAGCCCAAACCCTCTGACCTCAATGTCATTGTCGAAAATGCTTTACGCCTCTTTGAGGACCGCCTCGATGATATGCGGGTGGAAGTTCATCTCTCAGGCGAGCTTCCTCCCGTTATGGCAGATGCCGAAGCGCTCAAGCGCGCTCTGGCAAATCTCATCGATAACGCGGCGGAAGCCATGCAGCAGGGCCCCCTGCGTTCATTGATCATCGAAACAGGGTTGACCGATCATCACGAGATGGCCGAGATCACCATTTCCGATACGGGTCCCGGACTTACGGACGAAACACGCGAGCGTCTCTTTCTTCCGTATTTTTCTACGAAACAGCGCGGTACCGGCCTCGGACTTTCCATCGCCGCCAAAATTATTCAAGACCACCAGGGAGCCATTCGCACTGAGCAGAACTATCCAACCGGTGCCCGGTTTATCATCGAACTGCCGCTCGCTGTCTCTGCCAACGGACACGCGAACGGCAGCAGCGAAGCAGTCCCATCTACAGCAGACAAGGCCGCTCGATGAACCATATTCTGATCGTGGATGACGAAGCTGACATTCGCAAGCTTCTCGAGGAAATTCTGCGCGAAGAAGAATACGCCGTTGCCAGCACGGGAACAGCAGCGGAAGCCCTTGTGCTGTTGCGCGACGTAAGCTACGACGTCATGCTGCTCGACATTTGGCTTCCGGATCGCGATGGCCTCGATGTTTTGAACGAAATCCGCTCCTTGGAAACTGAGAACAAACCCGAAGTCATCATCATCTCCGGCCACGGCACCATTGAAACAGCCGTTCGCGCTACCAAGCTCGGGGCCTTCGACTTTCTCGAGAAACCCCTCTCGCTCGAACGCACGCTCATCCTCGTCAAAAACGCAATCGAAGCCAAGCGTCTGCGCGATGAGAATCAGGAGTTGCAGCGCCAGCTCGCTTTTCACACGCCCATTACCGGAGAAAGCGTTCCGGCAAAGGCACTTCGCCAGCAGATCAAGCTCATGGCGCCGACGAATGGGCGTGTGCTCATCTTCGGAGAATCAGGCAGCGGCAAAGAGTTGATCGCGCGCGCCATCCACGCGGAAAGCCAGCGATGCCAGCGCGTCTTCGTTGAGCTGAACTGCGCCGCCATCCCCGAGGACTATATCGAGAGCGAGCTCTTCGGGTATCGCAACAGCGCAGTTCCCGGAGGCCCCGCGGAAAAGCGCGGCACCTTCGAGCGCGCTGACTGCGGCACTCTCTTTCTCGACGAGGTAGGCGACATGAGCCTTAAGACGCAGGCAAAAGTGCTGCGTGCGCTCGACGAGCAACGCTTCACCCCGGTGGGCGCAGCCCATGCCATGAGTGTGGACGTGCGCGTCATCGCTGCCACCAACAAAAACCTTGAAGAAGAAATTGCCAAGGGAAATTTCCGCGAAGACCTTTTCTACCGGCTGAACGTCATCCCTTTCTACGTTCCACCTCTGCGCGATCGCAAAGAAGATATCGCGTTGCTCGCGCGCGATTTCCTTCGCATCTTCGGACGCGAGTATGGCCGCCCCCGCGTCGAAATCACGGAAGACGCCATCGAGCTGCTCAAGCAATACCACTGGCCCGGCAATGTCCGCGAGTTGAAGAACCTCATCGAGCGCATTCTCATCCTCAATCCGCAGGCGCCCCGCATCGAACGCAAGCATCTGCCGATGCTTGTACATCGCGGCACCAGCAAACGCGGCGAGGACTTCAGCACGCTGCACCAGGCGCGGGAAGCCTACGAACGCGACTACATCCTGAAGAAAATCGATGAATGCCACGGCAACATAAGCCGGGCAGCGGAATCGCTCGGCCTCGAACGCAGCCACTTGTACAGGAAAATGCGCACGCTCGGCATCAGCGTGCGCGAATAGCAGGATTACTTCTCGTCTTCGGGCTTCCCCAGCCCCTCGAGCTGCTTGCGCCAGTCCAGTGACTCCACAAACCCGCGTCGCTCGCGCCAGTTCTCTTCCACAATCACATGCAGCTCAAGAAAAACGCGCGTTCCCAATAGCGACTCAATCTCCTTGCGAGCATTTGTGCCGATGCTCTTCAGCTTGCTGCCGCCCTTGCCAATCAAAATGGCCTTTTGCCCATCGCGCTCGCAATAGATCGCTGCCGCAATCCGTGTTAATGGACTCTTCTCATGTGGCTGTGGCTCTTCAAACCGCTCAATCGCCACAGCAGACGCATAGGGAACCTCTTCGCCTGTCTCCTGCAGAATGCGCTCGCGAATCAACTCCGCCACCAGAAAGCGCTCCGGTTGGTCCGTATACTGGTCTTTCGGAAAATACCGCTGCCCTTCCGGCAGATATTCCACGAGCTTCGCCGTCAGCCGTTCCAGTCCATCTCCCTTTCGCGCCGAAATAGGAAATACTTCAGCAAAGGGATGCAGAGCGCTCAACTGCGCAATCAAGGGCGCCAGCGTTTCTCTTGTAACCAGATCGATCTTGTTGATCACGAGAAACACGGGGCAGTCGAGCTTGCCGATCAGCTCGAAAACAAAAGCATCTTCGCTACCGCCCGGCTTCTTTTTTTGCTTCCCGGCCGAGTCTTCTTTATGTAACTCCAACTGTGGCAAATCTAAATGCCGTGTCGCATCCACCATCAGCAATACAACGTCGCGGCTTTCCAATGCGTCGTGTACTTCCTGCATCATGCGCCTGTCCAGCCATGATCCCGGCTTGTGCACACCTGGCGTGTCGACGAACACGATCTGCGCAGCCGGATGCTTGCCTTTCCGTGCGCCGACCTCGACCACGCCATGAATCCGCGTGCGCGTGGTCTGCGGCTTGCTTGTTACGATGGCCACCTTCTCGCCCACCAGCGCATTCAGCAGTGTGGACTTGCCGGAATTCGGCCGCCCGAGTATCGATACGAACCCTGATCGCAGCACTTACTTCCTCGCCTGCTTCGCGCCGCTCGTCTCAGCCACTGCCTCATCCAGCATTGAATACAGTTTGCTGAAGTCCGACACCTGCGTCGCATTCGTCACACCATGCTTATCGGTCACAATCCAGACTGTCGGCGTCTGATGGACGCCTAGGCGAGTACCAAGCTCATAGTCAGCCTTCACCGCGTCTGCCAGCTTGCCCTGCGGATCGACAACAAATGGCATCGCAACGCCATGCTCCTTCGCAAATTTGTCGGTAAACGTTCGCAAGTCATCCGGAGTTTCAATGCTCATCTGGTTGGCGAACACCGCGTCGCGATAGTCATCTCCAAGCTTCTGCGACTTCGTGTCGAACCACCGAGCATTCACCGCCGCCTGCGAGCTCCAGTGGTGATATTGAATGGGAAAGTCGTGCCGTGCCCACGGAATGTGGTATTTCGCCACCGCATCCTTCAGCAGAGGATTCTCATGCGCGCAGCTCGGACACTCGAGATCGGCAAATTCGACCAGTGCCACCTTCGCTCCCGGTGGCGGCTTCAACACGTTTTGGCTGGCAGTTTGTCCTTGGGATACGGAAGCCAGCGATAGTCCGGCGGCTCCAACGAGCGAAACAAAAGCGAGTGAAAGAAAAGTTCGTGACATCATGCCTCTCTTTAAATTCTATCGCGCGGCCGCAATATGGCCCCTATAGCCATTAGACTAGGGACAACTCTATGCGTTACGTTATCGCTTTGCTTGCCATCGCCGGAATCGTCGCTTCGACGCTCGCACTGCGCATCCACTACTCTATGGATGCTCCCCCCTGCGATATCAACGCGCACTGGGACTGCGGCATCGTCAACCATAGCCGCTATTCCGTCATGCATGGAGTTCCCGTGGCTGCCATCGGCATGGCTGGCTACGCCATCATCGCGATTCTAGCGCTTGCCCGGCGCTATCGTCTGCTCCTGGCGGCGTCCGTCGCAGGGTTGGCCTTCGCTCTCTATCTCACCAGCATTGAAGCGCGCATTTTGCAGATCTGGTGCCTCTACTGCGTCATCTCGCAGACCATCATCGCACTGATCACCCTGCTCTCCATCGCCGCGGCCATCCGCTCGCGAGCATCTACTTCGTAAGGCTTCCATCAAGCCTGCGCGAGACTCGCACTCGCTCGATGCGCCGGTCGGTCGACGCCAGCACTTCAAAGCGCAGGCCGTCTTCTTCTACCACTTCGCCGGAGAGCGGAATCCGCCCGGCAACTTCACTCACCAGTCCGGCGACCGTCGTTGCTTCATATCCCTCCGGCATCTCCCACTGGTCGCCAAATAAATCCTCAAGGCGGGCAACCTCCAGACTTCCCGGCACAAACCACGATCCGTCCGTGTCGCGCCTCGGCGATTCCAGTTCATCTTCTTCGTGCTCATCGGCAATGGAGCCTACAATTTCCTCCAGCAGGTCCTCGATCGTGACCAGTCCGGCGACACCGCCATACTCATCAATCACGATGCGCATATGCTGCTTTTCCCGCTGCATTTCACGCAGCAGCTCGTTTACTTTCTTTGTCTCTGGCACAAACACGGCAGACCGCTGAATACTTGATACCTTGCGGGTGCGTGCCGCCTCATCACTCACTCGCAGCAGGTCATGCGCAAATGCGATGCCGGTAATCTGGTCGAGTGTTCCTTCATACACGGGCACACGCGAGACCGGGTGTTTATCAATTAACTGAAGCAGATCTTCGAGCGTCGCCGAGCCAGGAATTGCAATCATCTCCGGGCGTGGCGTCATCACCTCGCGCACCACCTTGTCCCCGAACTCCACTGCCGAGCGCACCAGCTCACGATCGCCTTCTTCGATAATCCCCTCTTCTTCGCCCGCCTCAATCAGCGCGTCCACAGCTTCCGACGCGTCATCTTCCTCCTCATGCTTCGGAGCTTCAGCCAATGCGGCAATCGAGAGCAGAAAGCTGAGAAATACCGTGACCGGCAGCACCAGGTAGAACAACAGGCGCAACAGCCACCGCACGCGCACCACCCACAGCCCGCGCGTTCGCGTAAAGAAAATAAAGGGCAGCAAGCGGTTGAAGAGCACAATCACCAGCACTACACCCAGCACCGCTTGCGCAATTTCAGCAATCGTCGGCCGATCCGCAATCGAGGTGCGATCGAACAGCAGCATGCCGAAGATCAGCGTCAGGCAGGCCAGCGACAGCTGCGACAGCACCGCCGCCGAAAGCATCAGGTACTCGCGGTTCAGCCCCAGCTTCGGCTCCACGCGCTGTTCCCACGCGTCGATATTTTCCTGGAACTCACGGGAGAGAAACTTCCCCATTTCGGAATAGAGCCGGTCTACATACGACCCTAGCGTAAGCACAACCAGCAGGACAAAAATCAGGATGGAAGCTTCCACGTTCATCGCGCGTGGCCTTTGCCCTTCAGACCTGTGGTCTTCATTCCTGCGTCTTTCTTGGCTGCAGGCCGGGCAGCTTTTTTCGCCTCGCCACTCCGCTGGATCAGGCCCCCAGGCAAATCAAGCTTTTTCCGCAATGCGCTTTCCTTTCGCGCCATCTGCCCCTTGTCCGTTTCATGATCGTACCCGGCAAGATGCAGAAGTCCATGCAGCAGCAGAATCTTCACCTCAACCTGTAGAGTGTGCCCATGCTCTTCGGCTTGCTTCCGGGCCGTATCGAGCGAAATGGCAAGATCTCCCGCTTGCTTCGGCGCCTCCCTCACATGTTCTTCCTCCACCGGAAAAGACAGGACATCTGTGGCTTTATCTTTCTTGCGGAATTCACGGTTCAGCTTGCGAATCGTCGCATCCGTCGCTAGAAAAATGGAGACCTCTCCATGCAAGCCAACCCCGGATTTAGCTTGGGACAGGAAACCGCGCAGCTCGCGCATTTTGAGTGCGGAGCGATTCGATGCGGTCGCCGCGTCTGGCTCAATGAGGATCATGCAAGGCGAGGAGGGCTTGCCGGCCCTCCTCTATGTTGATGGTATCGCAACGGGTTTTCTACTGCGGTTTTGCAGGGACACGCGGCTCGCTTGTTTCCGGTATCGTGAGCGGAAGTTCCTGTTGTGCGCGACCGAAGTTGTCGTAGGCGCGAATGATGCGCTGCACCAGATGGTGCCGCACCACATCTCCATCCTCGAAGCGGATAAAGCGAATCCCATCCACACCGTCGAGAATGTTCATCGCCTCAATCAACCCGGACTTGCGCGGGTTCGGCAGATCGATCTGCGTGATGTCGCCTGTAATGACGGCCTTCGCATTGTTGCCCAGCCGCGTCAGGAACATCTTCATCTGCTCGCTGGTCGTATTCTGCGCCTCGTCCATGATGATGAACGCATCGTTCAGGGTGCGCCCGCGCATAAACGCCAGCGGGGCCACCTCAATCACGTTGCGCTCCAGCATCTTGTCCACACGCTCCGGCTCCAGCAGATCGTAAAGAGCGTCGTACAGAGGACGCAGATACGGGTCGACCTTCTCCTGCAAACTGCCCGGCAGAAAACCGAGCCGCTCGCCCGCTTCCACTGCAGGACGCACCAGCACGATACGGCTGACCTTCTTCGCCAGCAGCGCCGAGGCAGCCATCGCGACCGCAAGATACGTCTTGCCCGTACCTGCGGGTCCAATGCCGAAAACCATGTCTGTCTGCTCAATCGCTTCAACATACAGCCTTTGGTTGAGCGAGCGAGGCTGCACCATGCGTTTTATGCCAGCCGATCGCTGCTTTCCGCTCTCGACCAGACTGCGCAAAGTCACTGCCGGATCGGCAACCACCAGCTTCAGCATGCCATGGAGTTCGCCGTTCTGCAGGTTCACTCCATTGCGGCGCAGTTGCTCATAATCGCCAAAGATGCGTTCCACGCGGGCAACGCCTTCCTGTGAACCTTCCACGTGCAAAGCATCCGATTTCAGATCGATACGCACATGGAGAGAATCCTCCATGAGTCTCAGATTTTCATCGCGGGTCCCAAACAGGGGCTCAATATTCGGCGTGATTTCCAGCGCTTTTTTCATCAAGCGGAGAAATAACCTCCCAGGTCGGCTGTGGACACAGTCACCATGTGTAAGTTAGTTGTCGGAAATTGGGGGGCGGGATACAGCGTAGTTGGCACCACACATTTTAGATGCGGTAATCGGAGCTTCGAATTGGCAATTGTCACCAAATCTTTGCTGTGAATGCGCTCAGAGTAGCGCCGCTCCGGTCCCGCGTCAATGGGGAATCCATGAAAAGATCGCAAAGCTGTATCGAATTGGTTTCCTGGTAGGCGAGCCACGACCTTCAGACAGGCACACACTGGCCGGTGCATCGGCGCGGACTTTTAGTCCGCGCCCATTCCAGCCGATCCATCGCGGCTTTAGCCACCAGGGTTTGTTTTTCTGCCGATTTCCCCATGAAACCTCTACCGTGCTGCCCCAACTGACTGCTCTTTCGCAGCCAGATGCGTCTCCAGCACTGTCAAATACTTCCTCAGCCATGCCGGATGCGCTGGCCATGCTGGCCCGGTCACCAGATTGCCGTCCACAACCGCGTCCGTCATCTCCACCGCGATGTACTTGCCACCCGCCAGCTCCACTTCAGGCGCACACGCCGGATATGCGCTCACCTTCCTTCCCTGGATCACGTCCGCGGCGGCCAGCAACTGCGCCGCATGGCAAATTGCCGCAATCGGCTTCTTCTCATCGGCAAAGTGACGCACAATCTCCAGCACCTTCTTGTTCAGGCGCAGATATTCTGGCGCGCGTCCGCCCGGAATTACCAGCCCGTCGTAATCCTCAGCTTTCACATCGGCAAAGGTCGCATTGAGCGCGAAGTTGTGACCGCGCTTCTCCGAATAGGTCTGGTCGCCCTCGAAGTCGTGGATCGCCGTCCGCACCACCTGGCCGGCCTTCTTATCCGGACAGACTGCGTCGACTGTATGTCCTACCATTTGCAGTGCCTGAAACGGCACCATGATTTCGTAATCCTCAACGTAATCACCCGCCAGCAGCAACAATTTCCCAGCGCTCATAACCACTCCTTCCATGCCTCGTATTCCTCCATCTTAAGATGGGAGGTCGAAGCCGAACGACTTATGAAAAGCTGGTCAATCCACGCATTCTTTCCAATGTTTCTCTCATCCAACTGAACAAGCACAAGAGGAGCGATTTTCCATGACCCAGACCCAAGCCATCACCGCCGCATCCGCCGGAACCCTCACTCTAGGTGGCGACCTCACCGTCAACCGCCTTGGCTATGGGGCCATGCGCATCACCGGCCCCGGCATCTGGGGGCCGCCTAAGGACAAGGCTGCCGCGATTGCCACCCTCCGCCGGACCGTCGAGCTAGGCGTCAACTTCGTAGATACGGCGGACTCTTACGGCCCCGGCACCTCCGAGGAGCTGATCGCCGAGGCGCTCTATCCGTATCCTGCGGGATTCGTCATCGCCACCAAGGGCGGGTGGGAGCGTCCTGGGCCCGGCCAGTGGACTCACAATGCAAGCCCCAAGCACCTTATCGAAGCGCTCGAAGGCAGCCTCAAGCGCCTTCGCCTTGACCGCATCGACGTTCACCAGCTCCACACTCCCGACAGCGCGGTCTCCTTCGAAGCCTCGATCGAGACGCTGGCCAAGCTACGCGAGCAGGGCAAGATCCGCCATGTCGGCCTCTCGAACGTCACCAAGGAACATATCGAGCGCGCCCGCAAGATCGTGCCTATTGTCTCAGTACAGAACCGCTACAGCTTTGCAGACCGCGAATCCGACTACATTGTCGATTACTGCGAGCAGAATGGCATCGCCTTTCTGCCGTGGGCTCCTTTAGGCCAGGCGAAGAAAGCGCTCGACGTTGTCGAGAAGGTCGCTAAGGAATTGCGTGCGACGCCGCTCCAGGTCGCTCTCGCGTGGCTGCTCAAACGGTCGAAGGTCATGCTGCCAATCCCGGGAACTTCCTCGCCAACGCATCTTGAAGAGAATGTCGCAGCTGCAGGACTGGAGCTGCCCGATGCAGCGTACAAGGAGCTATCGGCGGTCGAACCGCCTCCGGCCATTCTGCGCGGGTAGGATGGGGACCCCTCCCCCTACTTTTTTTGAGTGTTTCCTTTATTTTCAGTCACTTACGAGGGGATGATCCCCTCGTAAGTGACTGATTTTACAATTGGTTAGGCTCGATTAAGTGTTTTCAATGATTTAGCTGGGGATTGACTATCTGGTACACAGCCGACCGGACTTTTGACAGAGGATTTTCACCCCTTATATTCAGGATAGCAATTTCCGCGAAATAATCTGCCATTTTGGGCGCGTTCTAAGTGATTGAACATACACGGCTTCAGGGCTGACTTTCATTTTTCCCTCTTGACAAGGTTCAACCAGCGATCACTTCTGCCCGGGAAACAACTCCGTCCACGACTCCCCGCGCCGACCTACATACACCGCTTTTTTACCCGTCAGATAGACCCAGTAATGGGCCACACCCGCCCGGGCGATCTGGTCCATAAATTCGATGTAGTTTACTTCCACCTTCTGCACACGATGAATGGCCTCCCTTACACCGTCTACATCGAAGGTGTCTGCCACCGGAAACAGGGGCAGCTTCATCTCCCTTTCCACATGCGAGTCGCCACTCGGCATGTAATACGTCTTCTCATGCCGGTAGAGATCGGCGTGATACGACTCGACCCCCAGCTCGACTAGTTTCTCCACCACATCAGGAAATCGCAGTGTCCCATTCACCGATCCCACACTGCATGCCCGCATTGTCGCGATTATTTCTTCCGGGAGCATTTATTTTCCTTCTCCTTTTCTCATGGATGAAGCACTCCGTTTTAGAAGTCTGAGCATTAGATTGTTACTCAGCGGCTAAAGCCGCTTTCCCATACGCCTCTTTGGGCTCGGGTTAAAACCCGCGCCTACCTGCTCCTACTCCACGATGCATTGCCTTCGGCCGGTAAATCCCACAAGATGCATATAGAGGTTACCGATGATTCGACTGCTCAGCTTGCTTTGCCTGGCAAGCTTGATTCCCTTCGCCGCTCACGCACAGCAGACGCAAACGGCCCCCCTATCCTACGACGTTTACCGCACAACCACGCCCATTGTCATTGACGGAAAGCTCGACGACCCCGCCTGGAGCAAGGCCTCATGGACCTCCGATTTCGTCGACATCGAAGGAGCGATCAAACCAACTCCGCGCTTTCGCACGCGGATAAAGATGCTGTACGACGACAAATATCTCTACATCGCGGCCGAATTGCAGGAACCGAACGTAACGGCCACGCTGCGCGAACATGACTCCGTCATTTTTCACGACAACGACTTCGAGGTCTTCATCAAACCGCTTCCCGAGACGGAAAGCTATTACGAGTTTGAGATCAACGCATTCAACACTGGATGGGATCTCTTCCTGAACAAGCCTTACAACGAAAACGGCAAGGCTGATAACAGCTGGGACATCGCCGGCCTGAAGACAGCCGTCGCGGTACAGGGGACGCTCAATGACCCGAAGGATACGGATAAGGGATGGACGCTTGAGATTGCCTATCCCCTGACCGCCTTCAACTCTCGCCAGACTGTGCCGCCGCCGCAAGCGGGGACTGTATGGCGCATCAACTTCAGCCGCGTCGAGTGGAAGGCGGGCCAGAAGAAGGAAGACAACTGGGTCTGGTCGCCGCAAGGCGTCGTCAATATGCATGTTCCCGATCGCTGGGGCTACCTGCATTTTCGCTAGAGCCTGTTGCACCAAATTAAGTGCAACTGATACAGTTACAAATTTTCCACAAAATGTCCTCCATTTCCACAGCACAAAATTCGCTAGCCCCCCTTGCATTCATCGAGATCAGGAGTATCTTCAATTCAACGGAAGAGAGATCTTCCAGAAGGAGAGAGTTGACAAGGCGCTATCAGGAGAACCGGCAACGGATCTCGCGAAGTAACCGGGCAACCGGAGGCTTTGGATGGAACCGAGAAAGCTCTTACAACGAGATGGAATGAAGGAAGGGTATGGGCAGCGCGAGCTGAAAGGTTCGCATCAACCAAACCACTCCGAAGTGACAGACGTTGTGATCTGGTTCCCGAACCAGGTCTTCGAAAAAATCGGAAAAGGAGGGGCGAAATTCCGCAAGGGAGATCGCCCCTTCGCTTTTCTGCGCTAACTATTCTCAGCGCCACTCTCAGCCCCATCAATCTGCGACCCTGACCAGAGCGAAAGTAGAGAGCGCAGTCAAAGTACTGCGGTGCTTTCTCGGCGGCACCGCAGCGCCTAAAAGATCAATGAAGGAAGTTAAACGTGTTCGAGGCGTCATCCACAAAATAAACGCCATCGGAAGCTGCGATGAGGCCAAATAATGCGCCTGCTCCTGGCGGTGGGCCTCCTGTGTTGTCGACCAGCTTGACCGCAACCTGCTTGCCTGTGAATGGATTCACCTCGACAATATTGCCGTCATCTCCATTGGCCGCGAGGAGGTGATGGTCCGGCGCGGTGGCGAGGCCGAGCGGGTCATTCAGCGCTCCACCTTGGGACACCGTAAAGCCAGTGCCAGCCGAGCGCCACCGGAAGAGCGCATCAGGAATTGCCGCGATCCGATTGTCCAGGCTGTCTGCGACATACAATTTTCCCGTCTCGTCATCAAATACGACGCCTGTCGGGCCAATGACCAACGCTGCCGGGTCAGTGCGCTCCGGGAAGCCCGAAGCGACAACCGTGCTATCAAACAACTGAGGCGGCCGGCCATTGGGAGTGAACAGCAACAAACGGACAACTGTACCGCCATTCACTACGCTGCCACCGGCATCGACGGTGCCATTGAGCACGTTTGTCACAAACAGTGCGGCGAGCAAGCCGCCGTCTACGGCAGTCATGTCCCATGGACCGTTGATGTGATGACCGGAAAATGTCTCAACCACATTGCCATTGCTGTCGAGGACGATAAGGCAACCAGCCCCAGACAAGACCGCGCCGTTGTTTGTGGTGGGCAGGCTGCCGACCACGACGAAGCCGCTGCGCAATGCCACCAGCGCGGTTGTCAGTCCGATGCCACCGGGACAAGACACTTTGCTGGGATCGATCTGGGCAAAGAGGCTGAAGGTTCCATCGGGCGCGATTTGCACGATGGTGGTACCGGTTCCCTGAAAGTTCCCTCCATTATTGAAGTTGCTGATCAGGAATCGGCCCGCGACCAGGCTTCCTGTAGTCCTGGGCACGCGCGCGACCCCGTAGGGATTGACGTCGCCGTTTGACGGTACGGTGGTACTCACGGTACTAACGTTGTTGAGGTTGCCGATGAAGGATTTATCGGCAGCACGAGCGGCGGTAGCCATGGTGACGATCATCAAGGCCAACCCGCCGGCTTGAAGCGAGAGTGACTGGTGATGTTTCATTTTTGTACTCCGTAGGGGGGCGAACGATATTGCGCAACCAGAGCGGGTCGTTCCCAGCGCAGGGCATCTACGCTAGGCGCCTTTCGAGGGAGCGTTGTCACGGAATTGTCAGAATGTTGTCACTTCTTTCGCAGGCTCGATTGCCAGTGCATGACCGGAGGAACAGTACAATTTCTCACCCCACCCAAGGATTTGTCCTTAAGCCGATGGCTGCGCTTATTGCGGCGCCTCAAGTCTGCTGCGGTAGCGAACTTCGTCGACCGTTACGCCCCACACCGTGTCTCTTCGGCGCAGGCCGTCCGGTGTCCACCCATCCATTTGATAAAAGCGCTCCGCGCGAACATTCCCCGCCAGTACCCACAGAAGCGCATTGCGAAATCCGAGCCCGTAGAGGTGTTCACGCGCAGCCGACACAAGGGCAACGCCAATTCCCCGTCCCCAGTGTTCGGGATCCACATAGAGCGCACACAACTCTCCATCGTCCGGAAGATCTGCGTCACGCGACGGCAATGTGGTGGCAAAGCCATAGATCCCCTCTTCAACCGCCACAATCGTCCGCGGCTTTCCGGGGTCAAGACTCGCGAAATCATAGGTCTGCACCCGATCTTCGGGACGAAGTTGATCGAGGTAGTCGTCGGGAAGGAGCGTCCGGTAAGCCGCTTGCCATGAGCGGACATGCACACGAGCCACATCCAGCGCATCCTCTGGTTCGGCCGGTCGCAGCAGCATGTCCTAAGTATGGCATTTCCACCCTGCGACCAATGCGGATTTGTCATCCTGGGTGCAAGGCGTTGAAAGGGCGTGCAAAGTTCTAAGTCCCTTGACCCAACCCTAAAAATCCCATAGACTTATACTTTGCGGGGGATGTGGCATGTGCGTCTCTTCTGCCTGCATCCTATTCCAGAAGGAAAGTTAAGGAAACCCATGGCAAACCATGTTTCGTCGTTGAAGCGCGCCCGTCAGACCGAGAGAAAGACTGCGGTGAACCGCGCCAACAAGAGCCGCGTCCGCGGCAGCCTGCGCCTCCTGCGTGAAGCCATCGCCAAGGGCGATGTTACCGCCATCAACGAGCAGTTCAAGCAGACCGTCTCCGCGCTCGACAAGAGCGTGCAGAAGGGCATCCTTCATGACAACACCGCCTCCCGCTACAAGAGCCGCCTCGCTGCTCGCGTCAAGGCTGTATCCCTCAAGAAGACTGCATAAGTCCCTCACCCCAGAACGAAAAAAGGCCGGGATTCGTCCCGGTCTTTTCCATTTCTATTCCAACCCATTTCCTCCTTGCACGGAGTGCAATCGAGTGCAATCATGGCATCCCCCCCAAGATGAAGGGATTCCCATGAGTCCTGCTTTCAAGCGGAAGGCCACCCTGGCCCCTATGCTTTCTGTCCGAAACGGCGTGAAGGCGCTCGAGTTCTATCAAGCTGCTTTCGGAGCCGAGATCTCGTTCCTGCTGAACGACGGTGGCGCGGTCGTCGCTCAACTCACCGTGCAGGGAGCCGAATTCTGGCTTGCCGACGAGTCTCCCGAGCATTTCAACTTCAGCCCGGAATCTCTCGGCGGTGGCTCCGTGCGAATCATCCTAACGGTCGACAATCCCGATGCGGTCTTCGAGCAGGCCGTCACGGCTGGAGCCACCGTGGTTTGGCCCATTGCCGATCAGCCCTATCATTGGCGCGTAGGACGCATCGCCGATCCGTTTGGCCACCACTGGGAGATCGGCAAACCATTGTAATATAAGGACTTCAGCGGCTGGCTGCCGTTCTAGGAAATCTCGAAGACATTCTCCGCCTTGGCCGACTGCTCCTGTGCCAGCTTCGCCACCTTTCGGGCTACCGAATAGAAGTCTTTCGCTTTGGCCGAAGTCTCACCCAGCAGAGCGACCGGCAATCCCTTGTCGCCGCCCTGGCGAATCTCGGGGTCGAGTTCGATTGATCCGAGAAACTGCAGGTTGAACTGCTTCGCCGTCCGCTCCGCGCCGCCTTTCGAGAAGATATCGATCTCCTGGTGACAATGCGGGCAGGTGAAGTGGCTCATATTTTCGACAATGCCCAGCACCTCAACGTTGACCTGGTGGAACATCTCCAGCGCCTTGCGCGCGTCCTGCAACGACACATCGGAAGGCGTCGAAACTACGACTGCACCGGTCAGCGGAACCGTCTGCACGAGCGAGATGACGACATCGCCCGTACCCGGAGGCAGATCGACCAGCAGGAAGTCCAGCTCGCCCCATTCCACCTGTTGCAGAAACTGGCGGATGATCTGGTGCAGCATCGGCCCGCGCATGACCAGCGGCTTGTCGCCCGGCGAAATAAAGCCGACGGAGATGACCTTGATTCCATGCGCTACGTTCGGCTCAATCTGGTTGTTTGCCAGAACACGCGGCTGCTGGCTCGATCCCAGCATCAGCGGCACGTTCGGCCCATAGATGTCGGCGTCGATCAAGCCAACCTTGTATCCAAGCTTCGCCAGCGCTACGGCGAGATTTACTGCGAGCGTCGTTTTTCCTACGCCACCCTTGCCCGACCCGATTGCAACAATATTTGCCACCCCTGGCAGGGGCGTCGGTGCCGGTGGCTGCGGTGCATGTCCATGTGCCATAAAAACTCCTGAACTCTAGTGTTTTAGCGGCGGAAACCGCCATGATTTAAAACTTCCGGCACGGCTGAAGCCGTGCGCTTTCCGGCGCCTTTTACACGCTGCCTTGCGCGACCGCTGCTTTACCGGAGCGCTTGTGCCCCAGCTCTTTCTGGCGCAGCTCGCGGCGCCGCCCAGCCTCGTCATAGCGTCGCTTGTCTTCCTCGGTCACAGGCTCCAATCCAGCTACCGGAACGCGCCGTCCCTGCGAATCGACAGCTACAAAGGTTAGATACGCCGAGGCCACGTGCCGGTGCGTCCCCGCTATCGTGTTCTCGACCCAGACCTTGACGCCCACTTCCATCGACGTGTTGAACGCGCGATTCATCGACGATTTGAGGATCAGCAGATCGCCCACATGCACGGGTGCGATAAAGTCGATGTGGTCCATCGACGCCGTCACCACATGCGTGCGCGAATGCCGGTAGGCGGCCATGGCCCCCACCAGATCGATAAAGTGCATCAGCCGTCCACCCAACAGATTCCCCAGAGTATTCGTATCGTTCGGCAGAATCAGCTCGGTCATCTCCGACTGCGACTCAGCAACCGTACGCACGGGGAGTGCGTGCCCGGAAAAATTCATCAATGCTCGCCTTTCCAACCCCGTCGGTACATCAGAGACACGCAGACAGCGCTACAATTTTCTTTTGGCTGCGCTCGAAGGGGCTTATCTACCAGTTTCGGCAATCGCAGCCCATAACGCAAGGACTCGCAGTCCAGGCACGCGCCTTCAACGCAAACCATACACAGATCCCGAGGAACAAAGACAGTCGATGGATAAACTTGCAACGCTGACCGAAATACTGACCCAAGACCCAACAAACGCCTTCGCTCGCTACGGGCTCGCAATGGAGCACGCCAGCCAGGGCAATGTGGATACAGCTCTCACCGAATTCCGGAAGCTCCTGAGCGATCACCCGGACTACACCGCCGGATATTTCATGGCAGCGCAGACACTTGCAAAGGCCGGACGAGCCGATGAGGCCAAGTCGCAACTGACAGAAGGCATTGCGAGTGCCCGGCGCACCGGCAATCAACACGCGCTGAGCGAAATGCAGGCGATGCTCGATGAACTCGAGCTGGGGCTGTAGCCACCCATTTCTTTCCGTGGGCCGAACAGCGCTGCAAACGAGTAGCGGCCAATCAAAACGAATCGACTCAGACGTATTCCTCCACTGAATAAACGCGCATAATGAGCAAGATCATGAAAGTCCCCCTCTTTCCGCTGGATATCGTGCTGTTTCCGGAAACTCCTTTGCCTCTGCACGTCTTTGAGGAACGTTACAAGGAGATGATCGACGAATGCCTCGCCGAACGCACTGGCTTCGGAGTAGTGCGAGCGCAACAAGACGGGCTCGCCGTGATCGGCTGCATGGCGCAGATCGTAAGTGTTCTGCAGAAGTACGACGATGGCCGTCTCGATATTCTGTGCGAGGGCCGAGAGCGTTTCGAAATAGAGATGCTCGACAACTCACGCGATTTTCTGCAGGCCGAAGTTGACTTCTTCGGTGACGACGGCGCCGCATCGACGCGGCAATCGCGCGAAGAATGCCTGGCACTGCACATGGAAGTTCTCGAACTTGCAGGCATTGACCATCAGCCGTCGCACCTCGATCTGAATGCGCCGATTGCGTTTCAACTCGCGTGGGCCCTCCCCTCCGACCTTGGATTCAAGCAGCAGCTTCTCAGTATCCGTTCCGATGCTGAACGCACACGACGGCTCTGTGAGTTTTACAACACGATGCTGCCCAAACTGCGCATAGGGGCGCACACCAGCAGAGTCGCTCACAGCAACGGGCATGTAATGTAGCCGGCTCCGGCCCGGGCGTTGCCAGACTGCTCATCAAAAACAAGTCATACTAGTGACAGCAGGAGTCACGATGCCGACAAACCGCCAGTTGCCACAGACACTCGGGGAGCTTCGCAAAAGTTCTGAATTTTCTGAAGCACGTCTCCAATCGCGCAGCATAAAAGATGAGTTGCGTGAGAACCTCATCGCCAGGCTCAAGACACACGAAACGATCTTTCCCGGCATCGTGGGCTATGAAGACACAGTCGTTCCGCAAATCGTGAATGCTGTGCTGTCAAAGCAGAACTTTATTCTGCTGGGACTGCGCGGACAAGCCAAGAGCCGCATCCTGCGCGCTCTTACCGCATTGCTTGATGAACAGACGCCTTATGTTGCCGGATGCGAAATTCGCGACAACCCGTATCACCCGCTTTGCAAGCGCTGCCGCGATCTGGTCGCAGAAGAGGGCGATGCTATGCCCATTGCTTACATGAGACGCGAAGAACGTTACGTAGAAAAGCTAGCCACTCCGGATGTAACCGTCGCCGATCTGATCGGCGACCTCGATCCCATCAAGGCGGCACGCGGCGGACAAGACCTATCGAGCGAGTTGACGATGCACTACGGCCTTCTGCCGCGCGCCAATCGTGGCATTTTTGCCATTAACGAGCTGCCCGATCTTGCCGGAAAAATTCAGGTCGCGCTTTTCAACATCATGCAGGAAGGCGACGTGCAGATTAAGGGCTATCCCGTGCGCCTCGCCCTCGATGTAGCGCTCGTCTTCAGCGCCAATCCCGAGGACTACACGGCTCGCGGCAAGATCGTCACGCCGCTTAAGGACCGCATCGGATCGGAGATTCGCACGCACTATCCCGACACCCTGGAAGAAGGTATTGCCATTACGGCGCAGGAGACCTGGAAGGAGCGTGGCCTCGGGACGCTGGAAATTCCGCAGTATATGCGCGAGATTGTTGAGCAAATCGCATTCTCCGCGCGCGAAGACAAGAAGGTCGACAAACGCAGCGGCGTGAGCCAGCGGCTGCCTATTGCGACCATGGACCTCGTGATCTCGAACGCCGAACGGCGTGCGCTGATGCAC
>Ga0207146_10014_pt1 | contig 48685 bp, 45 predicted proteins | sample Alteio_BWMinHeat_36_FD_153539 | JGI IMG/M metagenome (GOLD analysis project Ga0207146, IMG submission 153539) | Enriched cells from forest soil in Barre Woods Harvard Forest LTER site, Petersham, Massachusetts, United States -... | ecosystem: Environmental > Terrestrial > Soil > Temperate forest >...
TTCGCAAGGCGCAAAACATCTTCAACCGCTCGCGGTCCTGCGCCGGGAAGGCCGATATTGGCGATGGTGACTCCAAGAGCAGCCATGAGCTCGACAAGCCGCATTTGGTGACGATGCCTTTCGCACGGCGACTGGCGTACACGCCGCTGCAGTCATTAAAGCCGAACGCAAGGGTAACCAAATGCTCGCGGACACCATCTACTCTGGCGTTCCCGCTGGCTGGTTTGGCTTAAAGCAACACATTGAAATCGGCCCAATGAGCGGGCTTTCCAACGTACGTTATTGGCTCGAGCAGCGAAGCATCAAGCTCGAACCCACGTTGGTCAACGCGATATTTAGCGCCGCCAAAGCTTCAAACAAGGTGCTTTCAGAAAACGCTATTTGGCAAATCGTCAATGCCCACACGGTTTAGAGGTGCGTTCCTAGAGCCGAGCCTACACTAGGACTTCGTCCAAAAATGGCACTTCGACAAAACGCAAATATAAGTTAATTTCTTCTTTCGGGAACGATTTCTTAAGATGATCGACGAGAGACTTTACTTTTTCTTTACTTAGCTCTTTGAAGAACTCTGGTTCAACTTCAACAAGACCGTCGTCATTGGGCACGCCCAAAAAATCTAGGGTACTTTTGAGCAGCGGGCGCTTGGTGTACAGCCATGCGCGTATCAGTTCTTTGCAGATGTCTGCCTCTCGCTTCGAGGCAGTCTTTATGAGTGCCTGATGGAGCTGCCGGTTCTGATCACTTTTTCGTTCCGAAAACGCTTTAAGCGAAAAGGTCTTCTTCGTCTTAATACCCAGCTTAGAAAAAAGCATCTCCCGCACTTTGCGGGGAGAAGCTGCCATGACTTCGTCAAATAGAACATCGCTCATTTGAGCAGTCATCGTAATCGGATCCACTTGAAGTACCTCTTGTCAAAACGCGTAGGCAAATCCTAGCTCAAACACGCCATTTAGAAAATGCTGAAAACCGCTGTCTTTATTGATGCCGTGGTAGTCAAAGCCCATGTTATAGTAAAGACCGATGTGACGATTGAAGTAATACTGAAGCCCCGGCATCACCCCTAAGTTTAAACCAACCGCGCTTCTACGGCCGTAACCTTCCACTGAAAAGCCAATGGGCACCATCAGCTGCGCAGCCAAGAAACCATGGGGTACGTCGATGGGCAGCTGGCCTTTTACAAAGACGTCGATGTCCCCAAACACACCACTGTCGCCAAACAAAACCGAAAGCCTCGGACCAAACGACACATATTTATGCGCAGTGTCCCCGGTGAGCTTCCATAAAGGCTGGTCCATGCCCACATTAAATCCAATTAACGTCGCGCTTCCAAAACCTGCCCTGCCCGAAACGAACAAAGACTCCTGAAAAAGAGGGTTTGCCCTGTCTTTTTCTTTCCCTCTATCGGCCCAAGCTCCAAATGCCGAGCTTGCAAACGCCAGGGTGACAAAAAAAAGCAAAAATAATTGTCTACATCGCATTGTTTTCTTCCGACTGTTTAAGCAAATACGCATCTATAAAGGGCTGAATGTCGCCGTCTAGAACTGCATCGACATTGCCAATTTCCACGCCCGTACGCAAATCTTTTGCAAGCCTATATGGCGCTAGCACATAATTCCTAATTTGTGACCCAAATGAAGCCTCAAGCTTCTCTGCCTCCATCTTGTCCTTCTCTCTAAGACGCTTTTTCATCTCGAGGTCATACAATTTGGCACGCAGCAATTTCATGGCCGTGGAGCGATTTTTGATTTGGCTGCGCTCCGACTGGCAAACCACGACGGTGTTGGTCGGAATGTGAGTGATGCGGACAGCCGATTCGGTTTTATTGACATGCTGCCCTCCGGCCCCACCCGAACGAAAGGTGTCAATGCGCAAATCTTCTGGTTTAATATTGACGTCAAATGACTCATCTACTTCGGGCAATACCCAGACCGAAGCGAAACTCGTATGCCGCCTGGCATTTGAATCAAATGGCGATATGCGAACCAGACGATGCACGCCAATCTCGGCCTTTAGGTAACCATAGGCGTATTCGCCCTCGATCAGCATGGTCGCGTTCTTAAAGCCGGCACCTTCTCCTGGCTGAATATCCATCACCTCGACAGAAAAGCCTCGCCGCTCCGCATAGCGGCGATACATGCGAAAGAGCATCTCTGTAAAGTCTTGCGAATCCACGCCGCCTTGCCCAACATTGACAGTCAAAATGGCGTTCAGGGCGTCATTGGGGCCAGACAACATCCGCTCCATTTCCATGGCACGGACGCTGGCCTCAAGGCTTTGCACCTCTTTTTCTAAATCGAGCGCGGCTTCTTCGTCGCCGTCGACCATGAGCAGCAGCTCTCCCGCATCTTTTAAGCGGCTACTGCTGTCATCAAAACGCTTCACCACTTTTTCAAGCTGCGTTCGCGTTTTCTGCTGCTCGGTGGCCTTGGCTTGGTCGGACCAAAAGCCCGGCTCCAGGCTTTGCAGTTCAAGTTCAGCCAACTGCTCTTTCTTCCGATCAATCTGCAGAGGAACCTTGAGCGACGCAAGACGTTTCGCCAAGTCTTCGAGCTGGCGCCTTAGATTGTCTATGAGATTGACGACTGCGTCTTTCGCCATGGGGATAAAGCCTGTCCGCTATAAACGTGTATATTCCTGGCGTCTTAGCCAAGAAATAGCGCATAACACGGCGCCTAGGGCGCTGGCAAAAAGAAAATGCACGCCGTTGAAAATGCTAAAAAATGCCGAAAGCAGAGCCAAGACCAAACCAGTCCAAAACAGCGTCATTCGCCCATGCTGGGTGCCAGATAGTGCGGCCATTCCAACAAGCAGCCCAACCAGAACAAGCAAGGTCATCTGTGTTGTCGCAGATTCAACCAACTGAAACTGCGCGTCGCTGAAGTGGAAAATCGCCGCCGCAACCGTTCCAAAACCGATGGCCGCCAGCGCCCATTCGAATGGATGGCGACGGCGCATAAACACGTCTTTCCCCACCATCGAAAACACCAGAGCTAAGACCGAAAAAAGTAAGCAGAGCTGTGCGAGAAGATCGCCGATGAACAGGTAGACGGTTGGCTCTGAATACAAGGGGACGTCGACCACCAAAACCCTGTCCTCATAGAGTTCCGTGTGCCCATAAATATAGCCGCGCGGGTTGATGATGCCAGAGACGCCAGTGTTGGTGGCACGCGCAAAATAGCGACCGGTTTCGACCGCGCGCATTGCATACATGGACAAGTGTTGATAGGGCGCTGACGACACGCCATACCAGGCATCATTGGTCATATTGATCAGAAAATTGGCGCCTTGCCTTGCCAACGAACGACTAATCTCCGGAAATACGCCTTCGTAGCATATGGTTAGGCCCACATATTCTTCACCCGCGCTGCCCAAAGACACCTTCAAGGGCTTGATATCAGAACCAACCCCAAACGCGCCCATGCCAGGAACCACTTTGTTTACGAGCCCTTTAAAAGGCCATGGCACGTATTCACCAAAGGGCACGAGATGGGTCTTGTGATAGAGGCCTTTGATATCAAAGTGGTCATCTAAAACGATGGCCGAGTTGTAAAAGATGTTTTTCATCGTTCCAGTCAGCTCGTCAAATTTTTGCTCGGTCATCACGCCACCGGCAATCGTGGTAGGCGCCGGCAAGCCCAAATGCACGAGCGCCTGTGCGTTGACCGAAATGCGACTCGGAAGCGAAGCTTCAGGCCAAATAACGATCTCGGCACCTTTGCCAACGGCCTCGTCCTGCTGGCGCCTGAATTTATCGAGAATGTACTGCGCGTGAAGCTCGGATTTGTTCTTAATGCCTTGCTCAATATTGCCCTGCAGCAGCGCCACTTGGATTTTTTTTGCAGCTGAAACATCGAAGGTTTTCAGCCTATATGCGCCGAACGCGACGGCAAAAATACTTAAGCCCGACGCCAGGGCAATGCCAACGATGGGCTGCTTATGCTTCTTTTGTTTCGCAACAATAACCTGCGCCACCACACCGTTAATGAGAACTGCGAGGAACACGAGTCCGTAAACGCCGACCAGCGAACTCATTTGAAGCAGCAAGGGGACTGTACTGAACGAGTAACCAATACTTCCCCAAGGAAAACCGCCAAAGAAACCATAGTTTCTTAAATACTCTCCCGCGGTAACGAAGGGAGCCACACAGGCCCAAAAGGGCCACGAAAAGCGCATGCTAAATGATCGAGCAGCGGTGACCGCAGCCACAAAAAAACTGCCAAAGGTCAGGCACAACACAGACAGCGTGAACACACTAAAGGGCACGCCCACTTTGCCGAACACATGCAGCGCTATGACAATCCAATAAATAATGACCATCAGCTGCGTCATGATCGTGAGCAAACTCATGAATGCAACGCGCTTGATAGTCGCGCCTTGAGCAAGCACAAACAGAGGCACATATCCGACGAGTGCCAGCAGGCCCGATAGTCCGCTCGCATCAAGCGGCTTGGTGCTGATAGCCTCAATGACAAATGGCTGGCTAAGAGCGACCAGCAGGCCACTCAAGATAGGCCAGAAAATATGCCTAAAAGACAATCTCGTGCGCTCTTCGCGCGCCTGGCTTTTGCTGTTTGGCATGCCGGCATGGTGGATCAACTTGCGGCGGAGGGCAAGACGATATCCTTGGCTCTAATGTTTCATGAAACGAAAGAGCGCCAGGAGCAAAACCAGGGCGCCTGCACCGAAAAACCAGGTTTTCAGCGGCCAAATGTTACCAAGATGAGTCATTACGATTTCTGACAGATTCGACTTTTGAGACTCTTTCGCTGGAAGCGCGGTTTTTGAGGCGCTTGAGGCGCTTGACGCCTTCTGCGGGCTGTCAAACGACAGGTTTAGCTGACTGCCCCGGCGCGCCTCCATTTCCATGGCCACTTTTTTAAGCGCCTCGTTCATCTCGCGCGCGGTCTTGAAGCGATCTTTGACATCGGTCGAAAGCGCTCGGACCAAACATGCATCTAACGCCCTAGGAACATCAATGCCGCGCTCGCTAAGCAGTGCAAATCGACCCATAGGCAATTCCAGGGTCAAACATTCGTAGAGCATCACGCCCACCGAATACAGATCAGTGCGGTGGTCTACGTGCTTGGCATCTATATGCTGCTCCGGTGCCATGTAGTTCAGGGTACCCATGGTCACGCGGCTGCGGGTCAGATTTGGATGTGGATCGACGCTGCCGTTCGCGATGCCTGCAAGTCCAAAGTCCACCAACACCACGCGGCTGCGTTCAATGGCTTGCCCAAACCGAAAGGACTCAATCAAGACGTTTTCGGGTTTAAGATCGCGGTGAATGATGCCGCGTTCATGCGCGGCCTCGAGCCCATTTAACACGGATCGCGCGACATGGATTGCCGCAAACGGCGAGAGCGGCTCGTGCTTCAAACACTTGCGCAGCGTCGTGCCGCGTATGAACTCCATGGCGTAGTAATGCTGATCGCTGTAAACGCCATTGCCATAAATACCCACGATATTCTTGTGGGTGAATGCCTTGAGCGCAGCGACCTCGCGCTCGAAACGAAACACCAAATCTTTGCGCTCAGACAGTCCAGACAAGAGAATTTTTATGGCCGCTTCTCGGCTACTTTCGATATGTTTTGCGCGATACACGTGACCCATTGCGCCGCGTCCAATGCATTCGAAAAGCTCATAGCCTGGAATGCTGGGGGGCTTTGGTTGCGTCTCTTCTAAAGCCGGATTGATGCCAAAGCGCGTGAAACGGGTTGTCGCTGGCGGGCCAGAAGGTGTCTTAGGCGATGGCCGCACCTTGGGCGCTGGCTGCATCTTTGGCCCTTGCGGTACAACCCATGCCTTTTGATTTATTTCTTCCGGAGCCTTGTGCCCCCAGCGGCGTGCAAGCACAGGGTGAATGCCTAAATCCTCACTGCGCGTTCCCTGTACAGTTGGCGCAAAGCGATTGCCACATCGGCCACAATAGCTCGTACCATGAAGAGTCGTCTGGGCTTTTGATAAACTTGCGCGACAATATTGACAAAAAGTTGGCATTAAACAAATTCTATCAGACGTTTTATCGATTCACAAACTTCACGCGCCTCGTTTGCGCCTGAACCATTTGCGGCGGCATTTCCAACATGAATTGGTACCATTGCTCGCCGTAACCACGCATTTTCATTTTTTTCTCATTTTGCAGACTTAGCAAGTTGGCATTGAGCTTGCTGTCGGCATCGCCAAGTTTCTTTTTGCCTTCAAGCAAAATGGCAATTGCGCGGTCCACGTGGCCCAGCCGATAGTGGCAATAAGCCCAGAGACTCCACAACAAACCCTGCTTTGGCGAATAGGCCGCTGCTTTTTCAAAATTTTTGTCCATGGCCTTGTAGTCACGTTTCTTAAAACAGATCACGGCGAGCATGGCGCGGGCCACCCAATGGCGCACAAACGCTCGTTCAAGATAGGGCTTGGCCTTGTCAAAATCCTGACGCACATAATAGATGCCGCCGATTTGGCCGTCGATCATGCTGCTCGTAAAAAGCTGCCAGCGGCCATAACGGGCTTTGATGGTTTCGAAGATGCCAATGGCGGCATCAAAACGTCCCTTTTGCAATTCGCCCTGCGCGCGCATGATGAGAGCTTCCATGCCTTTTTGAAGCCGCCGCGCGATGAGAAAATAGGTCACGCCAAACACAGCGATGGCCGGCAAAATAGCCGCAATCGCGCTAAACAAAACTGTGACAAGTGCGAACGTTGCCAGCGCGGCAGCAACGGCAATGATGATGGTCAGCATGGGGTCTTCATCTCCAAATTTTTCAAAAAAGCCACGCTTTTGAGCGTCCCGCGGTTCATTAACCTGAGCCTCGACGCAAATATGCGTCCCACTACCCGAAGCAAGTCGTTGTCGCAACTTGGAAGGGCAGACAGCGGGGCCTCTAAAAGCGCCAGCGCAAGCAACCTTGCCTCGTTTGAAAACTCCACAGTGTGCGCATTTGGGCAAGACACAAAGCGGCTTTCAATCGGGTCATAGGCACTTATAGCCCCATCTGACGTCAACGGTACATGATGCATCAGGTCCGGCAAGTACCCACACTGGTCAAGAAGCCGCAGCTCAAAGGCCCGAAGCAGCGCATTTCTTTCTTGGTCGCTTTTAGAAAGGCCACCAAGCACAACCTTTAGGTCATCAAAAATAGAAGGCACGGGCTCGTGCTCGGGCAAAAATAACTCGATAATTTCCATGAGGTAAGCGGCTAAACCAAGCAGGCGCGGCCGTGTAAACTCGAACGCAAGAGAACTCAAATCAAATCGTACAAGGCTCATGAGTTCGGCGTTTTTCCTGCTTTGAAGCGCCACTTGGGCAAGTGCCGGCGCCTGCAAGACCGCCCCTTGCTTCTTTGAGGGCGCAAGCCCCCGTCTTACAAAAGCAGCCACCCGCCCGCGCTCTTTGCAAAACAAGCGGGCAATGCAGTCAGAGTCGCCGTAACGAACCAGGGATGTTACAAAGGCGTCGTCAAACTGGGCAGGTTCTTTAGGCGCGGTCCTTACGTTTTTTACACTCACATGAGCCACTGTTTCATGCGCGATAAGCCTTCTTTGATATCTGCATCAGAAGAGGCCAAGCTGATGCGCACCGTGTTGGGGGCGCCGAAAGGTGTTCCCGGCACAGTCGCAACATGGGCTTCTGAAAGCAGCCGTTCAGCCAACTCGCTATCGTTTTGCACGAGCACGCCGCGGTGGTTTTTACCAATCAGCGCCCCAAAATCTATCATGAGGTAAAAGGCACCTGAAGGCCGCACCATACGTACAAAAGGAGCATCTGCCAAGATTTCTAAGGCCAAATCACGCCGCTTCATGTAAGCCAAGCGCATGCGCTCAATGTCGGTTTTGACGTCCGCGTTTTCTTTAAGCGCAAAGGCTGTTGCCGCCTGCGCCACCCCAGTAATACAGGTGTATCGCTGCTCTTGCAGCTTTAACATGCCATCCATCAAGTTCTTAGGACCGCCCATGTATCCAACACGCCACCCGGTCATGGCATAGCCCTTCGATGCACCACAAATCACAACCGTGCGCGCATAGGCGTCGTCTGAAAATGAGGCCGGCGAAACGTGCTTGGCATCATCGAACACAATGTGTTCGTATATTTCGTCTGACAGCACGCATACCTGGGTACCTTTCAGTGCCTCCATGATTTGGCGCAAGAGATTTTCTGGCCACACCACACCTGTGGGGTTGTTTGGGCTATTTAGAATCACCATCTTGGTGCGGGGGCTTAAGGCTGCTCGAAATGCCTCAACCTTGGGCAAATAACCATCTTCGGCCTTGCACTCCACCACCACTGGCTTCGCGCCGGCCAAGCGAATGAGCTCTGGGTAAGTCACCCAGTACGGCGCAAAGATAATGGCCTCATCCCCTTCGCCCAACAATGCGTCGCACGCGATCGAAAATGCTGCCTTTGAACCGCAAGTTGCCATGACCTGAGATGGCTCATAACTTACATGCTGGTCACGCTTAAACTTCTCGCATATGGCCTTAACAAGCTCATCGCTTCCCCTAGAGGCCGTGTAGTGATTTACGCCGCGCCGAAGCGCCTGAATGGCCACTTCAATAATCGCCGCCGGGGTCTCAAAATTGGGCTCGCCCGCACCCAGAGATACCACCGCAATTCCTTTGTCGGCCAGCGCTTTTGCCTTGGCCTTCATGCCCAAAGTCGCCGATGGAGCCAAAGCCTGAATACGCGGATGAAGAGAAATGTTTACCGATGTCATAATTTAGGTCCTTTAAGTCTTTACTGAAAAACGTTGATTGAGAGCGTTCAAAACGGGCGCTGGCACTAAGTCGCGCACATCGCCCCCAAGGCTTGCGACCTCTTTTACCAAACGCGACGAAACATAAAAGCTGGCTTCGCCGGTCATCATGAAAATGGTCTGCACATCGCCAGCAAGCTTGCGATTCATGTTGGCAAGCTGAAACTCGTACTCAAAATCGCTCGCCGCGCGAAGACCACGAAGCAGCGTGAAGGATTTTTGCCGCTTGGCATAGTCTACGAGCAGCCCCGTAAATACGTCCACCTCGACGTTATTATAGGGAGCAACACAGGCGAGTACCATTTCCTTGCGCTCGTCTAAGGTGAACGCGTGCGTCTTTTGCATGTTATGCGAAATAGCAATAACCACCTGATCAAAGAGCGCAGATGCTCGCTCGATAATGTCCATATGCCCATTGGTAAGCGGATCAAAACTGCCAGGGTAGATCACTCTTTGCATGGCAAGAGTGTGTGGCGGACGTTCAAGAAGTCAAAGGGGGTGGGTCTGAGCGGACCGGCATTCAATCAAGACGTTTTGTCTTTAGGTGTTTTCCAATAAAACTCGGGATGCCATGGGGCGCAACCAATCTCTCTTGGATGTTGTCTATTAACTGAATGGCGCGCAGTGCTTTGGTGACGGGAGCGAGTTTGTCACCGGATATAAATGACATCTTGTTGATGAGGTACTCTCGAAATGGAACATGCATGCCTTTTTCGTAGTTATCGAAGAAAATTTCCCATTGCGACAGGAAAGCGCGCTTGGTCTTAATAGACCAATCCGTATTCGGATCAGCAATGGCGCTTTTTATTTTCTTAATCGTATCGTCTTTTTGTGCCGCCGAAAAAAGCTTGTCTGCGGCACTTCCGCTTCGATCAAGATGCATGCTCTTTAAATACTCAAGGCCTACTTCGAATCCATGGAGAAAGGGTATCAAACTATCATCCACGGCGTCATTGATGCGCCCCGCATCTATAAGAGTCACAACGCCGTCGTCGGACAGGATCACGTTTCCCTCATGGGTATCGGCGTGGTAGGGGCCCTTTTGATACATGATATGCTCGTAGAGACTTTTTAGTGCGGCACTCAGCGAACGAGCCTGACTTTCTATTAGCCGGTCAACCTTGCTCAAGACTTTGCCTTCGGCCAATTCCATGAAGAGATAGTCTTCTGTATCAATCGACCAGGGCATGCCCCTGACTACTTTTAGATTGGGAACTCCATCATAAGATTTTTGCAGGATGCGCAGATTTTTCGCTTCTTCGGTAAAATCCAGCTCGTTGAGTATTTCGCCTTCAATGGCGGCTACTAGTTTTTTCCGGTGTTTTTCTTTTTCCTGCGTCGTGCCACCATGTGGGACTGCTTCAGTGGCCAATTCTGGATAAAGCTTGGCCAAGTCATAGCCGCTTTCAAACTTTCCAAGTTCGTTATCAAGTTTATTTTGCATTGCCTTTTTACTGTAGACTCCGGTTTTAACCACGAATCGCCGGCTTTTGTTGTTTTTATGACAGCTGACCAGATAGACAACCCCCACCGAGGCCTTAGCCAGGCCCGAAACCTTGATTTTGCCACCAAGTTCTTTTTTAAGCGCCTTAACATGAAGGTCGTTGTCATCAGGGGTAAATGAATGCGATAGCAGCATAGATAAAAAAGCCTGCTTAATCCTTTTTTCGTCTAACGTTTCTTCCTTAAGCTTTGACATGGCTCTTTGTAACAATTTCCTTAATACCGGCGAAAAATTGGCGACCATGCTCCACGCAAGTTGCTCATCCACAAAAAAACCGGCAGCGATGGAATCGCGCAACTTTTTCCCCAAGAAGTCCAGCGCCAACATTTGAACGTACGTGTGCCAAATTGAAGAAAAGGCCCCAGAAGAAGAAAAAGAAAAACCAAGGTCTTCCAGATATTGTTCGCCCAGCGCGTTCTCGGTTGTCTTGCGGTCCCCGTCGGGAAATTTCTCGTGAAATTTGTTTATGGCATCTTTGATTTGAGCAACTTTAACGTTTGCTGGCGCGTAACCGCTATCTTTTATCGCCTCAAGTTGTTGGGTGACACTGCCCGGTTTCCGGCGCTCATCATAGGGGATAAAATAAAAGCCGCCTTCATTTCCCAAAATAGAAAGCTCCCTAACCAAAATCTTGAGGTCCTTGGTGTCGAGACTGAGCTCATCGCCAGAATGTGAGATAACCCGATAAAGCACGGAGGGACTAGCAGGAGCGGCAACGCTCGGCTCGGTCGAACCCGCAACCTCTCTATCGCATGAAAAAAGCTCATCTTTTAGCTTATTGTAGTATTCGCGGTCAGTTTTCTCTTGGGATTTGGCGGTTTCTTCTACTGATGACCTGCGATCATGACGATCATGATCGACATCGTTGACATGGCAAGAGCTTAAAATCTGCAATGACAGCAATACTGCCACTGATAGGTTAAGTTGTCGCATGTCCATCCTCGAGACAACAAAAAAAGTGTGCGAATATCTTATTCGTAAGTGAATTTCCGATTACGATGTGTACTACACCAAGACCCACCGGGTGTCGAGCAGAAAATCCCCAGCAGTGATGCGGCAACGCTTCGAACGCGTTGACCAGTATCGCTGCTGGGGAAACAAAAAAGTCAGGCCACTGCAAGCGGCGGATTAGCGACGGTGACGGCCATCATCACCATCATCGCGATCACGGTCGCGATCACGGTCGCGGTCACGGTCACGGTCACGGCGGTGATCACTAACGAACGGGGGCGTCAGACCTGTAAAGTCGCCAATAACCTTAGCATCGTACGGAGCAAACAAGCCGCCGCCGGTTACACCGGGTGCGATTCTGACGGTGTCTGGGTCATAGCCGGATGAATCGACATAGCCGAAGGTTTTAACAATGTTTGCGGGCATCCTATGATCGACGATGAGCACAGTATTTTGAAATTGGTTGCTGATGATCGTGTTGCCATTCGCCAAACGAATCGCGCGCGTTGGCTGTGGATTATCACTGCTGTGTGTGTCAAATTGCCAAACAATTTCATCTCGATAATTGACCTCTATGACGAGGTTGTTGTTTGAACTGGTAATCAAAGTGTTGCCGTTTGGCAGGCGGCTGGCAAAAGCAGCCGCGTTCACAGTGCCACCTGCTGTAAAGGTTCTCAAAATCTGGTGGTTGCGATTGACTTCGATGGCACGGTTATTTACTTCGTCGGCGATCAAGATGTGGCCATTGGGAAGTAACTCGGCACTATTTGGACTGTTTAGGAAATTTGGATCAGTCCCTGTCATGCCTGTTGTGCCGTATTGCCAAACAACCTCTTTCGTGGCGCGGTTGACTTCTATCACCCGTTGATTGCCTTGGTCCGTAATCAGCACATGGCTACCGACTGTGGGAAGCCACGTTGCTTGCACCGGCGTGCTAAGCTCATTGGGCCCTGAACCGGTCACTCCGAACTGGCCATACTGCCAAACAATGTTGCCTCTCACATCAACCAGAATGACACGATTGTCGAGACAGCCGCCGATGGTAGTGCAATCTCCAAACCCATACGGGGTCCCCGTGCCCACCATGAGCGTGTCACGTCCTACGCGCTGCGCGTCATTAACACCGATGATTGAATTCGCTGAAAAATCAGTTGGCCCCAGCCCGAATTGAAAAACAATTTCGCCCGTTCGCGGGTCGACTTCGATCACGCGGTTATTAAATTGATCGGCAATCAAAATGTTGCCCGGTTCATTGTATTCACTCTTCGCGGATGCACCAACAGCGAACAATAGTGACAACACAAATAGATATGATTTACGCATGGCTTACTATCCCCCCCAAAGGGCTTGCGATATGTTAATAAACTGTAATAACGTCCCTTAAAGCGAGCAAGCTCACTTAAATCCGCTGGCGAATAAGAGAAATAAATCCGTCGGGAACGGTTTTTAGCTACGCCAGATCAGGCTTCTTTCTTGACCAAAAATAGGACGCGACTGGACCCATAATTTCGGTCACGAAGCACTTCAAAAAGCGAGGGCAGCGCTCTCTTGTCTGTCTTTTCGTAGCGCAAAACAACGATGGCATTTGGCCTTAACACCTTAATCAGTGCGTCGAAAAACGCATCGGGCAAGAAGAGGGCGTATGGAGGGTCTAAAAACACCAAATCAAATTGTTCGCCCTGCGAAAGGCGCCCAACGAGCTTAAGCGCGTCGCCAACCAGCACGTCACATTTATCACGAACGCCAAGAAGGGCGGCGTTGTCTTCAATATTTTTGGCGGTGGCTCTTGTGTACTCGATAATCGTCGCTTTTTGAGCGCCTCTCGATATCGATTCAAACGACAAGGCACCGCTGCCGCCAAACATATCTAAGACATGAGCGCCTTGCGCGGCGTCACCCAGCGCCGAAAAAATCGCCTCGCGCAGTCGGTCTTGAGCAGGACGCACCAAGCCTTCGTCGGCAGCACTCGGCACGCGAATGCGGCGCCGGGCCAAATATCCCCCTGTGATCCGTAGAAATCCACTCATGACGCGTGGCAGCCTAGCAGATTGAGGAGCCATTACCTATGCGGATTTTCACGTTGACTTTGCTTGCTTTGCTCTGCCTTGGACCAGCCTGCGGACGGGTAAGGAACACATGGGACAGCTCAGAACTGCACAGCGCGGTATCTTCAAACATCAACTGCCGAAAAGATAACAACTATCCTATCCGTGAGGGGACCAAGGCTGTTGTGAAACGTGTTTCTGATGGCGACACCATCTTCGCCTGTTTTTTAGATGGAAGCGGCAAAGGGGCCAGCATTCGCATTCCGGGCATAGATTGCCCCGAGACTTCTGCGAATGCAAAATGCTTGCGCGAGCAGGCCAGTGGCATGCGCAGCTGCAAGCAGGAGATCAAACTTGGGGGCAAGGCCAAAGCTAAGGCGACCGAACTGTTGCTTCATCGGGTGATCGTACTTGAAGCCGCCGACAAGGCGGGATTCGCCAACGACCGCTACGGTCGGCTACTCGCCTACCTGCGCACAGACGATGGAAAAGACTTTGGAAAACGGATGCTCAGCGATGGACTGTGCCGTGACTACAGCAAGAAGTATCCGCACTTGCGCGCCAGGGAGTACAGTCAAATCAAAAGCGCGCTGAAGTAGATAGAGGCTCGACCATCTGTCATGCCAAGCTTGACCTAACAGGACACAATTCAGAGAAGTTCGATAGCTCTGTCACGCGCTGCTTTTCGGGCCCAGTACATTGTAAATGTAGCCGAGCAAAAAGAGGCTAAAAAAGCCTTTTATGAAGCCGTAGAGTAAACCCACGAGGCTCCCAGAAACGCTCACCGTGTATCCCGGAAAAAAGCGGGCGACTTGCTCCAAATAATCGGTTCCATAGCCGCTTGCGACCGACAGGAGGGTGCCGACGCATAGGCTGATCCCGAGCAAGATTCCGGCAGCTATGCCGAGTCTGACTGGGTCCAGTGATAACATGGGCGCCTCCAAATACACGGATCCCAAAGATCCGCTGGCTATTCCTTCAACCTAACAACCGGATATCGCCCCCGCAAGTTATGCAAAAGCCGCAGACTGACTTTTAAGATGTTAGGATTGTAAGTGCTTTTGGAGATACATATGTCCCGTATCATTTGGGTACTTTGTGCTCTGGTCTTTTCTGCTTCTGCGGCCCAGGCCACGCCTCTTACAGGCCTATTGCTACCGCCTTCAAGCGGGGGGCCTGTGAAGGTGACTGTCGGCCTTTTTTATCTCGATTTTGCTTCCATCGATACAGTAGACCAGAATTTTCGTGCCAGCGGCGAGCTCTATGTATCTTGGGTAGACCCACGCCTTGCCTTTGACCCTAAAGAAACACACGCCACAGAACACGTATACCGCAAGGGCGCGATTTGGGACCCCGACCTTACAATTGTAAATGCGGTCGAAGGCGAGCTACCGCATACCAATGATCTAGATGTGGACCCGACCGGAAAAGTCACCCAACTCTTTCGTTTCACCATCACGCTGGCTTCGCCTTTTCATTTTGCTCTGTTTCCGTTCGACCGGCAAACCCTGCCATTTATCGTTGAGTCACTGAACTACTCAAAAACAGACGTTGTCCTGCAAATCGACAAAAGCATGACCGGGCTCGATAAGCGCGCATCATTGGCAGAATGGACCATTGGCGATTTCAACAGCAAAATCGAAGACGTGCGTTGGAATGAATCTTACATGGAAGATGACTCGTCCAGGGCCGTATTTGACCTCGGTGTGACCAGGACACCGAGATATTATCTTTGGAAATTCGTTTTTCCGATGTTCGTTATCACCATGCTAAGTTGGATTAGCTTTTTGATAGAGGTCAAGGACATCACAACCCAGCTGACCACCTCTATCACCGTCGTGCTGGTGTTGATAGCCTTTGTCATCACACTTGATTTTTCTCTGCCGCGCATCCCCTACGTTACTTGGATGGATTATTTTCAGTTGATATGTTTCATTTTTGTTATTTTGGCGGTTATAGAGAACATTACGGCACATCAATTATTTCTGCAGAAACACGAGCAGGCGGCCGTGAGCGTTCGAAACATCACCCGGGTGGTCATCCCCATCGCCTTTTTCATCTGCCAGGCGGGTCTTATCTTGCCGAAGCTTCTGTGAGCTTGCGCCCGTTAGGTGTGTATTTTATGGGCTTTCAGTGGTACTAAGCCCATTATGCTACCGACCAAATCAATGAATATACCCAGAGTCGAAAACGCCGCAAAACACCTACTTGAAGGCTCAAGCATTTTTTTGCGCGGCGCAGAAGGGTTGAGTTTCGCCTATATCGTTTCGTTGCTCGCCAAACAACAGAGCACTGTCTTGGTCGCAAGCAGCGCGGAGCGCGCTGAGGCACTCGCTCAAGACCTCAAGTTTTTGTTTGGCGCTGACGCGAAGAGCTCGGTCTTGCTCTTTCCCTCAAGCGACAAGCACCCCTACGCTAAGCAGGCCGAAGATAGCTGGCTCGTCATGGAACGCATGGCGTTGCTTCATAAGATTGCAACTGGCAGCCCGTTTTCAGTGCTCGTAATCGCGGCAGAAGAGCTCGGTAAAAAAACGGTGCCAGCCAAGTATTTTAATCAACGGGCGCAATTGATTGCCAAAGGCTCGACAGTTCACCGTGATGAGCTCATGGCTGAGCTAAGGCTCATGGGCTATAGCCATGTCCCGACGGTTGAAGATCCCGGGACTTTCGCTGTTCGCGGCAGCATTATCGATATTTACTGGGCCGGCGCGCCCGCGCCCGTGCGCATTGACCTTTTCGGCGATGAAGTCGAACGGCTCAACACCTTCGATCCGGGTACACAACGAACCAAAGAAACTCTTGATTCGTTTTGCTTCGGCCAGGCAAGAGAAATCTACCTAGACGATGAAAGCATAACGCTCGCTAAAAACCGGCTGCGCGATTTGGCAGATGACGTCGATTACCCAACCAAAGACTTGAAAGAAAAATTGGACAGCATTGAGAACCGTGTCCCATTTTTTGGCATCGAGAGCCTGCTCCCAGCCTTTTATGACCAACTGCAAAGCCCCATTGAAGCCTTAAAGGCCTCGTTTTCCAATAAGCTCTTTTGGGTTTTTGATGACCCGCCCGCCATTAAATCGAGCTTCTTGGCCTGTGCCAAAGACTATGAGTCTCACTATGAGCATGCGCTCGCCAAGCGAGAGTTGTGCTTTGCACCCAGTGCGTTTTTGGTGGGTGAGGATGAGCTGAGAGCTTTTGTGGATTCGACGCCGGCCCTTCGAAGAGAGAGCATCGTTCTCGAAAATAAGCCGGGTACCGGGGCTGAAGTTTGGGAAATCCAAAGCGCGCCCACGGACCACATTCGAAAAAATATTGTCCTGGAGAGCACGCGTACCGACAACGATCACGCACTCGTTGATCAGCACAATAACGCCTCGGGTTCCGCCGCAGACGTTGTGCACCTTGCTTTCAGGCCATTGGCGAATGCCATTCGGGTGCAAAAAGACGCGGGGCACAGCGTGCTGCTACCCGCCTATTCCGCCGGAAGCGCGCATCGCCTCAAAGAGCTTTTGGGGGCCCATCGGCTGAATGTTCAGCTTCTGAAGGCGCCGCCCAATTTGCTTCTGCCAGATGCACTACCCAGGCAGCCATCCGTGCATGCTTACACTTTCGTTGCGACGCCTGCGCCGCCCTCAGAAGGGGCCATTTTCAGCGACCTCTTTTTCACGGTCATTGCCGAAGATGAAATTTTTGGTAAACGCACCAGGCGCAAAGAAGCTACCGGCCGCAAAGAACGCTTTCGCACAACGCTCGCTGACCTTGAGGTGGGTGACGTCGTTGTTCACATTGATCACGGCGTTGGTCTATTTAAGGGACTTGTTCGCCTTAATCTGCGCGGTGTAGAATCGGACTACTTGCTCCTTCATTACGCAGATGAAGATAAGCTCTACTTACCCGTTCACCGAATTCATTTTCTGCAAAAATACTCCGGCGTCGGCACGAGCGCACCAAGGCTCGATAAACTCGGCGGCACAACTTGGCAGAGCAAGAAGAAAAAGGTCAAAGAGGCTGTGCTTGCCATGGCGCAGGACCTGCTAAACCTGTACGCAAAACGTGAGCTCGCAAGACGGCCGCCGGCACCCGCGCCAGACGAGAGCTACTTAGACTTTGAAGCGCGTTTTGCTTTTGAGACAACAGAAGACCAACAAAAGGCCATCGATCAAGTACTCGCAGATATGCAAAAAGAGCGCCCCATGGACAGGCTCATTTGCGGCGACGTGGGCTATGGCAAAACAGAGGTCGCCATGCGAGCGGCCATGATGTGCGTGCTTGCGAAACGCCAGGTTGCGGTGCTCGCGCCTACAACGATTTTGGCACAGCAGCATGGCATGACCTTTGCGGAACGCTTTTCTGAAACTGGCGTGCATGTCGGGGTGTTGAGCAGGTTTCAGTCGAACAAGGAAATTAAGGACTCATTAAAGAAGATCGCCGAAGGACGCATCGACATTGCTATTGGAACGCACAGGCTGCTATCGCAAGACGTCTCATTTAAAAACCTTGGTTTGATCATCGTAGATGAGGAACAGCGCTTCGGCATCAAAGCCAAGGAACAGCTCAAAAAACTTAAATCCCAAGTCGATGTGCTCACGCTCTCCGCGACTCCCATCCCGCGCACGTTGCAAATGGCGATGTTTGCGCTCAGGGAATTGTCGGTCATTGAAACGCCGCCCGTTGACCGGCGCTCCATACGCACTTCAATTATTCGTTTCGACGACGACGTCATTCGCGAGGCCATATTGCGAGAGTTAGAACGCGGCGGCCAAGTATATTACGTGCATAATCGTGTCAGTTCCATCCAAGCGACCGCGGACTACATCAGACAATTGGTGCCTCAAGCCAAGGTCGAAGTGGGCCATGGCCAAATGGAAGAAAGCGCCCTTGAAGACGTCATGATGCGATTCATCAAACACGAATTCAATGTCTTGGTATGCACCACAATCATTGAAACCGGCATCGACGTGCCCAGCGCCAATACAATGTTCATCGACAACGCAGACGACTTTGGTTTAGCGCAGCTCTATCAACTGCGCGGTCGCATTGGGCGAAGCAAGGAACGTGCCTTTGCCTACCTCATTGTGCCGGGAGAATTAGAACACCTAACGCCCATCGCGAGAAAACGGCTCGAGGTCTTACACAAATTCAGCGATCTTGGCGTTGGATTTCGCATCGCGCAGCACGATCTTGAAATTCGCGGCGCGGGTGACCTACTTGGCAAGGAACAACATGGTCACGTGGCCGCAGTCGGGTTCGACTTATATGCAGATCTACTCAAAGAAGCCGTAGAGTCCATTAAGGGTCAAGAAAAAGACGAAGCACCAGACCCCGATGTCAATCTGCCCATTAAGGCTTACCTGCCCGACAATTTCATTTCGGACCTGCACGAACGCCTTTCCTATTACCAAAAACTCGCTGTTGCCAGGAGCAGCAGCGACGTATGGGACGTCGTTGGCGCCATTGAAGACCAATACGGCACTCCGCCGCCGGAGGTTCCGGCTTTGGCCGAAGTCATGGTTATCAAGCAGCGACTTAAAGCCATGCATGCGCGAGGAATCGACTGCACGCCTGCTGCAGATGATGCAGGCGTGCCGCGCCTAAGCATTGGTCTAGGCGACAAGCCACGCTTAGATCATGCAAAGCTCCTTGCATGGATTGCCAAGCACCCCAAAGAGCTGGCCCTCACGCCTCAAATGAAATTGGTCTACACACCCACACGCTCGCTTTGGGAGTCACTAGGAAAGAGCATTCTGCTGCTCTGCCGAGACTTTTTGGGCCAAGTTGAGCGAGAAGCGGGGCTGTCTGTGATAACTTGATTCTTATGTGTTTTTCTGCTGCCGCAAGTTTCACTACAGGCGCCGCTCTCTCTGCCATAGCGGTGGTTGCGCAAAGGGAAGCGCGCGCACCCCACCAAAGAGTATTCGCCAGCATTCCAGCGCTCTTTGCAGTTCAGCAACTAGCGGAAGGCGCGCTCTGGCTTGCGCTGAACGCTGGAACAAACAGCACCGCAGCGTCTATTTTCACTTATGTTTACTTAAGCTTTGCGCTCGTCATTTGGCCGACCTACGGGCCATTGTCGATATTGCTTTTCACTCAGGGCAAACGTGCCAAGAAAACGCTTTTGGCGTTGCTCTTATTGGGAATAGCTATCTCCACGTATCTATTGGTGCACATGATTCTGTTTGGCGCCGAGGCCAGGATTGAGCAGCACCACATTACATATCTGCATACAGTCACCGACTTCGGCCTTGGGCCGTGGCTCATTGTGATCTATGGCCTGGCAGCAGTATTGCCCTTTTTTGTAATTGGAGACTTAGTCTTTAGCATCTATGGATTTCTGCTGTTGCTGGCAGCCGCGATTAGCGCCTTTGTCTGGTACAAGTGGTTTGCCTCAGTTTGGTGTTTTTTTGCCGCGATCTTAAGCCTTGGAGTCGTTTTCGTGCTGCACCGCGAAAATCGGACCCCATCTTTATGATTTTCGCCAAATAACACCGTGCGCCTATTGCACTGGCCAGACGAACCAGCCAATGAATCCAGACTGGATATGGAAAAGCAACAAGAAGAATCGGGCGTACTATACCAAGTCATTTGTGCCAGCTTTTGCGTCATTGCAGTGCTGTCCAATATGATTTCGGTGAAAATGGTGAAACTGCCGTTTTTTGCCGATTTTAATATTCCGGCCGGCCTTTTTACATATCCGCTCACCTTTCTGCTCGGAGATTTGGTAACCGAGGTTTATGGCGCAAAGAAAGCCAGGCTCATGGTCTACATTGCGCTTGGCATGAATGTACTCCAATTTGTGTTCATTCAAGTCGCGCTAATAATGCCGGCGAGCACACCTGAAGAACAGAAAGCTTTTGAAGCTATTATGGGCCTCAGTGGATTGCGTATTTTTTCATCGCTTACAGCCTATATCGTGGCTCAATTGGCCGGTATCTATGTATACGCGCTGATCAAACGCTGGACAAACTCAAGACATCTATGGCTTCGCAATAATGGTGCGACCATCGTAGCCCAAATCCTGGATACGGTTATCGTGGATATCATTTTCTTATATTGGGGGTTAAATATGGGCATGGACAGGGTCATGCCCATCATGGTGTTTTCGTATGTATTTAAAACGGCGTTTGGCGCTGCCAATACGCCGCTGTTGTATTTGTTCGTTTACCTGATTGAAGGCCGACGCCGGTGGCCATCGCGCGCAGCCAAATTTGAAAACCTGGCCAGTTAAGTTCATGATCCTGGGTTAGAAGCGGTCTCATAAGCTCAGCTGCTAGGCGTCGAGAAGTCTTTTGAGGGAGTTTACTTAGGTAAATGACCGAAAAAGACGACGAAGACAACAACGCAGATGACTTATGAGAACGCTTCTAGGTCGTTGGTATGCTATGTCCTGGCACTCCTGTGCACCTCGATAGATCACCCATGCAGTGTTCCAGCGAACAGTCTTTGCAAGATTGACTGTCTGGATCGAACATGCACTTGAACATGCAGTTTGACTTGCTGCAGTCGACGAAGTCACCAAAGCACCCCGCGCACTCGGCGGTCAAACCTGGAAAAGCCTTAAGGATGCATTGCGCAGCTTTGTGGCCATTGCCCCAACTGTCTTTTCCGCATGACGCCCAAGTTAGAGCAAAGGCTTTGTTTTCGCGATAAAGGTAGGTGCTTTTGTCGAGCGCTGTGCAGACACCTGTCTGACCCTTCAGTGCGTAGGTCTCTGCATTGCCGTCGGTGTGGAACGCTCGGTGGGGCTCGTGATGCCCACCGCATCCAGCACCTACCAACAAAAGCAACAGCGTGAACGCTATCTTCATGTAACCCCCTTTTTAGGTTTTAAGTCTAACACGAGTTCCAAGTCGATAACGCGCGAACCGCAACATTCGTGCCCGATTTGGCCGAAATTTTTACTCGCGCGCTAGGATGTTTACGCGTTAATGCAAACAACTAAGGGGGACCCATGCGGTTCGAAGGAAAAAAAAGCTGGATGGCGCTAGGCTGTGCCTTAAGCGTAACGATGGCTTGTGGCAAAGCTCCTGTTCTCGATGCGAATCACGTTTCGAAAGAACTGAAAAGTAATTTACTTGCCGCTGCGAACGCTTTTGACGTTCAAGCAAATGGAAGCAACATGGTTGCATTTGCTGAAGGTGCTGAAGACAAGGATGACGCCAAAGCGCGCGCCGATGATACGGGCCTCAAAGGCACAGTGCTGGGCGTTCTTTCCAATCTGTCGCCAAGACTCGGAGCCGCAATTCGATACTTGTCTACGCCTAAGGCCATAGGGAACCTTGTAAACAGCGCGCTGGTTAACGAGCTACTCAATCCGAACAATGTGGACAGCGAGAATGCACATTTCGCTGTTTACAACGTTCAAAGAACGGCTTGTGACAAACTTAGAGCGCTTGTCGAAAGCAAAGAAGAGCGCGAAGCCATGGCCGGTACCATCGCCAACTGTAAGGGTTTTCTAGACCGCTACTCCGTACAACTTCGGGTCACAGCAATACATGATGGTGACTATGCCATAGGGGTCATCGTTGGTGACAGGATTGTTGGGGCCGGCGTAGACGTAGTGTCTTTCACAAGCACAAAAACATCCTTCGGCACACGCGTGGTCTTGGACGCACTTGCTCCAGTGCTCATTGGCCCGAAAAACGCAGAAGTCGCCGCGCCAGACCTCATGCCGGAAAGCATGACGGGTGTCATTCACATCGAAACACAGTTCACGAATGGCATGCTAATGCCAAATTGCCCAGAGCACATGGGAGCATGCACGACAATTGATTTCCAAAAGCCGATCGCTGTTGTTTTTAGCGATGGCAGCCGCTTCTCATGGTCCAAGGGAGAAGGCAAGGAACATGCCGCTGTCATAGCTGGGGCGCCCAGGGACCTGCGGGTGGAGCTTAACCTTGGTACACTCGACGCGATGTACAAACCAAAAGATCTAACCGTCCATGGCGCATCGCTAAAAGGCCTTTTCCAATTCAATCTAGAAGATCCCAAGCGCCCGGTCGTATCCATCAAGGACGTGAAAGTTGGCACCGAAGGGGCGTTTATAAAAAGCAGCGAGATGGAGGCAACCCTTCACCTCAATGACGATCACCACGGCGCTCTTGGTTCAATTGAAGCCAACATGACTTCTGGTGGTGTGGACATCAACTTAAGCCCGCTCAAGATAACCCTTGAAAAGCGCTCCATCAAAGTCGCGGGTAAAGAAGAGCCTTGCTTGCCGAATGAGAAACTGGTCGTCTCGACCGATGGCAAGGGCACCACCTTTCATTTCGACTTCTCGCAACTTGGCGGCGGGGCCTCGCCGATGCTGAGGATGAAAGCGCTGAGCGATGAGAACGAGGACGCGAACAACAAGACATCGCCCATGGGCAACGCTCCCACGCCGGATGACGACATGGCCGAGCTTTGCATGCAAAAGCGGCTCTGGGGTCCAAACATTTTCAGCATGTTCAACGTGTCAGACAGCTGCAAGGAGCATCTCGGTCTCACACTCACCGAAGGAGCTTTGTCTGTGACATACCACGCCGATGATGACGGCAAGAAGCCGACCGACAAAATGCTTACTGTAGCAACTGGACAATGCCTTGAACTTACCAACGGTGCTGGAATGTTTGGCAGCCTAAAGGGTTAAGCCTTCTTAAGCCGACAAAAACGCACGCGTCAGGGGGCCCACATCACCAGGGGCCCCCGCTCTAGATTCTTCGACGATGCGACCGCCCTGCATGAAATAGCAGTGATCGAGCAGTTGCTTCGCAAAACGCATGTCGTGTGTCGATATTGCGAGAGTAATGCCATCGCTTTTAAGCACACGTACAATCTCTACTAAACTTCCTATGCTGTCGGGATCGAGCGCAGATGTCGGCTCATCAAGCAGCAAGACGCTAGCCTCCATGCACAACGCTCTAGCAATAGCGACGCGTTGTTGCTGGCCGCCCGAAAGCTGATGTGGCCGTCGCTCTTCCAAACCCGAAATGCCAAGGTGCTCAAACAAGGTCAACGCTTTTTGTCTGGCGGCCTCTTGTGTTTTCTTCATCACATGGATCTGCGGGTGGGTGCAGTTAGAGAGCGCACTCATGTGCCCAAACAGGTGAAACTGCTGCTGCACGAAACCGACCGTTCTGGCCCTGGTAATGCGCGACATGGCCCTGATGGGCACGTTTTCAAATTGAACTTCGCCGGCGTAATCAGAGATCACGTTTGCAATGCATCGCAGGAGCGAGGTTTTACCGGAACCACTTTTGCCCAAAAAAAGCGTCACGCATCCTGTGTCTAGTGTGCAATTGACATGATTGAGCGCGGCGTCGCTTGCGCCGGGGTAGCGCAGCGTCAGATCTCTCACGATGATGGTGCTCATGCCATTCTCTTTTCAAGACGCTTGGTCCAGAGGGCCATAACGCTGGTCAGCACCAAGTAAATCAAGGCCGTCATGGCATACACTTCCAAGGGCTTTAGCTCTCTGGCCACCGTATCTCTACTTAGCTTCATAAGCTCAGGAACGCCGATCACCATAAGGATGCTCGACTCCTTAATAATCGCAGCGAGCTCGTTAGTGATGGCAGGCAGAACGCTTCGCAAACCTTGGGGCAATATGACGTAAAAAAAAGATTGTGGATTGCTGTAGCCAAGCACATAGGCGGCTTCCCACTGTCCGACCGGCACGGCGTTAATGCCCCCGCGGATGGTCTCGGCTAAATAAGCCGCGCTGTTAAAGCCAAGCGTAATAACTCCGGCCTCCAAGGGCGAAAGCTCTATCGATAGGGCTTCAGGAATAGCAAAATAGACAATGAACAGCTGAACAAACAGTGGAGTACCGCGAACAATCCATACGTAGGCAGTAATCAGCTGGCTTAAGCCCGGCACCTTAAGGCGGTTCGAATTGGCGACGCCGCAAAGCGTGCCGAGAATCAATCCAATGGCAATACCAAGCGTGCTGACCTGGACGGTAATAAGCGCGCCCTTAAGCAGCAACGCGCATGTTTTGGCCAGAAAGGGCAGCAGCTCAGATGACATCATTCCTTATCCGCAGAACCAAACCATTTTTTTTCAAGTTCAGCAAGTTTGCCGTTTTTCTTGAGTGTTGCGACCGCATCGGCCACAGCGGCCAATAAGACCTCGTTGTCCTTGCGAATTCCAATGCCGTTGCCATCCACCCAGTCTTTTTGCTCCAACGCGATGGGAAGGGCTTTTAATCCTGGGCGCTTAGATAAGACGTCAGCAGCGATGTAATCTTCCACGAGCAGTGCGGCGGACTTCTTGTGCTCGACGTCCAAAAGCATCTCAGAAATAGACTCGAGTGGCTTTGGAGTAATGCCAGGAACCTTTTTCAAATAGTCTTCCAGCGTCGTTCCAATCAGCACCGCAACAGATTTTTCTGGCAACTTTGCGATATCGGCCGCACTTGCAACCCCTTCGGGAATTTCCTTGGAAAACAGCAGCGTGTAGCTATGCACCGGCCGTCCCTGATATGGCACCAGGGCGATTTCTTTCTTGCGGTCGGCAGTGATGGAAATACCAGCAATGATGAAATCAAATTTTTTCTGTTTAAGACCCAAGATCAAGGCATCAAAAGCCATGTCTTTAAAAACGACTTCGCGCTTTTGCAGCTTTCCTATTTCCCGTGCCACATCAATATCAAAGCCTTGTAGCTCCCCCGCATCGTTGATGCTCTCGTAGGGAGGGTAGCCAGAATTGGTTCCCACCACCAACGCCGTCGTGGTCTTGGCGGCCCCGCAGCTGTTTGTGCATGCGGAAATCCCGAGCACGGATAAACCAACCAACATCCCATACAGTGCGTTTACGAAGATTCGCATAAAATACCTCAAAATAGCGCGTCACAAAGCCATTCACGCGTTTACTAAAGTCTGTTAGACCAAAAACCTGAGGAACCCTTCGGCAGTGCACTCTATAACACCACTTTTTGGCGATGAAAACGCCATTTGCCAGCGATGGAGCATAGAATCACACCTATCAGGGTGTCGGGCCGACGTCTATTTGAGCGAGAAAATTGGCCGAATCAGCCGCACCAGAGCGCGAAAGTTGATTGAGAGCGGCAATTTTCGATTGGCTGGAATGCCCCTTAAGCCCGCTTTGCGTCTACGAACAGACATGCCGGTCGAGCTGTGGCGTCACAAGCCAGACGATGAAGATGCGCCGAGCAAGCTAACAATCGAAGTACTGTTTGAGGACGAGCGTGTGCTCGCCCTGCATAAGCCAGCCGGTCTCGTGATTCATCCAACTTCAAGACATCTTTATCGCACGGTCACCGCATGGCTTAAACTGCGCTATGGGACAAACTGGCCTAGGCCTTGTCACCGCCTTGATGGAGATACGAGTGGCGTGCTGATTTGTGCAAAAAGCAAAGCATTTGAGCGCCACATGAAAATCGCCTTTTCAAAAAGTCAGGTAAAAAAAAGTTACATCGCAATTATTCATGGCGAACTGGTTGGAACCCGCACCGTTAATACTCCGCTGGCGCTGCAGGGAAAACGCGGTCTGGTGCGCATAAAAATGGTACCAGACCCAGAGGGACAGCACAGCCTTACGAACTTTGAAGGCCTTCGTTATGACCCGGCGCTGAACTTAAGCTTGGTGGCTTGCTTTCCGAAAACCGGCCGGCAACACCAAATCAGGGCGCACCTCTCATCCATTGGTCACCCCATTGTTGGTGATAAGCTGTATGGGTTTGGAGACGCGTTTTTTGACTCGCTGAGCAAAAACCCATCCGTCCAATTAAATGCGAATGGTACCAAAATGAGGCACGCCCTGCATGCCAATCGCATCGCATTTGACTTCGAGGGCAAACACCATGACATTGTTTGCAGACCGCCCAACGACTTTTTCAAGGTTACTCAGCTGGCCAAGGATGGCAGCTTTTTTTGTACGGACGTTGCGCAAACACTTGGCAGCAGCTAGAAGCGGTCTCATAAGCTCAGGGCCTAATACCCCATTGGGGTTTAGGTATGCTAAGGTACAAAGCAAGTAATTTCAGGATTTGTGCATGCGTTCGTTTCTCCTTTCGATCACCCTATGTGCTTTGACGCTTGGGTTCGTTGCTTGCCCCAACAGTTGCGGCGCCAAAAAAAGTGCAGCTAGCACCGGAGCTAAGCAGGTAAAAACCTTTCCAAGTCTTGACTTCGGCACGCTCGATAGCGCAAAGCAAGAGGCATTTGCCAACATTGTTAATGCCGAAATCTGTCCCTGTGGATGCGCAAAGACATTCGCAGAATGCTTAGCACCAGGGGCCCATTGTGAACCGGCGAAGGTATTTGCCCAATGGATCATCCGCATGCTGGCCGAAGACGTGCCGGCCGATAAGTTGGCTGTCGTTGTCTCGCATGAAATCACGGACGGCTTTGCTGCTAAGCCAGCTCATATTGAAACGCAAGGTTTTGGAACAAAGGGCAGCGACAACGCCAAGAACGTGATCGTTGAGTTCGCCGATTTTCAATGCACGCATTGCAAAGCGGCGACAGAAGAACTCAACAAGTACGTCCATAAAAAAGAAGCCGACATTATGCTCGTCTACAAACACTTTCCGCTGCATGATGTACATGACATGGCCAAGAAATCTGCGCTTGCGGTCGAAGCCGCTGGCCATCAAGGCAAATTTTGGGACATGCACATGGCTATTTTCATGAACCAAACACGCCTGTCCGACAAGCTTATCAACGAGCTCGCCAAAGAGGTCGGCTTAAAGCTCTCGCAATTTGAGAAAGACCTAAAGAGCCCTGCCATAGCTGCGCGGGTGGAGCAGAGCATTGAAGAAGGCAAACGGCTTGGCATCCACTCCACGCCGGCCATCTTTATCAACGGACGGCCTTTCCACTTGGCTGTCAACGAATATAACCTGTCTACGCGTCTCGCCATGGAAAATGCGCGCAGTCAAATGAAGTGCGATCCATGACTTTGCCCAAAAAAGTAGTCGACGCGGTGCTTTTGCTGGCACACGGCGGCCCTCGAGACTTGAGCGAAGTCCGGCCCTTACTTCGGCGTGTCGTCAAAACCAGGCCCTTAGACCATGCGCTTATTGCAGACATCAAGGAACGATATCGCCAAATAGGTGGCTACTCGCCGTTGCCGCTAGGCGGTTATACGTGTGCAAGACAGTTGGAACGCCGCACGGGCCTCCCCATCTTTTTTGCCACACAGTATTGGTACCCCGACATCAGCTCCGCCTTGCAGGAAATGAGAAGCCGGAACTTTGAGCGTTTCGTGGCGCTGCCCTTATCGCCATTTTTTAACGCCTTTTCAGCCTTAGGGTACGAAGGCTCCGTTCGCCGATGCATGGCACGAGCAGCATCCAACATGCACATGCGCTTTGTCGACTCCTTCGAGCGTCAGGCATTATTTTCCGCAATATGGGGCGATGCAATCCGTGCTCATGTTCGTCGCCACCAAGACCGCGAAAAAACCTTTGTGCTGTTTACGGCACACAGCATACCCCTGACTTTCATAAAACCGAACGACCGCTATGTCGCATCTCTTCATGAGGCCGCGGCGCGCATTGCACATAGACTTTCGCTACACCAAAGCCACTGGACTGTTTGCTTTCAAAGCGCACCCGAGGACAAGCGAAAATGGATTGGACCTCACATCGAAGAATGCCTTCCGAAAATCGCGGGGCACGGCTTTAAGCATGTTGTGGTTGCGCCGTTCGGCTTTGTGCAAGACCACATAGAAACACTTTATGACATTGATATTTCCTATGCGCACATTGCCAGGCGCTTCAATATGACCCTGTCACGCCCTCCCATGCCAATCGCCGATACACGCTTCTCAGAGCTGCTCAGTGCCGCGGTACAAGGAGCGCTGGCATGACACAGGATGAGCTGATCTTGGGCGCCCGCGGAAGCATGCTATCAAAAGCACAGGTTCGGCTCGTCGAATCTGCACTGCGGGACGCGGGTCTTTTTAAATCTATCGCCACCGAGTTCATTCAAACCAAAGGCGACGTTGATGCAAGGCCCATTGTGGAACTCGGCAGCAAGGGAATCTTTACGGCCGATATCGAGGCCGCATTGAAACGCGGTGCCATTCACGCGGCCGTGCACAGCTTAAAAGATTTGCCGATCGACGAGACTAAGGCGGATGGCTCCGAAGAACTAACCATTTGCGCGGTGCTTGAACGAGCGCCAGTGAATGACGTTCTAGTCTCCCGCTTTGGTCAAACGCTTGAAGCGCTCCCCCATGGCGCGCGCATCGGCACAAGCAGCACGCGGCGCGCAGCAGAACTCCTTCGTCGTCGGCCAGATCTGGTGGCCGTCCCCATTCGCGGTAACGTTGACACGCGCATCAACAAAGTTCTTGAGCTCGGTCAATTCGATGCCACTATTTTGGCGAAGGCCGGGCTGGTGCGCCTGGGAAAAGAAGAACACATCTCCGAAACAATTCCTTTGGACATTATGCTGTCAGCCCCAGCCCAAGGCGCCATTGCCGTTCAATGCCTAGCGAACTACGCGCACAAGGCCCAGCTAGAAAGAGTCAACCACGAACCCACAGCGCTATCGGTGCGCGCAGAGCGTGCCTTTCTACTTGGTTTGGGGGGCGGTTGTTCATTGCCGATCTCGGCATACGCCCACTTAAATGCGAGCAAGCTTCACTTATGGACGCGCGTGGTTGAGAGCAGCGGGCAGGCCATGATTGAACAAAAGCAGAGTGTGTCGGTCAACGAATCTGAAGGCCCCAAGCGGCTGCAAAAAGCGCATGAACTCGGCCTTAGAATGGCCGAGCGAGCAATATCACTCGGCGCACATAAACTCATGGGATTATGAAGAGATAGGAAGTTTGCAAGCGCCAACATTTCTATGGCTTAGCTCACCCTACGAACGGGCACGATTGAGTGTGGCTTCTGGCAGCGCACGAGAAGTGCTTCTCCGCAGCTTCATGTACCGCTTTGGCTAAAACCTGGACTTTCACCAACCAACGCCTAGCCGCGGCACTAGATGCCGCACAGTCGTTCAAGGAATGCGGCAGCGTTTTCGCAAAATCGAGTTCCCAGGTGCACGCATTAACAACCGAAATTTGTTCCAGTTTTAAAGCGAGATTTTGAATGGAGGAAAACATTTTCCGGAAGGGATCGCTCACCGCATTGTAATAAGCGCTGCCTTCCAAAAAACCGAGTAAAGCGTCTGTTTCATCGATTAGTCGGCTTGAATGAAGATCGACCGTCCGCCAGACCTCATCGCCATCCGGCGCTCTAGAAGAAGCAAAAACAGTCTGTGCACAGAGCGGGCACCAGGCGAACAACAGCAACAATTGGCGTCGTCTTAGGTTCATATCGCCTCCACCACAGCATTTTCGCCAAGAACATCAAAAACGTTGTGGGATGTATGTTGGAGTTGTGTTCATTCTGGGCTCATTAGCCCCCCTATTTACCAAGTTCAAATTTCTGCCCACAGTGGGGCATGATGAATAGAACTTTTTTGCTACTCCTGGCCTTGTTTTTGGTTTTCCTTGCATCGGGATGCCCGTCAACATCGAGATGCGCGTATATCAATGACCCCCAATTGTGTTCCGGCTCCGGTTCGGATCCTGACGCGGTCAAATGTTTCTATGACTTTGATAATAAGAAATGCATCCAGAGTGAGAATTTCCTAATAGCCAAGGAATGCAAAAGTTACATCGTCGAGTCTGTATGCAACGGCCATGTTCAGGCGACCGACAACGCTCAATGCAAATGGTCAACTTCTACGAAGACCTGCGAAGTCAATGCCGATCGACGCCCCAGTGAGTGCACACGGCTTGATCCGAAAGCATGTGAAGGCGTTGAATCCGTAGCGGGTATATGCGCTCTTGACAAATATCGAAAAGATGAATGCGTTCTAAAAACGGCCAGCGAAACCGTGCCAACCTATTGCACACAGATCACCCGTCTTGAAGCGTGTGTTGGAACAATCACAGCGGAAGGAAGGTTTTCAACGCCCCCACTGCCTTGCCGCATCAATGCCAGCGGCAATGGGTGCGAGCGAACGCCGCCGGGCAAGTGCAAGATTGCATCCCTGACACAGACATGGGACGATTCCGGTGAAGAATGCGCAAAAAACAAGATTGAGACAGATTGCACCGGCGTATGCGAATGGATAAAAAAAGCGAACGGATCCGGATCTTGCGACAAGGATTCCTTGGGCGAGAACGTCGAAGGGGCGTGCGCGACTGCACTAGACAAATCCAGCTGTGGGGCGGTGAAAATGGCCACTGGGGCGCATGGAACGCCCCTATTAAACCAGTGCGTATTTGAGTAGTTGAGGCTCCTTAGCGTGATTAGGCCCCGGACGCCCAAGGCTCTGAAGCACAAGGGTGGAACACCCCAGGGCTATTTGGGTGGCGACATGGCCTTGCATGGCAAACGCATCGTGGTGACCAGAGCTGCTCATCAGCAGGAGCCTTTTCTGCGCGCGCTTGAAATGCGCGGGGCAGTTCCGATTGGCTATCCGTGTATAGATATTGCGCTGACCACGGACACCGCAGCCTTAGACCGGGCGTTGAACACACTCGCGCGCGAAAAACACGTGTGGCTCGTACTTAGCAGCCAAAACAGTGTGCATGCGCTAAAAGCCCGAGCAGGAGCGCTTGGATTTCGGGCTGACGCTCTGTCGCATGTCCAAGTGGCGGCCGTAGGACAAAAAACGCTCGCGGCAGTAAAAGAAGCGTTTCAGACAGAAACCGCGCGGGCTTCGCTTATGCCAAAACACTTTGGTCAAGACGAACTCCTGCCTTTGCTTAGCGCAATGCGCAAGCAGCGGGTTGTACTGCTGCAAGGCAACTTATCGGATGATCAACTCTATCAGGCATTGCATTCTAACAACGCCAATGTGATGCGCGTACAAGCCTACACGACAACGAGAGTGCGGCCGAGCGAGCCGCTGGCAAACAAAATCAAAGCGGGCCTCGTGGACGCGATTACGTTTACCTGCCCATCAAGTGCGCGCGGCTGCCTTGAAAACCTAAGCGAAGAAGGTTATGCGTGGCAGCAGGGTCTAGGGGCTGCCATTGCATGCATTGGCAAGAGCACCGCCCGTGAAGTAGAGCGCTTGGGGCTTGTGCCAGATGTGATCGCAAAGACCCACACGCTCGACGGACTTCTTGACGCCCTGGAGGCACATTTCGCATGACTGCTTTCCCCGCTTACCCCACTACAAGGCCAAGGCGCCTGCGCCGCAATCCGGTCATGCGCAATTTGGTGGCCGAAACGTCGCTGCACATGGACAACCTGATTTATCCGATTTTTGTGCGACACGGAAAAGATGACGTGCGCCCTATTGCTTCGATGCCTGGCCAGGTTCAATGGACCCTCGACAAACTGGGTGCTGAGATTAAGGACATCAGAGCCCGCGGCATCAAGGCGATCATGCCTTTTGGCATACCCGAGCACAAAGACCCAGAAGGCTCAGACAACTTAAGTCCCAACGGCATCATGGCCAATGCCATCCGCCTCATCAAAGATACCTGCCCGGACATGATGGTCATTTCTGACATTTGTCTGTGTGACTACTCGTCGTGGGGGCATTGTTGCATTGTCGACCCGAGCAACCACCATCTGTTGAACGAACCTACGCTGCGTTACTTGGCAAAAGCCGCCGTGAACCACGTGCAAGCCGGTGCAGACATGGTGGCTCCGTCGGGCATGGTTGACGGCATGGTGGCCAGCATTCGCCATGGCTTAAACGAAGCTTCTTTCATCTATACCCCTATCATGAGCTACGCCGTCAAGTATGCCAGCGCCTTCTACGGCCCCTTCCGCGACGCAGCCGAGTGCGCACCAAAGTTTGGTGATCGATCGACCTACCAAATGGACGTGAGGAACACCAAAGAAGCGCTCAAAGAAGTGAGCCTCGACGTCGCTGAAGGTTGCGACATTGTCATGGTCAAGCCAGCAATGCCCTGCCTGGATATCATCAAGAGCGTGTCGGACGAGTTTGAAGTGCCGGTCGCCGGCTTTCAGGTCAGCGGCGAATACACCATGATAGAAGCGGCCGCAGAAAAAGGGTGGCTAGACAAAAAAAAGGTGGCCTTGGAGAGTCTGTGGGCCATTAGACGCGCAGGCGCGACCATGATTTTTACGTATTTTGCAAAGGACGCCGCCGAATGGCTAGCATAGTGGCTGATATTAAAGATTCCCTTTTCTTAAAAGCCTGCCGACGCGAACCCACGGCTAGGCCACCCATTTGGTTAATGCGCCAAGCTGGCCGCTACATGGCGAGCTACAGACAGCTGCGCGAACGTTACGAGCTTCTTGAGCTGGTTAAAAATCCTGAACTCGCCTGCGAAGTGACGCTACAGCCCATTGAGCAGTTTGGTTTTGATGCGGCCATTATTTTCGCCGACATTCTGCCGCTGCTTTCCTGCATAGGCATCGATGTTCAGTTTGCTAAGGGCAGTGGACCTATTTTGAGCCGCAACCTGAGCAGCGAACAAGAAGTGCTGGACATCAAGCCGCGGCCCGTCGAAGAATGCTTGGCTTTTACCATTAAGGCCGTCGATATCACCGCCCGAGCTCTCAAATCTCACGGCGTGCCGCTTATTGGTTTTAGCGGAGCTCCATTCACGCTGGCGAGCTACGCTATTGACGGCACCGGCCATGATCACGCCGTCAAAACCAAGGCCATGATGCATGCCTCGCCGAAAGCCTTCGACCATCTGATGCGCGTTCTTTGCGATTTGATTGGCGACTACTTACTCGCCCAAGTGAAGGCCGGTGCCCATGCGCTGCAAATCTTTGACTCATGGGCTGGCGTTCTATCATGGCAGGACTACGGCAAATTTGTTTTGCCCCATCAAAAAGCTTTGATTAAGCGAGTCAAAGAAAATACCTCAGTGCCGGTTATTTATTTTGGTACGCAAACGAGCGGCCTCTTAGACCTGCTGTCGACCCTTGAATGCGACGTCATTGGCGTTGACTGGCGCATTCCCATCCAGGCAGCATGGAAACAGCTTGGAGCAAGCAAAGCAATCCAAGGCAATTTGGACCCGGCTCTTCTTTCTGGCCCATGGACGGGAATTGAAGCATCAAGCCGTTTGATCTTTGAGCAGGTGAAGTCTCTAAATGCCGAGATGAAAGGCTTTGTTTTCAATTTGGGTCACGGTATTTTGCCTAGCGCCAAGGAAGACAATGTCAAAAAGCTCGTTGAATGGGTTAAGGCGACACCATGATCCCACTGACTACGAGTCTGTGTGAATATAATGTCGCTCCTCTTCAGAAGGTATAGTTCGTTGTCGGGAATGCCCGCGAAATAGGAAAATTCTGGGAGCGCACGGTCATGACAATACCCTATATTGCGTCGCTTTAAATTCTAGGTCTTCCTTCTTAAAAGGATGTTTTTGTTTTCGAATGAAGCGAATACCAAATCCTGGAGGTAAATGTGACTCGTTCCCCAATACTCTGGTTTTTTCTGCCATTACTGCTTTGCCAACCGACTTGGTCAGGAGCGCAATGTGCCTCAACAGATGCGGCGGACCACGTCGCGGTGGACAAGAACGATGCGCCGACGCGGGCACCGAGAGCCATCGTGCCAAAAGCAAAGCAGGTTGAGGCATTTGACGCGAACAGACTCAAATACTCGAATACAATCGAGTCCGTTTTCAAAAAGCTCCCCGTGCCTTCCGACACAAAAAACGATGCCCCAAGCGCCGAAAGTTTCATACTCGTCCCGAACCCCATCGGTCAGATCATGCCACTCATTTTCGAGCGGGTGGTTACAGACCAAGGCAGCCAGTTTGCATCGGGCCGCGCGGTCGACTCGGAAGGCCTGGTTTCAAAGACGCAAATTCCCCTCAAGGAACGTCGTTTCAAGCACTATCGCCAGGTCAATCAGATAACCGACAGTAGAAGAAATGTCTGGGATCCAGGCGACTGGTTTACCTTTAGCGCTGAAGGCAAATCACATAGAGGGAGAATTGTTGCGCTTTTTGCCGCTAAGTCGAAGAAGAATTGGGCCTTCGTCCAAGTGTTTGCAATAAATGGTCGAAATCTGATTCCCGAGGATGACGTAAAGTACGCTGTTAAAAGAATCGAATCCTTGGAACCCGCTGAGACCCCGCAGCGCCGGATCATAGAGGCCCAGGTTGTATGGTGGATTGGGGGAACACCGCCTCCCCAATCTTTCACAATCGATTTGGAGGATTAAGAGGAAGTGCCCCCCGCTGGGTATTGAAGAATCTAGCCGTTTGATCTTTGATCAGGCAAAGTCTTTAAAAGCCAACATGAACGGCTTGATTTTCAATTCGGGCCACGGCACTTTGCCTAGCGCCGAGGAATACAATGTCGAGCAACGCGCCTGATGGGTTAGAGCATGAAAAAGCCTATGATCTGCTAGTCATCGGCGGAGGCGTTGGCGGCCTATCGACGCTGTATTACTGGCTTAAGGCGCATGATGAAAAGGGTCTGGGCAACCCGCCGCGCGCGGCACTGCTAGAAAAAGCGGGCGTGCTCGGGGGAAAGATTCAGACGCATAGGCTGCCACTAGGCAACGGCGACCAGTGCCTGCTCGAAGCTGGGCCCGACTCCGTGCTCGTCAAAAAGCCGGACGCGCTTCATCTGATGCAGGAGTTGGGTCTAGGCGATCAACTCATTCAGACCTCCGGTCAAGCAAAAGAGCTCTCCGTTTACGACGGCAAAGAGATCAAGCAGTTCCCTAAACAATGCATCCTCGGAATTCCAGCAAGCCCGGATGCGCTACAGCTCAGCGAGTTATTATCTGACAACGCAAAAGCAATTGCGGCTCTCGAGCCTCTCGCCCAAACCGAGGCAGGCGACAGCGATATTTCTGTTGGCGCGTTCTTGGAGAATCGTTTTGGCAAAGAGTTCGTAGATGCACAAGTCGAGCCACTCCTGGCCGGTATTTTTAGCGCCGACATTTATGAACAAAGCCTCAACACCACCCTGCCTGAGCTAAGGCTAATGTTAGAGAAGCATGGCAGTCTAATGAAAGGCGCTAAGGCCGCCCTTGAAAATCAGCGCGCTGGGGCGTCGGCGTTTGTGTCACTTAGATACGGCATGAGCGGGCTTATCGACGCCTTGGGCGTGCGCCTTTCGCGCCACGTTCATACGAACGTTCATGTTGTAAGCGTCGAGCCGCAAGCAGACGGCATGCTCGCTGTGCACATGCGCGACGGGAGTTGCATGTTTGCCCAAAGAGTCGTGGTCACCACGCCTGCGCCTGGTGCCGCAAAACTCTTTCATCGAAGCTTGCCTCACCTTGCCTCTCGGTTCGCCAGTTTTCCCTACTGCGATACGGGCAGCGTGTATGCGCTGTATGACCAAGAGGCGTTGCGTCTGCCCGAAAACACGTACGGAGTGCTGATGCGAAGAGATGCTCCGACTGTGCTCAACGCGCTGACCGTAACATCACGCAAGTTCGAAGGCCGATCGCCTGATAGCACAATTTTATTACGAGCCTTTTTTGGTGGGGCAAGGCGCCCAGATGCGGCAGCCCTAAGCGGTGATGAACTGCGCGGCGCAGTCCCCAAGGACATCGCCCGAATTTTTGGCGTTAGTGCGCAGCCAAAACATTGCCAAATATTCCGTCACAGCGAAACAGCGCCGCAGTATACGGTCGGACACCTAGACCGCGTGGCCGACCTTGAAAAAGAGCTTCCGGCCGGAGTGTTTTTGGCAGGCTCGGCATACCGCGCTCCAGGCATTCCAGCTTGTATTGCTGATGCGAAAAGCACCGCGCGCTCAATGCACCAATGGCTTTTTGAAAAAAATCCCAGTTCCCCCTAGCTGCGATTGGATCTACAAAGCAATTCAGCAGGAACTTCAATCGCCAAGGAATAAAAATGCTTGAAACAACGGCACTCAACTGCTCACGCTCTGCCCAACTATTTTCTGAAGCACAGAATTTTTTCCCGGGCGGTGTCAACAGCCCGGTTCGGACATTTTCAGGCGTGAAAGGCGAGCCCAAGTTCATAGCAAGAGGGCAAGGCGCCAAGGTCTTTGACGCAGACGGAAATGCCTACACAGACTACGTTCAGTCATGGGGGCCATTGGCTCTTGGCCATGCCCACCCAAAGGTCGTTGACGCTATTTGCAAGGCCGCAACACTTGGCACCAGTTTTGGCGCACCGACTGAAAGTGAGACAATGCTCGCCGCTCTCATTCAAAAGCACTTTCCCGCCATGGAGCGTATGCGCTTTGTTTCTAGCGGCACAGAAAGCACCATGTCAGCCATACGTCTGGCACGTTGCTCCACAAAGCGCGACAAACTCGTCAAGTTCGCCGGCTGCTACCATGGTCATTCGGACGCCTTGCTGGCCAAAGCAGGCAGCGGTGTACTCACGCTATCAATACCGGGCTCTGCAGGAGTCACCGAGGGAGCCATCAAAGACACAATTGTGCTCGAGTACAATGACGCCGACGCGCTCAAACAAGTTTTCGAAACGGAGGGTGACACAATTGCTGCCGTTATTTTGGAGCCCATCGCCGGGAACATGGGTTTCGTAAGGCCCAGTAAAGACTTCCTCGGCACCTTGCAAAGCGTCTGCCAGCACCATGGCGCCCTGCTTGTTTTTGACGAAATCATCACCGGCTTTAGAGTGGCACTTGGCGGTGCGCAAAGCCTTTGGGGCATCAAACCTGACCTGGTTTGTCTTGGAAAAGTTATCGGAGGCGGGCTCCCACTAGCCGCGTACGGCGGCAGAAAAGACATCATGCAACAGGTTGCGCCCCTTGGCCCCATGTACCAAGCGGGCACCTTGTCCGGAAATCCTGTGGCGACTGCGGCGGGGAGCTCCACCGTCGCAGCGTTGAGCGAGCCCGGCGTATTTGAACACATGTGCGCGCTGACCGCGAAGATTTCGAAAGGCCTTGCAGACGCTGCCAAAGGCTGCAGCATCGACATGCAAGTCGATTATGAAGGAAGTATGTTTGGCTTCTTTTTCATGAAACAACGCAACTCAGCCCATGGAGAGCGTCGTCTAGACAATTTGCATGCCATACAAGCGAACATGGACAGTGACGCATACGCCCGATTTTTTCACAGCATGATGACCAAAGGACACTATTTCGCGCCAAGCGCATACGAAGCAGCATTTATCAGTGCTGCCCATACCGAAGAAGACGTCAATAACACTTTGAATGCTGCTAGAGACACCATGAGGGCACTTTTTTAGTATGATTGACTGGATGACCGTATTGTCTTTAAGTGCATTGATTGCTTACGCGGCCGCCACGCTTGCCTTCGTGTGGTTTGCGAGCCTTGCCAGGCCGCTATCGAAATTTGTTGCCTATGGCTTACTCTTTGCCGCGGTTACTTTTCATGTGGCGACCGTCGCCTTCGGGTTAATATTTGGCACCAGCACGTTAGGCGCACTCCCAGACACAGCGCTATCCATATCGCTTTTGTTTGCTCTCATTTTTTCTGGCCTATGCTGGCGTTTCAATCTTGCGGGCCTCGGGTTCATTTTGGCGCCGCTCGCGGCCCTGGGTTTGACGTCGCAATGGATGAGCCCAGCGCATGAGTTCCACACTACGCCATTGGTCGACACAGTATGGCTTGGCATGCACATCGCTGTAGCCGTTCTAGGTGATGCGCTGCTCCTACTTCTTGGTCTCATGGCCTTCGCCTTTCTGCTGCAGGACCGATTTCTGCGACAAAAGAAAATGGGCGGCCTCTTTGCCAAACTGCCACCACTCACCGAGCTTGATCGTCTAGCGCTCCTATTGCTCATCACCACCTTCGTCTTTTCTACCGCAGGCATGCTGACAGGCTCGGTCCTGGCTTACCAATATTGGGGCCAGGAATGGTACACCGACCCACGCCAGATCTTAAGCATCAGCCTTTGGTTTGGAATCAGCCTCTTGCTTTATGGACGCTTGCTCGCGGGTTTTCGGGGCCGACGCGCCGCTTGGTGCACCCTTGCCGTTGCCTGTGTCTCCTTGTGTGGTCTAACACTTTTGCCGACGATCAGCTCCACCAAACACCAAGGCGGTTATGTTGCACACTGAGATAGATGTGAACACCGCCCTCGTTTTAACGAGCGAAGATGGCGCCGAACATGGCGAGCAGAGCGATGCCAAAACCTTTGCAAGCTCTGTGAATATAGACACCCTAAATATGGTGGGCCTAAGCTTTCGCCATGCGCCCATAGAAATTAGAGAGCGCCTCGCTTTCGATGCGCAGTCGCTTCCACAGGTCTTGACGTCGCTAGTAAATACGCCGCACATCGGCGAAGCCGTGCTCGTAAACACCTGCAACCGAGTCGAGCTCTACGTGCAAGGCAAATCTTCGGAAACCTTGCAATTCATCGAGTCCATATTCGCGCGCCAATGGCACGCCGCAAACGAAAGCTCAGCTCCCGCAAACACATCAAAAGATGAGCTCCCTTGGCTTGCAGAGGCTCTGGTTAAACGCCAGGGGATCGACGCACTCAAACACTTGATGACTGTGGCGTCGTCGCTCGATTCTCAGATTGTTGGTGAGCCGCAAGTACTTGGACAGGTGAAAGATGCCTACTTAAGTGCCTGTGCCGCCGGCAGCGCGGGCGCGCTTATGCACTACGCCTTCCAACAGGCGCTTAAAGTGGCCAAACGGGTGCGCACAAACACTGCCATTGCCGAGCATGCCGTCACCTTGGGTTTTGCCGCCAAAGAACTTGCCGACCGCATTTTTGGCCCTACGAAAAAGCTCCATGCCATTGTGCTTGGAACTGGTGACATGGCTGAAAGCTGCGTCAAGCACTTGCTCAAAAAGGGGCACACCTTAAGCGTCGTCAGCCGCTCCAAAACACGGGCAGAGGCTTTTTCTAAAGTGCTCGATGCAGAGGCCTTGTCGCTCGAACATTTGGCCGCGGCGCTCCCGAAAGCCGATCTCGTCATTGCATCAACAACGACGGCAAAGCCTATCTTAACCGAAGCGCATCTTAAAGCAGCCATGAAGAAGCGCCGCCATAGCCCGACGCTATACATTGACTTAGGGGTGCCAAGAAACATCGAACCCTTAAGTCAAGCCATTGAGGGCGCCTATCTTTACAATGTAGATGATTTACACGGCATTGTTCGTCAAAACACAAAACATCGGGAACATGAAGCCGACATCGCAAGACAGATTATCGATGAAGAGATTGTCTCTTTAAGCTCCAAAATCGAAGAACAGCGCGCAACCAAACTTATTGTTGAGCTCAAGATGCGGGCCGAACATCTGGTATCGCAGGAGCTAAAAAAAGCAAAGATATTGCTGGCCCAGCATGGCGAATTGAACGAAATTGCCCTACATCACATGCTGCTTTCATTAAGCAATAAGCTGCTGCACCAACCCATCATTCAAATGAAAAACCTTGCCCAGAAGGGCCCGGCAGCAAGCCAAGAACTGGAACTGGCAGCACAGCTTTTTGGGCTTAACAAATAGCGCTAAAAAGCCAAAAATCTGCGCCCAAAGGCCTTTAAACCATTGCCGCTTCTTGCTATCTGTAGTTTTTTAACGGGTAAGCAGTTGAAATCACGTTCCACTAAGCGGCTTAAAAAATGGTTTTTTGCGGCAATATTGCTGGCGCTGCTTGCCTCTGTGCCCTGGGTGGCCGTTCTTCATAGTGGTTTTGTTGTTTATTTTCCCTACCATGCTGATGGTAAAACGCGCTTCATGCGCGCGGCCGGGCCCGTTGCCGCCAAGTGGTTCAAGCAAAGCCCTTGGACCCCCTTAAAAAAAATACCACGCACATGCCAATCGGCCTTGATTGCGTCTGAAGATGGCCAATTTTTTCAGCATTGGGGCATCGACAAAAAGGGCATTGAACATGCCATGGAGAAAAACCTAAAAAGAGGCAAAATCCGCCACGGCGGCAGCACCCTCACCCAGCAGGTGGTGAAAAACGTATTTTTGAGCCGCTCCAAGTCTTATGTGCGCAAGTCGCGGGAGGCCATTGGGGCACTTATGCTTGATCGCATCATGAGCAAGCACAGCCAGATGGAATGGTATTTTAATGTGGTTGAGTTTGGGCCAGAGCAATATGGCATCGACAAAGCAGCCGCTTACTATTTCAAAAAAAAGCCACAAAACCTCACGCCGACAGAGTGCGTTGCCCTCATATCGCTGCTGCCAAGTCCCGTAAAAATGGGACGAGCGCTCAAGGAGCACCGTCCCAATCGGCAATTGGAGAGCCGTGCCAATCGACTGGCACGTTTGCTTGAAAAAAACGCAGCGATTTCAAGCTCCGAAGCGGCCGTCGCAGCGCTGCTCGGAACCAACTAAGCCTTGAGTGTTGCCGACCGCTTGCTCCGGCGAAGCAGCAAAAGCAACCCAAGCAACGCAGCTACCGTCACAGTGGAGCCAGGGTCCTTCCCGAACGCGAAATTTTTGCAGCTCGAGATAATGTCTGGAATGTTCAGCTGACAGCCTAGCTGGATGTTACCTGGAGTGCTGCTAGGCAACTGAACGCACACACCAACTTGGAACGTCGCTCCATTGTCCACTGTAACCTGGCACGACGCATTGACAGCCTTGCCCATGCAAGCAGCATCGGTAGCGGCTTTGAATTCTTCATACGTGGTTATTCTTTTGGCCTCGGCTCCCAAAGACAGCGACAAAACAAGACAACACAACGATAATATGCGAAACATAGGTCCCCCTTGAGGATGCCTGGTGATCAGACATTCTAGGGCACCTACTGCTTTAAGCTCAACGTTACGTTGCCTGATGAAAAAGAGCTGCGCTAGTTTAATAATGGATGTGTGTTAGCTTGCAGCGCCGCAAGCACATGTGGATGAAGCGTTTTGTTCGCAGCGACGCATGAATTGCCTGTGCACGCGTCGCCACCCTCCCATGTGGTGATCACGCCGCCTGCGCCTTCAATAATGGGGATGAGAGGTATGACGTCCCACGGCGCCATGACGGGGTCGAGCATAATGTCCGCGCGCCCAGAAGCCAACATCATATAACCGTAGCAATCTCCCCACATCCGAAATACGCGGCTCTTTTTCCGAAGTGCATCGAAGTGTTCGTAGTTTTTATGCTTCGCGATTTTTTCTAAGTCGGTCGCGAGCATCGTCGACGCACTTAGTTCGCTTGTGGGCCGGACATGTACCGCCCGGTTGTTGAAAGTGCACTGCCCGTCAAAGCCAACGCAGGTCTCGCGCAAAACAGGTTGATGAATGGCCCCGAGAACAGGCCGCCCTTGATAGAGCAGGCCGACCAAAGTGCCAAACAGCGGGCACTGATGCATAAACGACACGGTGCCATCAATGGGATCAAGCACCCATACATACTCCGCTTGGTCGTTTTCTCGGCCAAACTCTTCGCCAATCACGCCGTGCGACGGAAAGCGCTTTTGAATGAGATCGCGCATCACGAGTTCGGCTTCGCGATCGGCAGCGGTCACTGGCGATTTGTCTTCCTTAAATTCGACCGAAACACTTTCTCTCTCGTAATAGCCGCGGATCAAATCGCCACTTTTTTCAAGCAGCGCATTCAAAAACAACCGCATTTCCTGATGCATGACGACGATCCCTCTTTGATAGTACAAGACCGTTCACTTAGCGTAATCTTTACGAAACGTTAACCCGTTTGGTGCCGACAAACGCAATCATGCATATCGTTACTAGCTCCAAAAAACCTGACGCTTCAATCGACGCCCTCATCCTCTGCGCTTTTCAGACAGAAAAAAGCAAAAAGGAAAAAACGGGCAGCAAAAAACGAGAAGCTAGCAAAGAACAAAAATTTAAATTAGCTGTTCAAGGCAGCGTCGGTTCCGTCCCTCTAGACGACATTATACGGGCGGCAGAACGCGAAGAGTTTGCTGCTCGCCTTGGCCAAAGCCTGACAGTGCATTTATTTGACGCAAAGTCTCCGTCGATATGCATCGTCCTTGGGCTGGGTTCTTCCGACAACATGAGCGAAGACACGGTACGCCGGGCCGGCGGGTTCGCGCTTTCAGCGGCCAACCACAGAAAAGCAAAAAAGGTCGGTTTTTTGTGGCCGCAGCTTGAATCGATTACGAGCGACGTCGCGATGCTGGCCTTTCTCGAAGGCTGGCAGCTCTCGGCATATCGCTTCAACGCCTATCAAACAGAAAACCCGTCCAAGGTCGGCGTCGAAGAACTACACCTGCTCGGCAGCCCGCTTAAGGAAGCGACCCTCGCGTCTTTGGTCGAAAGGTCGCGAATTTTATCTGAAAGCGTTTCGTTGGCCAGGGACTTAGTCAACGAATGCCCCGCCGTGGCATTCCCAGAATCGCTTGCGACTCGTGCCAAAACGGAAGCAAAGAAAGCTGGGCTCGCATGCAGCGTGCTCGATGAAAAAGACTTGAAAAAGGAACGTTGCGCGCTGATTTTGGCGGTGGGCGCAGCATCGCTACATACCGCTCCCCCGAGACTCGTTCGGCTCCAATACAAACCCAAGGGCAAAAGCAGCCGCCATGTTGCGTTAATAGGCAAAGGCGTCACTTTCGACACGGGTGGCCTAGACCTCAAACCGGCCGCTGGCATGCTCGACATGAAAATGGACATGGCAGGTTCTGCGACAGTGCTGGCGACGTTACTTGCTGTGGCGAAGCTTAAACCCGATGTGACAGTCACCGGCTATATGGTGCTCGTGGAAAACGGCATTGGCTCTGGCGCCGTTCATCCGAGCGACATCATTAAATCGCGCAAAGGGCTAACCGTCGAAATCAACAACACTGACGCCGAAGGTCGGCTGATTTTGGCCGATGCCATCGATTATGCATGCGAAAAAGACAAGCCAGACACCATCATCGACATCGCGACGCTCACCGGCGCCTGCGTCGTTGCACTGGGGCCAAACACAGCCGGACTCTTTAGCCCTGACGATGACCTTGCATCCGACGTTTTGAAGGTCAGCAAGTCTGCAGGCGAGGACATGTGGCGCCTGCCTCTCACGGATGACCTCAATGAGCAGCTCAAAAGCAGCATCGCCGATATGAAAAATTCTGGAGACCGATTGGGCGGCGCAATCACTGCGGCGCTATTCATCAAAAGGTTCGTTCCATCTGACATACGCTGGGCTCACCTTGATATCGCCGGACCCGCCCATAGCGAAAAAGATCATGCATACCGCCCCAAAGGCGGCAGCGGCTTTGCGGTCAAGACGCTGGTGGAGCTTGTCATGCAGTCTTGAATTTTTGACCGCCCGCATGGGAATTGCGGTGTCAAAATAGCTCAATTGCGCAAATCGTTTTTCTATGTCGCTGTTGGCTTATGCGTATTTTTGAATGCCGCCATTTGCTAGCCATCTCCGCTACCTTCGCAATGTTTCTCTGCTCGCCGAGTCCTGCGCATGCAGGAGCTAACAATGGCTCCATGGCTGATACAAAAATTCCTACCGACCTTTCTGGCCCGGACGATGCTCTTGTCACGCGACTTGCGACTGTTCCCGAGCTGCAGCGGTTTCCACGCGAGCTATTGCCGCTCATCGCCTCATATGTCCCCACAAGAAGCATCGTGCATCCGGTCGGTCCGCATTTCCTTTGGGTAAGAAACGAAAGGTCAGGCACTTTTGTCTTAGCTGACAATCCTGGCTGTCCAATAACGCCAGAGTTGGTATCAACGCGGGATTATCGGGCTTTTGCGGACTTTTTGGCCAGCAAGGGCGAAGGCTTTTTAGCAACCGTGGATGACGTCATGTTGGAATTCATCGTTGACGGACCTCATCGGCACCCGAATTTTTGGCTCAGGACGGTGAGCGCATGGATAGTGTCTTTCACAACCCCGAAGGGTAAAAAGCGCATTGCGATCGTGCAAACTCTGAACAACGAAGAAAGCCGCACAGACGAGTTTGATAACGCTGCAGGTCTTCGAAGCCACATTTTAGTAATTGAGCCTGCAAAGGGAAAAGTGTGGGCAACTATGTTTTCCACTTCGAACGCCGGGAATATATTCGTGTTCCCACCAGGTTTCGCGAAACCGATTCAAGCTGAAAGTGACCATGGAGATGGTAGAAAAGAGTTCCACTTTTCTCAGGCTTTGTCTCTTCAATCAATTTGGCCCTTCGGATTTGCGATACTCAAGGAAGGAGTGACAACGCGTGTCGAGCTTTGTGGGCGCTTTAAACGCGCATCGGCAGGACGGCGAATCGTCGTTAAATGCGGGATTAATTCAAGTTCCTCGCCTCCGCTACAAGATCTCAAGATCGTGGACCCCTACCCGGTCTATGCGTGCACTTCCGCGAACGAAGCTGTTTCCACAGTCCTGGACACTGTCAAAGACATTGCGCGCGATATTCGGCACGTTATCTATTTAGGACCTTCCGGCCACCTTTATACTGACCTTTATCCGTCTCTTCGTCCTGACGAACGCCGCGCAAGACAGTTGCCGGGCGTACCGCCGACGCGCGCCATGTGGTTGGCTACTGCGCCAGATATTAGTTATCTCCTGGTTGAGTCGTATGATCAGGACCTTAGATGCTTGACTCTTGAAGCGAGTTCGAGCCCTGGCTCCAGTTCGAGCATTCGCTCTCCCACGTCGCCACCAGTGCCCGCATATAAGATTGAAGCGTTGGTGCAGGCGAACATTTGGTCAACGACCAGACGGGAGGCGCAGCTGAAAGCCGGAATGCAACTGCCTTAAACATCGCGCTCCATCTCGTGCTCGTGCGGCTGGCTGAACAGCCAGGCACTGAGGGCGGAGTGGGATTCACCTTGCGGCTCTCATATCATTCTTGCCTGCCATATCGCGCAAATAATTTGAGCGGGTAGAGCTCATAGCGAGCTGGGTCTTTGAGCCGACCTGCACCATAGTTCGTTGCGACAGCAAGCAACTCTTCCGTCGTGGCATCTGCTGGCAAACCTTTCCTGATAGCCATGAGATAAGAGAGCGCCAAGGGTGCTGCATGTGAAGTCTTGATCGGTCCAAAGATGCCAGCGCCTACCCCGGTATTGGAATACCAAGCAGCACACTGATCATCCGGAGATGATGCCGACATGAAACCGCTTTGGCCAACACCGCTGTTTACAAAAAGATCTGTGCAAGGCGCTGCGTTGAAAGATCCTGCTTCCAGCAGTTCCCAAGAATTGGCACCGAAAGGAGAAAGCAACGGTTCCGCACGATTAATCACACCAACGCGAATCCGATTTTTGAGCGGAACGCAGTCGATCAAATAGTCGGGCTCTTCCTCGTTCAGGGAACGGCCCGAAACTGCAGCCGCCTGCACCAGGATAACACCCTCAATAGAGGACAGAGGATAGTAAAACTCATTAAGCCATATCCTAAGCATCGCTCTGATCTTTTCGTCAGAAACACGAAGCCCTGGACAAGATTCTTCGATTCTGCCGCGCTCAGTCACCAGAGAATGACCAAATGACATGTTTATGTAATTCACATCGTAGGCCTTAACGGCGCTAATAAGAGAATTCGCGAGACCGCGCGCGTACCGCCTAATGGATTCCATTGAATAGCCCTCGGCAAGAGATCGGCACAATACGCGATCCGGCGGCGCCAGCGATGCCCTTGCGGCGACAAATTCGGCCGCCGGATGGTCGTTAGCAATACGGTCGAAGATCATTGCACCATGCCCAAGTGGCCAGCTATCCGTGTGCCCAAAACGATCAGCAAATTGCTTCGCAATCGGATTGAAAGCAAATGCCGGAAGGCGAGTTCGCTTGTCGATAAGCTCGTGCCATATGAAATGCATCGCCTTCGGAATCTCGATTGATTCGGTGGCCGTTTGATAATTGCCTTGTTCGTCTGGCACTAGATAATCCAGTGCGCGCGAGGCATAACGAGAATAAACGAGCGGCTCAAGGCCAAAATCGATAACCAGCACTCGTTGGCCAAGGCTGTGCGGCGTAGGCGTTTTCCTAGTAAATTGTACCTTTTCATAGACACAATTACCGGTCGCAGCACTCCACTCTGCGGGGCACTCAGGAGTGTGATTCAATACAGCTCGAATGGGACTCAATATCGGATGTTCACAATGTTCCCAGCGTGCAAACCGGTGCATCGCATCGCATATTGGCGCCGCTGCCATAAAAATTAACGCATTGGCCTCATCAGCTTCTATGCATCCATTCGCTAAAGCTTCCAGCCGCCTTGCGCGACATTCTTGCTCTGAAAAAGCATCGTTTGGGCCGCCCACTTTAGCGATATCAACCGGAGAGGCTTGCTGCAGGGGAATTCCGAGAGACATATTTCTTACGTCGGCAGAGCCTGATTGCAGATGGTCCCCATACGCATCACATCCGCCGGAAAGAAATAAAACGACGACAAAGACAAGAGTTCTCATTTGAAGCTCCCGATCCCTAGACGCATCATCCGATCACTTAGGTAAAAGAGCTCCAAATTGGATGCAGAAATTTTCGCGAAGACCTAGCCTATTGCCTCACCCGTACTGAATATAATTCACTGGCCAGCGAATTTTGCCAAGCCAGGTCGCCCACAACCAGATCTTCCGCGATCACCAGGTGACCTTGGTTTCCTTTCGCATCAACCAACAGATTGTAAACGTTTCCATTTGCCTTTCGTTTTTTCACTGCCACAACGTTATCCGCTTTTCCGTCACTCGACAGCAATGAAAAACCCACTCGCACGGCCTTGGCTTCCACCATTTCTCCATTTGCCAAAAGAACTGCATGGTTTTTTGTGAGGCCAATTTCCCGGCCACCCTTGGTTCTTATGTAAATCAGCGAGCCCAATTCAGGACCTTGGGTTGTTCTGCGAATTGCCATGCTCTCAAAGCCCAACGCAGAAAGAGTAGCGTCTTCCTTCATCGCCATGATCAGATAGTCATTGGAAAACTCGACGACCATTTCTATCGGAACAACGGCGATCGATTGGGACGCATACTCCGCAACATGCATGCGCGTCCCTATCGCAAAGCAACCGCAAGCACATACCCCGGTCACCTTGTTGTTGTACCTGGAGCAATATGGAGCGAGGTTTTCTCGAACCAGCATCGCGTACTCTTCTTGATTGATACAACCGGTTTGCAGCGCGTACTGTTGATCGGCAGAGCAGGCCGCTGGCCCCATTGCCTCACCCATACACCGAATGCCCTTGTCAACTTTTGCTAGATCAATCCTGTTGAAGGCACTCGCGCCTATTGACAGGAAACAAGTTGCAGCAAAGCAAAGAAAAACCTTTTGGTCTTTCATAAATCATCCCCCCCCCAAAAAAACGTATTATTATGTGCAATAGCGAATGGCACGCAAAACACCACCGGCACCGCACAGTGGTTCTGCTCTAAGCGCCTTCAGCTCGAAGTACTCGCGCTCATTGATATATCTGGCCTTGAAAATTCGGACGCGTTCCTGTTCACAAATTTCATCGTCCTGAAGAGGCATAGGGCTCGAAAGATCGGCGGGTCTGCACTTGTCGGGGATGCGGCTTGGCTGCAGCAAGATGCTCGTGTTTCCTTCAGCGTCTTCGGTGGGCCAGCTCACGTACGGCAAGATTGTTTTTGGAAAGATGCAATCGCGGGCATTCTCGTAGCAGCGATTGGCGTCAGCATGTAATATCTCAAGATCTCGCGTTAGGCTCGCATAAAGACTTTTGTATTGCGCGGTATCCACATCCGACGGGCGTCGCATAGCTCCGTTCAGTCGGCCGATGATATGAAACAGCCTATTGGCTATCTGCCAGCCCTCACTCAAAATCAAATAGTACTGAGCAAGCACTCGGTCTCGTTTTTCAGACTGGAGCGGCGACGCGTCCTTGTATCCGGCCTGGCTCATTGAAGCGCTCATATAAGACAGGGGAACGGACTTCTCGACTGTCATGGTGCGCATGTAGTCACGAATGGACTCCTGCACCTTGCGAATATCACCAGCATCCGTAGCCAAGTTGGCAAGCTGAACAATGCCACCCCCACCAAGCGCAAGAACTCTGAATTCCATCTGACTCGAGCGCGAAGCATGCATGAGCACGCTTTTGAATTCCGCGTCAAGATTTGCGGAGAACCCGAAACCCGATACGCCAGCCTGCAGCATGCTTGTCACTCGCGTTTTTTGCGCCGTGCTCAAATTTTTTAGGGTGTAGATGGCAAATACTGCCGCACCTCGGCTTTCTGCCGCAAAGTAATGCGTACCGCATGCCGCGGCAAAATCCGCGAAACGGCTTTCATCAATCATTTTCTGATATTTAGGCAAAAGCTCAGGGTTTTTGAGAGCGAAACGGCCGTAATTTACCTTGCCGAGCACGACCCAGGTAAGGCCATCTTCGAAAAATTCGATTTGATCGAAATAGTTGGTGCTAGACTTCGCGCCGCCAAAAAACACTTGCGCATTAACCTCTATAGACGCGCCAAGCTCACGAAAAAGCTCTTCACGGTTTTTGATGGCCCGAATAACGACGGTCGCGTCTCGCGCGCCTTCGCCATCGAAACGAACCTCAGCAGCATTTAAGAAGCATGATGGATACGGTTCGCTAAGGTCTAGCGGGTTGAACCCATTGCCCAAATGAAAGGGTACGCCATCGCTATACCCATAGTTCTTTGCGAAAGAAGGCGCACACATCAAAATAGACGCGAGCATGACGCCAAAACTCATTTGGCGACCCAATATCC